>CEWH01008724.1_pt1 | contig 21286 bp, 16 predicted proteins | sample 531231 | NCBI WGS metagenome assembly CEWH01 (sample SAMEA2622316, study PRJEB7988) | marine metagenome | biome: marine biome (ENVO:00000447); feature: surface water layer (ENVO:00002042); material: "saline water (ENVO:00002010), including plankton (ENVO:xxxxxxxx)" | depth 5 m | reverse complement strand
AGGATCTTTTTTACCGAGCCTCTCGCGCAGCAGGTCGATCAAGTTCGCTTCGTCGTGAAGTAGGATTCGCTTTTTTAAACTGGAAGTGTCCTCGAAGGTGCGCTGCCGAAGTTCTTCAACAAACAAATCGCAAGCAGTCTGGTTCAACTTCCCAGGGTCACGGCGCATTAGCATCATCACTTTGGAAAGGTCATGCCCTACTTTCTCGAGGCAACTGATACTCCGAGAAATCACCTCTTCGGCGTCCATATCCACCGAAATAAATGAAACTTCCGGATCACCCACCCCGAGCACTAGGGCTCGTTCTCCACGTTTTTGACACCAGCGCTGAACGGCGCCGGAGCAATCATGTAATACCCAAACAGAATGAGGAAACTGCTCTTTCAATTGACCCAGATTACGATCTAGCGCCTTTGCGGTCTTCGCCTCCACCCGTCGCGGAACCAGTTGAATACCCCTCTTACTCAATTCCTCGAAAGTGCGGTTGAAGAGAATCCGTGATTTTGTGATCCCCTGCTCTTCGGCATATGGGCTGATTAACAAGACGTGATCCGGCATTATCGAAACAGAGCTTACTCCGGCCTTGTCAGCCAAAATCTGGCGGGATTTTCCCGGACTCGAACCAATGATGCCTCTCTCCTCCAATCTCTGGAGTGCCGTGCGAATCGATCTACGGCCCACCCCATAATGATTCGTCAACTGGTGCTCTCCCGGCAGGCTCCCTGACCAATGTCCGTCGACGATATCGGCTTCAATGGCTTCGGCGACTTTACTCCAGAGCGGTTGGCGCGAAATGGTGTGATTGGCGACACTCACAATTCAATATTTTTACCCTGATCGGCCGCATCTGACCACGAGAACTCCTACAGATTGCTTGCTATCCATGGTAATTAAAATTCATCTTTCCCAGTCGATAAGCCGCTGCTTAGTTTCCCCGCGAAACCGGTCGACCGCATCGAGCGCAAACTCGCAAGCGGAAGCTGAGGGGTCATTCAGCAAGTCTGACAAGTCTAGGGCTAGAGACGCTTGAGTGAATTCATCGATTGAGTGTGAATCGCCAAACGTAGCGTTAGCGTGTCTGTGCCCGATTTCTCCGAGGTCATATCGCTTACCTCCTGCGATCTGTGAGTCAAAAACTCCGATTAGAGCCTGGGCAAGGTGCTCACGCCGTCCGCTGTTGAGCGTCATCTTCTGAGTCGATGATAACCAGTCCAACTTACCCCACACTTCGGCGCCGAGAAACGAGTCTGGCCGTCGGTTGGCTGGAAGACTTCGCATGGCCTCAAGCAAATGATAGAACACAGCGATGTGGGTAGGATGACGATCAAGTGGCTGATGAGAAATCACTTCACTAGCCTCAACAGCTTCAACGATCTGTTTTAAATCACTTATCAGCGACCCATTAATTCCGCCCTTAATTTCACTGCTCCGGTAATCAAGTTGAATCACAATCCCATAGTCACCTAACATCGCAGCCCGGATTTGTTCGCGACGTCGAATCTGCCGAATTTCTTCATCAGTACACTTTTCGTAGGGACCGGTTCTAGAACTTCCGCGTCCATCAGTCACCACAACTCCTGCAAACCACGCAGCGCAATTTTCAAAGCAGTGCTCAATTGCCGGGTAGGCCGCTATTTCAAGATCATCATGATGAGCGCCCACAGCTAGATGAGTCGTCCTTTTGAGTGCTTCCTCGATCGACACGCCATCTGGAACGAAAATGTCGGCACCTTCGTTCGCAAGGGAGAGATTGGTCAAAGTCATCATAGCTCTGCGACCTCCAAGCGTTGAAACACCTCCATTGCTTCGTATTCAGCCAGACCTAGCTTGTCATAGGCACGGGCCACTGCGCGATCCTCTCCGAGGGCCTCGTCGTTGCGGAGATCCACCACAGCCCTGAGACGCTGGAGAGCGTTGGCCTTTAGTTCATGCTGTACGGGACTGATCGGGACGGCCATGTCGATCTCGTAAGGCTTCAGCATCTCTTCACGATGGCGGTAAGTCCAAATATGATCAGTTGTGATCGGAAAAGAAGTGATCGCTTTCGCTACGAGCTGGAAAGTAATCCCCTGAGGACTCATTGGGTCCGCTACTGAGCCAGCTAAAAAAACGAGATTAGGATTCAACTCCTCCAACACCGAAGCAACCTGCTCGTGATCATCCTCGGTGACATGAAACTGCCGAAAGCGGCCCGAATCATAAAAGGGCAAACCGAGAAACTTTAGTGATGATTCGCTGATGCCTAGTGCCGAAGCGCTGTCCACTACCTCAGCCCGCAAGATTACTGATTTTAGGTGTCTAATATCAGGATTGAGCGCCGCTTCAGCGTCACCTTCGGCGAGGCTTCCAACGTGCTCACCCAAATGCGGTGGGATTTGCCATTCCGGTGACTTGGATTGCTCAACCGTTTGAAGACAACGAATTAATTTAAGTGCCTCCTGATCTCTAACCCTCAAATTGCCCGATGTAAGTGCCACCAAGGTCACGAGGTGCCCCTGCTCTTTCAGCCGATTGATTGTTGCTCCCATCGAAACAAGTGCATCCTGCGGTTCGGCAGAAAAGATCACCGCATGCTTTGGTTGCGGATCCGACTTCTCAGGACGCGTCTCATCATTCGCTCCCGGCTTACCGCCGGGCCATCCAGTGACAGTGTTCTGGTAATCGTTAAACGTTGCGATATTCAACGAGTAGGAGTTTTCCCCCTCTGCGATCAATTCACCAAGACCGGATTCGTTGTAGTCATCATCGACCAATTTGAGAATAGGTTTCTCCGTTTTTCCTGAGGCCCACGAAATCGCGCGCTGCTGCATTCTTGGTGTCCAGACAATCGAATCGACCAACCATGGATAACGAATCCGAGTGAGGTCTCCGGCTGCCGCTTCGTCGAGAACGAATTCAGCATTGTCGTGACGTTGCAGAAAGCTGGCGGTAACCGCCTCAGTTTCTTTTTCTTCGACCGCGATTCGAACAACATCTGCCTTACCTTTACCCCATGCCAACAAGAACACTTTGTCTGCCTCAAGGATCGTTCCTACCCCCATTGTAACCGCGGTTCGCGGCACGTTGTGGAAACCCTGGAAGTCAGCGGAAGCGTCCAGTCGGGTAATTCGGTCTAGTGTCACGACTCGGGTGCTTGAGGTTACCGGTGAACCTGGCTCATTGAATCCAATGTGACCGCTTCGGCCAATTCCCAGTAATTGAATATCAATTCCACCAGCTTCACGAATCTTCTGCTCGTATTCAGCACACCTTCTTTCCTTCTCTTCAGTGGAACTTCCCGTCGCATTGGGAATATTAGTATGCGAGGGTTTGATATCGACGTGGTCGAAAAGCTGCTCCTGCATAAAACGGGTGTAGCTCTCCGGGTGATCAGCATCGAGTCCGCTGTATTCATCGAGGTTGAAGGTCGTCACATTGGCAAAGCTAAGCCCTTCCTCTCGGTGTAATCGAATCAATTCACGATAAACCGGAATGGGAGTTGAACCTGTCGCCAGACCCAAAACCGCACCACGACCTTCATCCTCTCGTGATTGAATCAAATCAGCAATCTCAGCAGCCACGCGTCGAGCCGCCTCACTGGCTTCTGGATACACTTGGACAGGAATTTTCTCGTAACGGTCATGCATGACAACAACAGTCTGCTTGCAGCAGTCACTCCAGCAACGATGCGGAGGGTGTCACATAATGGGACACCATAAGCTTTAATGGAAGCATTAAGTCTGACATTTAAACCATGCTCCGCACACCGATCGTGAGGAGAATATTGGCGAACTTCTGCTGATCTCCTGTCTGAATCGTTAGGACCTGATCGGGCTGACCTGCCGCCTCATAGAAAGCAAAGCGTTCGATCGTTCCGAAATCGAGATCGAGAGAGGCATTGCGACAAACATTCCGATAATCTTCCCAGACAGAGGGTTCCTCCGCCAACGCATAAGGCCCCGTGGTCTGATACATCATCAAGTCAGCCGCCTCAATGGGAATGGCACTCACCAGAGCGGTAAGAACCTGGGCACAGGTAGGGATGCCGGGGGAAAGATTCAAACTCACCAACTCGGCATTCGATCCTAGCGCCGAAGAAGCCGGGTAGTTGCCGTCAGCAATAAGAACTTTGCTGCCGTGACCTGCCCGCCCCAGCACTTCGTTGATCTTCGGATGAATCAATTGGTGTTTCAGCATGGCACTCTACAAGGCATAAACTCTCATCGCATTCCGCCCCATGATATCAGCCTGCTCGTCGGCCGACAGCTCATTCATCAATGACCCGATCGCAGCGACCCAGGCTTCGTAATCGGTTTTCAATAGGCACACCGGCCAGTCACTGCCATACATCAGGCGCCGTGGACCAAACGATTCCAAGGCCACCTCCCAGTAGGGGCGAATTAAATCGGTCGACCAGCCTTTATCACGAACCTCAGTGACGACGCCGGAAAATTTGCAAACCAGGTTCTCGCGCTTCGCGATTTCACGAAAATCTTTCTCCCACTGCTGATCAAACGAAGCTTCACTGATCACGGGTTTGGCAATGTGATCCAGGACCATCGGCAAATCCGGGTGTTGATCGACAAACCGAATTGATACCGGCAGCTGCTTGCTGAGAATCAAGACGTCGTATACCAGCCCGAAACTCCCTAATAGGCTGACTCCTCGGTTAAACTCTTCGCCAAGAATGAACTCCGAATCCGGCTCGCCCTGCACCACATGGCGAATCCCCTTTAGCCAGGGCGTTAAGACAGAATCAAGGATCTTCTCCACCTCAAGGTCCTCCAGGGGCACCCATCCAACCACGCCTCTGATCAACGGGCTCTTCTCCGCTAACCCACACAGCCATTCGGTCTCCTCAATCGTCTGCCTCGCCTGAACGGAAACGAATCCGTCCATCTTTGTCGCTTTCGCAACCTTACCTAGGTCAGCCGGACCAAAGTCCCGCTTGAGAACGTCCATTCCCTCGCCAATCCACCCATATTCAACAGGATCGTAGTTCCAGAAGTGATGATGACTGTCGATGCGCATTTCTCAGTTTGTGTAGTCTTTACCTTCCCAGCTATCGAGAACCGAACTTTGCCATTCCTCGAGTTCTTCAAGCATTTCCGAAGTACGCCCTTTTTCGCTTCCAGCGAGATCGGTCGCCTCCATGGGATCTGACTCCAGGTTGTAGAGCTCTACCCTGACCTCATCCCCTTTCTGAATGCGGTGCAACTTCCAGGGCCAGTCGTTCCAGGCCGCGTGGCCCTTGTAATTGCCGCGCTCAAACGACGGAAACTCCTCGACGTTCTTGAGCACTCGTTCCGGGAACGGAGACGGTTCACCCGCCTGCTGAGCTTCCATCAATGCTTTGATTATTCGATCACTGTGAGTCGCCTGTCCTAGAGTGTGCTCATGCCAGAATCCCATTGGAGGATGATCTTGGTCTTTGCCGTAGAGACATGGCGAGAGATCCACTCCATCGAGCAGAGGCTGATGCTTCACCTCCGTCCCAGTTATCGCCAACAGGGTGGGATAAATATCAGAAGAAAACGCAGGCAATGACACCTGCTTGGGTGCCAACCTCGCTGGCCATTCAACGATTGAAGGCACTCGCAAGCCTCCTTCGTAAAGGCTGCCTTTTTTCTTTCGACCGCCCGACGTCTCTTCAACAAGACCTCCATTGTCGCTTGTGTACCATACGATCGTGTTGTCAGCGATTCCCATTTTACGAAGACTCTCCCGCAATCGGGCGATCTGTTGATCGATCAGGGTTATCTCCAGAAAGTAGCCCCGGCTCTTCTTATCTTCATATAATGCGTCACCGCCTGAAAATTCGACCGGAACTTCCGCAAACGGACCGTGAGGAGCTGGGAACCACGTAACGGTGAACATCGGCTTAACGCCGTCTTTGTGTTTCTGGAGGAACTCAATCGTGGCATCCATCGCTATAACGCTGCCTTGGCCCTTCGGATTCTCGTAGCGTCCGTTTCGGCTCAAGTAAGGATCGAGATCAAAGAAGTTCAGCCCCGAAAACCACTCATCAAATCCCGCTCCACCAGGACTCGTAGGACTTTCAGGCTGGACTGAACCTATATGCCATTTCCCAAAGTGACCCGTCACGTAACCAGCATCCTTGAGAACCTCGGCCACCGTCACTTCATCTGGCCGCATGTAATGGCCATGATTCGGCACATTAGCACGAAACGGGTGGCGACCCGTCATGACGCTTGCCCTCGTCGGCGAGCATACCGGCGCCGAAGCATAAAACCGATTGAAGACCACACTGTTGGCCGCCATCGCATCCATGCCCGGGGTTTGCACGAAGGGATGACCGGTAAATCCTGCGTCACCATACCCTTGATCATCTGCCATGACTAACATGATGTTAGGACGCTCTTCAGCGAAGAGACCGCCCATGAAAAGCAGCAGCAGTAGGCAACCCAAACAAATTCTCATCAGTCCTTATCTTTTTGCTGTTTGAGAGCCGCTTCAATTTTCGACGCAACCTCTTCTCCCATCAATTCTGATCCTTCCTTGCGGAAGTGAACATTGACAGGCTTCTGAAGCGTCTCCAGATCATCCACAACCAGCGCGTAAAGATCATTCACCTCAATCCCCTTAGTGTTCATGATTTTGAGAGCCGCCTTGTTGTAGTTCCTGGCATCTTGAGGCGAACGAAAGGGCTTTACCCCGACGGGAAATGGAGTCGTTGTAGCAAAGATCAGCTTTGCGCCCGTCTCCTCCAAACGGGCCACAATCTTCTCCAAGTTGGCGGTATAAGTGGCGAGATCCGCTTGATAAGGATCGTTGGGGTCATTTGAATTATTCGAGGTTCCTGCCTCTGTAACTCGCTTGAGATCATGTAGGCCGAAATTAAAGTGAATCAAAGCCCACTTTGCTTCAGCGAGCCAGTCTTCCAGGTTTGCGAGACCAAACGTAGTTCCTTGAGCATTTCCGCGATTGTGTAGCACGTTCGCTTTGTCCGCCAACGCAGACCTGACGCTAGGAGTGTAGCCAATCGAAATCGAATCCCCAATAATAAGCACAGAGGGCAGCTCGGGATTAAATTTCGCTTTCGCCTCGGCTCTCTCTTTTTTCTGGACCTCAACGGAGCCCTCCTCTGTTACATCATTTTTCTCTCCGGCTTGAAACGAAGGGGCCAAAAGGGCGACCACGACCAATAAGGAGAAAAACCAACCTAAGGATCTCATAAACCCCTGTGTTTAAAAGGATTTCTCTCTCAATTCAAGACACTTCACCCCGTATCAACGGCAAAATCGATATCCCTTCTGGGTTGCCAATGACCCTAGTCTCAGACACTCTGTTCCACCAAGGTTTCCTCTCGATGGCCCCAAAAAAAGACACGTCTACTACAACTCCTTGGCATCAAACGACAGTAGCTGCCTACGTTGGGCCTTTCGTGGCTTTTCTTGTTACCCTGATCATTATTCAGCAAATCGGGAGCGACGATCCATCCGCTGCCTGGTGGCTAAACCATCCGGAACACTGGGGCTACCCCCTTCAGGCCATTCTCTGCATAGGTCTTATCATATTTTGGCGAAAGCACTACCCCAAGTTCTCGTGGAAGGGAAGCGGACTTGCTGTCTTGATGGGAATGGTTGGCATCGGCATCTGGCTACTACCTCCCTGGATTCATTCCCTGACTGGGACGGGTGAGGGAGGATCACTCCTGTGGCTCAAATGGTTGGGCTTCCGAACCCGGCTCGATGGATTCAATCCATATCAATTCGGTGATGACACCTCACCCCTGCTCTTCAGCGCGATCCTCTTCTTCCGCTTTCTTCGTCTCGTCATTGCCGTTTCTCTGGTCGAAGAAATCTTTTGGCGTGGTTTCCTCATGCCATTGCTAAGCGATCCCGATGGCGACTGGAAAAGTCGCCCGATCAACCAAAGCACGACAAGGGCACTCCTACTGACTTCACTCGCTTTTGGCTTAGCCCATCTCGGCCCTGACTTCGCCGTCGCCTTGGTCTATGGAACCCTGACAGGTTGGGTCACCCTCAAAACCGGTAACCTCTGGGCCGCAGTTCTCATGCATGCCGTATCCAATCTTTGTCTTGGCCTATTTATTCTCGGAACGCATTGGTGGGGGCTTTGGTGATAATCGAGATTCATGGCTTCCGATTCATCATCACATTTACCAGCCCGGAAGACCCTTTTCATTTCAACACTTCTGATCTTTCTCCCCGCTTCTTGCGCCCGTTCAGCACCGCGCCGATAAAAGAATATCGGATCAGAAACTCGTAGGCAAAAAGCAGGATGGCAGTCGTAGCAGCGAAAATCAAAGCGACCTTCGCCACTATCGGCCAGTCCCAATCGCTCACCCAGATTTGCAGCGCGAGAACCAATGGCAAATGAGCTAAGTAGAGCCAATAGGCTGAATCAGAGAGGTAACGCACCCAACGACTTTCGCCACTGAAAAAGCGACGAAAGAAACCAAGGTGAGCGTAGATCATCAGCCAGGTGAAAACGGAAGCAGCGAAACTACCGGCCCAGTGGTCCCAACCCCACCTTTCAATATCCTGGCCTAACCAACTTGAAGCAATCACAAACGCAGGTATGGCTAGAATCGACCATAAGATCCAGAACCTACCTGCGGTTTTCTCAAACTTTGAGTTCCCGTAGCAAAGAGCCCCAAAGCTAAAAAAGACGGCGTAGTAGAACAACTTGGGTGGCCACGGCAGAATACCAGGCGCCGTATCTGCTCCGACCCCTTCTTTCATGAACAATTGAAAGAGGAGCGTTGCCGGCAACAACCACAACCAGCACCAAGGAGAACCTTTGATCCAGCCAGGCAAAGGAATCTGAATCCATTTCCGAATCAAAACCACTGCTCCGAACATGAGAACAAGCCAACAAAGATAGTAGAGAAACCAAAGATGCTGAAACACTGGGATCTGCGCCCCCAGTTTCCACAAATCGATCACCGTTTGAGCCGCAACGCTACCAATGCCTGTCTCCCCGCCGTTCGCGACGAGGAGCTCCTCGACTTTCTTTCGCCCCTGGTAAAGTTCGACCCTTCGAATCTCAACTTCGAGCATATCAGCGATCCAGTTTACTGTTCCCATCCCATGGCGCTGAGAATCCAGCGGAGTCTCCCCGTCATTATTCCTTGCGTTCACGTCAGCACCGGCAGTGATAAGCAACTCTGCCACCGCGGCTCGCCCAAAAAAGGAGGCAGCGTGGAGTGGAACATTACCCTCCCCGTCTCTGGCATTGACGTCGGCACCAGCACGTATCAGAACCTCGGTCATTTCTGAATTCCCCTTGATCACGGCCCAAGCCAATCCAGTCAGTTGCAAACTTGAATCTTTCGCATTCACATCGCTCCCTTCGGCGATGAGGCTCATGACACCTTCGACATCTTCCTCTTGCGCCAACTCCCAAATTTTAAGCCGTTCCTCACCAAATTTGGAGTAATCCACTTCGGAGCTGGCAGACAGACGCAGGCCTGCAATCCTCTCCTTCTTAAAATTCCCCCAAAAGCTCAGCGGCAACATCAACACCCAGGTCACAACCGTCCCTAAGATGAGGGGAATGAGAATACGGATCGCTCGCTGTTTGAAGAGCCCTCTCAGTCCCCGCTTTCGCCATAGCATCGCTGTGAAGAAGCCACTTATTAGGAAAAAAAGGGGCAATCGGAAGCCATGAATAAAGAGCAGAATTGCTCCGGCAACCTCAGTACTCTGGTAACGATCCTGAGCCGGCCAGAAAGGGATCACGATGAAAGACATCAACCCGTGAAGAACAATACCCAGTAACATCGCGTAGCCACGCAACGCATCAAGATCGTGGAACCGTTTCTTGCCTTTATGGGTAGTCAGCACCATCTGAAAAAATCCCGAGACTCAAATGAGTGATATTCTAATCAGGTTGTGATAATACACCATGGAGAGGACGTTTCAAAATTTACAGCGGTCTCGATTCTTCCAAGAACCTGATTCTCCGCGGTGAACTCGACACTTAGGCAGCACGAGTAGCAGACTTCTTAGCATCAGCCTCACTCGAACCACACGAGCAAATGGCAGCGATTGAGCCACAACCTTGGCAGTATTCAAAACTACCTCCGCATTTCGCAGGCAGCCCCTCTAAGAGTCGATTTATTCGACAATGGCAAGCGCCGCAGCCAGACCCGGCCCCAGTTTGCCGGACGATCACTTCGAGGGACTTTACGCCCCCCTTTTCAGCTTCGCTATAATCTTAGGGACAAAGACGGATGGCTTCTTGTCGATCTTTCCCGCTTTTACTCAGACCGCGAGTCACAGATCACGCAAAAATTAAAACCCGTCTCATCAACCAAGAATCTTTGCCAATGAGTTAGCAAGATCTGCGAAGGCAGCCGAGACCGAGTTCTCCGATGCAGCCAAAGTAGCAACCGGTCGACCTTCATCCGCGTGCTCCCGAGTCGGAGGATCAAGAGGAATCTGGCCCAGCAGAGGAACGCCCAGTCGATCCGCTTCCTTGCTACCCCCGCCTTCACCGAAAATATAGTAGCGCTTGCCCATGTCACATTCAAACCATGCCATATTTTCCACGATACCGGCAATTGGGACATTCACCTTGGCGAACATGCTAGCTGCCTTCCGAGCGTCGATCAGAGCCACTTCCTGCGGAGTCGTCACGACCACGGCCGCATCGACGGCTACCGTCTGCGAGACAGTCAACTGGATGTCTCCAGTTCCGGGAGGCAAATCGAGAATGAGGTAATCGAGCTCACCCCATAGACACTGACGAAGAAACTGCTGAGTGTAACGGGTGGCGAGCGGGCCTCTAACGATTACCGGTGAGTCATCGCTAAGAAGGAAGCCCATCGAGATGGCCTTGATGCCATGAGCCTCGATCGGAATTATCTCGTTTTCCTCCGTCGCCATCGGTTGCTTATCGGCAGCGCCCAACATCAACGCAATAGAGGGGCCGTAGAGATCGCAGTCGCAAAGGCCAACCTTGGCGCCCGCTTTACTGAGAGCAATAGCAAGATTGGTAGAAACAGTCGACTTCCCCACACCTCCTTTTCCGCTGGCTACGGCTATGATTTTCTTCACTCCGGGGATATTTGATTGACCAATAGAGGGATCGCCACCAGTCGCAGGCTCCGGTGGATTTTGGATATCAAAATCGATCGAAATCTTACCAATCCCGTCTATCGAATTGAGGGCGGACTCAATCCCCTCGTGAATCCCTCTGGGAATATTCGGATCGCGAGTCGCCAGTCTAATCTGAACCGTCACATCGGCGCCACTCACCACTAGTTCCCTAACGAGTCCAAAAGAAATGATGTCTCGGGTGAAGCCTGGATAGGCCACCTCACTGAGTTTTTTTCGGATGAGTTCTTCAGTTATCATACATTCCCCGTGCAAACGTCTATGCTATTACGGACAGAAGTCCAATTTTGAGGCATCGCATTTTACCAAGAAGACAAATTTATTCCCATCGCAAGGATTCACCAATCGCCTGAGTAGCCAAATTCACTACCCAGCCACTGTGAATAAAGTTCTCAGACTCGCGAATGACTTCCCAGCTAAAGGCGGACAACCCTTCCAACAAACTCGACCTATTCGGCATATTGCGCAGAAACTCTGACTAATTGAGGTGTGACGCGCGCTCGGTCACCTCACTCGCCATCTCAGATTTATGAAGCGCCGTCACTATTGAAAACCGAGTCACCATGGTGGTATGAGAGTTCCACCTATTGACAGTATTGGGCGGGTTGTATTTGTCCTTACTGTTCCCTTGGCGATGTTCGTCTCTTACTTAGTTCCTAGGCGCCAACTCAGAAACATAAGAACAGAAACCTCAACCTCTTAAGGAACCCAATCCCTTCGTGGACGCTTAGCGAAGCGGCGGAACCTCCCATGCAGACACAACCAATTGTTTTTTCTGGCACTAGCGCCAATCTTAAATCACAGACAGCAATGCTGCTAAATTTGTGATGAATTACTGATTAAAAAGTAAGGTGAACCCGCGACAAATCACATGACCTATCGAATAAAAGCGATCACTTCTGACCTCTAGACGCTGAAACGCTAAAATTAGCGTAGGTCAAGGCATTTGAGGTGGTCTTGTCCACGCATTATGAGACGCCCATTGCTGAGAGCCATCGGACTCCAGTATTTGAAGTCAGGCATCTTAATCACAGCACGCCCTTCCTGCTTGGCAATCTGTTCATCCACCTCCGCCTTCTTGCCAAAAACGTCATACAACGCCACCTCTTCGTAGCCTTCCGAAGACGGCTTCACGGAACGTAAATAGCCAACCTCACCGTCTTGGATGAGGAGATGGCCATCAACAAAAATCATATTGCCGCGACCCATGAAAGGATCATCTCCAGTATGCCAAGCAATGTTGCCGTCAAAATCCATGCACATAAGCCCGCCTTTCTTTCGAGCTTCGCCTTTGTGATTGGAGTTTTCATTAGCGAGAAAGAAGATGTGGTCACCAATCAAAAAAGGAGGGTGAATCTGGGTGCCTTGGATCATGTCGAATACCTTCTCTACATTCCAGTCTCCGCCGTCATTTCTGACCTTAAGCATGCAACTACCACAATCGTAACCGCCCGTGAGAAAGACCAATTCTTCGGTCACCTTAGTAGCGAAAGGGATGGGGATCTTATTGAAGTAAACGTTGGTATTCCAGAGTACTTCGCCCGTCTCCGGGAGAACGCTGATGGTCGTGCCTGTTCCATCATCTCCATCACGCAGAGTTGCGACGAAAACGACCTGATCGACACCGTGGAGATTCAACACGGTAGGAGTGGAGTGCGAGTCTCCAAATCCATCCGTTCTCCAAAGCTCCTGACCAGTCTTTTTATCGAGTCCTATCAAGCCCACTTTTTCACTCATGGCGGGAACGATGATAACATTGCCAACTGTCACCGGACTTTGAGCCCAACCCCACTTTGGAGGAGGCGAACCATAATCATCTTGGATCGAAACCATCCAGTCCTCTCGATGTGTTTCTCGATTGATACGAAAGACTTGGCCAAAGCCACTCACGTAGTAAACTGCATCATCTTCGACCAACGGAGTGCCGCGACTGCCGTGAAATGAGAGTTTACCTGCGTAATCAAAGGTAAAACGCCACTTTTCGGAGCCATCCTCCAAAGAAAGGCAGAGAACGTGATCACGCTCTCCAAGGTCACGATCAACAAGGAAGACTTCGTTTCCGGAGATCGCTGCACCTCCAAAGCCTTCATTTAGCTCCTTTTTCCAGAGAACTGAAGGTGGGTTCCGATCCCAACCCGAAAGTTTAAGCCCAATTTCGTTCGATACGCCATTTCGAGTTGGGCCTTGGAAGTTTGGCCAGTCATCGGCCTGAACCAGCGAGCTAAGGCCAAAGGCGATACAAACAATAAAGATCGGGTATTTCATGCGCCGCAAACTGCCAAAGCTGCCACTCTTTTTCAATACAAGAACTTTCAACAATCACGCCACTTAAGCTCACGAATATTTAGCAAAAGACTAAATTCAGTAACTCCGTCGCATATGACTGGGGAGGATGTTCAATTCTTCACGATATTTCGCCACAGTTCGCCTCGCGATCTTAATGCCTTTCTTTCCGAGCTCTTCCACGATCTTCTGATCGCTGTATGGCTTCTTTACATCCTCATCACTAATCAATTCAGCCAGCGACTGCTTAACGCTGGTATTACTCATCGACTCACCACCTTCAGTTTCGTAGCCAGTAGTGAAAAAATACTTCATCTCGAAAACACCATGAGGCGTCGCCATATATTTACCCGAAACAGCACGGCTAACGGTTGTCTCGTGAACGTCAACTTCATCGGCAACTTGCGCCATGTTCATTGGTTTTAGCTTTGATGGGCCATACTCAAGAAAACCCTGCTGCCGCTCCACTATTTCGGAGGCAATTGACTGAATTGTCTGCTGTCGCTGATGGATACTCTTGATTAAGAATTTTCCGGCACGGATCTTATCACGAATATATGCACGCGCTTCACGTCCGTCTCCACTCGCCATGAGATCCTTGTAGGCGTTGCTGATGCGAAGCCGCGGAACCTGATCATTATTCATCGTTACGACCCACTCCCCTCCAATCCGCTCAACGGTTACATCAGGATTGACGTAGGTATTGGTGTCTCCGCCAAACTTACTTCCGGGGCGCGGATCAAGAGTCGCGATTAACTCGGCTGCTTTTGTGATTTGCTCTGGCGCCACACTTAGCCTCTTTGCTATCTGGGGGTAGCGCTTTCTTGCCAAGTCATCGAGATGATGATCAACCACCCGATATTCAAGGCTATGGTGTTTCCCCAGTCGCTCCAACTGAATTAAGAGGCATTCCCTTAAATCCACGGCGCCGACTCCGACCGGATCAAAAGTCTGAATTAAATCACGGGATTTGATGAGATTATCATAGGGAATCCCCATATCAAAACTCATGTCTTCGAGGTCTATCTGGAGAAATCCGTTGTCGTCGATGTTCCCGATCAGAGTCGCTGCCAACTCACGGTCTTTGCTACCAATGTCTGAAGTGCTCAACTGATTCAGGAGGTGCTCTTGGAGGGTGATTGGTTCGACGATTGAATCCATCACAAACTGATGCTTTTCATCGGCATCATCACGGCGCGGCGTGGACATACGGGACTGAGCCATGTATTCGCGCCACTCCTCATCCAACTGCGAAAGCTGCGCGAATTCTTTTTCAAAATCATCGTCCTCAGAGGACGTAGTCGCTTCCTCGATCGAAACTTCGTTCGATTCCTCTTCCAAAGTGGGGTTTTCTACCATCTCCTTTTGCACGAGGTGGCGTAACTCCAGGGTAGGAGTCTGCAGCAGTTGCAAACTCTGCTGCATCTGGGGTGCAATGGTCTGCTGCTGATGCAGCGACTGTGTTTGGTCAAATCGCTGTTCGGCCATGCTAAGTGACCCGGCTTACGTAGGGCTCTCCCGACGCTAGCATATTTCAAGCCACCAGTGTTTATTTTATGAAAAAAATTGGTCTTCGACGCCAGCGCGGTTTTTTCTCTTCATCGCGACACCTCTCAAAACTTTGAAGTCAATAAGGTTGCTTATTATGATCTTTATAATAAATTTAAACTGATATTTTAGAAAGGTGAAAATTCGCCTTATGCACCGCATTTCATCAACTCTTCTGATCGCTGGGTTCCTGTGCCTCAATCTGCAAGTTCGGGCCCAAGACCAACGTCTGCGGAGCAAAACTCAAGTTCTCTCGCCGGCTGATTACTGGGAAGAGCTTTCCCCGATTGATCACCCTTCCGCATCTCCAATTCCGCAACCCTACTCTCCTCAAAAACCTCTCCACCCGCACACATTACCAGAAAAGATCCCGGCATGGCAGACCCGCTATACTCTTGGTCCCGGCGATACGCTTGATTTTTCCGTCTTTCTCCGACCAGAATTGAGCCGCGAAAACGTCAGAATTGCTCCTGACGGCACCGTCAGCTTTCTTCAGGCTGTCGCCGTCCAGGCTAACGGCCTCACTCCGGACGAACTTCGCGATCGCATCGAAGAGGCGCTTTCAGCCTACCAGAACAACCTTAGGGTCATTATCACGCCGACCGATGTAGCAAGTAAGGAATTCGCTATCATTGGCCGGGTGCGTCGTCCAGGAAGCTACGTTCTAGACCGCCCCACCTCGATCCTTGAGGCCATTTCTCTCGCTCAAGGTATTGAGACCAACACTGTCCGCGGCTCTGCTTTTGAGCTAGCTGACTTTGAGCATTCTTTTGTCGCCAGAAACGGGCGCAAGCTTGATGTCGATCTCGCACGACTCTACTACCGCGGTGACCTCACTCAAAACGCCTACCTCGAGCCTGACGACTATATCTTCGTCGCTTCTAAACTAAAAAACGAGATCTATGTTTTGGGAGCAGTGAGCCACCCTGGTCGCTTGAAAATGCCGGCTCGTCTTACAGTGGCCCAAGCCATCGCGCAAGCTGGTGGATTCACTCGTCACGCTTACCGTATCAAAGTGCTGATCATTCGAGGCAGCATTCATGAACCCCAGACTCAAATCGTTAACATTAAAGACATCCTTTCCGGACGACTGCGCGACATTCCACTCCGAAACAAGGATATCGTATTCATAGATGAACGTCCCTTCGAATTGGCCGAACATGCTCTCGACAGTGCCATTTTTGCATTCCTGCAGACGGTCACTGCTGAAAGTATCGTGAGCAACTTGGTGCCGCTTACTGACTGATTTGCGGCACCTTCCTTACCCATGAAGATTTGTCTTTCGCTTCTTCTCCAACTCGGTGCGCTGCTGGTCTTGCCTATTGGCACTACCAGTTGCGTTCAGACTTGGCCTGCTGATCGCGAGTTCGAGGCCCGCGGTGCTTTTTTGGAGGAGGATGACTCGGTTGACGAAACTCTCTCAGCAGAGGATGGCTTGAAACAAATTCCCGCTGAACCACACTTTGAGCAACTGCATTATCACCGCGCCATTGATCCTGCCTACCTGCGCGTTCCCTCCGGCCCCTATCGAGTCGGCCCGGGAGATAAACTCGACATCGAGGTGGCTGAAAACGCAGACACCCGGCGGGTTACCAAAGTGATGCCGGACGGAATGCTCTACTATGATGTCGCAGACGGCATCAACGTGAAGGGCATGTCCACCAAAGAAATTTCCACGGCCCTTGCCACGCAACTGGAAGGCGACTACGTCGGACCCGTTGTGAGCGTAAATGTCGCAGATGCCGATAGCCAGCGATTCTGGTTGCTCGGACAAGTCAAGACTCCCGGCGCCTACCCCATTCAAAAGCCTACCACCGTGATCGATGCAATTTCTCAAGGGGGAGGCCTTCTTTCGTTTAACGAAAATAACGAGTTTAGAAACCCGGAAGCAGCAGATCTGAAGCGCTCTATCCTGATCCGTAACGGTGACCTCATTCCGGTTAACTTTGACGCGCTTGTCCGTGAAGGAGACATGTCGCAAAACGTTTACATTCGGCCCGGAGACTATCTCTTCATTCCCTCCATTACGGCCCGCTCGATCTACGTCCTTGGCGAGGTAATCTCCCCAGGACCCACCTTCTACGAGAAAGGCACTACTCTGGTCACTGCCGTAGCCGCGGCTGGCGGCGTTGGCACCGAAGCAGTGAAGTCAAAAGCCCTAATTCTGCGCGGTGGAACCCACGACCCGAAAGTTGCTGTCGTTGATATCGAAGCCGTGACACGAGGTAAGGAACCAGACCTTGCACTCGAAGGCGGAGATATTGTCTGGATACCCCGCAACATGTGGACCAACTTGAAGAAGTACGCTGAAACCGTCCTCATTACCGCAAGCCAGGCCGCAGCAATCCAGGAAAGCATCACCGTTATCGGCGGCGAGGGCCGGGCCGGGGTCACCATCCCCGCCAGAGGAGGAAACTAGCTTTCCCCTGACAAAAGCCTTCACAGTTCAATCTTGTGATCTTCATCTAGATAGCATGCGGAGTTTTTGTAATGCGAATTCTTAGCAGGTATCGACGATACGCCTGCGGGGAACGGAATCAAAAGCGACACTCTCAGAATTACCAATTCAATTCTCGTTCGTAATCGTCGAAACCCAGAGAACACTACTCCGATTCCGCATCCATTTCTGCATTGCAAGCTAGGCTTCTCTAGCAAACACTACCATGCTGTATGATTCGCAAACTGAAGGACAGAGCCCCACAGGGTAACCTCAAGCGCCTAACTCTTTTAGGTCCTGTTCTCGGTCTCACGCTGTTGGTTACCGTTAGCGGATGTGGAAGGGAGTCCCGGGTCGAAATGGCAACCCAGGAGAAAATCCTTATCATGGGTAACGGCGCGGAACCGAAAGCTCTCGATCCGCACATCGTTTCTTCAGTTGGTGACTCCAACATACTCCGTGCCCTCTTCGAAGGCCTCGTCGCCTATCATCCCACCAATGATATGCTCCACGAACCCGGTGTCGCAGAGCGCTGGGAACCTAACGAAGATTTCTCAGAATGGACCTTCTATCTCAGGAAAAATGCTAGTTGGTCGAACGGGGATACCCTCACTGCCCATGACTTTGTTTACTCCTACAATCGAATTCTGCATCCGGAAATGGCCGCTCCGTATTCGTCGATGCTTTATTTCCTGAAGAACGCCGAGGAGTTCAATAAAGGTGAAATCAAAGATTTTAGTAAAGTCGGTGTTAAAGCAGAAGGAGACTACAAACTGATCTGCACCCTTAAAGGCCCCACTCCGTATTTCCCCGATGTCGTCAAACACACCACTTGGTTACCGGTTCACGGACCAACCATCGAGAAATTCGGAAACATCACCGACCCCTACACCGAGTGGCAGAAGCCGGGAAACCATGTCAGCAATGGAGCCTTCACCCTCACTGCCTGGCGCATTAACGCTTACGTCAAGGTGCGGCGTAATCCCTATTACTGGGACGCTAACAACGTGAAGCCCAATGGCATCGATTTCATGCCAATCGATAACGTCTTTACCGAAGAGAAGGCTTTCCGAAACGGGCTACTCCATTACACCTACGTTCTACCCGAGAACCTGATTGCTAAATACAAAGAGGCCGATGATCCAAGGCTCCGCACCGAAACCTACGCTGGATCCTATTTCTATCGTTGTAATGTGAACCAAGCTCCCACCGACAACGTGAATTTCCGTCGGGCTCTGGCTTACGCCATTGATCAGGAAACCATCGTTGAGTTCGTCACCCGCGGTGGTCAGCAACCTGCCTACGGTTTCACGCCGCCATCGGAGGCAGGATACGATCCGCCTCACGTCATCGCTTTTGACCCCGAAAGAGCTCGCCAGTATCTCAAGGAGGCTGGGTATGAGAATGGCTCTGATGTCCCGGAATTCACCGTCATTATCAACACCTCCGAAGCTCACAAATCGATCGCTGTTGCAATACAGGACATGTGGAAAAAGCATCTCGGTATCAAAAGGGTTAAGATAGAAAACCAGGAATGGAAGGTGTTTCAGCAGACCGTTCACGACACCAACTACGAAATCTCAAGAGCCGGTTGGATCGGGGATTATGTCGACCCAAACACTTTCCTCAGCATGTGGGTGACAGGAGACTCCAACAACAACACGGGTTGGTCGAATACTGAATATGATCGCCTCATGGAAGAAAGCGGCCTGATCAGCGATCCCAAAGAACGCTACGCAAGGCTACGAGAGGCTGAACAAGTTCTTCTCGATGAGGTCCCTATCCTACCCATTTATTGGTACACGCGAACCTACCTAATTCATCCAGACGTGAAGAACTGGCATCCGCTTTTGCTCGATAATCATCCTTATAAACACATCGACCTCGCTGTCGGCGATAAAAAAGGGGGGAAAGCACCCTGATGGATAATGTGCGCTTCGTCTTCTCCCGCTTTCTGCAGTCGCTCTTTGCTCTGCTTTGCATCATTACGCTAACGTTCTTCCTCGCCCGACTCGCTCCCGGCGGGCCATTCCTCGATGAAAAAGCCGTCCCCGAGCACCTGCTCGAGCAGATGAATAAAAAGTATGGGTTCGATAAACCACTCGTGGTTCAATATGGGCTTTATCTCGGACAGCTGATCCAGGGCGATCTCGGACCTTCGCTTGGCAACAAAGGCTTCACCGTCAACGAAGTCATTGCTGAAGGGCTCCCCGTTTCTTTCATCCTTGGCTTTGTTGGGCTCATCATTGCTCTCATCATTGGCGTGCCCATTGGCGTCTTTGCCGCTGCAAACCGAAATACACCGGTCGACTACGGACTCATGACCGTTGCCATGATTGGTATCTGTTTGCCCACTTTCGTCATCGCCCCTATCCTCGGGGAAATATTTGCTCTAAAACTGGGCTGGTTCGACGTCGCCGGTTGGGAAGGCAGCACAGCCTGGTTTCTCGGAGCCATGACCCTTGGTCTTTACTACTCGGCATACATCGCCCGACTCACCCGCGGCAGCATGCTCGACGTATTGAGTCAGGATTTTGTGCGCACCGCGCGGGCCAAGGGGCTCGCTCCCAGCAAGATCCTGTTCAAGCATGCGTTCCGTGGAGGCATCACTCCGGTTGTTGCTTACCTAGGGCCTGCCCTCGCCGGACTGATTGGTGGTTCCTTTGTCGTTGAAACCGTCTTTGGAATCCCCGGCCTCGGACAGCACTTCATTAAGGCAGCATCCAACCGCGATTACACGCTTATCAACGGAACGGTGACGGTATTCGCCATTCTCATTCTCATCATGAATTTCCTCGTCGATGTCCTCCAGGCGTGGCTCGACCCAAGGACCAAAACCGGTAACTAACTCTATTTATGATTTCAGGCATCCAGCGACGCAAATCGGAAGCGATCGAGAAGGGTACTTCTCTCGGACGTGATGCCTGGTTGCGCCTGCGTAAGAATCACCTCGCCATGACGAGTCTATGGTTCTTTGTCGCTGTGGTTGTGATCTGTTTCCTGCTACCAACCTCTTCATTCGTGCCTGATCCCAATGTCACCTTCCCCGAGTTACAGTCTAAACCTGCTTTTTCCAAAGCCACTTCCGTCGGCGGAGTCGAAGTCTACTACTTACTTGGCAGCGATCACCTTGGTCGTGATATCTTCTCACGCATTCTCTACGGTGGACGCGTTTCGCTAGCAGTTGGCTTCCTCGCAACCGCGGTCTCTCTAACTATTGGAGTAGTTTATGGAGCTTTGTCAGGTTACATCGGAGGCAAGACAGACGCGGCCATGATGCGCGTCGTCGATATTCTCTACGCGCTACCCTTCATGATCGTTGTGATCATTCTCACGACCTACTTCGGCAACAATCTCTGGCTTTTGTTTGTCTGCATCGGAGCCGTCGAATGGCTCACCATGGCTCGAATCGTGCGCGGGCAGGTTATTTCATTGAAGAACCAGGAATTCGTCGAAGCGGCTAGGAGTCTGGGGCTTTCCCAATGGCGTATCGTATTCCGTCACCTCATCCCCAACACGATTGGCCCGGTTATCGTCTACACAACCTTGACAGTGCCTGCGGTAATGAGACTTGAGGCCATCCTTTCTTTCCTCGGACTCGGCGTTCAACCACCTGACGCAAGTTGGGGTTCCTTGATTAAGGAGGGTGCAGACCGAATGGCCAGCGATCCCGGCCTACTGGTTTACCCCGCTATTATCTTCGCCCTGACCCTTTTCAGCTTGAATTTCCTTGGCGATGGCCTCCGCGATGCCCTTGACCCGAAAAGTTCTAAGGATTGAGAAGAAACCGAATGCATTCTCCCCTTTTGTTCCTACCGCTGATACATTTTAGCGAATCTTGATCGTCTTCTGCTTAAGCAATTCATCATCTGGGGCATCAGCATCGCCACCTTAGATCTGCCCATCCAAAAGAAGAATCATCGTGGTGGCA
>CEWH01124731.1_pt1 | contig 21322 bp, 17 predicted proteins | sample 531231 | NCBI WGS metagenome assembly CEWH01 (sample SAMEA2622316, study PRJEB7988) | marine metagenome | biome: marine biome (ENVO:00000447); feature: surface water layer (ENVO:00002042); material: "saline water (ENVO:00002010), including plankton (ENVO:xxxxxxxx)" | depth 5 m | reverse complement strand
GCCTTTTTGACCAAGTTACTGTGAATTTGAAACGGAGCGAGCGCTTCAAGGCGAGCTTCTGCCTCGGCCTCTTTCCCCATGCTGACCCAAGTATCGGTATAAAGCACATCGGCGCGCTCAGCCGCTAGTTCGATATCTTCGGTCAAGATTACCGGAGCTTCTCCTAATCTCTCCATGAATGCGGCATCCGGCTGAAACTCGAGTGGTGCTGCAATGACTAGTTCAAATTCGAGATGCTTGGCCGCCCACGCCCAAGAACGACCCATGTTGCAATCACCATCACCAGCAAAGACAACTTTCTTATCCTCCCACCCCCCAACGAGTTCCTTCATCGTAAGAAGATCGGCGAGGATTTGGCAGGGATGTTCTTCGTCAGTAAGGGCATTAATCGTCGGTATTTCACTGTATTTAGAAAAGTCGATGACATCCTGATGATCAAATGTTCGGATAATAGCACCATGCACCATACGGCCGAGAACACGCGCCGTGTCCTTGATTGGTTCACCTCTCCCTAACTGAACGTCATTCGCATTCAGAAACATCGGACGAGCTCCCAATTCGTTAAGGCCTGTTTCGAAACTGACCCGGGTGCGGGTTGATGACTTAGTGAAAATCATTGCCCACGTTTCCCCATCAAGGGGCTTAGGACCATTAAGGGAACGCTGTGCCTTGAGTTCCAAAGCATCATCAATGAGCTGTTCCAACTCTTCCTTACTTAAGTCTTCTATGCCTAACAAATGCTTCATCAGCTGGGGAATAATTTAAATCTCGGATATGACGGCGTGAAAGCAGTTTAAGGCTTCGTCAACTTCTTCGTCGGTCACGTTTAATCTTGGAAGCCAGCGCACCACCTCGTCACCAGCAGGCACGGTTAAGAAACCGGCTTCAATGGCTTTGTTTACAACAAAGAGACTTGGAGCTTGACCGGAAGCAAGAAATTCCTCACTTCCCTCAAGTCTCTCTCGAGAAAGGACAAATCCAAGCATCAGGCCAACGCCTCTAAGCGATTCAATTACAGGTAGATTCCAATCAGCAACTACTTTCCGAATTCGTGATTCCTGGCGCTTCACATTGGCCAATGCACTAGATCTCTCAAGCTCCTCCAACACGGCCAATGAAACAGCCGAAGCGAGAGGTGTACCGCCGAAAGTCGAACCGTGAGTTCCCGGCCCAAGTGCTCCCTCACATTCATCACTCGCCCAGAAGGACCCAATCGGGAAACCTCCACCAAAGCCCTTTGCCCAACTTACCGCATCAGGCTCCACATCGACGCCACTACCTTCGAGCATGGTTCTCCAAGCGCACCAGTCTCCAGTCCGACCAGAGCCACACTGCACCTCATCAAACAAAAGTAAGAGATCGTATTGATCCCGTAAGTCGGCAGCAGCTTGAAAGAAATCGGGCGAAACAGGATTGATTCCGCCCTCGCCCTGCAAAGGCTCGAGCAGAATGGCCGCCGTCTTTTCTGTCACAGCTTCCCGCAAGGTCTCGCAATCGTTAAATGGCACGTGCAAAAAACCCGGCAGCAAAGGGTCGAAACCTATCTTCACTTTTTCCTGCGCTGTAGCTGCAATGCCGCCCAACGTCCTGCCGTGAAACGACTGCTTCACCGTGATGACTTCGTTTTTACCTGCATCTTTGCCGTATTTATCGAAAGCCCGTTTCCTCGCCAACTTGATGAGACCGTCGTTGGCTTCAGCTCCGCTATTGCAGAAAAACACTTTGCCGGGACGCTCCATCATCGTTTCAACCACAAACTTGGCGAGTTTCGCCTGCTCACGAATCTGGTAGAGGTTGGAGCAGTGGATCAACTTCGCGGACTGTTCTGCTAATGCTTTTTGCATCACCTCGGGACAATGCCCCAAGGCGCACACCGCGATTCCAGTAGCAAAATCGAGATACTTTTTCCCTGACTCATCAAAGAGGTAACCACCTTCACCGCGCGTAAAGGCAACGGGAAACCGACCATAGTTACCTAGCACGAATTGATTCATCAATTCCGCCGTTGTTGCGTTATCGCTCATTTAACGATTTCAGTTCCAATACCTTTCTCAGTAAAAATCTCAAGCAGAAGCGAATGAGATATTCGCCCGTCAACCATGTGAACCTTACCCACACCCGCATTAAGCGCCTCGACTGAGGAACGAACTTTTGGAATCATACCCCCACCGATTACCCCCCCTTCGATCAATTCTTCTACTTCCTCCACACCTAAAGAGTGGATCAGACTGTTTTGGTCAGACGGATCCCTCATTAAACCTAACACATCACTTACGTAGACTAACTTCGATGCCTTCAACTCTGCGGCCAATGCACTGGCCGCCAAATCAGCGTTTACATTGAGGCTTAGCTTGGTTCCCTCCTCCGAAGCGACGGGTGAGACCACCGGAACAATCTCAGAGGCCAAAGCGGCATGCACCTTTGAGAGATCGAAACCGGTCACTCGACCAACACGCCCAAGTTCTATTTCCCTATTTTCCTCATCAGACCATCCAGTCAGCCTCTGGCCAATAAAAATTTCGTTACCAGCCACCCCGATAGCTCGACCGCCAAAACTCTCGATGCCTTGCACCAAATCGGGATTAATCTTCCTACTCAACGTTTTTTCAACGATTTCCATCGCCTCATCAGTTGTGATGCGTTGCCCACCAACAAACTTGGCCTCTAGTCCTGATTCCTGCATTGCCGCCGAAATGGCCTTTCCACCGCCGTGGACAACAACTGGATTGATACCTGCAACCTCCATGAAGACCACATCACGGAGTAACCGGCGAACCAAAGCCGGGTCTTCCATGGCGCTGCCGCCAACCTTGATAAGAAACGTCTTGCCTCGAAACTCCTGCAGATACGGCAGGGCCTCAAGCAGCACATCGGCTTTCTCAATGTGATTCTGGAAGTTCGATTTCATCGAAAAGGTGAAGCGGGAAACATCGCGGAATTCCCTGCCCGAGCAAGGAAAGAATACGCCGCTCGTCCCGCAGAGGAACAGATTAGCGTTTTGTTGTTTTTCGGTTCAACGCGTATTCCTCACGGTTGAACTCCACATATTCCGGCGAAAGATCCGAGCTCCAGACATTGAACTCTCCTTTTCCCAGATTCAGGTCAATCCCCACAGTAAACTCAGAATCTTTCACCGCTGCTGACAACTTACCAATATCTGTCTTAGCCGCGACACCGTTCTGAGTCGCGAGAACACCGTCAAAATAGATGTCGACCAGTTCTTCTTTCACCCTAGCTCCTGAATAACCCACAGCATGGATGACACGCCCCCAGTTGGGGTCATTCCCATTCCAGGAACACTTCACCAGCTTCGAATTGGCCACAGCTCGGGCTACCCTTTCAGCATCCAGTTGAGAAGCCGCTCCCCTAACTTGAATCTCGACTAACTTGGTAACACGCTCGCCATCAGATACAATTTTACGCGCAAGGCACTGCATCACCTCGGTGAGTGCCTCGCGAAATTCGGAACTTCCGGTGCCACTTCGCGTGATTGTCTTGTTCCCCGCTTGATGATTTGCCATCACCACAACGGTATCATTGGTGCTCATGTCACCGTCGACAGAAATTCGATTAAATGACATGTCGACCGCTTCGCGTGTCGCGGCAACGAGCTCTGCTTTCGTTACCGCGGCATCTGTTGTGATGAAGCAAAGCATCGTGGCCATGTGTGGATTAATCATCCCAGAGCCCTTCGCGATGGCGCCAATCTTAACTTTCTTGTCACCGATTTTGACGGTCACGGCCACACTCTTGGGCTTGGTGTCACTCGTCATGATTGCCTCCGCTGCTGGCTCAGAGTTTCGCGACAGCGATTCAGCGAGACCCCCTATTTTTGGCTCAATTCGCTCTATCGGAAGGGGAACTCCGATAATGCCAGTGGAACAAATCTGCACCTCGCGCTGGTTAAGACCTAACGCTTTTGCCGTTGTGCTAGCCATGGTCCGTGCATGGACAACCCCACCGTGCCCGGTGCAAGCATTTGCGTTTCCGCTGTTCACGATAATAGCCCTTGGCTCAGCTGACTTAAGGTAGCTAGATGAGAGCCTTACCGGCGCCGCACAGACTTCATTTTGGGTAAATACCGCCGCTCCTACAGTTGGGTATTGAGAATAGATCAAGGCGAGATCAAGACGTTCGACGTCAGGATTTTTTATCCCACAAGATGCCGCGGCTGCCACAAATCCCTCTGGAGCACACACACCTCCCTCGATCTCTTTTACTTTTCTTCCCATGAGCGGTGCCGGACGAAACCTACACTAAAAATTCATCAACCCGCTCTCTTCCGGCAGGCCACACATAAGGTTAAAACTCTGAATTGCCTGACTTCCTGCGCCTTTGCCCAGGTTGTCTTCGGCACTGGATAGAATCAAGCGCCCTGTCCGACTGTCAACTACCCAACCTATATCAATAAAATTTGTTCTTACGACATGTTTCGTATCGGCAAAATTACCTTCCCCCAGAATCCTGACAAAAGCAGAATCCGAATAGGCTTTTTCCAAAACCTGGCCTACCTCAGATGAAATACTCTCACCGTCGCCTGAGGGCGCACAAAAGATAGTCGTCGCAATCCCAGCTGTGGTAGGCATCAAATGAGGAACAAAGCTGATTTTGACCGTCTCGTCTGCGGCGATTGAAAGCTCTTGTTCGATTTCGCTAAGATGGCGATGCTTCGGAGCACCGTAGGCACGCAAGCTTTCATTCACCTCGGCGAAAATAAGCGAAGTATCTGCCTTCTTTCCAGCGCCACTAACCCCGGAAAGGCTGGAAACCACGATACTGGCCGGCTTAACTAAGTTTGCTTTTAGTAACGGTAGCAGCGGAGTCAAGATACTTGTCGGGTAGCAACCGGGTGATGCCACCAAATCAGCCGAAGCGATCTCCTCGGAATAGATTTCCGGGAGCCCGTAAACTGCCCGGTCCAGAAGTTTGGGTGCGGGATGAGGCTGGCCGTAAAACTCTTCATATATCTCGGGACTACGTAATCGGAAGTCTGCGCTCAGATCGATGACCCGAACCCCCTTGTCGAGCAATCCAGCGGCAAATTCTGAAGCAACGCCATGCGGTAAAGCCAGAAATACTACACTAGCCCCAGTCTCCACTATCGCATCGATATTGGGAGCCATGAAGGTGAGTTCATCAGCAACCCGAGCGCCTCTCAATCTGGGAAAGACCTCAGAGAGTGGTCTGCCAGCCTCCTGACGGGAGGTCACTCCAACGATTTCAACGTTTTGATGCATGACGAGGAGACGGATCAATTCCTGACCCGTGTAACCGCTCGCACCAATCACTGCGATCTTAATAACCTCTTCACTCATGAGCCCTCCAGCATGGCATAAAAACCGAGTGAGTCGAAAAAACTTTGGTTAATAAATCTATTTTTTTAAGGGAATACCGAGTTGCGGAACGTGAAAAACAGTTCACACTACACGCTCGCGTTTTTTAATCGTGAATTTGGTCGGCGGGACGTGGCGCAGTCTGGTAGCGCACCACAATGGGGTTGTGGGGGTCGCTGGTTCGAATCCAGTCGTCCCGACCATTGTTCACAAAAAGCTCTTGAGACCGCCGTTCGTCCGAGCAGTCAGGAAATGTCGTCAAATCCAGCCGACTTAGACTGTTCATCTATGTCGCGTCTACCTATGTCCTAATGAGAAAGACGTCCAAAGTTTCTCTTACTTCACCTCAAAGAACGGTTCACACCGCCAGGTGACTCAAAAACCTCTCTGCCAAAGAGTCGCAATCTCTCGGCCCCGCGCTATACTTACCAGTCGTGGCAAACCAACAAAAAGCTGAGAGGAAATCCCGGCGCCGTCTACCTCACCCGGGTATTTTTCGGTGGTTGATCCGATTTTTCCTACGCACCCTGATTTGCGTAGGAATATCACTCGTGATCGTCTGCCTTATTGCTTGGATCACCTACGCCAATCGAGCCAGCATTGTGAATGAGGTGCTTGGAGCCTTTGTCGAGCCCTTCGATGTTTCCGTTGAGACAATTGAACTTTGGCCTCCCGGAGAAGTTCATCTTACCAACCTGACCCTCAGTCCGAAAGGTAGGGGCTCGAAAACCCACTTCACCCAGATTCCCGAGATTCACCTAACCTATGATTTTCAGGAACTACGCGATCATCAACGGTTGAAATCGGTCGTCATCAAGGGGCCAACCATTAAGATCGATCAGCCCTATATCGAAGCCTTGGGAACACGAAATGAATCTGTGTCGACTGCTGCTATCGATCTGGCTGACTATGACCTTTTCACTGAATCTATTTTAATTTCCGGTGGTCGGTTAATCTTGGACCTTTCTTGGTCCCCTCGAATTGAAACGCGTTTTGATCTTGAAAGCGACCGCCTTTCTTTCAACCCGTCAGGCGCTTCTGAAACGCCAATTCTTCTCCGTCTGGACAATCTGCGCATCAACGAACAAGACTCTCTGGGCGAGGTATCAGCCCTTTTTCATCTGAGCCGGGACCTAAATAACTTCGATATCACCAGATTAAAACTCGATAACTTTGCCTCACCTATCACTCCGGAGTGGTTTATCTCAGGGAATTCTCGCGCCCTGGCTCCCGAATCCGAAGAAAAACTCAACGAGCCAATTTCCCGTTCTGATCGCGTTGAAATCCTTATTCGTGACTTCATCATTGGAAACTCAACCGTGTCGATTGAAGGATTCGATGGAAAATTTGGGCTCCCGTCCTTTCCTGATATTGCATTCGACACAAGTTTTGAGGGAAGTAACTTTCGCTACGCTAAGGGAAAGTGGTCGAGCGCGGGACCGATTCAGCTTTCACTCTCAAACCTGTCAGCTGGTGCTGGAAATGATCAATTACTTGCCGTTGGAAGTCTTGATCTCTCCGCGAGTTCCCTTGAAGAGCTGGTCTACGGCCACAACGTCAATTCAGCCACCTTCGATGGTGTCGATATTTTTTTATCCGATGCATCCCTCCAACGCTTTGCAAGAAATCTCAGCAAGAAGCAAAGGGGTAATGAAACTCGCAAAATAAAAAGACACTGGAAACTCAACGCTCTCAAAGTCGATAATGGCAGCTTTTTACTTCAAGAGGCCAACTTTGGTAACAGTGTTGCGCCGAGAGTAGAGGCTCGCTTCAAGGCTAATTTGTCCGACCTAGCCTGGGGTGAAGATGGTTTTAGTTCCGATGGAACGCAATCCTTCGAGTTCGAAAATGCTCGGATTCGAGCACCGGGATCCGATCCTTCTGTCGCACCATTACTCTCTTTTAGCCGAGGCATGCTCTCAGGAAAATGGTCCGAGTTTGATTCCGAAAAAACGATCCAGTCGATAACTTTATCCGAGCCCACGATCGATCTAAACGACGCTTCACTGGGCGATTGGCTTCAACCAAAAACAGAAACGACCGAAACAGGATCCGTCAAACGCTCCGTCTATAAGATCGTCGATTTGGAAGTCACGGGAGGAAAACTTATTGCAGACTCTACTTTTGCATCTGGAAAAGTTCCTAAGATCAATTCTGGCTTTTCCATCGCAACCAAAGATGAGGTAGACAATCCCTTTTCATATATAATTACACTCAACGATTTCAACCTCCGCAACCACTCGCACCTGCTTGAATTTGATCCACTTTCTGCCGCAGAAGGGAGACTCATCCGATCTCCCAACCCCGTCGACGAAGAGGAGGTAATCACTATTCAGGAAATTGAAATACACGCTAACGCATTCGAGGCTCAAGAGAATCAGCAGTTAGAGAAGGTCAAATTTTCCGGAGCCCTGCTCAGGGTTGGTGAAGGTCTAAAAGCTATTACTGATACCTCAACTCGATCAGAGCAACACCCTCGTGAAAGACCCGATGATGTGGACGAAACGTTATCTAAGTGGCTTCTCCGCGAAGTGGAAGTCAAACAAAGTCAGGTCATTTTCGACACCCTCATCCCCCAAGTAGAGGGGCTTCAGTTTTCTATCGAAACCAGCCTGACGGATGTTCCCTTGTCAGTTGACGGCATACTCGCTCAAGACAATCTCCAAAAGGTCGAGTTGGCAGGAATTGAAATCAAAGACCCATACGATTCGTTTATCACGGTTGCTGTCCTACCCACTATTTTCGTTGAGTTTTCACTTTCCGGACTGGCACGACAGGAGATAGAAAAAATAGATCTCGTCAATCCTGCGCTGCATGTTGGACAGGGTCTATTCTGGTGGATTGACTACCAGCGAAACTTCCGGGCTCAAAATGAGGGAGTCAGTGTAGGACTTGAAAAAGGTGGTCCAATGACTGCCAAACCGCCCCTTCCGGTGCCTGGGCCGAAGGGGACCCCGGTCACCCAACCTGACTGGTTAATTAAAACAATCAACGCCAGCGCCGGGAAAATTGTTATCGCCCCAACCGGCCTACCGATCGGTATGGTCCCCTTCCCGTTTAACGCCACCACAAGCATGAAGGACGGGAGCATCGATCTCAAACTCGCCATTCCCGGTGGCAACTATGTTTACGAGTTCCCCAAATATGAGGTGAATCTTTACGGGCTCACCGGTGATGTGCAGTTCAACGTTCCAATGAAGCAGGTCGACAACAACCTTGTGCAAACCTTTACACTCCGCCGCGCCATTTGGAAAAACTACGAGGCCGAAGATCTTTATTTATCGGTAACGTTTGATTCAAACGGTATTTACGGCAGTCTCGGTGGTGAAGCATACGGCGGATATGTCGAAGGTCAGTTTAACTACTATCTCAACGACCCCGGGAAATGGGACGGATGGTTAGCTGGAATTGACTTCAACACAGGTCCGCTCACTGATCTCATTGTCCCCGAGAATTTCAAGATGGAAGGAGGTGTCTCCCTGAGTCTCATCTCCGAAGGCCGCGACAAGACACTCGGAAAAACAACGGGGGAATTTAGTTCGACCACACCGGGATTCTTTGACATCACCAAGTTGGATCAACTTCTCGACAAACTGCCGGACGATTGGGGCATCCTCCAGCGAGAGTTAACCAAGCTTGGCTTGGTAGCTTTGAAACGATTTGATTATGAACAAGGCGCCGGTAGACTTTACCTGCGCGGTCGTGAGGGACAGCTTCAATTAAGTTTTTCAGGAGACGATGGAACCCGTGGACTGAATCTCCATCTTTACGACGAGCGCTCCACATCAGCACGAGCCAATGGAACCGGTGACGAAAAGACCAATTCGCTTCGACTACCTGAAACCCCTGCAAGACCAGTTGAAGCAAATCGGCACGAATAACATGACAGCACTTGCGAAACAGACACCGAAGGTCGCTTTCGCCTTGGCCCTGACAATCGCGCTGGTGTTTACATCATGCATCCCAACCTTTGATGTCGATGTCAGCACTCCAGAGCCGATTAAAGTTGACCTATCCATGGACGTCCACGTTTATCAGCACGGCGGATCGGACAAAGAAGAGTCTGAACAGCAAGCCTCTTATCGAGCCACCATGGATTCCCGTCGTAATCGCATGGCTGAAATTCAGGAGCTCAAGAATAATCGTTTTATTGGAGAGAATCACCTTGGAAAACTCACTCTCCGGAATCGACCCGCTGGAGAATACGGCGATTACGTCGAACTAACGGTGGAAGAAGAAAACCGGGACCGCGAATTCCTGATGCGCTACGAGGCTGAGGAAAAAGGAATCGCCCTCACCAAAGTCCGAGAAGAACAATGGCTCCACTGGCAGCGAAAGTCCTTCCCCGGCGAGTGGATTGAAGTCGAAGCCGCGGAAGGAAACTACGCGTGGCAGCAGAAACAGGCCGTCGGACAGTAATTCCCAGACGCATTCTGGATCCGTATTACCCATTCGCATTTTGTCATATTACTGCTACAAATAGCTTGGGGCAGATATCGCCTGTTTCACTTAAAAAGCACCAAGCTATTAGCGACTTCTCATGCGACAAATCCTGGTCACTTCTGCCCTGCCCTACGCCAACGGGCCAATTCATATCGGCCACTTGGTGGAGTATTTACAAACCGATATCTGGGTGCGTTTCCAGAAGATGAGGGGAAATCGCTGCGTTTATATCTGTGCGGATGACACTCACGGAACCGCGATTTCTATCCGCGCTCAAAGAGAAGGGCGAAGCGAAGAAGCTCTCATCGCGGATATGAGCGAAGCCCATCAGCGAGACTTCGCAGGATTCGGCATTGAATTCGACAACTACGGATCTACCAACAGCGAAGAAAGTCTCAAGTTCTGTCATGAAATCTGGCAATCCCTGCGTGAGGCCAATATGGTCGTAGAAAGGGACATCGATCAGCTGTTTGACGTCAGGAAGGGAGTCTTTCTAGCTGATCGATTTGTTCGCGGAACCTGCCCGGTTTGTGGCTCTAAAGACCAGCCCGGCGATAACTGCGACAAGTGCAACGCTACCTATTCACCCGCCGAGCTAGTCAACCCTATCAGTACACTTTCAGGCACCACTCCTGAAATCCGGTCTGCCAAGCACCTCTTCGTGCAGATTGAAAAGCTGCATGACTTTCTCGCTGAATGGACCCAATCGGGCACCTTGCCACCTGAAAGCGCCAACTATCTCAAGAATTTCTTTCTCAACGAACCACTCCGCGACTGGGACATTTCACGGCCCGGCCCCTACTTCGGCTTCGAGATTCCGGATTCTCCCGGCAACTACTGGTATGTCTGGTTCGATGCTCCGATTGGTTACATCGGCTCTACCCAGCAGTGGTGCGATGCCAACGGCGAGAAGATCGAAGACTGGTGGAAGAGTGAACAGACCGAGATTCACCATTTCATCGGTAAAGACATCCAGTATTTCCACACCCTCTTCTGGCCGGCTATGCTCAAGACGGCGGGGTTCTCCCTACCGACGAAAGTGCACATCCATGGCTTCCTCACCGTCGATGGCGAAAAGATGTCCAAGTCCCGGGGGACCCTTGTCGAGGCTTCCAAGTATCTCGAGCACCTCAACCCGAGCTACCTGCGCTATTACTACGCGACCAGGCTGTCCTCCAAGGTCGAAGATCTCGACCTTAATCCTGAGGAGTTCGTCTCCAAGATCAACAGCGACCTCGTCGGCAAGGTGGTTAACCTCGCCAGTCGTACGGCAAAGTTCATCAAGGATACCGGGCTCTCCGCTGAATACCCTGACGATGGCGGGCTCTTCGAAACCTTTGCCGGGCGCGGCAGCGAAATCGCCGAAGCCTACGAAACCGGTGACTTCAGCAAGGCGATGCGCATGATCATGGAACTAGCCGATCAGGCCAATCCTTTCGTCGAGAACAACGCTCCCTGGGAACTTCGAAAAGATCCTGAAAAAGCAAAAGAGCTGCAGGATGTCTGCACCGCAGCCCTCAACCTTTTCCGCACACTCGCCATCTACCTCTCTCCTGTCCTCCCCGACCTCGCAGAGAAAGCCGGCGAACTGCTTGGTGAAGACCTAAACTCATGGGAACTCGCCCAGGCTCCGGTCACCGGACGCCCCATTGCGAAGTTCAAGCATATGATGCAGCGCGTCGACCCAAATAAAATAGAAGCCATGATCGAAGAATCCAAGGAAGAGAACGAAGCCGAAGCCAACATCGCTCCAGCCGGCAGCTGGGACGATTCTGATGAAGCCATCAAGGCGGACCCGATCGCCGACGAGATCTCCATCGACGATTTCTTCAAGACTGACCTGCGCGTTGCCCGCATCGTAGCTGCCAACGAAGTGCCCGAAGCCCGCAAGCTGGTTCAGCTCACCTTGAGCCTGGGCGGAGACGAAACCCGCAACGTGTTTGCCGGAATCAAATCTGCCTACCAGCCCGAGGAGCTCGTCGGCCGCCTCGTGGTCATGGTTGCCAACCTCGCACCGCGCAAGATGAAGTTCGGACTCAGCGAGGGCATGATCGTTGCCAGTGGCCCAGGCGGGAAAGACATCTTCCTGCTCTCACCAGATGACGGTGCCGTGCCCGGCCAGCGCGTGGGCTGATTCGCAAACGGCTTTTACTCGACCATTTCGGGTTTCTATCACGGACCCGCTTCTGCGACTCCACCGGCTCTCAGGCCTGACGCAGGGGGAATTTCCGATCGAGAGAAGTTATTTCAGGCGACTCTCGGCCCCTAGCTTTCTGCCCTCTGCCTTCTGCCGCACAATCTGTGTCGGATGACGTTTTGGGTTTTCCTCGCGTCATTCGGGGCGATAATGTGGTCACGTGAGTTTTCAGCTAAAGAAGAAAAAGTTCTACCCAGTGACCTCGGGACTTTCAGACTATCTGGATAGTTTTCAGCGCTCTTTTGACATTCCCGTTGTTTACGAAGAGCTCCATCGCTTTTCTCAGATGTTCCCTCTCTTTGACAGGGAGGGAAAGGACACTTTGTGGAAAACGGTCCACTACGAGCCGTCTATCCGCGAAGAACTAAACCAAAAGCTGATTCGCATATACTCACTGATCAAAACCAACGACATCCGTGTTGGAGATCACCTCGTCATGGAAAGGGTTGATTTCTGTGACTTTGGAAACTCGCGCCCATTTCGAGTCCGCATCGTCAATCAGTACAATGACAACTACGATCATTTCTACGTTAAGATTGCTGATGCGTCTCGGATCTACGGTCTGGAATTAGAGCACATTCTCTCCCCCAACCGAATTAACTATCTAGTCAACGGCGACACCCTCATTGAAGAGCATATCGCCGGAGTTCCAGGAGATGTTTTCTGTCAGGACTATTTTGACCGCGATGAAACAAATCTAACTCGTGTTGCTAAGGAGTTCATAAAATTCAATGAACGCTCCTTCATAAGGTTGCTCGGCGATATGCGCAGTTACAACTACGTCGTTGACATCACCCCTGATTTTGAGGATGCGCAGTACCGCGTTCGAGCAATCGATTTCGATCAGCAAAGCTATGAGGGACACAAGGAGATGTATCTCCCTCAGTTCTTTCTTGAGAACGCCCTTGTGGTCGAACTTTGCACCAAACGAATCAATTTCCAGACGCGACGTCAATACCAGGATGAGGAACGCACCCTGATTCGCCGTCGCTGTCAGTTGGCAAGAGGTCGCCTTGCTGCTTTCTGGGAGGCCATGTGCGATGTAGAAATCGCACCTGAGGAGCACGTCTTGCAACTTCGTGGTGATTTGAATCAGTATCATGAATCCGAAGCATTTTCAGAATGCGAAACCATGGGCCAACTCGTACGCAAAAATGTTGAGGTCACCCTCGCCAAGACCAACTCCTGAAGCTCCAATTTGGGACGTATCACTAAATGCCTGAACAAATCCATTTTTTGAGAGCTCTTCTTCGCAACCATGGTCGCGTGGGCTCAGTCGCACCAAGTTCGGAAGAGCTCGCTGCGATCATGGTGGAGTGGCTCAACTGGGAGAAGTTGGAAACAGTGGTAGAATATGGGCCGGGAACCGGTGTCTTCACCGAGGCCATATCAAAGCGACTCCTACCAAACACTCACTTTTTCGCAATAGAGCGTGACCCTCATCTGGCGTCGCTAACTCGCAAACGCTGCCCAGAAATCAGGGTCATCGAGGACTGTGCCAGCCAGGTGCGTCAACTCTGTCACAAGGCTGGAATTAAAAAAATCGATGCCATCCTCTGCGGGCTCCCTTGGGCAGCTTTTTCACCGGAACTTCAAGACCAACTGCTTCATGCCATGTTTGAAGTGCTTCCTCCCGGCGGGAAATTCGCAACATTCGCCTATTGGCAGGGCCTCGCGCTTCCGTCCGGCCAGCGGTTCAGACGCCTCCTTTACGAAAACTTCGCCGTTGTAGAACAGAGTCGAACCGCCTGGCGGAATCTCCCGCCGGCATTTGTCTACCAGTGTGAGCGCTGAATTTAACCCGCCACGGAAGCGACGGCTTTTCTCATCTTATCGAGCCCCACCTTGGCGCACTCCTCTGCCGGCATTCCCCAATAAGTCTTATTAAAAAGTTCAAGAGACAAAGCAGGATAGGCTCCCACGGCCACAAAATTCTGCAGGATCTGTCTTAATGGTGCGACACCATCTCCCGGAAAGACACGATCAGAATCTTTGATCGCCTCGCGGGTTGGAACTGCCGGGTAATCATTCATATGATAACTTTGAAGTGCCTGTGGTCCCATGAGCAGAATCGACTCAAATGACGAACCTCCCTTATAGGTATGATAGACGTCACCTAAAAAACAGGCTTTCGGGTGACCGGCTTTAATTGCGATGTAAAGCGCTTTTTCAACGCTGCCAATAGTTGCGTTGCCTCCCCACATTTCGATCTGAGGGACTACTCCCATCTCTTCTCCAAGCTCAAGTAAAGCGCGGTATCGCTCCGCAGCAACATCCACATCAACACTCTCTCCCCGCGGCACACCTGCCGGTGGGGCAGCAATACGTAGTCCTCCCAATTGTGCAATGGTATCCATGTCTCGCTTGGCTTCCTCAAGCCCCTCAGCTCGAACGCTAGGATCATCGACGATCCACTTGGCAAAACCGATAGCACTTTCAACCGTCAGGCCATGATCATCGATGCGTTTCTTTAGGTCTTTCAAAGTCCCACCTGACGCGACATATTCATTGATGCGACGAAACCAAGGTTCGATGCCATCGTAGCCTGCATTTCCAGCTACTTCAATTTCCTCAGCCGCATCAAGTTCCTGACCACGGATCGTCGACATGTTGAGGCAGAATTTGAAAGTCGGATCCGACTTATGATCATCTGCCGCGGCATTACCCGCCCCAAGAGCTAAGCCACTAGCCAAAAGCCCACTTCCCATAAGGAAATCACGACGGTCGGCATGAATCAGCGAATCGTTAGCGGAATCTTTAGTTCGGTTCATGAGAATGTTTTGCCATGTCCGCCTTTTTGAATCAACCGTCTTCCCATCACATGATTCGGGTTTCTCCCGCGGAAGTGCCTAAATCGCCTTACCCGCTGAATGGGTGCTAAGATTTTACCTCGCAGCGCCGTCCCTATAAATAGGGACACAGGAACCTAAACAGGTGTGCCCTGCGTAACTTACTTGAGCCGTGGTTTCCAGACCAAAGTGTTTTCACGCTTCAATACTCTTGACCTCGAAACTTTATCGAATGCAGACCGCTTTCACAGAGACTGCTACCCCCCTAATTTTTGCGGACGGCAAAAAACGGCACCGCATCGATCCCGACGCGGATCTGGTTCAGCGCGCCCAACGTGGGGACACCACCGCCTTCGATGATCTGGTCAAAAAGTATACCCCCAAGCTTTACGGCCTAGTTTATCACATGACCTCAAACCACGAGGACACCAATGATATTCTTCAAGACGTCTTTGCTAAGGCATACCGAGCCTTAAAAAAATTTCGTGGGAAATCGACATTTTACACCTGGGTCTACTCAATCGCTACCAACATGACCCTGAACGCTCTCAAAAAGAGAAATCGCAGGCGCACCATGAGCCTCAATGATGTCGATCTCGCCATTGAGAAAGATAAAGATTTTATTGAGGCCACCTCCAAATCGGACCCCGTCCGCGAAGCAAATATCTCAGAATTACAGGAAAGATTGAACATAGCGATGCAGGAATTGTCAGAATCTCATCGAATGGTAGTGACAATGTTTGACATCCAAGGTATGCCTCATGCGGAAATTTCAAAGATCTTGGGAGTTTCCGAAGGAACAGTCAGATCGCGACTCTTTTACGCGCACCAACTTTTGCAAACATCGCTAGAAGATTTTAGAAAGTAGTGGCATGCATGTGGCAAATAGCCTCCAATTAACATTGCCTCAGCCAACCCGAAAGTCTTAACGTTCTTGGTAGTTGATGAAAGGATCCGATGACATCAATAAATTGCTGAGGCTCAAACGCTACGAGTCTCCCGGGGAAGATTACTTTGACTCCTTTCTCGACGACTTTAAAGACCGACAGCGTTCTGAATACCCAAACCGTTCTTCTTACTCGGATCTTGCAGAGAGGCTGACAGCTTGGTTCGGCGAGCAGGGAAGCGTATGGTGGGCCGTGCCAGCTGGCGCTGCCGCTGCCGTAATCGGCGTCGGGCTTTTAGTTACTACAGCCCCACGAGAAGCTGGACCAGATTCACGTTCTCTCGTAATCACCCCTGAGAGGCCCAACAGCGAGGACGTATCAGAAAATTTCGAGATCACTCTCCCGCAACTGGACACAGAAGTGCCTTCTTTCCATCCTGAAGTTCAAACCCCCAATAAGGGGATCGATAAAACCCCGTCAGGTCTTCTACCTACAAATTATCGGCAGCTTTGATCACGTTGCCTACCTTTGTCCGATTCCAGGTTCGAAAAGTCATCCTCGACCTCTAAAGGTTTAAAAGAAATAGCCCTCCCGAGGAGTCGGCTCTGTATTTTACAATCGGTCCTCCACTTCATTAGCGATTGAGGTGAAGCCTAGATTGCCCGCTGCAGCGAGTCATGGAGGCAGAATAAGAATGAAGGCTAAAGACTTACCCTTCCTTGTAGCGCCCTCATCAAGGTGAGTTCATCTGCCGACTCCAACCCGCCCCCTGCCGGAATACCCTGTGCCAATTTCGAGACCCGAATCTCGCTGAAATCGGCCAGCACCTCAGCAAGGTAATTGCCTGTGGCTTCCCCCTCAACATCAGAACTTAGCGCGAGTATGACCTCGGTGAAACTCCCCGCTCCAAGTCGCTCCAAAAGTTCACGAATCCTCAAGTCTTCCGGACCCACATTGTCCAGAGGAGAGATTTTTCCGCGTAAAGTATGGTATTGGCCCCGATAAGCGCCGGAGCGTTCTAAAGGAAGTATATCCGTTGGCTGTTCCACCACACAAAGTGCGGCCGAATCGCGCTGAACCGAATCGCAGATCGCACAGCCCTTCTCTTCGGTCGCAAAAAAACCGCACCTACAGCACTCGAAAACAGTCTCACCGGCAACACGAACCACATCGGAAAACAGAGCCGTGGTTCCGTTTTCCTGCTGCATCATCCATACCGCAACACGCTCCGCACTCTTTGGCCCAATACCGGGAAGCTGTTTAAGATGCACGATCAAATCCTTGACCGGCTCGGGATAGTCGACCTGTGCCATAACGCTGCTTCAACTCATAAACCCATCACGATGGCTACATCAAATTACTCAGACGAGCGTGGCCTTCCTCAGTCAATTGCTCCTCTCTGGACTTTGAACCGCCTTCTAGAGCCACAAGTGCGTCCTGGGTTTTAGCGATAAAGAATTCAACGGGACCATCAATGCGGCCACCCGCCCGAGCCCGAGTCAGATGGCCAAGTGCCTTCTCGTATTTTTGCTCACGAAAGTAAATGACCCCCTGCCAATAGAGATCGCGACGCTCAGCCTCCTTTGCATCAAGCGAACCTGAGGAAGCAAGCAATTGATATATCTCAGTCATCACATCGGCTTCCGGGTCGTAAAACATTTCCATGGGGCGGAATTCAAAGCTCCCCTCAACAAGGCGATACGTTTCCGGCCCCACCAAGAGATCAGAACGATACCTGAAATTTGCACGTGCCAGACGACTTGAGAAATCCGTCTCCGCCCCGATACCACTGTAGTAATAATGTCCTCTCGAGCCATAGACACCGACAGCCAAAGGCCCCGAACTGATCCCTACCCCACAGCAGAGCGGTTGATTCCATCGATTCTCACATTCCTGATTTAGGGTCTTGAGTTGCGACCGGAGCTCCAAAGCTGCCCGGCATGCTTCTTCAGCATGTTTTTCGTCAGACTGCACCATTCCGAAGAAAGCTCGCACCAATCCAGGACCTGACTCATCCAGGTACGCACCACGCGAAGTGAGGAAAGTTGAAACAGTACGCAAAAAGAGATTACTCATCTTCATCAGATCCGCTGCCTCTATTTTCTCAGAGAGCTCGGCATAATTGAAGATACGACAAGTCAGCACCGTTACATTTTCGACTCCTGCTTCGAATTCAGGAGGCTCGTCAGCTTCAAGCAACTGATTGAACGTTGCATGAGACACCCGCAAACCAAGAACATCCTGTAGTAATCGTTTTCTCATCCCGCGTTCAGTCCCGGCAAAAACGAATCCCCCAGCCGCCGCCAAGAGCCCGGCTCCAAGCGCCGAGAAAGGCTCAAACAAGACCCCGTAGAGAGCCAACGTCCAAGATAGTCCCAGTAATAGAAGAGCGGCGCAACCACACACAAGAATCTTTTGCGCCACTTGGGCAAGATCAATGACGCACCAGGCAACCCCAATCGATACCGCCAGAACGACAAGCATCTCCATCCATAGGAAGCGAATTACAGCAGAAACCTTGAGCAATCCCCGCGAAACATAGAGTTCTTCAAGCCATGCAGCGCTCGCTGAGAATGCCCCGCAGACAACCGCAACGATGATGAGCAGGGCTACGCCCGCACCGATCGAAATCGCTGTAAAAACATACCGTTGCATTCTCGTCTACTACCCGGACAATTCTGCCGGTATCTCGGGCGAAGGTAAAGCCTTCTAAAGCATTGGCAAGATCGCGCTCAGCACGAAGCCCTGTCAGGCGCGCTGACGCTGGAGCCCGAGTTTCTCTCTAATCTGACTGGCTACTGAGCGTTTTCCGTTCTTGCTATTGACCTGCTGAATTCGCTTTAAACTCGCTTCGTCAGAGAGCCACTCATCCTGAAGGTGATGAAGCTTCTTAATGGCACGAACATGCGGGGTTTCCACGCCCGCAGTAAGCATTTTAGGAGCTAGCCCGGTTCTTTCGCAGAACTTGGCCAATCCCTCGAAATACTTGCGGTGTAACTGGCCTGCGTGCTCCTGCAAAGCCGATGGATCGACTCGGAGAGCTCTATCAAATCCAATCTTCCAATCCTCGTCGTTGGAAAACTCAATCGGGACGCTATCGAGCTCCCAAAGTTTACAGTAACTGCGGATCGCATTACTTTCAGTTGGGACATTGATACGAGCCACCCCACCAGACATGCAGATCACGCGACAATCGAGTGAGCTGCCACAATAGAGCCGCGAGTGCAAAAGGAGCGTAGCAATTTCCCAGATATTGTCCGAACCGAAGCTCGCCGCATTCCATTCCGAAAAAGCACGCACCCAATGGCGGGTAGAGGACGTCCCCTGTTTGGTCGAATCAAAGAAGACAAGTCCAAGGCCTTCGGTTTCGCTAACTTCTTTGAGTGCCGCGGTAAGTTTTTCAAAATCAGCGGGTTTTACCTCTCCAATCTCAACGGCAATCCAACCGTCGGGAAAACGATCCCTGACCGCTTCCATCGCTGCACTATCGCGAGAATCCCGAAGCTGCCGAGCACACACTTGAGGGATCACACTTAAAGCACATGGCATGCGGTGAACATCCACTCCCTCACCTTGCAGAAAATCAGCTCCGTCCTTGTCACTGATACCGACGAAATCAGCAAGACGCATTCGACCGATGAGTCGCCCCTTCATTTCGTCGCTCAATGTCTCATGGTTAGAAAGGCCCACCGCATGATAGCTGGAACTTGCTCCGTAGAACTCTCCTTCGGGCGCAAGCAAGTAGGCAAAATCATCCAATTGCCCGGTTCTCCGGCGAACGTAGGCGTTCAATTCTTCTGCTCCAACAATAGCAGCCAAACTCTCAAAGCGCTCTGCCTCCTCTTCAATCACTGCCTTTGGATACCCGTCGAGCAAATTCTCTCCAACACTGTCTGTCCCAAAATGGAGAAGCTGTAGCTGCTTTCCACCCATCTCCAGAGCCCCCTCACCATAGTTACTGACCACATGGCCGCCTACCGCTGTCCGGTCGATTCCGGCGAGACCGGCACAGCGAAACCTCGAAAAATGAATCACGCGACCCAACACGTGAGGCTTGAGCATCTCGCCAACTTGATACTGATCCGAAGGACCGACCAAGAGTGCATCATGAGACACAACATTTACCTCTTCCAGATCGGAAACCGGAGCAAGCCAATCGAGGCCCGGGCGATGGTGAGAGCGACCACGTCGCGATACCGAAGTAGCCTTCTCGCTGAGATTGTTAAAGCAGAGTCGGTTGAGAGTGGAGGGCATATCCAAATATTACGTATATCTAAAATATTTACAATTACTAAAGAAAGATTCTTCGGTTTTATCGACCGGAACGGGCGATTCGACAGCGACTTAAAATTCCGGCAAGAATAACAACTAAAATGAGGGGGGGTATTTTAGTTCCTCGCTCTGGTGACTTCTTTCATCTCTTCCTCAGTCGATCCTGTCGTGAGAATCCGCACAAGGTAGTCGCTTGTCTTTTCTGCCTCCGAAAAGTTCAGCCAGCGAGCAAGATTTTCAGGTCTTTCAAGGCGCGAAAATATCACACGCTTAATCCGCTCCCGCTCAACCCACATGGTCCCGTAACCCTGAGAGTCATCATCATTAAGAAGGTTACTCGACCAGACTTTGACCTGATCTCCGGCACTGTTAAGACCAAGATAAACAACAAGATGCCCGCTCTCCCCCTTTCCGATTGATTCATTCCAAAAGATTTTCATAAAATCGCCTGGCGTGGCCTCGTCGAATGCAGAAAAATTAGATCCAAGGTCAAGTCGCTCGAACAAGACGGCTGTGCCGGGACCATTCGCATTCCAATGCCCAAAGATGCCCACCCCGTCCATTTTTCCATGAATGACGGATACTTTGTCACCGACATCAGCCATCTCCCGACTCAACTCCTTGGTAAACACCCGTTGCAAACCTGCCACACTGACGACGTCGCAGAAGAGCAGATAGGTAGCACTTGAACAGAAACTGTAGCGTGCTGCTTTCGCCGGTTTGACTGTCAGTTGGCCGCTCAGCCCGACCTGAAGCGCTCCCCCTAGATCCTCTACCGTCTGGTAAAGCTCATCGAAACGCTGGGATTCGGGTAATTCCCGACGGTAGCGACCGTAGGTTCCCCCTCGGGGCATCTTTTCGATTCGCTCGACTATCAGCTGATTGTAATCAGCTGCTATTCCCGGATAAATCGCTCCGAGCAGCACTAGCGTTACTATGTGGATCCTTGTAGCTGACGGCATCACAAGACTAAAGTTTATGCCAGATCACCTCAAGAAGGTCAAACTCAGCTTCCCCTCTCAAAAAAGTGAAGGCCTCAAATCCTCCGGCAAATTAGGGTTAGATCTAGGCCTTTTTCTTCAAGACGCCACTCCTGTCAGCTTCAGAGCTGAAGTTCTTGGTTTTCGGGCAAAACATCCTTGGGAGCGTGCTGTCGCGAATAAGTAACGGAAAGAAAGACATGGGACTTTAGGTGGTAATGTTTTGCTTAAAAAGTCAGAGCCAGAGTCTCTCACTTCCACGATTTGTCTGGAAAGCGTCATAGAATCGTGACTTCAGGCAAAAACCCTTGATTTTTCGGGGTTTCAAAGCCTTGACAAGCGGGACAAACCGCCTAGGTTCCGCTCCCCGCTCCAAATTGTAGCAACTGTAGCCTTTATTTCGGGTCCTGTTCCAGAAAGA
>CEWH01065870.1_pt1 | contig 21704 bp, 16 predicted proteins | sample 531231 | NCBI WGS metagenome assembly CEWH01 (sample SAMEA2622316, study PRJEB7988) | marine metagenome | biome: marine biome (ENVO:00000447); feature: surface water layer (ENVO:00002042); material: "saline water (ENVO:00002010), including plankton (ENVO:xxxxxxxx)" | depth 5 m | reverse complement strand
AAGGAATGGTTCAGGGCTATTAAGGGAGAAGGTCCCAGTCCAGGATCGAATTTTGAGTATGCAGCTCCGCTAACCGAGGTCGTTCTCCTAGGTGCTATGGCACAGCGTCTTGGCGAAACAATCGAGTGGGATCATGAAAACATGACCGTGAAAGGTCGTCCGGAACTGGATGCCTGGATCAAGGAGGCGACTCGTGAGGGCTGGTCTTATGGTGAAGACCTATGGACTTGAGTTAGACTAGCGTATTTAAGGAGTGAGCCGAAAAGACGACGCTCGACATTGAGCGACCACCGTGGCCTTATTATAAGATGAAGTCGTCCATCGAGTCTCCTTTCTCCAGTCGCAATCGTCGTTCCTTCCTTAAAACTTCCGCGGCCGGCTTATTTTCAGTCGTGCCGAGCAGCTACGTTTTTGGTACTAACAGTGCCAGTGGCGAACAGCCACCAAGTGGAAAGGTAAACGTGGCTGCCATCGGGATCGGCAATCAGGGTGGTTCCAATATCAGGTCGCTCAACAGCACCGGTCATTGCAACATTGTGGCCCTCTGCGATGTCGATCTGAAAGGCAAGCACACGCAGAAAGCTCAGGAAGAACACCCCAACGCGAAGTGCTACACTGACTTCCGCGTGATGTTCGATGAGATGGCCGATGAGATTGATGCAGTGCTTATAGCAACAGCTGACCATGCTCATTTCTGCCAGGCTATGCTAGCCATGTCGCTGGGTAAGCCGGTCTACGTTCAAAAGCCGTTGGCTCATACCTTTGGTCAATGTGAGCGCCTCATGGAAATGGCTGAGCGAAGTGGTGTCGCCACCCAGATGGGTAATCAGGGCCACTCCGGAGCGAACTATTTTCAATTCAAGGCCTGGACTGAAGCCGGGGTGATTAAGGACGTCACTCGTGTCACCGCCCACATGAACAACCCACGGCGTTGGCACGGCTGGGGAGCTTCTGTTGCGGAGTATCCAAGCGAGCCTCTTCCTGATGGAATGGATTGGGAGGCTTGGACCAGTTCGGCGGCGGAGCATCCTTTCAGTGCCAAGCTGCATCCGGCTGAATGGCGCAGTTGGTACGACTATGGTTGCGGGGCATTTGGTGACTGGGGACCTCATATTCTCGATACTGCGCACCGTTTCCTTAAGCTCGGATTACCTACCAAGATTGAAGCCGTAAAGCGCGATCAACCCAACGATTTTGTCTATCCTCAAGCTTCGACTATTCGTTTTCACTTCCCCGAGCGTGGCGGAATGCCGCCGTGTGATGTGACCTGGTATGATGGCACTAAAAATAAGCCCGAAGTAGAGCCCGAGTTGGGTATTGAAGTGAAGGGGCCCGGTAAGGTCATTTACGGCAAAGACCTTACCTTTCAGGGCGGCAGCCATGCTAGTCCTCTCGTGGTTGTGCCGAAGGAGAAGTATCTCGATATTCGCGAAACGCTTCCACGTATCAGCGGAAAGAATAGCGATCACTTCGAAAATTTTCTGCTCGCGTGCAAAGGGGAAGAGGAGACTCGCTCGCCATTTGCGGTATCCGGTCAACTCACTCAAGTGTTCACTCTTGGGATAATCGCTCAGCGTCTTGGTGGAACTCTCGACTTTGATCCCAAAACCCAAAAAATAACCAATCACGCAGAGGCACAGGCTTTACTTGATCCCGCCCCTCGCGCGGGCTGGGAGGAGTTCTACAATCTTTGAGTCATCTGACAATGCTGCGGCTCCAGGATCTCCCGTTGAGCCATGAGAGCTACAAGATCATTAGTTATGAAAAAGTTCACCCGTCGCGAGGTCGTCAAGTCCACTGCTGCTGTTAGCAGTTTCTTTATTCTTCCATCTGGTCTTCGAGCCAATTCTCCAAATAGCAGAATCTGCACCGCTCACATCGGAACTGGAGGAAAGGGGAGTACTGACACTAATTCTATCGGACAGCACGAAAACGTTGAAGTGCTTGGGCTCTGCGATGTTGATGCAAAGCGTGGCAAGATTACTGAGAGGCTAGAAAAATACGCAAGCGCGAAGGCCTATCGGGACTATCGTGTGATGCTTGCTGAACTGGGCGATAAGGTTGATGCGGTTTCAATCTCGACTCCTGACCACACTCATTATCCGGCTACCTTAGCAGCTATGGAAATGGGCAAGCACGTCTACACTCAGAAGCCACTGACCCATAAGCTCTCTGAAGCACGCGAGCTCGCTGAACTGGCTGCAAAGAAGAAGCTCGCGACCCAGATGGGTATTCAGAACCAGTCCTCGCTTGCCTATCGACTGACTCGTCAGTGGGTCCAGGACGGGATCCTTGGCAAGGTTAGTAAAGTTTATGTCTGGTCACACAAAAACTGGGGATACGATGGCGACCCTTATGCTAAAGAAGATGCCGTACCAGAGGAGCTTGATTGGAATCTTTGGCTCGGAACCGCACCGGTTCGTCCTTACGTTGAGAAAGTATATCACCCTGGTAACTGGAGGAAGATTGTTGATTTCGGCTGCGGCACGCTCGGCGACATGGGGATTCACATCTTCGATACCCCGGTGAAATCTCTTGGGCTGCGCGATCCTATCTGGGTCGAGGCTGAGTGTCGGGAGCCTAACGGTTACGGGTTTCCAGAGCAGAACATGATGCGTTACGGTTTTGCGCCGACTGAATACACTACCGATAACTTCACCTTCACTTGGTGGGATGGTAAAGGATCTCCGCGATTTGAAGGCAGCGAAGATTTGATTCTTCCTGAGGGAGAGAAGTTACCCTCACAGGGTGCCCTCTTTGTTGGTGAAGCTGGTCGCATGGTGCTACCTCATTGTAGTGCACCGAAGTTTTATCCGCGCTCGATTCTTCAGAATGCGGTGAAGCCGGATATCGGCCCAATGAATCACTATACCCAGTGGCTTGATGCCATTGAAGGGAAAGGTAGCACTGAAGCTGGTTTTGACTATGCCGGCCCGCTCGCTGAGATGCTTTGCTTAGGTGTTATTGCCGGCAACTTTCCTACCAAGCGCCTCGAATGGGATGCTAAGGCTATGAAGGTGGCCAATTTCGAAGCAGCTAACTCGATGATCGAGGGGGGATACCGTAAATTCTAACAGAGCCCTTGGGATCGTGAGCGCCCGTCCAAATTTAAGTGGTAGAAAGCGCCGGTTTTGACGGATCTAATGACGTTTAGATCGCTTCGTAGAATCCCTCCCAACCGGAGCGGGGCGTCGGTCCGGCGAGAAGGTCGTTGGCAGCGGCATTGCCTTTGAACGTTTCTGTTTCCGGATCGAATTCGAGGCTTTCATTCAAATACTGGCAGATTACGCCTAGCAGGAGAACCTTGGTGAGAGGCGCGGCGACACTGAAGGGTGAATTTGTAGTGCCGTTACCGAGGCAAGCCTGAATGAAGCTGGTTTGGTGATTGAACTGAGGTCCGGGAACTTTTAAGTCGTCCTTGTATTTCATCATCTCATCCCGAGGATAGATTCGGGATACGCTGGCATGAGAGCCACGTTGAACAACGAAGGCACCATCTTTGCGATGAAGTAATGTTCCAGCTCCCCTGAGATCAGGAGATTTTTCTCCATCCCAGAATTTCCGTGAGACTTCGGGAGCGCATTTTTCGTTGCTATCCTCCCAGATCATCTCGCAGGCAGGGAGCCCGTCCCCGCGTTCTGGAAAACGCATCGCAAGCTTTGAGATGAGCGGAAAAATTATCTGGTTATGATCAGCCATCTCGATGGCTTCAATCGTGGTTGGGAGACCCAGTTTGAGGAAGTCATGCGCGAAATCGATGATGTGGGCGCCCCAATCACCGAGCATTCCGGCGCCGTATAGATGAAAACCACGCCAAGAAAAAGGGTGATATTTCGAACTGAAAGGCTTCATCTCTTTGGGTCCACACCAAAGGTCCCAATTGAGTGTTGCTGGTTTTGCTTCACCAGTTGGGTATTGGTCTATTCTCTTGTTGCGATCCATGAACCAGAGGCCACCAGATTTCCAAGCCTCGATTTTGACGATGTCCTTAATGATGCCTTTGTTGACGAGTCGCTTAAACTGCTCGGAACCAGAGGAAGTGTGCCCCTGATTGCCCATCTGGGTGACGACCTTGTATTTCTTTTCGGCCTGCATAAGCAAGTCCGCTTCGCGATAGGTATGCGTCAGTGGTTTTTCGACATAGACGTGTTTGCCCAACTGCATCGCCGCAATCGCAGCGACGTAGTGAGTGTGATCGGGAGTCACGACACTCACAGCATCGATGTCTTTGCCCATCTTATCGAGCATGATGCGGAAGTCAGCGAATTGCTTCGCGCCCGGATACCTCTCTAAGTTTTTCTCAATGTTGCGAGCGTTTAAGTCGACGTCACAGAGTGCGACCGGTTGGGCGAACCCGTTGGTGCAGAGTCCAGGAATGACACTCGCTGCCCGTCCACCCACGCCAACACATCCGAGGTTGATCCGTTGACTCGGAGGGACATTTCCCTCGCCGTCGGGTTTGCCTAGTGCCAGATAGGAAGGCATGACCGAAAAGCCCAAAGCGGTGGTAGCAGACTTCCTTAACAAAGAGCGTCGCGAGGATTTGGTAGGTGGTGTTTTCATTAGAGCGGGCTTTTTATGTGGGAATTAGCCAACCCCTGCTGGAACGCGGGGTCGGCAGAGGCTGGCTTAAATAAAGCTTAAACTGGAGACAGCTCCGCATCAGGGTCACGCCAATTGCGGAACCGCGAAGGGCTCACGATAGTCTCGTTTGATGAGGCGCGGATCAGCACCTTCAGTTAGAACCCGGCCGCTAACAGGGTTCACTTCGATGCTGCGACCAAGCTTGTATTCCGGAGATTCAATACCCCAGTCGAAGAGTTGGTTAGACTGCTCCATTCTAATCGTCCGCAGCATCTCGTTGTCGCCGATCGCCTCGTCAATGGCTTTTGAGTTGGAGGAGGCTCCAGACATGTAGGATATGTTTGCAAGGTGTGCGACGGCTGAGGATTTCTCGGCATCAACGAGTTTTGATTGCAATCCCTCGGCGCTGCGAGAGCGAACTGCTGCTAGAAAATTCTCTTGGTGGGTCTTGCCTCCATCACCGGGAAACTTATGAGTCTTGGTCTTGCCGTCTTCACCGACAACATACATACCACCACGTCCGCCACGGAGTTCGCCACCTTCGCACTTCACGACGATTCCTACGCGGATGCCGTCACGAACCGGGGACACGTTGCGCTCGGGTGTCAGTTTCATATCGTTAACCTCAATGATGCAAGGGACACCGGCTTGGGAATACCAAGTGGCAAGCATGTTTGGTGTCTCTCCGGCGTCATCCCAACCGAAACGTTCGCCAAAGCTGTTCACCTCTGCGGGTAGGGCAGGGTCTCCCAGAACCCAGCAGGCCATGTCAATTTCATGAGGCGCCTGATTGCCGACATCACCGTTTCCGGTATTCCAAATCCAGTGCCAGTCATAATGGAATCGGGGACGATGCATCGGCTCGTCTTGGCATGGTCCCAGCCAGAGATCGTAGTCGAGGGTTGTCGGTGGCTTGAGGGGAGCGCTCACCTTGTCGATCGTGGTGCGATTTCGCATGCAGACAGCGTGAACGGACAAAATTTTCCCGAGGTTACCTTCCTGAACGAACTGGATCCCGTCCTGAGGGCCGGGATCCGAACGGTTCTGAAAGCCGCCACCGATGATCTGGCCATACTTCTTTTCGGCCGCGACGAGTTGCTGACCTTCCCAAAGACTGTGGCTGACTGGCTTCTCGACGTAAACATCTTTGCCGGCGGCCATCGCGTCTATCGACTGCAATGAATGCCAGTAATTGGGCGAACAGATGACAACGGCATCGACATCATCCCGTTCCAACACTTTTCGGTAGTCCTGTTCGTGGTCGGCCTTACTGATATCGATATCTTTCTTTGCCGAACGTGCCACGAGCGCCTCCATCTGCGCAGTGTCAGGATCGCAAAGGACTGTGATGGCTGTATTCTTTGCTGCAGAGAAACGTTCAGTGAGACCGCCGGAGCGCCCGCCGCAACCAATAATGGCGAGGCGAACAGTTTCATTGGCGCCAAGGACAGAACTGCGCCCCGCCACGGAGAATGAGAGTGCCGCGGCACCGGCGGAGCCAATAAATTTGCGTCGTGAATGGTTTTTGATGTTTAGATTCATAGTAAAACAGAAGAGGTCTTTTTGGAAAACAATAGTCCGACAAGCCACTCGCAGGTCGAGTGGCGTCTTCAACTTTGTTTTTTTGCGTCTTTTGGATCAGCTCCAAAGATCTTCGCCATACTCCCATCCCTTGCGGACGGGTTCCTTCACGAGGGAGTTCAATTCGGGACGATTGGTGATTTTCATCTTCTTAGCGTCCCATTCGATCTTGCCACCGGCACGCATTGCCATCACACCAAGGCAGGTGGTTTCAGCAAAAGGAGCCGCGTAGTCAAAGTTGGCTCCGGGCTCCGGCCCTTCGCCCTTGATGGCTTGAATCCACTCGCCAATAGGACCATCAGCTTTGACACGGGGGTATTTCTCGGCAGGGAAGCCAGCCTCTTTGAAAGCAATCATGTCCTCTTTACTGGTCAGGCGGGGATTATTGGAGCGGTTGTCGAGAAAGGCGGTCTTAGTGTCTCCGATAAAGAAGCTACCGGCGTTAGGGACTTCACCCCAACCCCAGTCTTTTGGCGTTTCAGGACGGTTAGTGCCATTGTGCCAATACATTGTGCACGGTTCCTTGGTGTCGCGCTTTTCGAATTCCCACTTCACCACGCTCGCCCTCGCAGCTACGCCTTCGGGCACATCCGTTTGGCTGACAAGTTCTGCAGAGATGGGATCGTAGAGGTCTAAAATCCAAACCGGGCCATCACCGATGTGGGGGAACCAGTCCCCAAGGATGCCGCTGCCGAAGTCGTAGTAACCGCGCCAAGTCAGTGGATGGAACAGGTCATTGTAGGGGAGGTCTGTCTCTACTGGTCCTACCCAAAGGTCCCAGTCGATGTGGGAGGGAACTTCCATGGCGGGCGGGGGAAACTGGTCGGGCATACGGAAGTAACGGCTGCCGTAGCTGGGGCCGGGACTCCAGCAGTGGACCTCGCGGACCTGACCCAGAGTGTCAGCTTCATACCACTCTCGAAGGCTGCGGATACCGTCGTAAGTGTGACCCTGATTGCCCATCACGGTGACAACGCCATATTTTTCTTTGGCTTTTTGAAGCGTGCGCGCCTGCCAGATATTGTGCGTGAGTGGCTTTTGGGTGAAGACATGCTTGCCGCGCTGCATGGCCTCCATTGTCGCAGCAAAGTGGGTGTGATCCGGAGTGTTTATGCAAACAGCGTCAATATCGTCGCCGACCTTATCGAGCATCTCACGAAAATCGCTGAACTTTTTGGCTTTCTCGAGATGGGGAAAGTTCTTGGCGTGCTCGCCAAACTTTGTCTCGTCAATATCGCAGAGTGCGACCGTATTTTCGTTTTTGCTTGGGCCATAGGCCATCTTGGCAATCCCGCCTGCGCCGACGTGGGCAATATTGAGTTTGCTATTGGGTGCTGCCCCTGCCTTACCTATGAAGAAGTTTGGGAGAGTAGAGGAGGCTGCAACTGCGGCGGTTGACCGCTTGAGAAATGTGCGACGATTCGTTGATTTCATGATCGAGGGTTCTGGTTGATGCTGGTGTTTTCTAATAAATACCCAGAGCGGGGTCAATAAAGACAACCACAAAATTGAACATTGGGTCCGTTCTAAATCTGTCAGTGCAAGAATCTAAATGGCTACTGAGACGGTTGCAGGCACAGTTTTTTGGAATGCGAATTTGAGTGAGTGAGCCTAATTTACGACTCCCGATAGTATATTTGACCTCTATTGCTGGTATTCGACAATGAGATGCTTTCTAAGTTGCTTGATTATTGTGCAATAAAACGACATGCTCCCCGTCCTTTATCGCGGAGCTAAAACCGCTTTACGATCTGTTTCAAGTGGGCATATCTAAGCAAACCTTAACGTAATCTAATATTTTGAAAAACGACTCTTCATCCCAACCCGGTTCTGACCTTGGTGGACTTTTCGCCTTCCTTTTGCTTCGCCTATGGCTTGCGCTGCGGGCGATCGTCACAGGAATTGAAAAATTTGCCGGGTCCAAGTCCAGCGAAGTTGCCGTGATGGTTGACGGCGAACCCAACAGCTATGGTCTGACATCGTCAGATTCTGACAAGATCTACGGGCTCAGCTACTACAGCGGGATTCCCGAGGCTCTGGGAGACAAATTAAAGGCTGAGCCGCTTCTGCCAGGATTTGCCTTGGGTATTTTTGACGTCGTCCTCGGACCATTGCTTATCATCAGCGGATTGACTCTACTTCTTGGAGTGGCAACCCGGATCTCTCTCTTTGTGCAGGGATTGCTCTACTGCAGCCTGACAGTCGGTCTAATTCTCCTGAAACAGGATGGTGGTATTGCCTGGTTAGCCATCCACGTTCTTCTTATCGTCGTAGCTCTTATGAGTGTGAAGCATAATCGCTTCCAGATTCTAGCCAAGAAACTGTAACCCAACCATCCTCCTCCGATAGACATGAGTGATCAAAACAACATCAAGCGACGCAACTTTCTAAAGCAAAGTTCCGTTGCAGGCGCCGGCCTTGTTCTTGGCGCTCCATCCATCCTCAGCGCGGAAGCTAAAAACGCGCCTTCAGACGAAATTCGTGTCGGCTTCATTGGCTGTGGCAAGCAGCATGAAGTCCTTTTTGATGCGATGAAAGACATCCCCGGGATGCACTATGTCGCCGTTTGTGACATCATGAAGAATCGCCTTGGCGGTTCAGCGTCGCGGATAAAAAATATGTTCGGGAACACACCGGAGCGTTACTTTGACGCCGAAGAGATGCTGTCCAATGAGGATCTTGACGCGGTCTTCATCACTACTCCGGATTTCTGGCACTCTCCACACACCGTGATGGCACTTGAATCTGGTTGTCACGTCTATTGCGAAAAGATGATGTCCAATACTCTCGAAGGTGCCCGTGCTATGGTTAAGGCCATGGACGATACCGGGAAGTTGCTCCAGATCGGACATCAGCGTCGCAGTAACCCGCGTTATCTCTTCACCCTCGACGAGTTGATTAAAAAAGAGAAAATCTGCGGTCAGATTGTCAACATCAACGGTCAGTGGAATCGTGCTGTTGGTTCCTCCCAAGACATCAGCGTGAAGGAGTCAATTCTTCCCGACGAGCAAACCCTATTGAAATATGGATTCGACACGGGAGTAGAAGGGAAGCTTTCTCTTTCGGAATTGCGTCACCGCTTCCTTAACTGGAGAACCTACAAGGACCTCTCCGGTGGTCCAATTTCCGACCTTGGTGCCCACCAGATTGATATCTTTAACTGGTTTCTTGGGATGCAGCCGAAGTCGGTCATGGCTTCCGGTGGTAGGAATTATTTCAAGAACCGTGAGCACTTTGACAATGTGATGTGTGTTTTCGACTACGATACTCCTGAAGGTGGTGCCCGTGCCTTTTACCAGGTTCTCACGACGACCTCCGCTGGCGGTGGTTACTACGAGTCGTTCATGGGCACCGACGGCACTGTCGAGATCTCGGAACGATCAGCCTACACCAACATCTACCGGGAATCGGGAGCTGAGCGCAGTTGGGATCCTCTCGTGCAGCGAGGTCTTCTCAAGAAAGTTGCTGCCGGTCAGGCCGCAGGTGGTGACGACGCCATCGCAGCCTACGAATCGGCTCCCCCGGATCAGTATGAGCTACCCGGAGGCTTGAGCAAGCCACCGCACCAGCCTCATATTGAAAATTTTGTTGAATCGGTTCGCGGCAATGCAACACTCACCTGCGACGGGCGCCACGCCCTCGAGTCGGAAGCCCCGATTTACTGGGTTAACCCGGCAGCAGAAAATCAGGAAATTATCCAATTCACCGACGAGCACCTCCACGTATAATGAAAAATCAAAGTGATCGAATCAAGCTGAGCACCAGCTTAGCTTCAGCCCTATTCATAGCAACTGCCGCGCTTTTCACCTCTTGTGGTGGAGGCGGAGACAACTCTGACGGAGGCGATAGCAGTAGCGGCGAGGCTGCGACTGAACCCACTGGTGGACAGATGGTCCTCACCACTGAGATACCTCCGCAAAAAATTGAAGGAACTCCAAAGGCTATTAAGGTTCCTGTTTTGGAGCCTGCCCCGCAGGAAGCGCCCAAGTTGGCTGTGGCTGAGGGTACGGTTCTTCTTTCTAAAGGTAAGCCTGTCACCAGCAGCGATGACTTCCCTATTATTGGTGAAGTCGATCTGATCACTGACGGCGATAAGGACGCTGGCGAAGGTTACTTCGTTGAGTTGATGGATGGCATGCAGTGGGTCCAGATTGATCTCGAAGCCAGCGCTGAAGTCGCTGCGATTTGGATTTGGCACTTTCACAGCCAGGCTCGCGCTTACCACGATGTTGTGGTGCAGGTCTCTAATGACCCTGAGTTCGCCGAAGGCGTGACCACGCTTTTCAACAACGACTACGACGCTTCTTCCGATTTCGGCAAGGGCGACGACAAGCCTTACGTCGAGACCCGCTTCGGCAAGGTCATCGATGCCAAGGGAACTCAGGGACGCTATGTTCGTCTCTACAGTGCCGGTAACACCTCGAACAGTGCTAACCACTACATCGAGGTTGAAGTTTACGGCAAGCCTTCTGCCTAAGGCGGCGGATTTGGGCAGGATCTCTCTAGCAATTGCGGATCCTGCCCGCTCCTTTCCCGACCATGCGGTATTTCGCGCTGGTAGTCTGGGGACTGAGCATTTTGGCGTTCGGGGCATGGCTTAGATTCTCTGATCTCGAGCGACAACCCTTCCACGCTGACGAGGCCGCCACTGGTGCGCAGTCTCTTTCCTATCGGCTCGCCGAGTCAGGCGACGGATACCAGTTTGACCCCAGTCACCGACATGGTCCCATGCTCACTCTTTTGGCCGAGCCATGGAGCCGGGCCCAAGGCGAAACATCATGGGAGACATTTACGGTTTCGACCTTACGTGAGGTCACAGCTTTTTGCGGACTATTGGTTATCTTGGGCGTTTTAATGCTCGGAGTGGATTGGCCACGAGCTTTGCTCGCAGCCGGTTTCGTAGCAACATCACCTTTGTTAGTCTACTATTCGCGGCTTTTCATTCATGAACCTATCTTCCTGATGTTCGCCATTCTGGCGCTTGCGGGAATGATACTGCTCCTTAAGGGAAAGCGAATTTGGCTCGGGGCATCGCTTTTCGGCGCAGGCGTCGGCATGATGGCCGCCACCCGCGAAACTGTTGCGATTAGTCTTATCGCCTGGGCAACGGCTGGAGCAATATGGTTATGGCGTCGGACTGGAATGCCAGATGAAAAGGGGAGTGGAAACGCGAAGCAGCGAATGGCAGAAGCGGCTAAGTTTGTCTCAACGTTGTGGAAGCCAATCACTCTTGCCGCTGGCATCTGTCTTTTTCTTATTTTTGTTTTTTACAGTGAGGGGCTGCGTCGTCCGGCTGGATTTCTCGATTTCTTCCGCACCTTCTCCGAATACAAAACTGGAGAGGGGCACGATAAACCCTTTCTCTTCTATCTGGAATTGCTGGCTTGGCCTAAATTGATTGTGGGGCGTTGGTGGACAGAAGGAGCGATTCTTGTGCTCGCACTTGGCGTTTATCTGGATCGAAGTAAAACAGAGCAGGCCGCGACAGGCCGATTCTTTTTTGAATCGGGTATGGTGCACCTGTTAGTATTCTCGTTGATTTCTTACAAGACCCCGTGGCTTCCTTCGCTTGCGTGGCTGCACCTTTGCATCGCAGCGGGGGCGGGCGGTTTTGTTCTGATCCAGCGTTTTTCGAAGTGGAGATGTTGGGTCGCAGCCGCAGTGCTCCTTGCCGCGACGCTGTGGCACGGTGCTCAGGCTCAGCGGGCTGCGATTCGCTTGGCTGCTGATGGTCGCAACCCCTACGCTTACGTTCCGACAAGTCGGGATGTGGCCGGACTTGAGGCATGGTTGATGCGGATGCGCGAGGCCTTACCCTCGACGAAGGAGCGACCTGTTGCGGTGATTGGAGAAGGATACTGGCCGCTTCCTTGGTATCTGAGAAAGCTTGGTGAAGTGGGTTACTGGCCCTCTTTACCGGAGGCTAGTAATGCAATGCCCCTACTGCTTATTATGCCAACGTCCTTTGAAGAGGTCTCGAAACAGCTCAAGGAAACCCACACCTTCATTCCCCGCGGATTGCGCGACGAGTTTCCCATCATGGTTGCGATTCGCAACGATCTCTGGTCGGCCTACCAGAAACAATGAACCATCCTTCAAACAGCGAGAAGCCTCGACTTCATTCTTTTGATACGCAGGGGATGAATGCGTTGTTTACCATTCGTATTCATCACCACGAAGTGGATGAGGCAAGGCGGTTAGCGGGCAATTGCTTTCGCCAGCTAGAGGAGATTGAAGCGCAACTCAGCCGCTACCGCCATGACAGTGATGTGAGTCGTATCAACGCGCTGAAGGCAGGGGAGTCTATGTTACTGACCGAGGTGACTTATCGATGTCTGCAGCGTTCTATTGAAGCCGCCACCATGACGGCGGGTCTCTTTGATGCCACCCTTGGTTCACAGACATGGGGTGCCGGACTTCGGGGCGAAGAACCAGTAAAAGGAGTGCTAAAACTATCCCCCGATAGGCCTGAAATTACCTGCGAAGCAGCGGGGCGGGAAATCGACTTTGGTGGAATTGGAAAGGGATTCGCACTCGATGAGATGGCCAGCACACTATTGGATCTTGGAGGCGAATCCGCTCTTCTTAGTTGTGGCTCCAGCACCCACCTTGCGATTGGGAATTATGCCTGGTCCATGGCACTTCGAGGAGATAAAGAGGAATTCAAAATTGAACTCAAGTCGCAGGCGCTCAGCGCAAGTGGAATTGGCGAGCAGGGGGCTCATGTTGTCCACCCCGATACCGGCCAACCGCCGTCCTATCGATTTCAACGAGTTTGGGTCGTCGCGCCCTCTGCAGCTCTGTGTGACGCCCTTTCCACGGCATGTCTCATCATGGATGAGGAAGAACTTTCCGATTTTGCCGCGGCTAACGAAGAGCAGGGAATTATGATTAACACCGAAAGCGCCCTTGATCACGCTATTCGTAAAGTTAAACCTTAGACCGAAGTTAGGGGGCGCTAATTGGATGGTAAAACGCGCTTATTTTCTCAAGAATCAAACCATGACAACAAAATCGAACACCTCGTCATTCTCTCGTCGTAAATTCATCTCTACCGGTGCTGCCGCCAGCGCGGGAATTATGGGGGCGCCGGCCATCCTTAACGCTCAAAACAAGGGAGATCGTCTTCGCGTGGCCTTCATTGGAGTAGGCGGCATTAATAAACGTCACCTCAACGATACGGCTGACCACAACGATATTTGCGCCGCATACTGTGACGTGGACTCCAATAGGTGGGACAATATTCCCAGCACGATTGCCCGGTTGGAAAAGGAAGAAAAGCCTGAGCTTGCGAAGCACTGGAAGAGCGCAAAGGGCTACCAAGACTATCGTGAGATGTTTGATAAGGAAGCCGACAATTTCGATGCCGTCGTCGTCGGAACGCCGGATCACTCTCACTATCCGGCAACCGTTTTGGCGATGAATGCCGGAAAGCACGTTTTCACTCAGAAGCCACTCACTCACACCGTTTGGGAAGCCCGCCAGCTGGCGGAGGCAACTGACAAGTATCAACTCGCCACCCAGATGGGTAACCAGGGGCATGCTAACGAAGGCAACCGCACGATCGCTGCTTTCGTCCAAGGTGGGCACCTCGGTGATATTAAAGAGATACATTGCTTCACCAACCGCCCGGTCTGGCCTCAGGGCACAGAGTTCCATCAGGGCGAGAGCCCCATTCCGGAGGGCTTTGACTGGGAGAATTGGCTTGGGCCAGCGCCTAAGCGTCCTTTCACGGCTGAGCCGGAAAATAAGCGTGGCGGCCCTTACCACCCTTTCAACTGGCGCGGCATTCTTGACTTCGGTGGTGGAGCCCTCGCTGACATGGCCTGCCACACCATGGACTCCATTTTCATGTCTCTCGATCCGGGCTTCCCGACGCACGTGGAAGCTATCAACGTTGACACTCTGACCGATGACGCTTTTCCGAAAGGGTCCACCCTCAAGTGGACTTTCGGACCGAAAGGTGACCGGCCGGGTTTCGAAGTTTATTGGTATGACGGGACCGACAACGAATATATCGACAAAGACGGCAAAAAACGTCGTCACCCTCGCTTGGAAGAGCTCGCAGAAGGAGAAGAGTTGCGTTCTTCCGGCAATATTTATGTCGGAACCAAGAATAAGCTGCTCGTGTCAGGTGACTACGGGGATTCCAGTAAGATTATTCCCGCCGAAGCTTACCGTGAGTTCGCGATGACATTGAAAGAAAAAACGGGCGATCACCGGCCGGCCCGCGTTTACGAGCCGTCTATTGGTCACCACACAGAGTGGCGCGAGGCAGCCATGGGTAACTACGCCTATGACTACCCGGGCTCGAACTTCAAGTATGCGGGTCCGTTCACGGAGACCATTCAACTCGGAAACATCTGTCTGCATCACCCCGGTGAAAAGCTTGCCTGGGACGGACCGAACCTCCGCTTCTCCAACAACGAAGAAGCGAACAAGTTGATCACGAAATCTTATCGTGAGGGTTGGGACTTCAAACTGGATAAGTAATCTTGAATCGATTCCTACTATGAACCGTCGCTGTTTGCCCTGGCTTTCTACGATTGCTATTGCCCTTTTTCTAGCTTCTTGCGGCGGGGAAACAGAGCAGGCTGAGCAATCACAAGTCACCGCCGTTGAAGTGGAGAAAGAAGTGCCGACTCCAAAGACGATCGAGGAGGCGATTGCACGCGGGAACATCGAAGCGGTGAAAAGTTTCATTGTCGCTGATCCCGATGCGGCCAGCACCGGGGCTCGCCCCGGCTCGCCGCCATTGCATCAGGCGATCCTGCGCCAGAAATCAGATATAGCTCTGCTCCTGATTAGTTCAGGAGCAGATGTTAATGCCGTCGATTCGAGTCAGCGTACGCCCCTGCATCTTTGCGTGGAGCGCGATCTTCCTGATCTTGTTGCACCGCTTGCCGAAGCGGGGGCTAAACCCGATGAGAAAGATCCGGCCGGTTGGACACCGCTGCACCACACAGGAGCGAAAGATCGCGTGGCGGTGGCCAAGGCGTTGCTTGAAAATGGTGCCGACGTCAATATTCGCAGCGAGCTTGGTGGCACGCCGCTTCACGAAGCTGCTGCGAGTGCGAGCCCAGAGCTCGTCAAGATGCTGCTCGATGCTGGGGTAGATGCCTCGATTGTGGCCGAAGGAGGCTCTGCTCTCGACATCGCCAAAGAGTTTAAGAATGAAGCCGCCATCAAGCTTCTGAGTGAGGTAGAGTAGAGGGCGGCCTTAGTCTTTTCGGTTTGAGGCCCGAGTGATCGGATCAATCCATGCGCGCGAATACCCATGCGCAATTGCGCATACCATTGCGCTGCAATTTCGTGATACGGTGTTCGGAAGAATGAGACTAGTATCCGCCCTGTGCCTGGGATGGCTTTTCCTGTTAGTTACGGCTGAAGGAGCCGAATCGAAGATTGACTTTAATCGCGATATTCGGCCGATCCTTTCTGAAAATTGTTTTTATTGCCATGGGCAGGATGGAGCCAAGCGGGAGGCCAACCTACGCCTCGACCAACGCGCCGGTGCCTTGGAAGGCGAGGCTTTTGTCCCGGGTGACTCTGACGCGAGTGAAATGATTTATCGCATCCTAACCGACGATGAAAACGACCTCATGCCGCCGCCGGATTCCAACCGTAAACTTTCTGAAGAGGAAAAGAAATTGCTTCAGGAGTGGGTCTCGGACGGTGCTGATTATGACAAACACTGGGCCTTCGTCAGCCCGCAACGCCCCCGCTTGCCTGAGGTGAACCGGGAAGAGTGGATCAGGAATCCCATCGATCGGTTTGTTCTTGCTAAGCTTGAGCAAGAAAATCTAATTCCTGCAGGTGAAGCAGATCGGACGACGTTGATGAAGCGGCTTTACGCCGATCTCGTGGGGCTGGCCCCGAGCCCGGAGGAAGTGGAGGCGTTTGCGATCAGTGAAGATCCGCAGGCTTATGAAAAACTGGTCGATCAGTTGCTCGCCAGTCCCCATTACGGGGAGCGCCTCGCCCTGCCGTGGCTTGATGCGGCGCGCTACGCGGACTCGAACGGATTTCAGCAGGACGGAGAAACCTGGCAGTGGATGTGGCGTGACTGGGTTGTCAAGGCAATCAACGAGGACCTTCCATTCGACCAATTCACGATTTGGCAGCTCGCTGGCGACCTCCTCCCAGAGTCGACCGATGAGCAGAAAATCGCTTCGGGCTTCAATCGCAATCATCTCAGTAATGGAGAAGGGGGTGCCATCCCCGAAGAGCAGCGTTTCGTGGTTTTATTCGATCGGGTGGATACAACTGCCACCACATGGCTCGGCCTGACTATGGCCTGTGCACAATGTCACGATCACAAATACGATCCTATTACGCTGGCAGATTACTACCAGTTCCTCGACGCCTTCAATCATGTTCGAGAGACGGGTCGACCAGGGCGTCAATCGACTCGGATCCGGGTGGCGACACCTTTCCTAGAATTGCCGACAGAGGAGAACACGGAAGAGATCGCGGCGTGGAATGCCAGAATCTCTGCGCAGCGTAAAATCGTCGAGCCCATTGTTAAAGCGGAACGGGCCAAGTGGGAAGAGGCCTTGACTCCAGAGGATAAATCAATCGATAACAAGCTTAAGGGGTTGCTCGCCAATAAAAACCTGACCGAAGCAGAACAGAAGTCTCTCAGCCAGCAATTGCGGAGTCACTTCGACAAACTGGTAAGACCGAAATTGAACGAAAACTTACCTGAGTTAAAAAAGCTCGAAGGATTGAACAAAAAGTTGGTCGAATACAAAGGAGAATATCTGCCGCGTCCCATGGTGATGAACGACGACCAGAAGCGTCAGACTCATATACTCGATCGGGGCGCTTACTTAAGCCCATTGAAACCGGTTTCTTTTGCGACGCCTTCATTTCTGCCTCCTCAAGCTGAAGACGCTCCCCGCAACCGTCTCGGTTTAGCGCAGTGGCTCGTGGAAGCGGATCATCCCTTGACCGCGCGGGTCCAAGTCAACCGCATGTGGCAGTATTTCTTTGGGGTCGGCATTGTGAAGACTTCCGAAGACCTGGGAGTGCAGAGTGAATATCCCGAGCACATGGCGCTGCTGGATTGGTTGGCGACCGAGTTTGTTGAGCAGGGGTGGTCCATGAAAGCCATGCACCGGCTCATCGTCACGAGCGCTGCTTACCGCCAGGACTCCCGCATGAACGACTGGCATCGAGAGCATGATCCTGAAAATCGCCTCGTATCTCGGGGATCGCGATTTCGCATGCCCTCCATGGTTCTGCGTGACTGGGCGTTGAGTTCCTCTGGTTTGATTAATCCAGAGGTCGGTGGTAAACCGGTCTATCCCTATCAACCGGAAAATCCGTGGGAGACGCTGGCTCAAGTGACAAAGGAGCGAGATTTCAGCTATCCCACGTCCTCGGGAAAGGATCTTTACCGACGATCGATCTATAGCTTCTGGCGTCGGACAGTAACTCCGGCGAACCTCTTCGACGCATCGAGTCGTCAGGTCTGCCGAGTCACAGAGAGCCGCAATAACACGCCTTTGCATGCTCTGACAACCTTAAATGATCCCACTTGGGTGGAAGCTTCCCGCGTGCTCGCGGCTCGGGTTATGGAGCAGGAAGCTGAACACCTTGATCAATTGTTGCTCGCTTTCCAATCGGTGACGGGAAGGGTCCCATCAAACGAAGAACAGGCGATGCTCGACGGGCTCTATCAGAAACAGTTTTTCATTTACCAGAGTGAAAGGAAGGCGGCTGAGGCATTCCTTTCTGTAGGTGAGAGCCCCCCGAGCGAGTCTCTCCCTATTCCAGAGCACGCTGCCATGACGGCGGCCTGCCTTGCGATTTTTAACCTCGATGAGTCTCTAACCCGTCTTTAAGGGAACGAATTTGAATAGCTATGATTGCTGACTTGATTCATCAAAATTCCCAGCGCGTCACGCGACGTCAGCTTTTCGGTCGCGCCTCCGCAGGCGTTGGAACTGCTGCTCTGGCTTCACTGCTGGGGCAGGATACCCTGGCCGGGGTGAAGCCATCTCACTTTGCGCCGAAAGCCAAGCGGGTCGTGTTGCTTTGGCAGGGGGGAGGGCCCTCTCATATTGATCTCTTTGATCACAAACCGATCCTCGCGAAGCAGGCGGGCGAAGACATTCCAGCTTCGGTTCGCGGGGACACCCGCTTGTCGACGATGTCGGCCAACTACTCGAACTTTCCCTGCGTGCCGGCGATCAAACCCTACAAACGTTTCGGGGAGTGTGGCATGGAGCTCAGTTCTATGATTCCTAAAACCGGGTCGATTGCTGATGATATCTGCTTGGTGCGCTCACTTCATACTGAGGCTGTCAATCACGCTCCCGGGGTGACCTTTTTTCTTACCGGTGCTCAAATCCCCGGCCGTCCCAGCATGGGTTCATGGCTAACCTATGGCTTGGGTAGTGAGAGCGAGAACTTGCCGTCCTTCGTCGTAATGACCTCTTCGGATGAAGGGCGCACCTGCGGGCAGCTGTTCTTTGACCATTATTGGGGCAGCGGCTTTCTGCCCTCCCGCTATCAAGGGGTGCGCTTGCGTAGCGCGGGTGAGCCCGTGCCGTATCTTTCCAACCCGCCTGGAGTGAGTCGTGAAGCCCGACGTAGCTTGCTTGATGATCTTGGCCAGATGAACCGGAAGCACCTTGAGGACTACGGAGATCCGGAAACTGATACCCGCATTGCCCAGTATGAAATGGCCTTTCGCATGCAGACCAGCGTGCCAGAATTGACTGACTTTTCCAGCGAGCATCCCAAGGTGATGGAACGTTATGGTCCCAAGGTGATGCAGAAGGGCAGTTACGCAAACAATTGCCTTATTGCCCGCCGCCTGCTCGAGCGAGGCACCCGTTTTGTGCAGCTGATGCACTCCGGTTGGGATCAACATTCCAATCTCTACACGCAGCTTGAGGAACAATGCCGCGATACTGATGCCCCAAGTGCTGCTTTGGTGATGGATCTGAAAGAACGCGGAATGCTTGAGGACACGCTCGTGATTTTTGCCGGTGAGTTCGGCCGGACGCCTTTTGGACAGAGCCGGCCAGGGCGACCTAATGCCGGACGTGATCACTTCGGCCGTGCTTTCTCGTGGTGGATGGCAGGAGGTGGCGTTAAGGCGGGTATGACCTACGGGAAGACCGATGAGTATGGGTGGAACATCACCGAGAAGCCAGTCCATGTGCATGATATGCAGGCGACCATCCTCCACCTCGCTGGGATCGATCACACCAAGCTGACCTACCGCTACCAGGGCCGACAGTTCCGTCTCACAGATGTGCATGGGCACGTCCAGCATGGTATCCTCGCGTGAAATCGAGCGAGGTGGTAACCTTAATTTCTGGATTAAGCTTTAGTTTACCTCTTTGCGTATGCCAGCCCAGGGTTGAGGTTTTCTGAATTTACGGGAACACTTTGGGGTCATGAATTTATCGGCTATGAAAAATACCCTCGCTCTTGCCTATTTTGCTACTGCAATTCTAGTTTTGCCCGTGATGGCAGAAGATACTTCGCCCCTTGTCTACGAAGGTAGCGAAGGTCCTGGTCAAGGAAAGCATATCGTCTTCATCGCCAACGATCATGAGTATCGCTCTGAGGAAACTTCGCCACTAATTGCTAAGATTCTGGCCAAACATTACGGCTTCCGGTGCACAGTTCTATTTGGGATCGATGAGAACGGTCACATCAAAGCAGGTGGCGCTCCCGTGCCGGGGATGGAGGCGCTGAAAGATGCTGATTTGTTGTTCTTCTATACCCGCTTCATGAAATTGCCGGATGAACAGGTGGACTTGTTGGTAGACTATTTTGAGCGAGGCGGGCCTGTCGTGGGTTTGCGAACTTCAACCCACTGTTTCAACGGTCAGAAGGGTAAGTGGGAAAAATTGAACTTTAACTACAAGGGCGAGGATTATCTGGGCGGACTGGGAGAACAAATCTTAGGTAATACATGGAATAAGGAACGTGGCCAGGGTCACTACGGTGGAAATCATCAGATGGGGGGTCGCATCACTCCTGTGGCTGAAGCGAAGGATCACCCGGTAAACACAGGCGTCACGCAAATGCACACCTACTCGGGAGCCTATAGTTCTCAACCTCCTGCCGCCTCGACTCCCTTACTGGAAGTTCAGGTGCTAAATACGTTCGAGGCCAGCGATGATATAAACGCGCAAAAACCTATTGTGAATGCCGGTTGGGCGCGTGATCACTACGTGGCCCCATCGGGAGCAAAGAAAGAAGCACGGGTTGTTTACACTTCATATGGGGCTTCCGAAGACGTGCTCGATGAAGACGCGCGTCGATTTCTCGTTAATGCCTGCCTTTGGGCGGGTGGATGGGAGGATGTGATTACCCCTGACCTCGATGTCAGCATTGTTGGTGGATTTGATCCGGTTCCTTACACCACCGGTGCCTTTGCCCGACAGGGAGTTAAGCCGTCTGATCTGGCTGGATGGGACAGTCAGGTTATGCCTGCCGAGGCTCGTATTTGGGGCGTTGGTGACAGTTCCGAGGGGATGGTGTCCAAGTTGTCACGGGCGCTGAAGTCCCGCCCAGAGTTGGTTAAGAAACTTGAAATGACTTATCCAGAATTTGATGCTTCGCTTTACCAGTCAGAGGATAAAAAGCCAAAGAAGTAGTCGTATTTGAAGCCTCATTAAGCGCTCCCTCAGGTGATAAACCAGCTAATGCCGTCAGTGCACTGGCTTCCGTATTATCGTTTGGCCGCTGGTCCAGTTCCCTGGGGGCGACTCGTCCGCGGCCTTTCAATCTTGGTGGCACCTTCGAGACTGGATTCAGTGAAGGGAATCGGCTCGCTCGTTTCGAGATGCTTGAGCTTTATCTCTTTGATCTCGACGCGATTGGCGTTGCCCCGGTGCAGTTGAATGGCAATGAGCCCCTCAAGAGAGCGACCAGCCTCATCGTAATCGGTCAACTCGGAAGTGGTTTTTCCATTCACTTGGTGAATCATGTGATTACCTCGGGCGATGACACGAAATTCCGTCCATTTAGAAAGGTTTGCTTTGACTGGCTCCTGTTCGGAAAGAACCCAGCGATTTTGTTCCGCATCGAGCGCAACGTTTTTGCCGTTAAGACCGAAAATTCCTCTTCCTTTTTCTTCATAGGTCATACCGGTGTGTTCGATCGCTGGATGAACGTCGCATTGGTAGCCCGAGATGACAAAAGGACCATGATCGGGTGCTTTGCGGGATCGGTATTGGACTCCAGAGTTGTTGTCACCGATCACGCGCATGGTCGCGACGAGTTCAAAATCCCGAACAACGCCGTCCTTCCAGATGAGAAAGGTGTTTCCCTCTAAGTGCTCCGGGCCTTGGCAGGTCCCGACCACGATGCCATCTTGAACGGTCCAAATTCCTTCGGCCCCTTCCCAACCCGACAAGTCATTGCCGTTAAACAGGGAAGTAAAATCATTGGCCTCAAGGGCGAGACAGGAAACAGCAAGTAATAGTGAAGTAACGGTGGCAAGATTCATGAAAAGAAAAAGTGTAAAATGAAAAGAGGATTTTCCGCAACTGAGCAATTAGTTGCCT
>CEWH01122994.1_pt1 | contig 21968 bp, 20 predicted proteins | sample 531231 | NCBI WGS metagenome assembly CEWH01 (sample SAMEA2622316, study PRJEB7988) | marine metagenome | biome: marine biome (ENVO:00000447); feature: surface water layer (ENVO:00002042); material: "saline water (ENVO:00002010), including plankton (ENVO:xxxxxxxx)" | depth 5 m | reverse complement strand
GAATGCCGAAACAAGATCTTGCACAAGAATACTGTACAGTAAATAAGAGCTGTAGTACCAGTAGGTTTCGGACAGTCCTGCAGTTTCCAAATCAATTTCCTCTATATGCGACTCGAAAAACTTTGTGATTTCATTGTATTCTTTATCATTCTTCACATATCCAAAATGCACATTTTTGGCGTGGAGCATTAAAGACAAACTAGACAGTTTTGATTTGGTAAGGTTATGAGAAGCATTTTCTAAAGATTGACTGACAAGTTCATCGACATAAGCAAAGTTTGTTTTGGAGAGGTATTGCGTCTGCACTTCTTTTTCAAATTCTAATGCATGTGACACCACAGCAGTATCGTCCAGCTTTTCAGCTTGTGCTTTCACACGCTGAAGCATGAGTAAGCTTTGATCATAGAGCCCCTTATTGTATAGAATGTACACATAATCAAGTTGTTCGCGCAATTGCAGTCTCTTGTTTTTTGTTGAAGCCGATAATCTCAAATTGATTAAAATCTGCTTGTACAAATGACTCTTTACATTTGAGAGCTGTTCACGCTTCACAATTTTTGACTGCAAAATCTTTTGCTCATCATAGTCATTCATTTTATCCAACAGGTTAAAAAGAGCAATAAACTTTGTATCCGAATTGGATTGCAATCGATTTGCATAAAGTTTAAACTGTCTTTTTTCTGATTTCGATAAAGATTTAATCAACTGAAAAAGAGACTCTTTTTGGAAATTACGCATAGAAAAATTTCAAAAAGTCAAATGATATAAAATTAAATTTTGGTAATTCATAAATATACATTTTTTTGAGCCATATTTTTGATTTAAATTTGCTTTATACAATTGTTATTAATTGTTTATGCCAAAAGATAAAGTTCACATTTTTGATACCACTTTGCGTGATGGTGAACAGGTTCCAGGTTGCAAGTTAAACACTCAACAAAAACTTCATATTGCCACTCGATTGGACGAGTTGGGTGTTGATGTCATCGAAGCTGGATTTCCAATTTCCAGTCCTGGTGATTTTCATTCTGTTGAAGAAATTTCAAAGGTTGTTACCAATGCATCTGTATGTGGACTAACACGTGCTGTTCAAAAAGATATCGATGTTGCTGCCCAAGCACTTCAGCATGCAAAACACCCAAGAATTCATACAGGAATAGGTACCTCCGACTCACACATCAAGCATAAGTTTAATTCGAGTCGTGAGAAAATTATAGAACGTGCTGTTGGAGCTGTTAAACATGCCAAACAATATGTTGAGGACGTAGAGTTCTATGCAGAAGATGCTGGACGAACAGATAATGATTTTCTTGCCAAAGTTTGTGAAGAGGTCATCAAGGCTGGCGCAACTGTATTGAACATCCCAGACACCACTGGATATTGCTTGCCTGAAGACTATGGGGCAAAAATCAAATATCTAGTCGAAAATGTAAAGGGGATCGAAAAAGCTATCATTTCTTGTCATTGCCACAATGATTTGGGGCTTGCAACTGCAAATTCTATTGCAGGCGCTGTCAATGGTGCGCGTCAAATCGAATGCACCATCAATGGGATTGGAGAACGTGCTGGAAATACATCTCTAGAAGAAGTGGTGATGATCATGCGACAACATCCTCATTTACAATTGGATACAAATATCAACACCAAACTGTTGTACGATACCTCTCAAATGGTTTCTGAATCGATGGGGATGAGTGTGCAAGCCAACAAAGCAATCGTTGGGGCAAATGCCTTTGCCCACAGTTCTGGCATTCATCAGGATGGTGTCATCAAGAATAGAGAAACCTACGAAATCATTGACCCACACGACGTTGGAGTCGAAACCTCTGCAATTGTATTGACTGCCCGCAGTGGGCGCGCAGCTCTTGCCTATCGTGCCAAAAATATTGGCATAGAACTGACCAAGTTGCAGCTGGATAAAGTTTACGATCAATTTTTGAAGTTTGCAGATACACACAAAGAAATCAATGATGATGATATCCCTGGAATTGTTGATCTTGCAAATCTGAACTCATAAGCAAACCAAATAGAATGGGAAAAACACTATTTGACAAGGTTTGGGACAGCCATGTTGTCGATCAACTAGAAGATGGTCCTGATATCCTATATATCGATAAACATTTGATACATGAAGTGACGAGCCCGCAAGCTTTTGCAGTGTTGAAAGACAAAAAAATCCCTGTCTTTAGACCAAAACAAATAGTTGCTACTGCAGATCACAACGTTCCAACGCTCAACCAACACCTACCCATCAAAGATGAATTGTCGAGAAACCAAGTTGCGCAATTGCGGAAAAATTGTGATGAACACAATATTGAGCTATATGGCCTAGGCCACCCCTACCAAGGGATCGTGCACGTCATTGGTCCTGAGTTGGGCATCACTCAAGCTGGTATGACAATGGTTTGTGGAGATAGTCACACCTCAACACATGGCGCTTTTGGATCGATTGCTTTTGGGATTGGTACAAGTCAAGTTGCGCAGGTTTTTGCAAGTCAATGCTTGTTGGTAAGCAAACCGAAAAGCATGCGAATTACAGTCAATGGTAAGCTCAAAAAAGGTGTTCATCCAAAAGACGTCATTCTCTACATTATTGCACAACTCGGAACAGATTCAGGAACAGGCTATTTTGTAGAATACGCTGGCGAAGTTTTTGAAAATATGAGTATGGAAGGTCGTATGACAGTTTGCAATATGAGTATTGAGATGGGTGCTCGTGGTGGGATGATTGCGCCAGACCAAACAACTTTTGACTACATCAAGGGAAGAGAATTTGCTCCCTCTGAAGAAGAGTTGGAAGACAAGATCAAGCATTGGCAGTCCTTACCTACTGACAATGATGCTGTTTTTGATAAAGAATACAGTTTTGATGCTGATGATATTGGCCCAATGATCACCTATGGAACAAACCCAGGGATGGGCATTGGAGTTCAAGAGAAAATTCCCTCCTCACAAAACGAATCCTTTCAGAAATCTTTGGCTTATATGGGCTTTGATCAGGGAGATACACTCAAGGGCTTACCTATCAATTATGTCTTTATTGGGAGTTGCACAAATTCTAGAATCGAGGATTTTCGAGTTGCTTCTGACTACATCAAAGGAAAGAAAAAAGCAAAGAATGTCAATGCGCTAATTGTTCCAGGCTCACAACAAGTTGCAAAACAAATACAAGATGAGGGTTTGGGAACTATTTTTGAGGAAGCAGGATTTGAGATTCGACAACCAGGGTGTTCAGCATGCTTGGCAATGAATGATGATAAAATTCCTGCAGGAGAATATTGCGTATCAACATCCAATCGAAATTTTGAAGGTCGTCAAGGCCCTGGTGCGCGCACGATTTTGGCAAGCCCACTTACTGCCGTTGCTGCTGCCATCGAAGGGAAAATTGTCGATATAACCCAATCATAATGGAAAAATTTACGCGTTTACAACACACAGCCATTCCCTTGGAAATCGAAAACGTGGATACTGACCAAATTATTCCTGCTCGATTTCTAAAAGCAACAGATCGAAAAGGCTTTGGAGACAACCTCTTTCGTGACTGGCGATACGACAACAACAACCCCATTTCTGATTTTATTCTGAATGATCCAACCTACACTGGACCCATACTTGTCGCTGGCAATAACTTTGGCTGTGGGTCAAGTCGTGAGCATGCTGCTTGGGCACTGACTGACTATGGGTTTAAAGTTGTGATATCAAGCTTCTTTGCAGATATTTTTAAAGGCAATGCCCTGAACAATGGCTTACTCCCCATTCAAGTAAATGAAGAGCAACTGCAAACAATTTTTGAAGCAATGAAAGAAAATCCAAAATGTGAATTTATCATTGATTTGGAACAGCAATTTGTAGAAATTCCATCGATAGGTTTTCATATTGACTTTGAAATCAACTCCTACAAAAAGACTTGTTTGATCAATGGATATGATGATATTGATTATCTGATCAACAACAAGAACAAGATTAAAGAATTTGAAAGGAAAAGAAATGCATAAAAATATTGCTGTTTTAGCAGGAGATGGCATAGGCCCAGAGATCATCACTGAAGCGATAAAAGTACTCCAAGCAGTTGCAAAAAAGTACCACCACTCTTTCACATACGAACATGCCCTGATAGGTGCTGTTGCAATCGATAAAACTGGCAATCCATTGCCAGACAAAACACTTGAAATTTGCAAGTCGAGTGACGCGATCTTGTTTGGTGCGATTGGTGATCCAAAATATGACAATGACCCCAATGCAAAAGTACGCCCAGAACAAGGGCTTCTATCGTTGCGTAAAGCATTCAACCTCTTTTGTAATGTACGTCCTGTCACAATTTATCACAGTCTCATCGATAGTTCTCCCTTGAAACGAAATCGAATTGAAGGTGTTGATTTGGTGATTTACAGAGAGCTGACAGGTGGGATTTATTTTGGTGAAAAAAAAGAGATGAACGACAAAGGTTTTGCATCTGATTTGTGTACCTATAGCAAAGAAGAAATTTTACGTGTTGCTCACCTGGCGTTTAAGGCTGCTGGCAAACGAAAAAACAAACTGACTTTGGTTGATAAAGCAAATGTCCTTGCCTCTTCTAGAATTTGGAGAAGTGTTGTGACAGAGCTGCACAGCAGCGAATATAAAGATGTTAAACTCGATTTTTTGTTTGTCGATAACGCAGCGATGCAAATGGTATTAAACCCTGCACAGTTTGATGTTATTCTCACAGGAAATCTATTTGGTGATATCATTTCTGATGAAGCGAGTGTCATTGGAGGATCGATAGGTCTTTTGGCATCTGCCTCAATTGGGGATCGTTATGCGATGTTTGAGCCAATACATGGTTCTTTCCCACAAGGCAAAGGCAAAGGAATTGCTAACCCAACTGCAACCATACTATCAGCAGCGATGATGCTCGATCATTTTGACATGGTTGATGAAGCAAATACTATTCGTGATGCTGTTCAGAAAACGATCGACAACAACGTTGGTACTACTGATATATATCCAAAAAAAAGCTTTACGACTTCAGAAGTAGGGTCGTATATCAGTGATATTATTTCCCAATAAAAAAAGCGCTAAATAGCGCTTTTTATATAGATAGATAAAGAACTTGAGTTAATCCTCATTTTCTTCCTCATTCATCTTCATTTTGAGATTGGCAAGAGCGTCAATATCACCCAAAGTAGAAACTTCCTTTTTGGCGGCTTTCTTCTTTGATTTTTTCACTATTTCTTTTTCCATCTCCTTATAAACAGCGCTATGGGATAGCACAACACGCTTATAGTCTTTGTTGAATTCAATCACTTTAAATTCTGCAGACTCTCCTTTTTTGAGTTTATTCCCATCCTCTTTTTCAAGATGACGATTTGGAACAAAAGCAGTGATGTCTTCATTGAGAATGACTGTTGCACCTTTGTCAACTAGCTCATGAATAGACGACTCAATGACTGTACCCTCAGCATACTCATTTTGATATTTATTCCAAGGGTTTTCTTGTACTTGCTTATGACCTAAGCTGAGTTTTCGTCCTTCAACGTCTAGTTCAAGCACCACCACCTCTAAGTCCTGACCAACAGTAACCACTTCTGATGGGTGCTTTACCTTTTTGGTCCAAGACAATTCAGAAATATAGATGAGTCCATCGATTCCTTCCTCTAGTTCGACAAATACACCAAAGTTTGTGAAGTTTCTAATCACTCCTTTGTGTTTCGAACCAACAGGGTATTTGGAAGTAATATCTGTCCATGGGTCTGGCGTTAGCTGCTTCATTCCCAACGACATTTTTCTCTCCTCTCGATCAAGAGATAAAATAGAAACCTTAACCTCGTCACCAACATTTACAAAGTCTTGAGCCGAGCGCATGTGAGTACTCCATGACATTTCAGACACATGAACAAGACCCTCAACACCTGGTGCGACTTCGATAAATGCACCATAGTCTGCAATGACAGCAACTTTGCCATCAATCACATCTCCTTCTTTAAGGTCTCCACTGAGGGCTTCCCAAGGATGCTGGCTCAGTTGTTTTACACCTAATTGGATGCGTGATTTATCATCATCAAAATCAAGGATAACAACATTTAGTTTTTGATCGATTTCTAAAATCTCACCTGGATGATTGATTCGATTCCATGACAAGTCTGTGATATGCACAAGTCCATCAACACCACCCAAATCGATAAACACACCATAAGAAGTGATGTTTTTGACAGTTCCTTCGAGGACCTGTCCTTTTTCGAGTTGTGAGATGATTTCTTTCTTTTGCTCCTCAATGTCTGCCTCGATAAGTGCCTTGTGAGATACAACAACATTTTTGAACTCATGATTGATTTTGACAATCTTAAATTCCATGTTTTTATTCACATACTGATCATAATCTCGTATTGGCTTCACATCGATTTGTGAACCAGGTAAAAATGCCTCAATCCCAAATACGTCAACGATCATACCTCCTTTGGTGCGACACTTTACAAAGCCTGTTACGACTTCGCCATTGTCATGTGCTTCATTGACACGATCCCAAGCTTTTATCACGCGAGCTTTTCGGTGGGATAGAACAAGTTGTCCTGTTTTATCTTCTCTGATGTCAACAATCACTTCAACAGTGTCACCAACCTTTAGGTCAGGATTGTATCTAAATTCATTTAATGAAATGACACCTTCAGATTTTGCATTGATGTCAATAATTGCTTCACGATCAGTCATGTGTGTGACTGTACCCTGAATTACATCTGTCTGCTGTGTGTCCACAAAATTTTCATGAACAAGCTTTTCAAATTCTTTATACTTCTTTTCATCAACAACTTCTGCTGCTTCTTGATAAGAAAGCCAATCGAAATTTTCTAAAAATTCTTCTGGAGATTGTTTTGGAGACTGATCTTCTGTTGTCTCTTCAGTAGTTTCTGAGGTCTCTACGTCTTCAACTTGAGGCTCCTCGTTTACATGATCATTCGTCATGATTAATTGTTTTTGTATTCTGTTGCTTTTAGAGAATAAACGCCAAACAACAAAAGGGGTTCATATACTACACTAAGGGGTATTCTCTACAAAACGTTTCCCTTAGGGTGGGCAAAATTAACCCTTTTCAATAGACAAGCAAATATTTGGGCAATAAAAATTAATGATTCAGCCTATCGATTTTGGAAATAGCAACTTCGAGAAGATGAGATAAACCATCCTCATTGTTGGTCAGAATAATCGCATTCTCTGGGATAACTAAAGGAGAATCATCTCTGCTAGAATCAATATGATCTCTGTTTTCGATATTGGAAATTACATCTGATAAAGAAACATCAATATTTTTCTGTGTAAGTTCAGCAAACCTTCTTTTGGATCTAACCTCCATCGATGCTTCAATAAAAAATTTGATGGTTGCGTCAGGAAAAACAACACTGCCGATGTCTCTTCCGTCCATGACAACATTTCCTTTTTTTCCTAACTCTCTTTGCTTAGCGACCATAAATTTTCTGAATAAAGTCTCTTTTGCCACGATACTAACGTAGTTGGATACTTCCATCGATCGTACTTCATTTTCAATGATTTTGCCATTGAGCGTTACAAAATCATCAGTAGAAAAATCAATTTCAATTGTTGGCAAATGGGAAACAAGAGTGTCTATATCAAAGTGGTTTTTGTCGATAAGTTGATGATGTAAAGCATAAAAAGTGAGCGCACGATACATGGCGCCAGAGTCAATATGCTTAAAGCTGTAGTGTTTTGCTAGCGCTTTTGCCAAAGAGCTTTTACCAGTTGATGATGCCCCGTCGATGGATATAATGATGTTCTTCATCTAGGGGACAAAGGTAAGACCTAAAAAATTAGTATTTCCAGCTGCACTGAAACGAGCATGGCTGTAGTTGAATTTAAATTTTCGCAAATTGACACCAAAACCAAAACTCAAACCAGAAAAACTACGAATTTCAGAGATTGAAAGTTCTGCAGATCTCAAAAAATTATAACCAACTTGAATAGAGAATGGACGATCTGGAAACAATTCCGCCCCAAATACAAGGTGTCTGACAAGCTCATCTATAAATGTTGGAGAATCATCAACCAACTCCCCTTCAAAATCAGTTTGTTGTTTGTTGGTATTCACATAGGCAAGATCCCATCTGTGAAGATAGTCCAAAGACAAATGCCAGCGAAGAGGCAAATACTCTAATTCGTTTGAAATGCCAAAAGATAAAGAAAAGGGTATGCTTTCCTTTACATTGTCGTAGGTGGTGAATTGTGAGCCAATATTGCGCGCGACCAAAGCATAACGATAACGAGACGATTGAGATTCATGATACAAGCCCAAGTCGGCAGTCCAGCCTATAGATTGGTAGTCAGCTAGTGTTGAACTGATCAGGTTTAATCTTGCCCCAACACGCAAATTTTTGGATTCAATAGTGTAGGCATAAGCAACACCCAAGGCCACTTCATTTCCTGAAAATTCACCTATTTTCTCAGCAAAAATGTCTCTTTCATCAAATGTTCCATAATGCACAAATCGGGTATCAACCAAAATGGTATTGGATTCATTCAAAGCAATTGCAGCAGCAGCTGTGCCTCGATTGATCCCTGCAAAATAAGGTTGATAGTTAAACACGATTTGCCCACGTATCGAATCTGAAACCTGTGCAGGGTTTGCCAAGCTACTGTGGATTGAAGCAGTTGATAGCGTTGGTACCCATGTGCCAAGAGACATATGTCTTGGACTGGGTAAAAGATCTAAAAACTGATAGGTATTTGACCCTCCTACTTGCGCAGATAATGATGCACAAAACAAAAAAACGCAAACAACAATCAATCTCATATAGTCAATAAAACGTGTTGGATTGAAAATTATTTGATTTTACGAAGCTCTTTTGTTGCTTTCTGAGTGGTCAATGCAAAATCAAGGACATCAATCATCGAAGAAACATAGTGAAATTGTAAACCACGAAGATAGCTTTGATTGATTTCATCCACATCTTTTTTGTTTTCGCTACACAAAATGATGGTTTTGACATTTGCACGCTTTGCAGCAAGGATTTTTTCTTTAATACCACCCACAGGTAAAACTTTTCCTCTCAGTGTAATCTCACCTGACATGGCAATTCTACTTTTCACTTTGCGCCCTGTAATGGCAGAAACCAAAGAAGTAAGCATCGTAATTCCGGCACTAGGTCCATCTTTGGGAGTTGCCCCTTCGGGAACGTGAATGTGATAGTTGCTCTTGTTAAGTTCCTCTGCATTTGTACCCAGTTGATCTGCATAAGATTTGATAAATTCCAAAGCAATAGTGGCAGATTCTTTCATGACTTTACCCAAATTTCCTGTCAGAGACAACTTACCTGATCCCTTGGTAACCAGAGATTCGATAAAGAGAATATCTCCACCCATTTGCGTCCAAGCGAGACCTGTTACGACACCTGGAACATCATTGTTTTCATAGGCAGCCTTTGATATCTTTTCAGCACCAAGAACATCTTCTATGTGTTTGGCGTCAACTGATGCCTCAAAGGTTTCTTCCATTGCGATGGATTTTGCTCGATTCCGAATCACCTTCGCAATTGTTTTATCAAGACCTCGAACACCCGACTCACGAGTATACCCAGAAACCATCTTTTTTAAAACTGACTTGCCAATTGTAATGTCATTTGCTGTCAATCCATGTTCTTTGATTTGCTTTGGAACCAAGTATTTTTTCCCAATGGCAATTTTTTCCTCAAGTGTATATCCACTCACTTGTATAATTTCCATTCGATCCAACAATGCTGGCTGTATGGTTGAGAGGGTATTCGAAGTTGCTATAAATAGAACTTTTGAAAGATCGTAGCCCAACTCTAAAAAATTGTCATAAAACTTACTGTTTTGCTCTGGGTCAAGCACCTCAAGTAGTGCCGACGAAGGGTCGCCACTCACACCTGAAGACAGTTTGTCAATTTCATCGAGAACAAAGACTGGATTAGAGGTGCCTGCTTTCTTTATATTTTGCAAAATTCGACCTGGCATAGCGCCAATATAAGTTTTTCGGTGGCCTCTGATTTCTGCTTCATCACGCATACCACCGAGGGAGATTCGTACATATTCTCTACCTAGTGCTTCTGCGATCGATTTACCCAATGATGTTTTCCCAACGCCAGGAGGACCAGTCAAACATAAAATGGGCGACTTCATATCGTTTCGAAGTTTCAATACTGCCAAAAACTCAATGACACGCTTTTTAACCTTCTCCAATCCAAAATGATCTCTATCAAGAATGCGCTGTGCACGCTTCAAATCAAAATTATCCTTTGAAAATTCGTCCCATGGCAAATCGAGCAACAGTTCTAAATAATTTCTTTGAACACCATACTCTGCGACTTGAGAATTCATTCGTTCAAGCTTTAAAAGTTCTTTCTCAAAATGAGATTTTACTTTTTTACTCCACTTTTTCTCACGAGAACGAATTTTCATATCTGCAACATCCTGATGAGATGAAGATCCTCCCAATTCTTCTTGAATGGCTTTCATCTGTTGATGTAAAAAATACTCGCGTTGTTGCTGGTCTAAATCATTCCGTACTTTAGACTGCACCTCGTTTTTCAGCGAAAGCTTTTGAAACTCCACATCCATATGTTTCAGACAAAGTAATGCTCGTTTGTGAAGGTCGTTGCTTTCCAAAATTTCCTGTTTGTCAATAGTTGCCATACTCATATTAGAGGAAACAAAATTGACTAAGAAAGAATCACTTTTGATATTGTTGATTGCAAAGGAAGCCTCAGATGGAATATTGGGGCTATCAGCAATGATTTGAAGTGAAAGGTCTTTGATTGAATCAATGACTGCAGCAAACTTTTTATCCCCCTTCTCAGGTCGCACGTCTTGCAACTCAGTCACTGTTGCTTTCATATACGGCGGGGATTCTAAAAATTTTTCGATCTGAAAACGTTTTTTCCCTTGCAGAATAATTGTTGTGTTGCCATCAGGCATTTGCAATACACGAAGAATACGTGCAAGTGTTCCGACTTTATGAAGATCTTTTTTCTCTGGATATTGGACTTTGGAATCGAGCTGAGCAACAACCCCAATCAATTTATTTGACGCATTGGCATCTCTAATCAGTTGTATGGACTTGTCACGCGTTGCAGTGATTGGAATCACAACACCAGGAAACAACACAGTGTTGCGCAGGGGTAAGATGGGAATCACATCTGGAACAGGTTCTTTCGAAATCGCTTCCTCGTCGTCTGTTGTCATCAACGGAATCAACTCCGCATCAACTTCCAGCTCTTCTAATGATAAATCATCTAATGAAATCAATTTTGTTTTGCTCATAGATTATGTCATTTTGTCGCATTTTCACTGCTACACAATTTATTTGTCAGTAACATTTAGTCGATTTGCATTGAAATCGCATCTTTTGCAATGATGCACTATACATTTCAATATCCATGCCAATCATTTTTTTATAATAATTATTATATTTGATTAACCAAATCTTAAAATCATGAATTATATATTTATCACGCTTTTTTGTGCATACGCTGTTGCCTCTGCACAATGGAAAAATACAATTGAAGGCAACAACGTTTTAGACTCCTTACAACTTACGACCCAAAAATTTGATCGGATTGAAATTTCTGCTCCTTTTGATGTGATTGTAGAAAAAGGAGATTATTATGGAGTCAAAATTATAGGCGAATCCAATGTAATAACTGAGGTATTTACTGAGGTCAAAAACAATACGCTACTTTTGAGTACGTCTAACAATGTGAGGCTTCACGGAAATGCAATGGATAGAACGCAAGTGACAGTCACAACAAATGATATTTCCGAAATCTATGTACTTGGATCAGCAAAGGTTTCAAGTACGTCCAATATAGAATCAAAATATTTGTCTCTAGAGCTTATAGGTTCAGGTAAGATCAGTCTTACTACCGATAGTCAGAATGTATCTGTTGACATTACTGGTTCTGGTCATGTGGATTTAAAAGGTAATTGTAGAATCATTAAAGGTAAAGTCATTGGCTCAGGGATTCTTCAAACAAACCAATTGAAATCTAAAAAATCATTTATAAAAATCGTTGGATCAGGTCAAGCAAGTGTTTGCTCGTCGGAAAAGCTGCATGCATCGATCAATGGAACTGCTGGTGTAACCTATGTAGGTAAACCCAAAGAAGTAGATATCACGACTTGGCTTGGAGATAAAAAACATCAGTACTCAGTTGGTCATTCGTCTATGGATTCGAATGAGCAGAAACGCTCCTATCAGAAAGAATGATAGAAAAAATAAAACTGAATTTCGCATCGAACCAGTGACTTGGTCGATTGTGCCAAAAAGCAGCATCCCTATGACAATACCAGTCATTTGTGATGTACTGTAAAAGCTAAAGAATGATGCTGTATCATCTGTTTTTGGGATAAATTTTGAATATGTAGATCGAGCCAAAGATTGTATACCACCCATAGACAACCCAACAAATCCAGCTGCAATGTAAAATTGGATGGGCGATCGAACGAAGAATGCATACAGGCATAGGCTTACCCAAATGAAATTCAAGGTGATTAAAACTGGTAGATTTCCGAACCGCTCTGAACATCGTGCAGTTATGTTTGCACCAACAATTGCGATGAGTTGAATGATCGTGATACTCACAATCAGTCCGATTTGCTTTTCACTTGAGCTCCCCCAGTTGACCTCTTGTTCGCCAAAATAGGCTGCAATCAACATCACTGTTTGAACTGCCATACTAAACACAAAGAAAGCACCGATGTAGCTTTTTAAGATTGGATGATTTGAAAAAGTTTTCCAAACAGCACGAAGTTCGCGATATCCATTGAAAATAACTTTGTTCGTCAATGGGTTTTTCGAAATGTTTTTTGGTAAAAATCTGAAGGCAATTTGACTGAATGCAATCCACCAAATCCCTACAGAGATAAATGAATATTTCATCGCTTTGACAGATGCTTCTGAAGCTGTGCCCTCAATTCCATATAAACTAGGATTGAGCACCATACTGAGATTGACAACCAACAACAAAACACTGCCAACATAACCAAGAGAATAACCCAAGGCGCTAGCTTTGTCCATCTGTTCTGGATGAGCAATATCTGGCAGATAAGAGTTGTAAAAAACCCAACTCAACCATGCCCCAACAGAGGCAAAAAAATAGCAGATCAAACCAAAATAAATATTGTCCAAATTGAACCAATACAAACCAACACAAGATAATGCTCCCACATAGGTATAAAACTTCATAAATGATTTTTTATTCCCAACATAATCTGCTATCCCAGATAGAATGGGAGATAAAATAGCAACAACTGCAAATGCAGCTGCAGTCGTATAGCTAATGAGTGCAGTGTTTTTTAATGACTGTCCAAAGATTTCAATGTATAAACTGTCAGCAAACAACGACCCATAGTAAATCGGAAAAATGGTTGAAGTGATGACTAAAAAATAAACTGAATTTGCACAATCGTATGATGCCCAAGCTCGAATGAGTGTATTACTCCCTTTTTGTAAATGCAACGTTGTTAGTTTAGAGTACCAAAATAGTGAAAATAATATGTTTGGCTTTTTTATATTTATTAACTTTATTGAGTTGCAATGAAAAAGAACAAAAAACAAAGGCCAGCAGTGCGTGTCCCCACGACAATACGATTTGTTGTATGGCTATCGCAACGCATTTCTAGTGCGTTGGCTACAAAAGTGGCCTTGTATTTATTTTTCCGACCACAGCGATTCAAAACACCTGTTCGAGAGCATCAGATGTTTGATGCAGCAGAGCAGATAAAGTTTTATGCCTCTTCTATTGCAAAAGAAATTCAAGTTTACAGATTGCAAGGCAAGAAACAGAAAGTCTTATTGCTACATGGTTGGAGTGGTCGAGGAACACAACTCTTTTCCTTTGCATACGAATTGCAAAAAGAAAATTATGAGGTCATTACATTTGATATGCCTGCGCATGGTCAATCTCATGGAAACAAAACCAATGTCCTTGAACTAACATCTTGTATTCAGGATCTCAATCAAAAATTTGGGCCTTTTGATGCTGCCATTGCACACTCTATGGGCGGTTTTGCCTTGTTACGGGCAATTAAAGATGGTTTGCCTCTGCAATCAGCAGCAATCATTGGAAGTGGAGATTCGATCAAAGGGGTTTTTTATCGATTCTCACAACAACTTCATTTTTCTGAAAAAATAACAGAAAGAATGATTACTACTGTTGAAAAGCAATTTGGCACAAAACTTGAAACATATTCGTCGAGTATGAGTATAAAAGAAATCGATATTCCATTGCTGATTGTCCATGATAAAGATGACAAAGAGGCACCTTATGAATGTAGCATTACACTTCATGATTTGGCTCGAAAATCACAACTCAAATTGACTTCAGGTCTTGGGCATCATCGAATATTGAGAGACCCTAAAACTGTTCAACATATTGTTCAATTCTTATTTCAACACCCATGAGATTCATTCTATTTATATTATTGATTTTTAGCCACATTGCATGTGCGCAAAATCCCAAAACTCCCAATGCACCAGCACAAGATTTGTCTTGTCAGAAGACTGATGCAGAATGGAAAGCGCAGCTTGACGATAATGCCTACTATGTTTTGCGTGAGGCTGGTACTGAAAGACCCTTTTCAGGCTTATACAATAACCACTACAAGGAGGGGGTTTACAAATGTGCAGGTTGTGAAGCCCCACTTTACGTATCAGATCATAAATATGATTCTGGTAGTGGATGGCCTGCATTCGACAGAGCAGTTGAGGGGGCTGTTTCGTACAAAAAAGACAATAAACTCAGCTATACAAGAATAGAGCTGATTTGTTCCAGTTGTGGTGGTCATTTGGGACATCTTTTCAATGATGGCCCTCGCCAAACGACAGGACAAAGACATTGTATAAATTCAGTTGCATTATCTTTTGTTTCAGATGAGTAAAACTCCTTTTAAAAAAACTGAAGACCAATGGAGAGAAATTCTCGATGACGAGTCCTATCGCGTTATGCGAGAAAAGGGGACAGAGTATCCACACACAGGAGAATATAATCTTCATTTTGAAAATGGCACTTATGTTTGTAAAGGCTGTAAAGAACCACTTTTTGTAAGTGATCACAAGTTTGAAAGCAACTGTGGTTGGCCGAGTTTTTCCGATTCGATTGATGGTAAAATTCGCTACGAACCCGATAACAGTCATGGCATGATTCGGATTGAAATTTTGTGTGAGAACTGTGACAGTCATCTAGGGCATGTTTTTCCTGATGGTCCTACCCCATCCCAACGAAGATATTGTGTAAACTCAGCAAGCCTAAAATTTAAATCATAGTTATTCCATATTCCCTATTGAATTCGTGTTTCGTTTCGTATTTTCGCCAAATAAATATTTGACATGAGTAAGTTTGATATTATTGTTTTAGGAAGCGGTCCTGGAGGATATGTTACTGCAATTCGAGCATCACAATTGGGGCTTAAAACTGCCATAATCGAAAAAGAAAGCTTGGGTGGTGTATGCTTGAACTGGGGATGTATTCCGACAAAAGCGCTTTTGAAATCTGCACAGGTGTTCAACTACCTCAAACATGCCGATGACTATGGCTTGACGATCGAAAATTATGATAAAGATTTCGATGCAGTCGTCAACCGAAGTCGAAATGTTGCTGGCACAATGAGCAAAGGCGTTCAGTTTTTGATGAAGAAAAATAAAATTGAAGTCATTATGGGTCATGGCACGCTGAAAGCTGGTAAGAAAGTAGCTGTCACTGATGAAGATGGAAGCGAAACTGAATATGAGGCAAATCATGTCATTATTGCAACTGGTGCACGATCTAGAGAACTCCCCAGTCTTCCGCAAGATGGCAAGAAAGTCATCGGCTATCGCGAAGCAATGACACTTCCAAAACAGCCAAAGAAACTGATTGTTGTTGGCTCTGGTGCGATTGGTGTTGAATTTGCCTATTTCTACAATGCCATGGGTACAGAGGTAACTCTCGTTGAATATATGCCTAAAATCATCCCTGTTGAAGATGATGAAATTTCAAAACAAATGGAAAGAAGTTTCACAAAAAGTGGAATTAAAGTTATGACCAGCGTAGAAGTCACCAAAGTAAATACTAGTGGCAAAGGTGTTAAGGCTACCATCAAAACAAAAGATGGTGAACAAGAAATATCTGCTGATATCGTTTTGTCAGCAGTTGGAATCAAAACAAACATCGAAAACATAGGTCTAGAAGAACTCGGGATTGCCACAGACAGAGATAAAATTTTGGTGGACGATTTCTATCAAACAAATGTCCCAGGATACTATGCGATTGGGGATGTCACATCTGGCCAAGCACTGGCGCATGTTGCTTCTGCAGAAGGGATATTGTGTGTTGAAAAAATTGCAGGTCATCATGTAGAGCCCATCGATTATAATAATATCCCAGGCTGTACCTACTGTTTCCCTGAGGTTGCCTCTGTTGGTTATACCGAAGAGCAAGCAAAAGAAAAGGGATATGAAATTAAAGTTGGTAAATTTCCGTTTACAGCTTCAGGCAAAGCCCAGGCTGGAGGTCATACAGATGGTTTTGTAAAAGTTATTTTTGATGCCAAATATGGCGAATGGCTTGGTTGCCATATGATTGGTGCTGGCGTCACTGACATGATTGCAGAAGCAGTTGTTGGACGAAAGCTAGAAACAACTGGTCATGAAATTTTAAAAGCAGTACACCCCCATCCAACCATGAGTGAGGCGGTAATGGAAGCAGTTGCTGCTGCCTATGATGAGGTGATACATATTTAACACACCTCTAGGCTTTTACTATTACAAAAAACAAGTAGCCCACTGATGGCTTTTGATTGTTATGTATAATCTTAAATCATTTAGAAATCTTGAGTAAAAACATCATCATTACAGGAGTTTCGACAGGAATTGGCAGGGCAACACTTGATTTACTGCACCAAAAAGGATATCACATCTATGGAAGTGTGAGAAAAAAAGAGGATGCTGATGAGTTGTCCTCAATCTATACAACTCGATTTACACCACTGCAGTTTGATGTGCAAAATCATGATGAAGTTGTCAAAGCATCAAGAATTGTTTTTGAGAATTGTGATCGTATAACTGCACTGGTCAACAACGCTGGTATTGCTGTACCAGGTCCCTTAGAACTCTTAACAGAAGAAGAATTTGAAATGCAACTCAACGTTAATGTCAAGTCTGTTCGTCGAATAACAAACCTTTTTCTGCCCTTATTGAAACCCAAAGCAAACAAACAAGCAGGTCGCATCATCAATATCAGCTCAGTTTCAGGATTATTCAATTCGCCATTCAATGGCGCATACTGTATTTCAAAGCATGCTCTGGAAAGTATAAACGACGTTTATCGTAGAGAATTGAGCCAGTATGGTATCCAAGTCATTGCCATTGAGCCTGGGCCAATCAAAACAGAAATTTGGAAAAAGAATCTAAACAAAATGGACAGATTTAAGGATTCCGATTATTATGAGGTACTCAAAAAAGCTGATCGAATGATCGAAAATGCCGAGCGCAATGCCCTACCCGTTGAAAAAATATCTACTTTAATACTCAAGTGCATATCCATCAAAAGACCAAAAACGAGGTATATTGTGCATAAAAACAAATTTTTCTTCCGACTAATGGCTTATTATTTTCCAGATAAACTCAATGATTGGTTGGTGAGGAAAACCCTTACCAGTTCAAATCGTCATCGACCGATTTAAAGCTTTGGCAAAAAACTCTCAATCGCCAAACGATAAACATCAAGTCCAAATCCAAGGATCAACCCCTTTGCATTGGGGGTTATATATGAAGTGTGTCGAAAATCTTCCCGAGCGAAAGTGTTGGAAATATGTACCTCAATCACTGGCGCTGCAATCGCCTTGATCGCATCCCCTATGCCAACAGAAGTATGGGTATAGGCAGCAGCATTTAAAATTATGCCATCAACATCAAAACCCACACGTTGGATCTCATTGATGAGCTCTCCCTCAACGTTAGACTGATAATAAGTCAAAGAAATAGCAGTAAAAGAGGATTTAAGTTGAAGAAAATATGCGTCAAAATCTTTGTTACCATACACCTCAGGTTCACGCTTTCCCAATAGGTTCAGGTTTGGACCGTTTATAATTGCTATCTTCATCATTCTTTTACAAAATATACGTAAAGGCGCCGTAAATATAATGTATCTTCGAATATGAACTGGAGTGAAAGTATCAAAGCTTTTAAATCATATCTACTTCTCGAAAGAGGACTTTCGGAAAATACATTAGAAAATTATGTTTTTGATGTTCAAAAACTGATTGCATACTTAGAGAAACACAACATCAAATTTGGTCCAACCAAAGTCGATTCAGATCAATTGCTTCAGTTTATTTATGACACTGCCAAAGAAGTAAAACCATCATCTCAATCTCGTTTGCTTTCTGGTCTTCGATCGTTCTTTGACTTTCTTATCACAGAGGGCTTGCGCGACAACAATCCTGTTAATTTGGTAGAACCACCTAAAATAGGAACCACCCTGCCAATTACTTTATCTGTTTCGGAGGTCGAAGAGCTTATCAATAGTTTTGCTGGAGAGGAACCTATGTCGATACGAAATCGGTGCATACTTGAAATGCTTTACTCCTGTGGATTGCGCGTGAGTGAACTCGTCAATCTGCGTTGTTCAGATTTATTTTTTGAAGAAGGATTAGTCAAGGTAATCGGCAAAGGGGATAAAGAACGCTTTGTTCCCATTGGTCGAATTGGACAAGAAACTGTCAATCGGTATCTGTCCATTCGAGTGGAAGGAAAAAAAGGGCATAGTGATATTTTGTTTCTCAATAACAGAAGAACAAAACTCACGCGCAATATGATATTTGTAATTGTGAATAAAGCTGCAGCACTTGCAGGCATTAAAAAAAAAATAGGTCCACACAGTTTACGTCACTCATTTGCAACACACCTTGTTGAAAATGGAGCTGACATCAGTTCTGTTCAACAAATGCTAGGTCATAGTAGTATCACAACTACAGAACGTTATTTACATATAAGCAATAAGCATTTACAACAAACAATCAACCAATTTCATCCTCGTTCTTAAGAAGTAATCAGACGAAAACCCTCACCATGAATGTTTGCAATCTCGATGTTGGAATCGCTTCGTAGATACTTACGCAACTTTGCAATATACACATCCATACTTCTGGAGGTAAAATAATTGTCGTCGTTCCAAATTTCGCTCAGTGCTTTATTTCTAGAAAGTAAATCATCTTGGGTTTCAACCAGCATTAACAACAGCTGATTTTCTTTTGGCGAAAGACTTCTGGCTTCATCGTTTTTGTAAGTCAAAGTTCGCAGGCGAGGATTGAAGATAAAATCCCCAATGACAATCCTAGATTTTGGCTTTGATTTTTCTTTATTTTGTTCGTTGCGCTGAATCAACACATCCAACTTTTTCATCAGAATATCAGAGTCAAAGGGCTTTGTCAAATAGTCATCTGCTCCAATTTTATAGCCTTTCAACACATCGTCTTTCATCGATTTGGCAGTCAGGAAAACGATGGGAATGGACTTGTTTTTTGAGCGAATTTCTTTGGCAAGTGTAAAACCATCTTTATAGGGCATCATAACATCTAATACACAAATATCAAACTCACTCTTTTTAAACTTTTCATATCCCTCCAAACCATTGCGGGCAAGTACAACTTTATATCCATTTAGCTGCAAATAATCTCTCAATACTGTACCAAAGTTTAAATCGTCTTCGACTAACAATACGTGTTTATTTCTTGCATTCATTTTAGACTATTTTAAAAGGGCAAAAACACAGTGAATGTGCTTCCTTGGTTTGGTGCACTAGAAACAGAAATCGTGCCAGAGTGCATTTTTATTATTTGTTTGACATAGGCCAGTCCTAATCCATGACCTTTTACATTGTGAATATTACCAGAAGATTCTCGATAAAACTTGTCAAATATTCGTTTGCGTACTGCAGCTGTCATTCCGATTCCTTTGTCTTTAATTTTGACAGTAAATCCTTTTTCATCTACGATTGTTTTTATCTCAACAACGAGCTCTTTGTTTGAATACTTAATCGCATTGTCTAGCAGATTTACCCAAACATTTGTCATATGGACTGAGGAAATGAACAATTGCACTGGGTCTTTTGAGAATTGCTGAATCAACTGTCCACCACGATTTTGAATGATGAAACGAACATGATCAAGGGCACTTTGGATGGTCAGATGAGGATCGATGTTTTGTTTTTCCAAATCCAATTCTCGCTTTTCAAGCTGTGAAATCTGCAATACATTTTCGACGTGGGTATGCAAACGCTTATTCTCGTCTCTGATCATCTCTAAATACCCAGTAAACTTTTTAGAATCTTTTAAAACCCCTTTATTATTCAATGCATCTAGTGCCAAATGAATCGTTGCAATGGGTGTTTTAAACTCATGCGTCATATTATTGATAAAATCTGACTTGATTTCTGATATCTTTTTTTGTTTTAAAATCTGAAATAGAGATGCTGCAAAAACACCCAAAATAATCAGCGTAAACAACAAAGAGAGCAATAGCGTGTTGTAAACAGACTCCTCAATGAAACGATCTAGATTTGGAAATGCAATCCGAAGCTCATAGCGATGTGATTCATCATCGCGAATGAATAAAGGGGTTTTAAATTGTCTTTCATTGAGTGTAGATAAATAGTTTTCAGATCCAACAACAGTCGCTTGATTTCCTTCAAAAACACGAAATTCAAATGGAATTCTGATTTCTCTTAAAAGAAATTCCTGACGCAAGAGCAATTCGAGTTCTAAGTTGTTGACCCTCATTTGAATTGGCTTAGTATCAGCAAAATCCATAAAAATTGTTTCATAACGAGCTTTATCCATTGATGACATTCTCTCGATTCGTTGCAATCGCTCGGTTGAGCTCATATTATCTTTTTCTCGCTCAAAACTTTCATCAATTATGGTTAGTGATTTAATTCTTCGATAATCTAAAATGGGTGCAGAATCATTGCTCAACGAGTCGAAGGTTTGCAAAGAGATGTTGTAATCATCCTCAATGATTCCTTGTTGAATAAAGTAGGAAACATCAGCATCTGGACTACGATCGATATACTCAAAAACCTCTGTCAATTCAGAGTATCTGGGTGTTCCAATACTATCGATCATTTTTTGATAAGCAGATAAATAATCAAGTAGTTCTCGCTCCTTTATTTGAGAAGAAACCTCTGAAATTGCAGCACTGACACTCAACACAAACTGTCGCTCAAAATTGCTCTCATTTTTATTAATCCATGATCGTTGGATGAGAATAATCCCTATCAGGGATAGTGTCATCAAAAAAATCAATATTGGAAAGAACCCTCGATTCATATTCAAAAATAATTAATCTTTCTGCAATTGTTTACGAATAGATACCATAACAGAACTGAGTTGTTGCTTTGCTTGTTCAAGCGCAGTGTTTTCAATCAAATAATCAGCATATTTGATTTTTTCTTCCTCTGGCCACTGAAAACGTGAGCGTGCTTGTACTTGATCCAAGGTCAAGCCATCACGTTTTTGGATGCGTTCAAATCGAATTTTTTCTGGGCATTGAACCAAAATCACAACATCAAAATTCCCCTGATTTCCATGCTCAATCAGTATGGCAGATTCGTAAGCAATGATATCCTTTGTTTGTTGAGACACCCAATTCAAATAGTCTTTTTGAACGACAGGATGAACCAAATTGTTTAAATCGTTTAGAGCAGTTGCATCGTCAAAGACTAAACTTGCGATCCATTTGCGATTGAGTAAACCATCGTGATAGGATTCTTCACCAAAACGATCTTTTATTGATCCCATCAACGATTCATTTTGATTCATCAACTGTTTTGCACGACCATCGGAATAGTAAACAGGTATACCCTCATTCTCCATCATCTGACAAATTGTGGTTTTACCACATCCCATATTTCCTGTAACTGCGATCTGTACCATCAATTTAAAAAATAACGTACTTGTTTTGGTGTGATATCTTTAACCATGATATC
>CEWH01087743.1_pt1 | contig 22028 bp, 22 predicted proteins | sample 531231 | NCBI WGS metagenome assembly CEWH01 (sample SAMEA2622316, study PRJEB7988) | marine metagenome | biome: marine biome (ENVO:00000447); feature: surface water layer (ENVO:00002042); material: "saline water (ENVO:00002010), including plankton (ENVO:xxxxxxxx)" | depth 5 m | reverse complement strand
TTTTTTATTTTTTCTATCTCTAAAAGCATATTGAAGTGACTTAATGTTTGACTGCTTTGCAGTTTTGTAAAGTCTACTTCTAGCTCCATAATGACCCTTAGTAGCTTTTAAAACTTTTTTGTGTTTCGATTTTGCTGTTACTGATTTAGTTACTCTTGGCATTTAAATTACCTTTTTATTAATTTTGAAGCCATTTTTAAGACAACACCACTTAAGTTATTAAGGCCTCTATTATGTCTTTTTCGTTTCGTAGACTGCTTTGTAAGAATATGGTTCCTGTTTGCGCTTCTGCTTTTTAATGACGAACCAGTTTTTTTAAAACGTTTTGCAGCTCCTGAATGTGTCTTTAGTTTATAACTCATAATATCTTCTAGTTTTAACTTAACTTTTCTTTTTTAGAGGAGATAAAACCATTAGTAATTGACGGCCTTCTAATGAAGGCTCCTGGTCAACTTGAGCTATATCTGCAAGCTCTTCTTTTAATTTATTAAGCATATCGAGACCAATATTACTATTTAGTATTTCTCTACCTCTAAATCGGATTGTTATTTTAGTCTTATCTCCATCAAGAATAAAGCTTTTTATCTTTTTAAGCTTTATGTTGTAATCGCCCACATCAGTGGAAGGCCTAAATTTTATTTCTTTTGTAGTATTTTTTTTAACCTTAGATTTAGATGAAGACATGCTTTTTTTCTTATCAAAGAGATGTTTTCCATAATCTAATAATTTGCAAACAACTGGATCAGCATCCGGAGGAGATACTTGAACTAAGTCTAAAGATTCTTTTTGAGCTTTCTCTAAAGCACTTTCAAGCGATAGCACACCTTGTTTATTTCCTTTGGAGTCAATTAGCATCACTTCTGAAGCAGTAATTTTACTGTTTATAGGTGTAATATTTTTCTTTGGAGTAGCTATGTTGATTACCTGATGAGCAAATTATTTATATGAGATAGATGTTTGACAAGATATTCAAACTAATAGATGTTGAAATAAATATATAATCATAATTTACGCAGATTTTAAACTAATTAAAAATTTTCGCAAATAGTTACTGATATTCATAACTAAGGTTCAAGAAAAAATTCATTCCAAACATCTGAAATCTTTTCGTAAGCTAATCTTTTATTGATTCTTGATTCATGTCCTTGCCAAAATTCAATATAGTAAGGTTCAAAAGAAAACCCTCCCCAATAACTTGGACAAGATTTTAGATCTTTGCTTTTAAGGGTATTTTGATATTTCTGAACAACATCGTCATATGAATTAATCTTCTTTGATTGATCTGAACTAATAGCTAATGCATTCTTTTCTTGAGATCTAGCTGCAAAATATACTTCGTTAAATTCAGGTGATGTTTTATCAATTATACCTCTCATTCTTATTTGAACATTTGTCACATTCCAGAAAATTGATAGAGATACCTGTTTATGAAGCTCAAACTGCTTAGCTTTGGGTGAATTATAGTTTGAAAAAAAAATAAGTTTGTTAGAGTCGACATATTTTAAGTTAACATATCTTGAAAATACTTCTTTTTCTTTTGGGCAATATGATGAAACAGATATCGCCTCAACTATTTTTTGTTTTTTTAATACTGCTTCATCATAAAAAGATTTTAATTTCTTGAAAGGTATTTCTTGACTATGATTCCTAAAAACTATCATTGAGGCAAAATATTTATAAAAAATTTCATCACAACATCATGGATTTCTGAGACATGACTGTTTGGAGGTGGAGCGAATTTTTTTAAGCCATTTGTATAATATGCATAGCCTTTATTCTGATGCTCTCCATTTTTAATAGCAACAAAAACTACATGTTCATTCAAAAGAAGTTTTTCGTCATTGATCATTATGTAAGAATGTTTAAATATTTCGTTTGGATATGTCATAACAACAAAGATTTCTTTGCCTCTATTATCTATTTGATTAAATAGTTTTTGGCCATCATCTACGTAAATGTTTGAAAGTTTATCTTCAGCAATTTTAGCATCTTTGCTTGATTCAAAAGATATCAAAAAATCTCTTGTCATTCTTGGCATAACTTCACGAAAAGTAATCCCAATTCTTTCAAGAAATTTTGCATGGTCTTTTAAGCGATAATAAAATTTTAGCCTCTCATATGGCTTTTGAGAAAGACCAGTTGCAATAATTATTTCTGCGTCATCTATCTCTAAAAGATCTAAGAGCATTGAATCGTAAACCAATAACATCTCTAGAAAAGGATCATCATTATCATTTATATACCAGTCAGGATTTTTTAAATTAATATTCTTCAATCCAGACGAATTAAAAAAGTAATGATGTTGTATGTGAGCACCGGCGTTTAAAAATATTGTTGAGAATTGTGGATTTTTTCTATAAAAAAGAGTCTTATGAATCTCGTAAAGTAGCTTATCAAGAAATAACGCTTTTCTCCAGGGCTTACCAATTGCATTTATGGCATAAATGAACATGTGAATATATTTTTTTGGACTTACTAAAGCAAAAAATGAGACTGCAAGATTAAAAATAGTTTTAATAGTCAGTTTTGATTGAGAATTATCATTTACAGCTTGAACAATCGCATCAGTTATAGACTTACTCAGAAAGCTTTTATCACTAGGAGTTTTTGTCCATGGATCTGGAATAAAATATGATGGTTGTTTTAGATCATTTTTTGCATTCATTGGACTGATAGCTCCAACTTTAAATCCCTTTTCCTCAACTTTTTCAAAAATTTGTTTTTCATGATAATTGACTGCATCGCCTAATCTAAAAATTTTATGTTCATGAAATTTTTTTCCAAAATGAACTGATGGCCATTGAATCCATGGTTCTAAATTATCATATTCTTTTTCGGCATTAGTGACCTGAATGCCATCGTCAATAATTTTTTTAAAGCCTGGTAAGGCAATATTTTGTTGAATATAATTCTTGACTACATCGAAATTAATTTCATTTAATTCAACTAAAATTAGTCTTTTTTTATTTTTTTGTATCATTATTTGTTATGGATAAAATATCTGATAAGTTTTTATTAGAATGCATTATATATTCATCACAGTCTATTTGGTAATTATCTATATTTTCATAACTGGTATCTGAAAATAACTTAAGAACTCTATTTGGCATAAGTTTAAAATCAAACTTTCCAAAAAAAGAAAATATAAATATTAAGTTTGAAGTTAAAGTTAATATTTCTTTTATAAAAGGAATTTTAATCTTTATTTTGCTTCCATCAGAAAGAGCATCTAATATTTCTGTAACAGTTATGGTTGGCTTATTAATAGTAAGATAATTGCCAGGAGGAATTTTTTTGTTGATTGATTTTATTAAAAATTTATTAAAATCTGGTAAAAAAGTTAAACTTTTTTTGATACTTATAACTGGTATGAAAGGTAAAAGTTTTGAAATTTTTTGAAGTTTTCCAATATTAGTATCACTTCTATAATTTGTAGAAAATACAGCAGATGGATAAAGTATTATTAATTCAACATCATTTTTTAAAGCCCATTTATAAATAATTTTTTCTTGAAGATATTTTGTTGATCTGTATGCATCATCACAATTAAGACCATCATTGTATGGTATATGCCTGCCATCAATTGAAGCAACTGAACTAATGTGAATGAATCTTTCTATTTTTGCTGGCAATAGATGATTAAGAAATTTTTCATGGCATTTCACATTTAATTTGTAGTAGTCTTCGGCCGAGGCTCCAAAATCAAATCTTGAAGCTGCTAGATTTACAACCGTAAATTTTTCGTCAATTTTAGATGCTAAAGTTCTGATCTCATTGCTAGATATATCTAATGAAAAATTAGTATTATTATTTTTAGTAATATCAATGCCAATAACTTCGAATTCGTTTAATCTGGGAATAAGGTCAGATGCTACATATCCCGAGGACCCAGTTACTAAAATACAATTTTTTTTCATATAACTATATAAACTTTAATAATGCCGAAGATACATTTATGTATATAAATACAATCAAACAATTACAGTGTTGATCTCATCAAGACTTTTAGTTCCATTTAATAAATCCTCCGGAATTTTTGAAACATTATAATATTTCTCCTTATACTCTTCAGAATCAATTTGCGAAAGAATTTTATCAAGTGAATTGTTATTTTTAACATCTACTATCCAACCACATTTATGATCATCGCATAAAATATCTAGCTCACTTTCCTTTTCAACAAAACAAAGAATTGGATGAGAATTAATTAAGGAAAAATATGCTTTACTAGGAACGCAGAGCCCTTTCATTCCATATTTAACACTCACAATTGAAATATGAGTTGATTTATAAATTTTGTCTCTTTCTGACATAGGTATTTTACCTAAAAATGTTATTCTGGAATCTTTAGATTTAGCTTTTCTAATTAGATAATCTTTTTGACCTGACCCAGCAAAAACAAATTCAACATCTTCTCTTTTTACTTGATTTATTTGCTTTAAAATCTCATCAATTGCTTGGAATCTTCCTAGATTACCAAAAAAAAGAATTTTAAGTTTGGAGTCAGTACTAGGCATAGTCCCAATATTACTAATTAGCTCTCCCCAATTAGGGATATATACAATTTTATTAGGTTGAGAATATTTTAGATTAATTAAATTTTTTTTCATGTCACGGCCAACCGTTATTATTCGATCACATTGTTTATAAGCAAAGTAATAAATGAAAGACAAAAGGTATAAAGGTTGTTTAAATAGTAAGTTAGTCTGAGAAATTAAATTTTGAGGAAAGATATCATAAGTTAATAAATGTACCTTCCCAGAAAATCTTAACTTAATGATTGGTATAGCTAGTGGCAATGTGTATGGATTGGTCCCAACCAAAAAATCTATATCCTTTATTTTAAATTTCAACAAAGCGCTAAGCATCTTAATAGTTATAAGAAATTTATTTGGAACTAAAAAATTAAAAAAAGATTTACTTTGTGAGATGGGTACAGTCTCACAACCAATTTTGTTTAGTTTTTGATCAATATTTGGAGATATTATGTATACATTCATCTTCTTAGATAACGATTGAGCAATTTTGAACCAATAAAGTCCCGTTGAATTAATTTTTGGATCGAAAAATTCAGCCATTAAGACTATAGATCTAGTATTTTCTTTCATGAAAATATATTACTTATTCCAAACTTTTCTATTTATATATCCGGTATAACTTAAGATAATTCTCAATACTTTTTCAGAGACATTATCAACCATATAATCATCAACCATATTTAATATACGTTTTTTTCCTCTAGCCTGATTTTCAAGAAGCTCTAAAGATTGAATCACGAGTTCACTATCAAGACCAGACATTATTACGGATGCTTCCTCATTGCCTTCAGGTCTTTCGTGAACCTCTCTTATGTTTATGGCTGGAAAGTTAAGGATGGATGATTCTTCAGTTATAGTTCCACTATCTGATAAAACACATTTTGATTCAGTTTGTAACTTAATATAATCAGAAAATCCAAATGGTTTATGAAATTGTATTTTCTTATCTAGTTTTAGACCAAGACCATCCAATCTTTTTTGTGTCCTTGGATGTGTTGAAAATATTATCGGATAATCATATTTTTCAACTAAAGCATTTAATATGTCAATTATGTGTAATAAGTTTTTTTCCGAATCAACATTCTCTTCTCGATGAGAGCTTATTAGAAAAAATTCATATGGTTTAAGTTCTAATTGATCTAAAATCTTTGATGAGTTTATTTTATCTGAGTAAAAATCTAAAACCTCTTTCATGGGACTTCCAGTTTTAATTACTTGATCTGGTGGTAACCCCTCTCTCAATAAATAACTTTTTGCAATACTGCTGTAAGGGAGATTTATGTCAGAAATATGATCTACAATTCTTCTGTTAATTTCCTCCGGAACCCTAAAATCAAAACACCTATTGCCAGCTTCCATATGAAAAATTGGTATTTTTTTCCTTTTTGCAGCAATCGCCGCTAGACTACTATTTGTATCTCCAAGAATTAAAACTGCATCAGGGTTATGTTCAGACATTGCTTTGTCTGATAATGAAATAATATTGCCAATGGAGCTTGCGGGACTATCTTGTGCTGATTCCAAAAAAATGTCTGGTTTTCTAATATCCAAATCATCAAAAAATATTTCATTCAATTCATAGTCGTAATTTTGGCCAGTATGGACAAATATATGTTCGCAATATTTATCTAATTTTGAGATAACTCTTGATAATCGAATTATTTCTGGTCGAGTGCCCACAATTGTCATTACTTTAATCATTTAAAGCATTCTCGATATATGGAAGTTTCTTTAATAATTCTACAACCTCTGGAACTGATAATCTTATTGTATTGTGAGAAGTGTAATCATCTAAGGTAGAGGTTTGAGTCATGCCCTCATCAAAGAACTTGTTGTAATTTAAGTCTCTTGCATCCATTGGAACTCTATAGTAATTTTCCATATTTTCTGCTTTTGCCATCTCTTCTCTTGATAAAAGAGATTCATATAGTTTTTCACCATGTCTAGTTCCAATAACTTTAATTTTTGAGTTAGAGTTGAAAATTTCTTTCAAGGCTTCTGCCAAGTCCTCAATAGTTGATGCAGGAGCTTTTTGAACAAAAATATCACCCTGGTTTGCATTTTCAAATGCGTGAAGTACTAAATTTACTGAATCATCCAGCGACATTAAGAATCTTGTCATATTTGAATCTGTAATAGTTATCTTATCGCCATTTTTAATTTGATTAACAAATAACGGTATTACAGAACCTCTTGAAGCCATAACATTTCCATACCTTGTTGCACACAAAATCGTTTCATTGAGTCGTCTCATTCTAGCTTTTGATACCATGATTCTTTCCATCATAGCTTTTGACATACCCATTGCATTAATAGGATAAACTGCTTTGTCGGTGCTAAGAACGATTACTCTTTTAACTTCTCTAGCAATCGCTGCTGACATTACATTTTCTGCTCCTAAAATGTTTGTTCGTACAGCCTCAATTGGATAAAATTCACAAGATGGAACCTGTTTTAAAGCTGCTGCATGAAAAACATAATCAACTCCATTCATTGCTTCGTATATACTGTCATAATTTCTAACATCTCCTATGTAGAACTTCAATTTGTCATTATTTAGAGAGATACGCATATTCTCTTGCTTTAATTCATCCCTGCTAAAAATTCTAATTTCAGAAACATCTGAATCTATAAATCTTTTTAAAACTGCGTTCCCAAATGATCCAGTACCACCTGTAATCATTAATACTTTATTTTTAAACATAATTTGATTTAATCCATAAAATTAATCTTATGAGCAAATTTCTCTAAATTTGAACATTTTGTCTATAAGTTTATCCCATTTTGGAGGAGTATATTCAGAAGCCGTCTTAAACAATTTTGAATCCAATGATCTATCAATTTTAAATTTGCTTTCTTTTTTAATTCTTATTTTCTTATTATACCTATTTGCAACCATGCACAATAAATCATATTTACTTATTGGGCTGGCTGAAACATGAAATAATCCTTGTAAATTTGAGTTTGGTATTACAAATTTTTCAATTATATGGGCTATTTCTACAGTTGGTAAACCAGAGAATATGGCATTCTCAAATCCATTAACCTCTTCTGATTGAGATAGAAACCAATCTATCAAACTTTTTTCACCATTGATTTCATGACCAATAATTGAAGTTCTTAATGTAATCGTATTTGGATAATCGATCTCGCCAAGTCTCTTACTGATGCCATATAAGTCTGTTGCATCAGGAATGTCATCCTCTTTATACATTCCTTTGTCACCTAAAAAAACACAGTCTGTGCTCATGTGAATTACTCTAATGTTTTTTGGAGTGCAGAACCTAGCTAACTTATGAGGAAAAATAGAGTTTGTAGGTAATATAATTAAGGGGTCATTTGATGAGGCAAGCTGTTTTATTACACCAATGCAATTTATGACAATATCCGGTTTAAATTCATTAAAAAGAGATAAAAATTGATCATCATCATTTATATCTACATTGGATATGATCTTAGATTTAAATTCATTTGAACAACTTTTTATACTTTCTGTATTACGCACAGTTCCACGTACATTATGAATTTTACTTTCTAGAAAATAGTTCATTAAGGTGCTTCCCAACATACCTGATGCACCTAATATTAATATATTTTTCAAATCTTTAAATTCCCCATGTAAGATATCTGAAATTTTGAATTAAGATATTATAAACGTATCATTCTCCTCGCGCTAACGCCTGAGATTAGTAAATAAATAACAATTACCAAAGTAGTAATGTATGACGTGAATATAGACAAAATCAGAGAAGCTGATATTGCTGAGAAAGCTACTATGTGTTTTGGACTTCCAGAAATAGCCTTTGCATAAACATATGCAGAAAAGAATAAAAAAAAGCTTATTATCATCAGACCACCTATCAATCCATAATCATTTATGAAAGGTGTTATAAAAGTGGTTGTGTTAAAAGCATCGTCTATTAGGAGTCCATATACATCATCTGAATGTGGTGCAAAAATTTCACCTGCAATAAATGATGGTATGAGGCTTGAAACAGTTATTGAAGGAGAAAAACTAAACAGCTCTGCAGCATCGATATTTAGACCAGCATTTAGAACAGGACTTGCAATATAATTTAGTATAGGTTCTAAAAAATATCTGTATGCTTCTTCATTTGAGCTCGCAAGATCAGCTATCATTTTAATTTCCTCAAGCGGAGATTCTGCATAACGCAAAAATTGAAAAACTGAAAATAGAGGAATAATTACCATCATTGCTAGAATTATTTTAGAAATATTTTTAAATCCAACATTCATAAAAAGTATTAATGGTCCAAAACCAAAACATAAAGTCAATATAAATGCTCCTCTTGACTGCTCTAAAACTAATGCACTCATCAAAATAAAAAATGCATATAGCAACAAATGTTTAGGTATCTTAAATTTAAATAATAGGCACAAAGATATATTTGAGATAATTAAGCCTCTGAGCATGTTTGAAAAACCATGAATCGTTGGTATGCCAAAAGATTCATATCCTTTGTTTGACCAAAGAATCGGGAGACCACCTGAATAAATTACTTCAGCTACAAATATCAATAACCATATATAAGTCAATTTTTTTTGAAAATTAATCAACCTTTTCACATCAAATTTCTCAATAACAACCTCCATTGAAGCTCTCTTTGAAAAAGATACAGACATTAAAATTGTAAAAATTAACAAAAGTAAAATAAAAGAAGAAATATATATTATTGCTGAGTATGAAATTCCAACATTAAACTCTGATATATACCAGAAACTTGAGGTTAAAGGCATTAACCAGATTAAGAAATATAAAAAAAATAAACGCACGTTTTAGCTAACTTGAATTAAAGATGTTAATTTTTTCTTTACGACAGGATTATGAATAAATTTCCATAAAAAAGGAAAAAAAGAAATAAAATACAGTAGTTGATAAATAAAATTGTCAATATGCTTTTTAATAACAGTTCTTGCCATTGAATATTCTTTTTTGCTCATTAAGAAACATGCTTCATAATAATCAGCCTGTCGATGAGCAATTTTAAATTCCTGACTCTCAGATAATTCCGGCAAATTATCCAAAAGTTGACTTAAAGTGATTCTTCTTTCAATAGACCATCTTTCCATTTTTTTATATGTGAGTGATTCTGCATAAACTCTGTATAAAGCAAGTATTTCTTTGCATACATATACGCTTCCATGAGGCAATATTCTCATAAATAAATTATATTCCTCTGATGCTTCCATTTGATCACTAAAATCAATACCAAGATCTACTAATATATCCCTTTTAACCATAGACGAAACCAAATTTATTTCAAAATATCTTAATTGATTTAAAAGTTGCATGCCGCTTGACCATCTAGGATAAAGAGATTTTATTTTTTTTAAATTTTCATCAACCTCATTTATCCCAGCGTAACTTAATATACTATCAGTGCCAATAAGGCCATCTAGTTGTGCTGAAAGTTTATTAGGCATCCATATATCATCAACATCAAGAAATGCCAACCACTCACCATTAGCTTTTTTAAGAGCTTGACTTCTAGCTTTACCAAGTGAAGTATTAGAATCTGATGAATATATCTTTACTTTTGGTCCATATGTGGAAGCAATGTTTACACTTTGATCATCTGAGCAATTGTCCCAGAATATGATTTCCCAATTTTGATAACTTTGATTAAAAACAGAATCCAATGCATCTTTGAGAAACCTTTCTCCGTTATAACAATTCATTATTACGCTTACTAGGGGACTATTTTTCATCTGGAAGCTGTCTGCTAAGAGCATCAACTATAAAATTTATTTCGGCTTCCTCTAAATGAGGATGAAGTGGCAGAGTCAATAATCTAGGATATATTAAGTCAGTATTCTTAAAGTTAACATTATTATCATTTTTAAAGTATGTAAGCAAATGATTAGGTTTATAGTGAATACCTGTTGGAATTCCTAATTTATCAAGATTCTTCTGGAGTTTAGCTCTATCAGTATTTTTTGGAAGAATTACAACAAAAATATGAGGGACTATTTTGTTATAGTCATGCTCAAGTAGACTTAATGATTTAACCCTTTCTTTTATTTTTGTAGCATATAGTTTGGCAAGAGATTGTCTTTTTGATTTATGGAAATTAAAATTTTTTAACTGTTCTCTTCCAATAGCAGCCATTAGATCACTCATATGATATCTCCATCCTTGTAGTTTCACATCTGGATCCCAGGTACGATTTCCTTCAAAGCGATTTTCAGTATCATTTTCGACTCCAAGCAATCTTGAATCTTTTATTTTAGAGAGAACATCAGGATCAGAAGATACAATACAACCACCTTCTCCCGATGTAATATTTTTAATACCATCAAAACTAAAACAACATATATCACCTTCTGAGCCAACTTTTTTGCCATTATATTCAGTACCAAAAGCATGAGCCGCATCTTCTATAACTCTTAGATTGTTCTCATTAGCGAATTGATAAATATTTTCGATATTTCCTACACAACCAGCATAGTGAACAGGCATAATTGCCTTGGTTTTCTTACTTATTTTTTGTTTTGCGTCTTTTAAACTTATAGTCAAAGTGGATGGCTCAACATCGCAAGCGATTGGTATTGCACCTGTTGCTTTTATTGCTTGAAAACTTGCAACATAGGTTACTGACTGTACTAAAACCTCGTCACCTTTACCTATACCAGCAGCTTGCAAAGCTAAATGCAATGCTGCCGTTCCGTTAACTACACAAAGTGATGTTCGTCCAATAAAACTACTAAGTTCTGTTTCAAATTTTTTTACTTCTTGACCCATACCAAAATAGCTTTTGTCTAACACATTTAAGACTGATTTCACTTCAGCGTCACCGATACAAGATTTTGATAATTTAATTTTATTCAAAGCCATCTACCTTAAAAAAATTTATGTCTTTATTAATTGTTTCTTTTGGATCATGTTCAATATCAGCTATGTTCATTAAGATATTTGATTTTTTTCCAATTCCTTTAAATGCAACCCAATTCCCAGGAGGAATGGTAATTCGAGAATAATTATTTTTTCCCAAAACTATATCTACAAGTGGGCTTACAACGTCATCATTGTCAGAGGCTTTATGTGCAATTATTCTTATCTCACCATGTGGAACAACTAAATTTAATGTCATTTTTTTATGCAACTTCCATCCTTTAATTTTATTAAATTTAACTGTAGAAAAATATGCTTCACCAAATCCACTAAAGGACTTATCAGATTTTTTTAAACCATGCATAACTGAACCTTCGGGCTGATCAAGCTTAAATAGTTTAGTTATACTTATTTTATTTTCTGATTTGTCCAAATCGATCCTCTTTCTGTTGCAATCTTTTCATATTCATCAATTTGTCTATTTGTAAATTCAAGCATGTTTGAAGATTCGCTATAAAAATTTGAATACCAATCAGAAGTCATTTTTACAGTCTTAAAATAATCGAGTGTAGCATCCCACTTTAAATAAAAAAGTGCCTTATCACAATTAAGCTTTAATAAACCAGCCTCTTTGAAAGGTAAATTTTCTGTTATTTTATATGGTTCTTTTGGTAAGTCAGCTGTCCAATATTCTGACATCGAACCTAAAAGTTCAACAACTGTTCTATTCTGTTCCGATCTTGGTCCAAAATTAAATGCCTCACCATTATTATCATCACTATTTAGTAGATTATGTCCTAACGTAAGATACCCAGATAAAGGCTCCAAAACATGTTGCCATGGTCTTGTTGCTTTTGGACATCTGATTTTAACAGTTTCTTTTTTTGACCATGCTTTTACAGTGTCTACAATAATTCTATCTTTTGCCCAATCACCTCCACCAATAACATTTCCAGCCCTGCCAACGCCTAACTTAATGTGAGAATTTTTCTCATTAAAGAATGAATTGAAATAAGATTTTATTATTATATCTGCTGAGCCCTTGGAACCACTATATATGTCCTTACCACCAAGCATATCTGTTTCTTTGTAGCCCCACTCCCACTCCAAGTTGTCATAAGTTTTGTCACTAGTTATGAGAACACATACAGTTGGCCAATCTATTTTTCTTGCAACCTCAAGAATATTCATTGTTCCAATAACATTACTTGTGATTGTTTCTACGGGGTCAATATAAGACTCTGACACTATTGCTTGTGCAGCAAGATGAAATATCATATCTGGCTTTTCATTCATTACAATGGTTAATAATGAGTCATAGTCTCTTATATCATTTTCATAATGCTTAATTGAAGAGGATAAATTTAAAGCATTAAACATTGATGGCTCAGATGGTATATCTTTGGATATGCCAACAACCTCAGCACCTAATTTAAGCAACCAACAAGTGAGCCATGCACCCTTGAAACCAGTATTACCTGAAACAAGTATTTTTTTTCCTTTATAAATATCTGAAAACACAACTACACTCTCATTTTATTTTTTAAAAATATTAAATTTAAAGCTTACCAATTAATCCAAGGCGCACCATTTGTTGCGATCATTTCATTAAGATCATTTTTATCTTTAAGGGTGTCCATACATTTCCAAAAGCCATTATGTTTATAAGTAAACAACTTATCATCATTTGCCATATCTTGAAGTGGCTCCTCTTCAAATACAGTCATGTCACCATTTTTAATATAATTGAATATGTCTGGCTCACAAACAAAATATCCACCATTTATCCATGATCCCTGACCGCTAGGTTTCTCAATAAAGGACGAAACCTGCCCGCTATCTTTAGCTTCAAAAGTTCCAAACCTTCCATCTGGTTGAACAGATGTCATTGTCATGGAACCTCCATAGTTATTATGTGCTTTAAGAAGATCATCTATATTAATGTCTGATACTCCATCCCCATATGTTAAGAAGAATTGTTGATCACCAACTATTTCTTGTGCGCGTTTTATTCTTCCTCCAGTCATTGAGTTTTCACCCGTATCAATCAAAGTAACTTTCCAAGGTTCATTATTTGAATCAATAGTTGTTACGGTATCATTTTGCATATCAACTACTAAGTCGTTCTGATGGAAAAGATAATTAACAAAATATTCTTTTATTAAATAGCCTTTATAACCAAGCAGTATTACAAAATCATTATATCCAAATGATGAATATGTTTTCATGATGTGCCACAAGATAGGTTTACCACCAATTTCAACCATAGGCTTAGGAATTTTATTGGTTTCTTCACTTAGCCTTGTTCCAAGTCCACCTGCCAAAATTAATACTTTCATGATGACGAAATAATTCCTCTAATTTTAGTAAACATGTTGTATATATAACCTCTATTTGTAACATTTAAAGATTCTAAATCTTTCCAGTTACATGAAGATTTATCAATTAATTTAACAAATTTTGAGCATATGATATCAGTAGAATGATTGTTATCGTAATATTTTCTAACTTGATTCGATATATTTTTTTTATCAAATAAAAATTCATCCAATCTTTGACGAAGAGAATCCTTGTCACTAGAAAAATGGCTTTTATTAATTACATCACCCAATGTATAACCATCTCTATAATTTAGCCACTTATAATTATATGTTCCACTGACTTCATTATATGCCATATCAAGTAATATAGTTGGGATTCCCAATCTAGCACCTTCTAAAGCCGATGTTCCCATTGCCATTAACAAATCAACTTCATTTAAAAGAAAATCTTCAATTTCAGTAGGTTTTATGTAGTCAATTATTTTAAATTTCACATTATTTAGTTTCATTAAGTGTTGTAAAAGTCTTTTCTTTTTTGGACCTTCTCCAATAATAATAAGCTCAACTTTTAGATTTTTATCATTGAATGCTAAATTCTCAATATCAGTTATAGCTCTTTTTAAAATATAAAATTTAAAATCTACCAATCTTCCAATCCATGCAAATCTAATTTTTTTATTTGTTTTGTTCGGTCGATGCGATTCTTTGCTGGAAATCTTTTTGAGTGGAATTGGTAAAAAAATTGGTGAATCAATTAATATATTCAAATATTCCTCAGTCGTTTTTAAGTTTGTATAGTCCATAAAAAAAAGAGCATTAGTTTTATTCAAATAACTAATAAATTTAATAATTGTTTTTTTATAACTTCTTAAAATTGTTTTTAATATAAAGCTTCCGAATAATACATTCGCCTGCATAAATGATCTGATACCTGGCATTGTAGGCACAAGATTAAAAGGGTGACAGTTCCAAAAAACAACCTTTGCATCAGGATGTATTTTTAAATTTGGGAATATTGACCATGGCGTCATAGATTGGAAAACAACAATAGTATTTTCTGGAATTTGAGTTAATTTATGGTCATGATATTCTAAAAGTTCTACATCAGAGTTCATATATGAAGCCATATAGCCATCCTTGTAGTCAATTAAAAAACATTTATAACCTTTTCTAGATAACTCTTTAGACAGTCTAAGAAATACTATAGATACTCCGCCAACGTCTTTATAGGGAAAACAAAAATAAATTTTTTTATTCATGCTTTGTCACTCTTCTTAATTTAATCAATATACTTTGCCAATTCATTTTCAATAGTTCTAATCGACTTACTATTTCTATGAATTTTCCATGAATCTACATTTAATTTAGATTTTTCAAAAGAAAAATTATCAAATATTTTGGGTATAGGTTCTTCTAGAAACATACTGATTTTTTCTAAGGTAGAATTGAAATCTCTAAAAATGTCTTCAAATTTTAGAGTTAAGATATTTTCATGTTTGAGGTTTTTAAGAAATTTTTTAGATCTCTGATTTTTAAATTTTTCAATAAATTCATTTACTTTTTTTTCATTTTCTAGATCATTTTTATTACCAGGTATTGAAATGAAAATACCTCGAGGATCTCTATCAACTATTATTAATTTACAGGGTTGTATTGCTTCAAAGAAATGATTTGGACTATAAACTTCGAGCATATTGCTTGTAACAACTTTTGTTTTTTTATCTGAAATCTTGCTAAACAAGACTTTTCTTAAATAGATATTTAAGAAATTATCAAATTCGTCTCTTGAAATATAACTAAAATATTTTTTAGTATTTTTATCCCCCTTTGATAATTTGAAAAGTTTTTCTAAAAAAGAATTGAAGTTTGACTTATATAGAGATGGAAAAGGCCAATACTCTGATGTATGTGAACTAATATTATTTATAAAGTTAATAGTATGTTCATCAAAACCAGGGAATAAATCAGAGTAATCCTGACCCGGAGGAGTAAATATACTAAGTGGTCTGAACAATGAAGTAGGTTTGGATGATAAATTCTTTGATAAATTAATAAACCTTTTAATTGCCATATCTACCCTTATTTCAGACGGATTATCAATAATATGACTTCTTAAATCCAATAAGCCATCTGTTGCTCTTATTAATAAAAACTCAAACTCTTTTTTATGAACTTGCAGTGCTGGGAAATCCCTTAGAATGTCAACTACTGCCCCTTTTCCGGAGTAAGAGTAACCTGATACATCGACAATCATTAATTTTTTTCTTTAATCCAATCTTTCAGATATTGAATAACATTAATTGATGGTTTCCAGTTTAGTAGTTTTTTAGCTTTTGAAATATCTGCTAATGTGATGGAAGCCTCGCCATCTCTAGGGTCAATGAATTCAATTTCAGAACTTAATAAGTTTGCTATCTCTAAAACAGAGTAAGCCTCGCCATATCCAATGTTAAAACAATCAAAATCTACATTTGATAAAGCAGCGATTACGTTTGCTTTAGCTAAATCTTTTACATGAATAAAGTCTCTAAGCTGACTTCCATCACCTGTAACTATGGGATTCATATTATTTAAAACTCTGTATTGAAAAATTCCTATAACAGAAGAATAAGCACTATATTCATTTTCAGGATTATAGGATCGAGGACCATAAGGATTAAAATACCTTAAACTTATAAACGGCATAGAAATATGTCTTCCAATTAAAAGACCATACTGCTCAGCAGTATACTTTTGAAGAGCATATGGATTTAAAGGCGCAATAGCTGATAGTTCATTGGTAGGCGTTGCTTCAGGCTGGCCATAGACGGCAGATGAACCAGAAAATATAATTTTTTTCGTGTTGCTTAAGTATGCAGCCTCAATTATGTTTAAAGTTCCGTCAACATTTGCAATATGATGCTCAAAACGCTCTTCAAATGATGGAGTTATTCTTGGCAGTGCAGCAACATGAAAAACATATTCGCTATCTTTCATGTAATTAATTAATTTTTTTGAATTTATGTCTGCATTAATAAAATCGACTGCTTTATTTAAATTTGATTCATTTCCAGTTGAAAGATTATCAATAACAGTCACACTGGCACCTTTTTCAACTAAATAATCACAAATATGCGATCCTATAAATCCAGCCCCACCAGTCACAAATGCCTTCATTCTATTAAATCTGCTAACTCCATTGCTTGCTCAATAGCGTCTGTGATGCCTGTATATTTAAATTTACCCAATCTTCCAATTGCATGATAATTAGATGGAAAATCTTTTTTATAAGTTTCGTACATATCTAAATCTGGCTGTGTTTGTTTTGGATAAAGTCTTGTTTCATCAGAAAGCATCTCAAGAGTTAACAAACAACTATCAGACTCATTATTTGTAACTTTCTTAAAATCAACTGCCCTTGTATATTCTTGATCACCCGAATAATGCGCCCAATAATGATCTGGGTTATCGAATACATATTGATTTGGTAAAACAATTGGAATTATTTTTCTTCCAGAATAGCCCAATTTTCCGTGCTTATAACCAAATAATTCATCAGTATGACCAGTATTAATAATTACATCATACTTATAATCAGATTTATCTGAACTCACTACACATGCTTTAGTGTCAATATTTATAATTGTCTCGTTATAATGAACACTTGCGCCCTCTAAAGATTTTAAAAAATAGTCATTATATCCAGTAATGGCATATGGATATCCTTGATATTGGTCACCGAAAAGTCTTGTGTCACCATCTCTGATGGGGGTACCTCTATTTATCCATTTGAAGTCTGCAGACAATTCTAAATTTGAATCAATGCCCCACATTTTTTTAGAATACTCATCAACAAACTTTTTATAAAGAGTTGGTCCTATGGCACTTATCCAGTATTTTTCAAAATTCTCAAAACTTAAATTTCCATCATCTACATTCTTTTTAGCTATTTTTAGCTCCTCTTCGATCTGTTTGTAGTCAGGCATTTTTGGAAAATCTTCATATTGAAGTGGGTAATTGTAAAAACAATCATCTTGTTCAACATATGAAATTGTTCTGGTATTGAAATTTCTTATTTTGACAAAGCTATCAAGATGATCATATACCTTTTTATTAAATGAATAAAAAATCCTTGGGCCAATTGTATAAGGATGTTCTCCATGAAACCGAGTCCAACAACCACCTCCTGGATGTGATTCTCTTTCTAAAACAGTAACTTTGAAACCTTTTTTTTGTAAAAAATAGGCAGCAGTGCAGCCTGAAAAACCTGCACCGATAATAACAACTCTTTTTTCACTCATTTAATACTCCCCTAAATATTGTTTTATATTTTGTTGACATTCCTGACAGAATTTCTGTTTGAAAATTTTAGTTTTATTTTCAATATGAAGATTCATGAAGATTATATGTTGTAAATATCTGTAATTATAATTAAGTATGTTTTATTTTAATACTAAATGAATTAAATTTTATACATTGCGATTGATTCTATGAGGATAGGGTTTCCATCAAAACGTCTTTTTTCTTAAAAATTATTATAAGTGTGCAAAATATATAAAAAATTGCCAAGAAATAAAATAAATAATTGTTCATAAAATGAAGCGGAAGCAATACACCAATAATTATGGAAGATATTAAGGCCATGGATAAATATCTATTAAAAAATAGCTTTACTAAGTTTTTTTCTTTTAAAACTTTGGAGAGAGAGCTTATTATAAATAGCTGCCCTATTATAAAATAAGCAATTAGTTGCGCAATCAGTATTCCGTAATAACCAATAATTGGTATCAAAATTAGCATCGATATAATTTCAATAACGAACTTGAATATTACAAAAGCCAAGGTTGTATTTGTGCTATTAAAAACATTGATGACATTTCTGAAGATTAGAAGTGTTCTAAAGTTCATGAAGCAAGAGAGTGCAATCAATATTGTTATAGAATCAGCATATCCATTTCCAGAAATAATCATAACTCCAAGTTCAGAAAATATAATTATCAAAATGCTAAATAAAGTCGAAATATAAAAATATAAATTATAAAAATCATTTAAATACATATGTATTATTTTTGTATCTTTAGATTTTCTTTCAGATAATTTTGGTATTAGCCAACCATCAACCATATCAACAAAAGCAATAGCTGCCATAAAAATTGACATTGCTAATGAAAATTTAGCAACACTTTCTAAACTAGTATTTTCCCCTAGCATTAAGATCGATATGTGAGGCAATGATGCTGCTAAAAGAGTTGATATCCAAAGAGGTATTCCGTGCACTGATACACTTTTCAACTCATTTACATTTATGAAAATTCTATCAAATGAGATATCTTTATTTGTAATAAGAAAAAAATATGAATGCCATCCAACTATTGATTGAATAATAAATCTTATTAGGATATAAGTTAGAATCATAAATTCTGGTGATTCTTTTAAGGCCAGAGTTATTAGTGCTGAAAAAAGTATTGGTACTATTTTCATATTTAAAAATAATCTCATCTTTTCATATCTTTTAAATGCAATTAGTGTAGTGTGATCAACTGGTCCAAATAAAAAATTTAATGAGAAAAATAATGACATTGTATTAAGAATTGATTCAAGCCTTTTTGGATCAATATTCTCTGGAGTAACAATTATAGAAATTTGCTCTGAAAAAATATAAACAAATATGCCTATCAAAAGTGCACTCAATGATCTTACTATGTAAATAGATAAAATTGTTTGTTGAACTTTTGTATTTTCTTTTTTAATAATCTGATCAGGGATTTTTGCTTGTGCAGTAACACCAAATTCCATTATTAATAACTCAATTATGAAAAAAGTAGCCCAAAAAATAGACAAAAGACCTCTCTCGTCAATTTCAAAATATCTGAATGTAATTAACGAAACAATAAAGAATACACTCATATCAAAAAATTTGACTTGTACTGATTTACTTAAGGCCGAGGAAAGACTCATTTTATATTTTTGAGATATCTTCTAGATCGCTGAAGATTTTAAAAATCCCTTTATGTTTGCAATTACTTCGTGAGATTCTATGCTCCTTTCATTGCCAACAATCTTAGTACCAATCATTCCCATTATCGAGGATATGAGAACTAACACCTCTGGATCAATATCATGAAAAGCACAAAGCGAGGCTCCAGCAAATACTGCATCTCCAGCTCCCACCGCGTCAATTACATTGTTTGACAATGCAGGAGAAGCTATTTTTTTACCTTTTGAGTAATAATTTAATCCAAGCTTGCCCCTCGTTATCATCAAATTTTTGCAATCAATCATTGAAAAAATATCATTTGCTATTAAATCTATGTCTTTATTCCTATCTCCAAGCGCTAATCTCGCCTCAACTTCATCTATACAAATGAAGTCAGCTCTTTTGTACTTTGTTATTAAGTTAAAACCAAAATTTGAAGAGTTAGTTTGGACATTGAGAGCGATAAAATTTTCAAGCGAACACACATAATCTATTGTTTTTTCTGATAAGAGTCCATGTCCAAAATCGGAAATAATTAGCAACTCTGAGTTACTAACATTAGATTTAATAAAGGAGATAAGCTTTTTTTCAGAATTTTTGTCTATCTTTTGTGGAAGATGACTTATCTCAAACAACCTATTGTCAGTGTTTTGATCCTCAATCTGTATTCTTCCTGATAAAGGGTTCGAATAACCGCTAGCTATGTATCTTGATTTGGTTACAGAATATAAATCAGGCTCCTCAATTAAATTTAGTTTTATATTAGAATTTATATTATCCAGAACCTCTTTATTAATTTCTTCGCTCTTTCCGCCTATTCTTGCAATGTAATTTAAGTTTTTAACAAAATTTGATATGTGTCTAGCTATTGCTAATGACCCTCCACCCATGATTCTATTATTTTTATATGAAGCAGAAATTGCAGAATGCTTTGAGACTGTTCCCAGAACATTTGCAAAAATATACTCATCAATAATTAAGTCACCAACAATGGTAAGAGAAGTTTTTTTCAATAGATCAAAAAATTCATTTGCTGCGTCATTAATATATTTTTCTTGCAAGCGATCTTTATATTCACTTAACTCACTGGACAAGTGATCAATGCCAGAATTTATCAACTCAGTTGAACTGTGAACAGGTGTATCAATAAATATCATTTTTCCACCAGTTGACTCTATTGAAGATTTTTCCTCGTCAATCTTGCCAGTAATGTCATTACTAGATTCGCTGTATTCAAAACCTCTTACAGCAATATCGGGTTTCAGGGTTTTCATTAAATTACATGCATCTGCTTCAAAATTAACACAGACGAAATCTACAAATTCTAAACTTGCTAGTTGATAGGTTCTTTGATCATTATTAAATATTGGACGGCCTGGGCCTTTATTTACAAATTCACTTGAAGTAATTGAAACCACTAAAATATGTCCAAGCTCTTTTGCTTTTTCAAGAAATCTAATATGGCCATAGTGCAGCAAATCAAAACAACCATGAGCATGAATAACAATCTCTTTATTAGACTGATGTAGCTTTATAATATCTGATAAGTCTTCAATGGATTTAATTTTTTCAATAGTCAGCATAATTCATAAAATCTAGACAGAATTTTTGGCAACAAATTTATCTAATATGTGATGCAACATAATTGTATGTGCGCATTCAGTTGGACCATAATCCATTTCTGGAAAATACATATTTATATTTCCCATTTTTCGAATTTTATTATCGCCATTCATTCCACTTAACGTTAATATAAAGGACCCTTGTTCTCTTGCCGCTTCAATACCTTTTACAATATTTGCTGAATTTCCTGAACTGCTTACTGCAACTAACATATCAATTTCTTTTAAGGTACGGCTAATTGGAAATGAAAAAACTTCATCAAAGGATATATCGTTGCTAAATGCTGTCAAAGCTGATAAATCATTAAATGTATTTGTCCTAATTTCACCTGCTTTAAAATAATCTAAGCCAAAATGACTTGCAATTGATGCAGAAGCCCCGTTCCCAATAAAATATAGAACACCAGACTTTTCTTGTAACTCATATAATTTTTCATAAATTAATTGATAAGCATGGTCTTCATCAATTTCTTTTTTCTTGACATCTGTGATGGATATTTTTTTTGAATTAGAATTTATTTGATTAAAATATGTTTTTAAGTTTTCTAGCATAGAGTCCCCTAGAATTTGTAATTATCTACTCCACTTCTCGCATTATATTTCTTATTTCGTCGAATGAATATGAGCCATTTAAGCCTTTATGACAAGCTATTACAGCTTGTTCAAGATTCATTTTTAATCCACCTAAATTTATTAGCTCATTTTTATCAGCAATTTCTAAAAGTCTGGTCTTTACTG
>CEWH01071120.1_pt1 | contig 22437 bp, 13 predicted proteins | sample 531231 | NCBI WGS metagenome assembly CEWH01 (sample SAMEA2622316, study PRJEB7988) | marine metagenome | biome: marine biome (ENVO:00000447); feature: surface water layer (ENVO:00002042); material: "saline water (ENVO:00002010), including plankton (ENVO:xxxxxxxx)" | depth 5 m | reverse complement strand
GTACTTAATTCGAACGCCGACTGCCACGCTGCATCATCAAAGTGATCAAAACCACCCGCCGGTGGTCCTCCTGTGTTGTTAAAAAGTGCCCAGAGGCCACCGTAGCGCGAAACCGTCTCCTCAACCGCCTCCTCGACGTCCTTAATTGATGTCATATCACCAACAATAAAATTAGGACGATTGCCCGTTTCCTGAGCAATCGCGTCGGACGTTTGTTTCAGTTTCTGTTCTGAGCGAGCGAACAACATCACTTTGGCCCCTTCCCTCGCTAATTCCATTGCAACTCCGCGTCCGATTCCTGCACTCGAAGCCATGACGAGAGCACCCTTTCCAGAAAGTCCTAAATCCATAAGACACCCTATGAGTCATTCCTTTTTGCTCAAGAAATTTGAAAGCATCGGTGAAAAGTGTTGTCAGCAAACCCACTTTAAGAACCAGCAACCCGTCCTAACCACTGACAGCCTTCGCCCCATAGCAGTAGAGGAGGCTAGACGAGCTTCTACAAATCAACCTGCTGCTGTGACTACCTCAATACCGCACTCTTTTATCGCTCCCACAGAAATTATGCATCAATGCAGTTAAAACGCGATTGTGTTAAGTTAAGCTTAAGTATCAAGGTCTTCAATCATTCGGCCGAGCTCGTCAGCACGCTTCTGCCATTGCTCTTGGCGATCGCGCATTTCTCGGACAACGGCTTCGGGGGCCCGAGAGGTAAAGTTCTCATTGGAGAGCTTCGCATTTACCTTTTTAAGCTCGTCCTCCGCTTTTGAAAGTTCTTTGCCGAGACGCTCTTTCTCGGCAGAGACGTCAATTAAGCCTTCGAGCGGCAGGTATATTTTTCCAATCGCAGTGAGCGCTGTGGGCACACCCTTCTCAGCCTTAAAACCAGGCTCCACGACGATTTCGCCGGCTCCGGCCAACTGTTGGAAGACGTCCGCCTCTTCGAGACTTCCACCTTCTGGGTCGATAATAAACTTAACACTTTTGTTCGCCGAAAGGCCATATTCAGCTTTAAGATTTCGAGCGCGGCCCACCGATTCATATATTGCTTTGACTCTTGCTTGGGCGGCAGCAATTTTCCCATCCTCAAGGGTGGCAAGCGTTGATTCTTTTGCCAACGTGGTCTGCATTAGAAATTCGGCCCCTCCTTCACCAGCACAACCAAGCTTCTCCCAAAGTTCTTCTGAGATATGAGGCATAAAAGGATGTAACATTAGGAGAAACCGCTTCAAGACCAAGTCCATCGTCGCCACTGCCGAAGCCTTCAAACCCGGATCGGCACCCTCGGCGAATGCGCCCTTTGATGACTCTAAATACCAGTCACAATATTGACTCCAGAAAAAATCATAAAGAAGCTGAGCTAATTCATTAAATCGGTAATCTGAATAAGCGCCCAACATATCCCGCTCGAGTTGGTCTAACTTGGCAAGGATATCGATCGAGTAAATTGACAGTGTCTTCGGATCAAACTCGCCGCTACCTTCCTGCATCTGGCGATAGCGAGCAGCATTCCAAAGCTTGTTAGCAAAATTGCGTCCTTCCACGATCTGGTCTTCATCAAACTTCACGTCAGTTCCTGTGGGTGCAATTCGCATAAGACCAAAGCGCAGAGCGTCCGCTCCATATTCCGCCATGAGATCGAGCGGGTCCGGCGAATTGCCCAGTTGCTTGGACATCTTGCGTCCACGCTTGTCACGAATAATCGAAGTGAAGAAGACATTTTTGAACGGGACCTTCCTTTCCCATCGATAACCAGCCATAATCATTCGGGCTACCCAAAAGAAAAGAATGTCGGGGCCTGTTACCAAATCGGTGGTCGGGTAAAACTTCTTTAACGTCGGACTCGTTTCTTCATCGCAATTGCGCATCGTTGCGAAAGGCCAGAGCCAACTGGAGAACCAGGTATCGAGAACGTCGCCGTCACGGACCCAGTTTTCTTCATCCGCAGGAGACTCAATCCCGACATGAAGATCACTGCCAGCGCTCTCCGCGTCGAGACTTTCCCGCGCCTGCAGGTCTTCAGCTTTTTCTTTACGATACCAAACGGGGATCTGGTGACCCCACCAGAGTTGGCGACTGATGCACCAGTCCTGAATACCTTCCATCCAGTGGGCGTATGTCTTTTTCCAACGCTCAGGTCGGAAACGAATTTCATCGCTTGCCACCGCGGCAGCCGCTTCCTGGACGCATGGGTATTTGAGGAACCATTGCATGGAAATGCGGGGCTCAATCGGTACGTCGGCACGCTCAGAGAAGCCAACGTTATTCTCGTAGTCTTCTACCTTCACAAGTTGCCCCATCTCTTCGAGCTTTTCCGCTGTTTTCTCACGAGCTTCAAAGCGATCCATTCCTTTAAATTCAGGACCGGCCAACTCGTTGAGCGTTGCATCAGAGTTGAAGACATCAATGATCTCAAGATTGTTCTTTATTCCGATCTCAAAGTCGGCTTTGTCGTGAGCTGGAGTCACCTTTAGCACGCCTGTTCCAAATTCAGGATCAATATGCTCGTCTGCAACCACTGGAATTTCGGCTTCAGGAAACGGCCTTAAAACTTTTTTACCGACAAGGTCACCATAACGCTCATCTTTAGGATTTACCGCCACGCCGGAGTCACCCATGAGTGTTTCCGGTCGGGTCGTTGCGATTTCAACCCAGCGATCTTTCTCACCCACCACTTTGTAGCGCATATAGTAAAGCTTCGACTTTTGAGGCTTCATAATGACTTCCTCGTCACTGAGAGCGGTGAGTGATTTTGGACACCAATTCACCATGCGCTTGCCGCGATAGATCAGGCCCTCCTCGAATAGATCCACGAATACCTTTGAGATCCACTGGCTGTAATTTTCATCCATGGTGAAGCGCTCTCGCTCCCAATCACAGGAACATCCGAGCCGCTTCAACTGCTGGATAATGATACCGCCATGCTCCTCTTTCCATTCCCAAACCTTCTCGAGAAACGCATCGCGACCAAGATCGCGACGAGTTTTGCCCTCATCTTTGCGAAGTTTCTGCTCAACTTTGGACTGGGTTGCAATGCCAGCGTGGTCGGTTCCGGGCAACCAAAGGACATCCTTACCCTCCATGCGGGCTCGACGGGCCAAAATGTCCTGAATCGTCGTGTTTAAAACATGGCCAAGGTGCAGAATCCCGGTCACATTTGGAGGGGGGATGACGATAGAGTACGCTTCATTCGAGCTATTTTCATTGCCTCGGAAGCAGCCGGACTCGACCCAGCGGTCGAACCACTGGGTTTCCACGTCGCCTGGTTGGTAACCTTTTGATATTTCTGTAGTCATAAGGACTCGCTGTTGATGGGGCGAAACTATTCTTGATTGCGCCGATTTGTAAAACTTAAATCCCCATTTCGCTCATTGCTTTCAGAGTTTGAATCGCTTAGGTTTCCCGTTCCATTTGAAGGGCATAACGCTCTCAAGCCTCCAAGTATACACCTATGCGACCTTTCGCACGACAGTCCCATCCCGTGAGGATGCCGCGCGTTATCTCTGCTTCCGCCGTGAGTTTTCTCACAGGCGCATTGCTGTTAGCCAACTTTGTGGGGTCATCTGAGGCCAAAGAATGGGAGATTTATCGCCTTGGTGGTCGTGATTACGTTTCCGATGAGAACGTCGCAAAGTTCTACCGGTTTCATTTAACGAAAGAGGAAAAAGAGCGCCGCTTTACCCATCCCGCCCTCGTGATGACTTGGACAATCGGTTCTCAAGCGATCTACGTTAACGACACTAAGTTCAACCTCAGCTTTCCTGTAATCGACAGCGGCGGTAGAGCCCTACTCTCGACAGTCGACCTCGCTAAGTTGGTCGACCCCGTGCTGCGGCCGAGCCAAATTAAGAAATTTATCACCTTCAACACTATCGTGATAGACGCAGGACACGGGGGTCATGATTCAGGGGCCAAAGGTATCCAAGGATACGAAAAAGACTATGCTCTCGACACCGCTAATCGCCTGAAGAAAGCGCTAGAAGCTAAGGGGTTCAAGACTGTCATGACCCGAAGCAATGACACGTTCCTGACTTTGGGACAGCGCGTTGATATCGCCAATCGAACACGCAATGCCATTTTTGTGAGCCTGCATTACAACGCTTCTGGCTCCAGAACAGGTCAAGGAATTGAGACCTATGCGCTCGCACCACGAGGAACCCGTTCCACCAATGGCGGTAACCCTTGGAATTCCCTTTTAAGTGGGAATGAGCGCGACGCGGAGAATATAGCCCTCGCCACAGCGGTTCACGCTCATATTATCGATGAGTTGCGCCCGATCGATCGCGGTATCAAGCGGGCTCGTTTTAACGTGCTTCGTGGAATTAATAAACCTGCCATTTTGTTCGAAGGTGGATTCATCACCAACCCGACTGAAAGTAAGTTAGTCCACGATCCTGCTCATCGTCAGAAGATCGCTGACTCTATTTGTAACGCTGTGGTCAATTTTAAAAGCGCAGTAAGCAGAAGACGTTAGGCTCCTCGTCTCAGTGGGGTAATCAAACCCACGCTCCGACGCCACGGCTCTGCAGGAACTGGTCTGAAACGCAGTAAGATTGTCCCGCTTCCAATGTCACCCGCTGACCATTGGCCCGACGAACCTCAATGTGTAGCGGTCGGTCACCTGGAAATTTTCTCGCTTCTGATCGGATCGTTTCCACCACTGCGACAGCATCACGGGTTGAGTCAAGATGAAGCACAACAGGCACAGCAAAGGGTGGCTGGCTATTATTATCGATGACTCCGTTTGTTCCATTCTCACCGATGTTTTGGCCTTTACTCCCTTGCTCCCCCATTATGGCTTGCTGGCGAGCCATCGGATCCACGGAAACGGAAGCGACGTTACTATCGGGGTGAATTTCCTTAATTTGATCGGCCGTCAGTCGATTTTCTTCGCTTAGATTATCCTGCTCCACTTTAGCTTTAAGCTCAATTACCTTACCTTTCTCGAGGTGTCGATTGCACGTTTGATAGGTTTCATTCCAAACCATAACCTCAGTATGACCTGAAAAATCTTCGAGGCGCAGGATCGCAAACGGTTTCCCTTCGCGCCTTGTATATTTAACTGTGGCCTCAGCAACTAAACCCGCAAAACGCTGCCCCTTCTTGCCTGGTTTCATCTGGGGAAGTTCCTTGATTTTAGAATATTTTCCTTTTTCTATGACGCTGCGATACTCATCAAGTGGATGGCCGGTCACATAAAAACCGAGTAAATCCTTCTCGTGAGTTAGATACTCTCGCTGATTCCACTCAACTTTGTCTTCTTCTATGATATCTGGAGCAGGCGCTGCCGCCATCAGTTCGTTCATGTCGAACAGGGCTCCCTGACCCGATTGACGATCTCTCTGTGCCGCGCTGGAACCAGCTATGACCTGACCCACCCGCGAGAACATTTCATCACGACGCTCCATCGTGAAATCAAAGGCACCGGCCTTGATTAGGTTTTCGAGAATCTTGCGGTTTACCGACTTGCTATCGAGGCGGCTAGCAAATTCTTCAAGGGACTTGTATTCACCATTTTCCTCACGGTCAGCAATAGCAATCTCCATCGCTGCGCCACCGACATTCTTTATCGCGGAAAGACCGAATCGAATGGCATCTTTACCGCCGGGCAGTTTCTCAGGACGAAACTTCAAGGAGCTGCGATTGACATTGGGAGCCAGTATTTCGATGCCCATGCGTTGGCATTCTGCTACGAATACCGAGATCTTATCCATGTTGTTGATCTCATTACTGAGCACCCCGCACATGAATTCCACAGGGTAGTTGGCTTTGAGATAAGCTGTGTGATAACTGACCAACCCGTATGCCGCCGAATGCGACTTATTGAAACCGTAACCTGCGAATTTCTCCAGCAAATCGAAGATCTCGTTGGCTTTTTTCTCGGGAATCTTATTAACCTCGTAGGCGCCCTTCACAAATTTAGCGCGCTGCTCAATCATCACCGACAATTTCTTCTTACCCATGGCTCGGCGGAGAAGGTCAGCCTCACCAAGTGAATAACCGGCGAGTAGATTAGCTGCACGTTGCACCTGCTCTTGATAGATTAGAATTCCGTAAGTTTCCTCACTCGCTTCCTCTAGTAGGGGGTGGAGATACTTCACCTTTTTTTTGCCCTTCTTGCGGTCAATAAAGTCCGGGATCAGATCCATCGGGCCAGGTCGGTAGAGCGCGATCAACGCGATGATATCTTCGATTCGACTCACATCGAACTGACGACAAAGGTTCATCATACCACCAGATTCCAACTGGAAGACTGCGGTCGTTTCGCCGCGGTTTAGCAAATCAAAAGTTGGCTTGTCATCGTAGCCATCGTTGTCGATTTGAAAATCGGGTGAGTGGTCATGGATCAAATCCAAGGCATCTTGAATCACGGTCAGGGTTTTTAGACCGAGGAAATCCATTTTTAACATTCCAAGGTCAGTTAATGGTGCCATGGCATACTGCGTAACCACCTCGCCTTCCTTACCCCGAACCAGCGGCACGTGCTCAGTCAACTCGCTGTCTCCAATCACCACCCCAGCCGCATGGATGCCTGTACCGCGTGTCAAACCCTCCAAAAAAGTCGAGTATTTCCACAACTCTTCAATCGTAGGGTTGTTCTCTAACTCTTCTTTTAACTCCTTATTCTTTTTCCGGGCATCAGCCAAGGTGATGTTTAGCTCATTGGGAATCATTTTTGCGATTCGATTACCCTCCGAATAACTAAGCCCCATGACGCGAGCCACATCCCTTACCACACTCTTGGGACCGAGAGTTTGGAACGTAATGATGTGGGACACGGCCTTCTCTCCATATTTCTGCCGCACATAGTCGATGACCTTGCCTCTTCTTGGTTGGCAAAAATCAATATCTATATCCGGAGGTGAAACCCGCTCCGGATTAAGGAATCGCTCGAAAATAAGGCCAAATCGAATAGGGCAAATATCGGTAATCTCTAGCACGTAGGCCACGAGAGATCCTGCCGCAGAGCCACGCCCCGGCCCTACCGGCACACCGTTGTCCTTGGCCCATTTCACAAAATCCCATGTGATAAGGAAATAGGAGAGGAAGCCCATCTCCTCCATGACTCCGATCTCGTAATCAAGACGTTCGCGGAGCTCTTTATCAGTTTCCGCCCGATCGCCGTATCTCTTACGCAGGCCTTCCAAACAGATCTTTCGAAAATAATCTTCACGGGGGCTGCCGTCAGGAGACTCAAACTGCGGGTATTTGTCGGAACTTTGGGAATCGAGGTGGATATCCACATTACACATATCAGCGATGTGGAGCGTGTTCGAAATCGCTTCGGGAATCTCCTTGAAAAGCTTCCGCATTTCATTGGTAGTCTTGAAGTAAACTTCAGGGGAATACTTCATACGGTTCTCATCCATCTGGAGCGAACCAGTGCCAATGCAGATCATCACGTCATGCGCTTCGTGATCCTTTTGGTTGAGAAAGTGGACATCGTTCGCGGCAACGAGGCCGAGATCAAACTCCTTGCCAAACTGCACCATCTGCTTAGTACACAGCGCCTGTTCAGGAAAACCATGGTCGTGCACTTCGAGGAAGAACTTGTCACGGCCGAAGATATCGATGAATTCCCCAATACTCTTACGAGCTCCGACGAGATCCTCGTTCTGGATCATCTGGTTGACCTCACCGTTAATGCAGCCACTCATGCAAATAATTCCTTCGGAGTGGGCCGCCAAAGTTTCCTTGTCGATCCGAGGTTTGTAATACATTCCCTCTAAGTGACCGATACTGGTCAATTTCATGAGGTTCTCATATCCCTCCACAGTCGAAGCGAGCAAAGTGAGATGAGAATTGCGTTTCTTCTTCGCCCTATTCCCTATGGTCACCGTCTGCGCCTTCTTCTCCGTTAGCTTGACCCCCGGAGGCGTCAGATACATCTCGCAACCAATGATCGGTTTGATCCCGGCTGCCTTTCCGGCTTGATAGAAATCAATAGCCCCGAAAATGTTGCCATGATCAGTCATCGCAACCGCGGGCATCTTCGCCCGCTCGGCCTTCTTCATCAGATCCTTAATTCGCACCGCTCCATCGAGAGTGGAATACTCGGTATGCAAATGAAGATGGATGAATGGATCAGTTGGCATTGTGAAGACCGGCAAGGCCGGTTAAATCATCTAAAAGAAAGGGCTGATTTTTTTGTTTTTAAAGTGTGGGAGAGTTTGAGTGGTTCAGCAAGAACGCACGGCTTAACGGCCGTAAAAACTTCCTCGGGATGGTCAATCCTCGATGATGCGGCCCCTGTTGACATCCTCGAGGGCGGAGGCCTTCTTGGGTTTATAGGGATACCAATCGGGAGCGCCGAACCAATCATACATCACAGCCCGGAACTTCTCGATCTTTTCGGGCGGTTCTTTTTGCCAACCCATGTCCCCCGTGGCGCTAACCCAAGTGTCTAAGGCGGCCCGCATTTCGGTTAGGGCCTTTTGGTGAGCCGGATGGGTGGAGTCGACCAGATTGCTCAACTCGCACGGATCGGCCTCGGTATCGAACAGGTATTCGCGCCTGAAATCCGTGAAGAGAGGCATGAGATGAGGGTCAAGCTCTCCTTTTTGGTAGAGATCGCGCATGACTTGCTGAACGGGGAAGCACTTCTCCTTGTAAAAGTTAACGTAAGTCCCGAAGTTCAGCTCAGGCTGATAGTTCCGGATGTAATGGTAGCGCTTGCCGCGGACCGAGCGTAAGCGGAAGGGCACATCGTCCACGCGGTCCCTCGCGCTGAAGGCATACCTTCTTTGTGGATCCTGGTTCTTCCCCAGAAAGATTCGGCTTTGCATACCCAAGGGGCGGGGCACGCCAGCCAGAGACAGGGTAGTGGCGGTTAGGTCGAGCAGACTGATCACTTCCTCGTTGACCGTGCCTGGCATGAAGCCTTGGGGCATAGGGAAGTTTTTGGGCCACTTGATGATCATCGGAACGTGCAGGCCCGTGTCGTAGACCCAATGGATGCTCCGGTGATCGACCCGACCGTTATCCCCAAACACGATGATGATCGTGTCGTCGAGGAGTTTTTCCTTCTCGAGCTCCCTGAGAACCACCCCTACGCGCCGGTCCATGTTGGAGACCGAGTTCAAGTAGCGGGCCCATTCCTCGTTAGATGTTTTGTGCTTGGGGAAATAGGCCGGCGGTATAACAGAATCTGGTTTGGCGTATTGGACATGTTCCTCTTCTCCCCACCATTTGATGCGTTCCGGACGATTGGTCTTGAAATCGTAAATGTCGTACTCCGCTTCCGGGGTGTTCACTTGCAAGAAGAAGGGCTTTCCTTTCTTGATCTCTTCCCAGTCCGTGCTTTCGAAAATTTTTCCCTCGTTTACGAAATTGAGGTCAAGCTTGCCCGAGCCCACCACCTCATCACCCATTTTCTTAATCGAGCCCGTGAGGTAACCAGCATCCTTGAGCCGGTGGGTCAGGGGGCGCACCCCCTCGGGTAGCCTAAAACCATCATTCCGGTGATCAGGGAAGTGGTGCAGATTGACGGACGTCTGGTACATACCCGTCATGAAAGCTGAGCGGCTCGGGGCGCAAACCGGGGCGGTCGAGAAAACCCGGCTGTAGCGGACGCCTTCAACGGCCAACTGGTCGAGGTGGGGCGTGTGAACCCCCTGCCTTCCAAAGCAACCGAAGTCCAGGTTGCAGTTGTCGGTGATCAGCCAGAGGATGTTGGGCTTGTCCTTGGCTGGGCAAACCGAGGCGAGGAGGAGCAAAGATAGGATGAGGAATAGTCTTTTCATTGCGACCCCGAGTGTGGATGGGGGAGCAATAAATGGCAAGCGACATCAGGCGTCTGTCTTCCGTTGGCTAGTTGAGCTGAATCCCACTCATGCAAAGCCTTAGGGTTGCCATTGGTGGGGCAAAGGGTGGGAGATGCCCGCCTGCATCGGGAAGTAAGAGGGGTAAAGTTCCAAGGCAAAAACAAGGCCGCCAGAACATGGGTGCGCTTAATTACCTTTCGGTTCCCGCTTCAGAGAAGGGGTAAACTCACCCCGTCGTCCGCAGCCCGCTTGCAATCGCGCTGATCGAGAAAATGATCTCACGCGGTAGCTCTGAGTCGGCTTTTCGCCACTCCCGCAGCAACTCCACTTGCTGCAGGTGCAAGGTTCGAAGTGGCTCATCTCGCAGGGCCAAGGTCTTCGCGTAGCGCGGCCTCCGATCCTTGATTGGAGTCGGAAATAGTTCAGCAAGGCGATCGGAGAGCAATTGATACTCAGCTTCAATCATCCCCATAAAGCGACCTCGAACCTCTCCATCTTCCACAAGCGAAGCGTAGGCGCTCATTAACTCAGGACTCGAGCTCATAAGATTTGTCTCGATGCTGGTGAAGACGTAGCGGGCAAAGGTGGAGCGTCCGATCGTCTCGGCGAGGCGGGCAAAATCCTCTGGTTGTTCCTGCTTGAGGGTTTCTAGAGCTGTTCCGGCGCCATACCATCCAGGTAGGTAAAATCGCGCCTGCGTCCAACTAAAAACCCATGGGATCGCCCTTAAGTCATCTAAAGTAGCGGCGCCGCTACGGCGCGATGGCCTCGATCCCATTTGGTTTTGTTCGAGAGCATCGATTGGCGTCGCCTGTCGATAAAAAGACATGAAACCTGGCTCTTCCAATAATCGTCGATACGCCTTCATGCTGGTTTGGGCGAGTGTCGGGAACAGATCGATACCAGGGTCTTCAGTCTCCTCTTTTCGTAGATGCTTTACTGTTGTTCTCGTCACGCAGGCCTCGAGGCTTTCAAGGTGATAAGCCGCATTGTCAGGGTAAGCATATTTTCGGGCAATGGTTTCCCCCTGTTCTGTCATTCGAAAATCTCCTGACAAAGACCCATGGGGTAGCGCTCTCATGAACCAGTTGGTGGGCCCGGCTCCGCGGCTGACTGTGCCACCACGGCCATGAAAGAAACGGAACGCAACCCCGTGTTTTCGGCCGATGTTGGTAATGGATCGTTGTGCTCTTTCAAGGCCCCACTGACTAGCCAGTATGCCACCATCCTTATTGCTGTCGCTGTAACCCAGCATAACCTGCTGAATCGGTCTCTCTCTATTTGAAGCGATTGAGAGATGGTTTTTGGTAACTGGGTGGCTCAGATAGTCGTCCACGATTCCAGCCGCGTTCTCAAGGTCCTCAAGTGTTTCAAATAAAGGCACCACCTGCAGCACGCATGCCGTCTTCCCTTCTACTAGTTCTGTTAGGCCCGCCTCTCGGGCAAAGAGGTGCACCACCAACAAATCTGAAAGCTGACGAGTCATGCTCACAATAAGACTGCCAAGCCCTTCCCCGCGCTTGCGCCGATGGTCATCGAGCACACGGTAACAGGATCTCACTGCATCGGCTTCACTGCCGGCAGACTGATCGGGATGCAGAAACGGCCGAGGTGATTCAAGTTCCTTGCTAAGGAACGTGACCCGCTTCTCTTCCGGCCATTCAGCGAAGCTCTCGCCGTCATCAAGTCCTGCTGCTGTTAGCAACTGGGACACCGCTTTGTCGTGAAACTCACTATTTTGGCGAACGTCCAGTTCGGCGAGGTGCAGGCCAAAAGTCCTGAGTTTTCGAATGACTGGTTGCACCACTCGCGCTGCAAGGCGCTTGGCTCCAATGGCAACAAGTGAGTCGTCCATCAGTTCCAAGTCTGCTTCTAGCTCTTGAACAGTCACTTTGTCGTTATTTTCGAGCCGGGCTCTTAACAGGTAGCCGAAAGAGCGCCATGGTTCTTCCGGGTTGCGAGCAAGAATGTAAGTTCCTTCCCCGCCGAGAGAGGCGGCTAATTCTTCAATTCGACACAGGAGGGCTTCTGAAGCTGGATGAGCAGGAGCCGAGACCGTCAACTCCTGCGCCACTCCAGCGAGCTCTCTTCTGAAAAGCTTTACCGCTTGCCTTCTAAGCTCCTGCAGCGTATCTCGCGTCACGTCAGCCGTCACAAACGGGTGCCCGTCACGATCTCCGCCAATCCAAAGCCCAAATCGCATCTTCGGTCCACCGCCAGCGTTCTTTAACGTATCAGGGGAAAACCCCGCGGATTCCCATGACCACTCAAGGCGTTGGCCAATTCGTTCGACTGTGTCAGGGAACACTTCGCGAAGGTAATAGAGCGCATTGCGAAGTTCGCGCTCAACTGAAGGTCTCTCTACATGGATCTCACCCGTGTTCCAGAGGGCTTCAAGCGCGGTTAAAAACTCCTCACGCGCTATGACTTTTTCTTCGGTAGTCAACCCATGCTTTTCCTTATTCTGGAGTCGGTCATAAAGATCGCGATGACGTTCGCGAACGCTGGCACGTTTGGCTTCTGTCGGATGGGCTGTGAAAACCGGTTCGATCCGAATATGGCTCATCGCTTGGGCGATTTCTTCTTCCGCAAACCCTTCTGCTTTCAGCGCCTTAAGACACCGCGGCCAGAGTCCTTTTTCTGATTCCGGCCCCAGGAGCGCCTCACGATCGTGGCGAAACTCAAAGGCAACTCGCTCTTCCACCATATCGAGAAGTTGAAAGGCTATCGAATAAATTTCAGCAATATCTCCTGCTTCCGCAAGTTTTGCGGTCTCTTTTGAATCCTCCAACCATGGAAGTAAAGCGGCTAGATGATTCTGGCCGGAAGACTTCAATACATCACGCAGGCCTTTGATGGTTTCCTTCACCTCCTTGTCTAATGACACAAGTCCCCTCTCACGCAGGCTTTCGTCTGATTCCGTGGGTGCACCTGTTTGGTCTCTTCCTTCAATTGAAGCGGTCATATTTGCGGTCTCAAGAAACTAAATTTTCGGAGAGAAAGAACGCTTCACTGCAACAATCAGCGAATCGTGATTTCCTGTAATCGTCTTGGTTAGTTAGCCTCGGTGGCTGCCGTGGAATGGAGGTGTTTTTTCAGCTCTGTTTTGGTAATTCCAAGAAGTTTGGCTGCCGCCACCTCATCATCTTCAACCATACTGAGGGCCGCCTGCACCAGTTCACGCATAGCTATTTCGACGGGTTTGATCGCCTCGTCTTTCGCTGCATTAATAAAGCGGCAAGCAGCGCGCTCAAGTTTTGACCGCCCCTCTTCTCTGGAACCTACCCGGTCGAAGGGAAGGTCTGTTGGCATCAGGACATTACCCGAAGCTAAGACGCAAGCGCGTTGAACCAGGTTTTCTAGTTCGCGAACGTTTCCGGGCCAGTTATAGGACTCTAAAGTCTCGATAGCCTCCCTCGAGAACTGCATGGCCCGGTGCTTTCCCTCAGTAGTCTGCTTTTGGAGAAAGTACTCGGCTAACAGACGAATGTCTTCGAGTCGGCGTCTCAATGGCGGAATGTGAATCCTTACCACATTGAGTCGATAGAAGAGGTCTTCGCGAAACGTTCCGTGTTCCACTTCGTCTTCCAACTGCTTGTTTGTGGCGGCTAGAATTCGGACGTTACTTTGAAGTGTTTGATTACCTCCCACTCGAGAAAACTCTCCACTCTGGAGAACGCGTAACAATTTGCTCTGCACCTCTAATGGCATATCACCTATCTCATCAAGGAAAAGGGTGCCGCCGTCGCATTGTTCAAACCGCCCAACCCTCTGACTCACAGCACCAGTGAAGGCACCTTTCTCGTGACCAAAAAGTTCACTTTCGAGCAAGTTACTTGGAATAGCGGCACAATTGATGGCCACGTATTCTGACTTGGCTCGACGCGAAAATTTGTGGATAGCATTCGATACGACCTCCTTGCCCACGCCGCTCTCCCCTGTAATTAGAACCGGGGCATCGGCGCGGGCGACACGACCAATGAGTTTGTATACATCCTGCATCGCAGGAGAACGACCAATAATTGAATCGTCCGATGCCTGTGGTGGCATGATCGATCCGGAGTCCGCTGTGTCCGCTGCCGCCTTCATCTGCTCGGCCGACTGCAACGCCTCCTCAGCGACTTGGCGGAGTTCAAAGTTAATTGACTCGCGGCGCAACACATCAAATGCCCCGAGTCGCATTGACTCGATCACGGCATTGGTTGAGTTAATTTGACCATTAAGAATAACCATTGCGTTGGGATGAGACAGGCGAACTTTCTTAAGTAGTTCTAAACCCTCAATGGGGCGAAGATTGAACTCAGCAATCAGCAGATCCGCCTCTTTTTCTTCGAAAAGCTTAAATGCTTCTTCGGAGGAAACTGTTGTCAGAATTTCGACGGATTCCGCCTCTAGGTGTTTGGAGGACCAGTCGAGAAAATCAGGGTCATTATCAGCAATAATAACCGTTTGTTTCTGGATATCTGCCATAAAGGGTTGAAATTCAAAGCCCTGAAAGAAACCCGTATAGTCTCTCCCCAACTTTGGCCCACGACTATAACACAATCCTTTGTTTTCACTGAATTTTTGCCCATGAAATATCGATCCATTCCTTCGGATTTATTTATTTCCAACCGGTATCGACTAGCTCGTGAAATACCCAAAGATGCATTCGCGGTTTTTCATTCTTCAGAAATTCCATGGCGCTGCGCAGACGGGTCAACCCGCTTTATCCAGAACAGCGATCTGTTTTACCTAACTGGGGCTGATCAGGAAGAGACGATCCTTGTGGTCTGCCCGGGCCACTTAGACCCAAAGATGAGAGAGATTCTTTTTATTCGAGAAACTTCAGAGCTTCTCAAAATTTGGGAGGGGGACAAACTATCGAAAGACCAAGCCACGGAAATTTCGGGTATCAAAAATGTTCAATGGACGGACGAATTCGACCACTACCTGCGGATCTTAGCCCGAGAAAATTCAATCATCTACCTTAACGCTAACGAATGCCCCAGTCCCGCAGAACCCTTGCACCTCTCTCGAGATGCCCGTTTTCGCCGCAGGTGTCAGGAACTCTATCAAAACCATCAATACCGCCGCCTTGGTCCCGTGATGCATCGCTTGCGCCAAGAAAAATCCCAGATTGAGATTGATCAACTACAAACTGCTTGCGACATCACCGCGAAAGGGTTTCGTCGGGTTCTAGAATTTGTGAAGCCTGGTGTGATGGAGTATGAGATTGAAGCTGAATTAATTCATGAGTTTATCCGTCATGGCTCTCGGGGCTTCGCTTATGAGCCTATTATTGCCTCCGGTAAAAACAGCTGTGTTCTGCATTATCTCAGTAACGACCAGAAGTGTCGGGGCGGTGATTTACTGCTTCTCGACGTTGCCGCTGAATATGCCAATTACAATGCTGATCTCACTCGCACCATCCCCGTTAGTGGAAAGTTCACAACCCGACAACGCGCGGTTTATGAGGCTGTTTTGCGGATCTTTCGTCTCTGCATCGAGGAGCTCATTGTGCCTGGTAAGGATATGCGGGAGGTCTATGCCAAAGAGGTGGCGCGCGCGACCGAGGAAGAGCTAATCAGCCTTGGCTTGCTTGATCCTGAGGTGGTCGCAAAGGAAAGGAAGGAGAACACGCTGCCGGAAGAACAACGCGGTTATCGCAAATATTTTATGCACGGTGTTTCTCATAGCCTTGGTATCGACGTGCACGACGTCACTTCCATTGAGAAAGTTTTTGTTGAGAACATGTGTGTTACCGTAGAGCCAGGAATATATTTACCTGAAGAAGGGTTCGGGGTGCGGCTCGAAAACGATGTTATTGTTCGCTCGGGTGGCAATCTTGATTTAATGGCCCATATACCGATTGAACCAGACGAAATTGAAGCCCTAATGGCCTAAGTCCAATTGAGTCGCCGCTCTGCCCAACCTGCCTGATGTCTAAGCAAGCCACTGTTCGCGAAGTTACACTTCACTTTCTACCCGTTGAAATGCGGGTGCCCTTAAAATTTGGATCTCAGGTCCTCGATTCAGTTACCTGCGCCCGCGCTCGGGTAATCGTAGAGGGGTCCGACGGACGCTTTGCTGAAGGTTGGGGAGAGACACCACTTTCGGTTGCGTGGGTCTGGCCGGCCTCAATTGATTACGAGGATCGACATGAAGCGCTGAAAGCGTTCACTATCAACCTCGCTAAGGCGCTCAATGACTTTGGTGATGCTGGACACCCCATCGAGATAGGTCATGACTTTATTGAACATCGACTGCCTCAACTACAAGACGAGTTTAACGCCGATCGCGGCGAGGATAGAAGCCTTCCACACTTAGCTGCGCTAGTTTGTTTTTCACTGCTAGATATCGCGGTCCATGATGCTTACGGGCATCTTTATGAACGCCCAACCTATTCAACCTATAACCGCGATTTCCTATCCCGGGATCTTGGTGATTTTTTAGATCCCGCTGCTTCCCATGTGGCATTTGATCGAGTTTTCCCCAATGACTTCCTGTGTCCTTCACCTCCGTCTAAGCTTCCGGTCTGGCATCTAGTTGGGGGGCTCGACCCAATCAGCGAAGATGAACTGACCGGCGACGAACCCAATGATGGCTATCCCGTGCTTTTGCGCGACTGGATTCGCCAAGATGGTCTCAACTGTCTCAAGATTAAGCTGCGCGGGAATGACGAGCGGTGGGACTATGACCGTCTTTCAAAGATCGGTCAGCTCTGCAAAGAGGAGGGCGTCGCCTGGCTCACCACAGACTTTAATTGTACTGTCACGGATCCGGCTTATGTGAATGATATTCTCGATCGACTCAAGGTTGACGACCCGGCGGTCTATCAGAAAATTCTCTACGTTGAACAACCCTTCCCTTACGACCTCGAAGCCAATCAAATCGATGTTCATAGCGTTAGCGCCCGCAAGCCGCTTTTTATGGATGAAAGCGCTCACGATTGGCGGTTTGTGCGGCTTGGTCGCGAATTGGGTTGGAATGGTGTTGCTTTAAAAACCTGCAAAACCCAGACCGGAGCCCTTCTCAGCCTTTGCTGGGCCAAGGCACATGGCATGGGACTGATGGTCCAAGATCTCACCAATCCAATGCTGGCACAGATTCCCCACTTTTTGCTCGCCGCAAACGCAGGAACTATCATGGGTGTTGAGTCCAACGGAATGCAATTTTACCCAGAGGAAAGCGCGCCAGAGCGCGAGGTCCATCCCGGGCTTTACCGCAGGCAGAAGGGATTGCTTAACGGCTCAACCCTTTCTGCGCAGGGCTTCGGATATCGAATCGAAGAAATTGCCCGCGACCTGCCCGGGCCGGTCTATGGGTAACGCATGAAACCATTTATCGTCGTTATGGGGGTTTCGGGGTGCGGCAAAACCACCGTTGCAGAGGCGCTCGCAGAGGCGCTCGAAGGCACCTACCTTGAGGGTGATTCCTTCCATTCTTTGGAGGCGAAAGCCAAAATGGGTGGCGGAATTCCGCTGACAGACGAGGACAGGTGGCCTTGGCTAGACCAAATGGCCAGAGCCGCGAGCGCGGAAGTCGCTTTTGGGCACACCCCGGTATTGTCTTGTTCTGCTTTGAAGGAGTCCTACCGCCGTTACCTTTTTAACGGCTTCGACGATCCTAGGCTGATCTATCTTCGGGGAAGTTTTGAACTCATAAAGAGTCGTATGGACGCGCGTGATCACGAATACATGAATTCATCTCTTTTGAGGAGTCAGTTTGATACTATAGAAGAGCCAAAAAAAGCCCCAAATGTTCTGACGTTATCGGTTCGCGCTTCTCCTGGTGCCATCGTTCGTTCGGTCTGCGATTGGTTGTGAGTATGCTTCTGTAACCTATGGGAAAAATTCTCTTCATTCGTGGCGGTGCCGTTGGTGACTTTGTTCTAACGATGCCGGCCGTCCATTTGGTTCGAGAGCGGTTTCCAAACAATGAGATCCAAGTTCTCGGCTACCCGGCCATCGCGAGTTTAGCCGTTGCCTCCGGAATAGCTGATAGGGTTCGCTCCATCGAAGACGCTCGGCTCGCTACGTTTTTCGTTCCCGGGGCTACGTTGGACAAGGAGTGGTGTGATTATTTTTCGTCTTTTGATGTGGTTGTGAGTTACCTCTACGACCCCGACGGATACTTCAGCGATAATCTCACTCGCTCCGGTGTCCAGACGCTCTTGTCTGGTCCTTTTCGGGCAGTCGATGAACCACCCTTCGTTTCTGCGTCTTTACAGCTTGCGGCACCGCTCCGTGCTTTGGCTCTGTATCTCGAAAGTGCGGATCTCACCCTTAACTACCCAGACTCGTCCCAATCAGCCGCTATGGACCTCCGCAGGTATGTTGCTCTTCATCCAGGAAGTGGAAGCGCTTCCAAAAACTGGTCATTTGGTTTGTGGGCTGAGGTGCTCTCCGAGCTCCATCGCCAACTCGATGTTGATTTCCTGATCACTAGTGGCGAAGCCGAACGATCGACGATCAAACAGTTTCTTACTCTGCTTGATAAGAGAAGCATACCCTTCACCCATCTTCAGGGTCTTGCGTTATCCGAGCTTGGTGCTGTTTTCAATCACGTTGACTTTTACCTGGGCCACGACAGCGGCATCTCTCATCTAGCGGCAAGCGCTGGAGCAGAGGGTCTTCTTTTGTTTGGCCCCACGAATCCTGCGGTCTGGGCTCCCGCTTCTCCGAAAATGAAAAGACTTGTATCAGAGAGTCAGAGCCTCGGCAGCATAAGCGTGGAAAATGTGCTTGAAGCCCTTGCGCATTGGAGTTCTTCACATCCCAGTAGAAGAAACTGATTTTATAAAGAAATAATTATTTATTATTCTAATGGTGAATAAGTGGCGCCCACATTCCTGGCTGTTTCGTTATCAACGCGTTGTGAGGTGGTTTTCTCTGTGAATAAGTGTGAAGCCCAGAGCTTGAAAGCGGGGTTGAATGTTAAAAACACATCGTTTCCTCACATTTATTAACACGTACTGCTGGGTTATTAACCGCTCTTTATGCCGCCCCAGATTTGCCAGATTCGCTTCTCGAGTGCTTCGGAAGCGGCGGCGGTTTCCGCCTCTTTTTTACTCGATCCAGAACCCCGCCCCAGGGTGAGGTCTTCCCACATAACTTCGGCAAGGAAGCGCTTTTGGTGGTCGGGGCCTTCCTGAGACACTATTATATATCTGGGGCTTGTTGGGGAAATAGATTGGAGGTATTCTTGAAGTTCACCCTTGGGATTATTCTCATCCGGTTCGGCTTTTATTTCTTCGATAAACTCACGAAAATTGTTGAGGAGAAAGGCTCGAGCCGCTTCGAAACCACCGTCGAGATAAATGGCCCCAGCGAGCGCTTCAAAAGCGTCAGCGAGATTCGACGGGCGGTTACGACCGCCGTTCGCTTCTTCACCCTTTCCAAGCCTTAAGTAAGAGCCAAGCTCTATTTTCGCAGCGTAGCGGCGCAGTGCCTCACCGGACACAAGCCGACTTCGAAGCTTTGTGAGATGACCTTCGCTGAACTTTGGGAATAATCTATAAAGCTCGTCGGTTAAGATTAGTTGGATTACAGCATCACCCAGAAATTCGAGCCGTTGGTTGTCATGGCTAGGCTTGCGAGACTCGTAAGCGAGGCTGGGGTGCGTCAGCGCTTCAGCGAGCAGTAGAGAATTAGCAAACTTATAATCGATTCTTGTTTCGAGCGATTCCATAGAGTTCGGTGAGCCGCCGCCAATAGCAAAACCAAGAGAAACCGTTTTTCTTGGGGCGAATTAGAAAACGGGGGATGGGGTGGCTGACGGGATTTGAACCCGCGACAACCGGTACCACAAACCGGGGCTCTACCCCTGAGCTACAGCCACCACATTTTTGCTAAAAGGCCATAGACCCATTCAGCAGGTGCGGAAAGTATCGCATCAAATTGGTTTTTCCAGTGGAAAATTCACAGGGAAGGCTCCCCTTTTCTGAGGCCCAATAGTCTCAGTGTTGACCAAACAGGTTAAGGTGAATGAAAAAAATCAACCCCCAACAGTGCCTCGTTGCCTTCAAAGAGTGGCAAATAGTAGCGCAGGCAATGGTTCGTGGTGAGCAAACAGTGATCCTTCGCAAAGGGGGTATTTCTGAGGGTAGAACGGGGTTTCAATGGTTGCATGACCGCTTCTTTTTGTTTCCAAGCTTGTTTCATGAACAAACAAACAGGGTGAAGCCGAATCCCGACGGTTCTAAGAGGACGCTTGAAACACTTGCACAAGTTGACGGCAGGATAACGTTTGATGTTTACATCGAGGCATTGTCAACAGGTCTCATTACGGACTGGGAAGAAGTCCGTAGATTGGACCCATTTCATATTTGGTCGGAGGCGACGATAAGAGAACGCTTTGAGTGGGGCGACAAACCCGGAATCTCCTACGCTGTCGTGCAACCCTATTTTTTGAAAGAGCCGCTATTTCTGGAAGATTGTGACAGTTTTGGAGGCTGTCGTTCTTGGTTAACTTTACCAAGCGAAGAAGGAGGTGTCTGGCGAGAGCGGTCTAAGCAAGCAAAAAGGGTAATACCCAACTGTGGTCGCCCGGATTGGCTTTTATGAATAAAAGTGGATAATCTGTTAATAAGGGATGGGGATGTTCTAAGTAAAAACATGCTCGGCTCATTTGGATTTACCTTTTACTTTTCAAGCTAGCACCGTTTACTCTTCCCCAACCTCCGAAAAACGAAACCACGTCATGCTCCCTGAAGTTGAGAAATTGCTCCGCGTTCAACACCACGATCAGACGCTGAAGGCTCTTAAGAAAGAGTTGGCAGGGATACCCCTGGAAGAGGAGGACATTCGTGAGAAACTAATTGCTGATCAGGAGGCTCTAGACAATGCCAAAACAGCTTTGCAGCAAGTGGAGGTGGCAATCAAAAACCTTGAGCTCGACGTTGAGACAAGGCGAGACAGCATTACGAAGCTGAAGGTTCAGCAATTCGAAACCAAAAAGAATGAAGAGTTCCAGGCTATGGGCCAAGAAATTGAGCGTTATGGCGAAGAGATAACAGCGTTGGAGGACAAAGAAATAGAGCTCATGGAACAAGCAGATGAGCAGAAAAATGCGCTCAACTCAGCTCGAGCCAAGTTTGAAGAAAACGAACAGTCAGTGAAGGAAGAAATAGAAGACCTCGGTGAGCTCAAAACCAAGCTTGAAAGTGATGTGAACGCGGAAAAACTTATCCGCTCGGAGCGGGCCGGCGAGGTGGATCCGGACCTACTCGATATATACGAACGTCTCTTTAATGCCAAATCAGGGATGGCTGTGGTGGGGCTCGTTGATGGTGTGTGCCAGGGCTGTCACATGAAAGTAACAAAATCGACCGTGGTCAGCGTCAGGGCTGAAAAGCAAGTCGCATATTGCGAAAATTGTGGGCGACTTCTCTATTGGTGGACGGACGACAGCGTCGGGAAAAACTTGGGTGATTACTAAAACAGCTAGAAACGCGATGTTTGGGCTGAAGGCAGGGTTCGCAAGGAAAAGTTCAACCTCAGTGGAGCAGTCCACTCCTCCTACCCGGCACGAATGTGCGAAATGCCTGAACAATACCGACGCTTGCACCTTGGAATTTGGCGAGTAGTGTCTCCGCCCACGCTTGACAGAGAGCACTCGGTCGGAAACTACCCTTGCCTACCCAATTATTAAAACAGCTGAGACAGCCATGTACCGAACGCATCACTGTAACGAACTTCGTAAATCCAATACTGGTGAGACAGCCACCCTGGTCGGTTGGGTTAATACCGTTCGCGACCAAGGCGGCGTCATTTTTATCGACATACGTGATCGGGAAGGTGTGACTCAATGCGTGTTCCGTTCCGAAGAAAACGCCAATGCAGCGGAACTGAGCCACACCTTACGCGGCGAAGATGTCATTCAGGTAACCGGCCGGGTGGATGATAGGCCTGAAATTGAGGGCCAGTCTACCGTGAACAATAAGATCGACACCGGTGAGGTTGAACTCGTAGCAACTGAGCTCAAGATTCTGAATAAGGCCGAGGTACTGCCGTTCCAGTTAGATAAAGAACTTAGCAACGAGGATCTGCGCATGAAGCATCGCTACCTCGATCTTCGCCGCCCGCGTATGACCAACAACTTGCGCACACGTCACACCATTACTAAGGCGATTCGTGACGGGCTCGACGATAACGGTTTTGTCGAAATCGAAACACCCATTCTTTCTAAATCCACTCCAGAAGGTGCGCGCGACTTCCTTGTTCCATCTCGTCTTAACCCCAGCAAGTTCTACGCCTTACCTCAAGCACCCCAGCAGTATAAGCAGTTACTCATGGTTGCTGGTGTGGAGCGTTATTTTCAGATCGCCCGTTGTTTTCGCGATGAAGATTTACGTGCTGACCGTCAGCCTGAGTTCACTCAGGTGGACATTGAGGCCAGCTTCGTGGAGTCAGAAGATATTTTTACCCTAGTGGAGAGCCTACTTGCGAGGGTATTCAAAGAGAGCCGAGGTGTTGAGATAAAAACCCCGTTTGATCGTATCGATTACTGGGAAGCAATGGATCGTTATGGCAGCGACAAGCCTGAGCGTCGTTTTGGGTGTGAGATTGTTGACCTGACTGAACACTTCGTCGAATCCGGATTCGGAGTATTCAAGCGAGCTATTGAGGCTGGTGGGGTTGTTCGAGCGATTAATGCCAAGGGATTTGCCGGCGTATCTACGGGACAAATT
>CEWH01034757.1_pt1 | contig 22632 bp, 15 predicted proteins | sample 531231 | NCBI WGS metagenome assembly CEWH01 (sample SAMEA2622316, study PRJEB7988) | marine metagenome | biome: marine biome (ENVO:00000447); feature: surface water layer (ENVO:00002042); material: "saline water (ENVO:00002010), including plankton (ENVO:xxxxxxxx)" | depth 5 m | reverse complement strand
GAACCTGACGTCTGCCAATTCGATCAATATTGCCCGGCTGCTTCCGCAGGCGTTTTACTACTTCCGCGCAGCTCAGCAGATGCCTGAAGAATCGAAGCCTGTTTTTGTCGTCCCGAGCGGTAATTTTGGGAACCTGACTGCAGGACTTCTGGCCCGCCAGATGGGTCTCCCTGTCAGCCATTTTGTGGCAGCTACAAACCTCAATGATGTGGTTCCGGCCTACCTAAGAAGCGGTCATTATGAGCCGCGGCCCAGCCTTCGTACTATTTCTAACGCAATGGACGTCGGGGCTCCCAGCAACTTTGTCCGGATCCTTGAGCTGCATGGCCGGGAGCACAGCCGAGTCACCGACCAGATTTCTGGTTTTCACTTTGATGATCATGCTACCAGAGAAGCTATCAGAGAAGTCAGGGAGACCACTGGCTACGTGATCGATCCTCATGGAGCAGTGGGCTATCTCGCCGCTAAGCAGTGGAGAAGAGATTCCCCAGAGGACGAAATGGTTATCCTGGAGACAGCCCACCCCTCCAAATTTCTCGACGTGATGGAGGAGGAACTAGGCTCTGGCGCTGTGGAAATCCCTGAGCGTCTTGCATGCCTTGCAACACGGGAAAAAATAGCAATTGAGCTGGGAGCTCAGGAGGGTCCTTTTCTCGATTGGTTGTCGGGAATGATCTTCTGAACCGGACCGGGCGGCAAATTCAGCTTCCGAAAGGAGCAATGATCAACTCATCCCCTGGGTTTATCTCAGGCGCTTCGCCATCAGGAAATGTGCCGCGGACAGGATTTGCAGAGGCCTGATTCTTGTCGGTATAGATGTGATCCACCATGAGACGGCCGTAAATGCCAGATTGCCTGCGGATAGCGAGAATTGTCCCAGGCGGCATATCCCGGTGAAGCTCAATGATGGCAAACCCTCCCGACTGCTGGTCTGGTTGCTTGGCAACCCACTCGATGACCTTGGCCTGAAGCCAGGCCTGTTTGACAGTTGAGGCCCGGGCTTTCTGCTTTTCCGCAGATTCAATCATGCTCTTGGAGATTAGTCCCTCCCGAGCTTCCCTTTTCAAAAGCTCATTTTCCTGCTCTGCTTTTGCGAGCTCCTCTTCCAGCTGGGCTCGTGTTGGAGCGGAGGTTCCGTCCGCAGTGTCTGGTGCCGTAATTGGATCGGAGGGAATATCCTCGGGGCTCGCCTCGGCCGTTCTGGGAGTAGACTCAGATTCGGGAGGAGAAGGGCTTATGCCCGTTGGTGGGGTGATTTCCGGTGACGGATCGAGGCTCGGCGTGGAAAGAGGATTTGGTAATGAAGCAGAAGGTGTCTGGGTGAGTTGGGCCTGTTGTGCATTCAGGAGGTCGAGCTCCGCCCGCAGCTTCCTGATCTCCGCTTCTTCATCACCTTTACCCATTTTCATGACGGAGAGGGCCACGGCAACCACGAGAAGTAAGCCGGTTGCTCCCAGAAGCGTGGTGATCAGATTCATGCCTAAAGTCTGGGATATCCTCGTGAAAAAGTCAAAAACCCAGCTTGGATACCTGCAATGACGGGGCACGCAGGGCTTGCGGCGGCGGGAGTGCGCCGCTACAGGAAGGCCGATGAGCGCTCCGGAGAAGGGCTACAAGGGTACATTATCGCTGCCGCAGACGAGTTTCCCGATGCGAGGGGATCTCGTGAAAAACGAGCCCGAGCGCCTCGCGCAGTGGGAGAGGGACGGCATTTACCAGAAGATCATCGCCCGTCGCCGGTCGGAGGGAGCGCCAAAATTCATCCTGCATGATGGGCCTCCGTTTGCGAATGGGGATGTGCATATGGGGACTGCGCTCAACAAGGTCCTCAAGGACCTTGTTGCGAAATCAAGGACCATGTCGGGGTATGAGGTCCCATTCATTCCGGGTTGGGATTGTCATGGCCTTCCCATTGAATTCAAGGTGGTACAAGAGGCACGGGATGAGGAGCCTGCTGAGATTCGGAGACGTTGTGAGCGCTTTGCGCGGAAGTGGATCGACACCCAGAGGGAAAGTTTCCAGCGCCTTGGAGTGTTCGGGGACTGGGCAAACCCCTATCTCACCCTCGATCCCAGCTACGAGGCGGAAATTATTCGTGTTTTTGCCAAGCTGGTCGAGAGGGGCGCAGTGTATCAGAGCAAGAAGCCGGTGCAGTGGTCCTATGGTGCTCATACGGCTCTCGCAGAGGCAGAGGTGGAGTACAAGGAGAAGATAAGTCCTGCGATCTGGGTGCCCTTTGCCTTAACGGAAGAGTCGGAAAGTAAGTTTTGTGAAGCGACGGGTTCAGTCTCGGAGCAATCTCACAAGTTCGTTATCTGGACGACAACGCCATGGACCCTGCCCGCCAACGTAGGACTAGCGGTGCACCGGGATTTTACCTACCTGGCCGGAGCCTTTGAGAATCAGGAGGGAGTGAGTCACCGGCTTGTCCTTGCGAAGGACCTCTTGGAAGAGTTCACCGCCAAGACTGGGTTCGCCCCGCATGGCGAGATGGTTGAATTCAAAGGAGCTCTCGCCGAAGGCCTTGAGGCCCAGCATCCCTTTCTGCCACGCGCTTCACGAATCATTCTGGGGTCCTTTGTCACGACCGAGACGGGGACAGGCATCGTACATGTAGCACCGGGGCATGGAGCAGACGACTATGTGGCGGGCAGGGAGTATGGGCTTGAGGTAGTCTCACCGGTAGATAGTGATGGGAAATTTACAGAAGAGGTCGGTATCCCTGATCTTGTAGGGCGGCATGTCTTCGAGAGTAATGAAGAGATTATAGGTATGCTGGCAGGTTTGTCTGTTCTTCTGGGTCGAGAAGAATACCGGCACGACTACCCGCACTGCTGGCGCTCCAAGACGCCAATTATCTTTCGCGCCGTTGAACAGTTCTTTATCTCGTTGGATGGGCTTCGAGACACCGCGCTTTCCGAAATTGATCAAACAGAGTGGTTGCCTCACTGGGGACGGAATCGGATTTACGGAACCGTGGAATCCCGTCCGGACTGGTGTATCAGCCGCCAACGGACCTGGGGAGTCCCGCTTCCCGTGTTCTTCACTGCTGAGGGCGAAGTGCTTCTTGATGCGGACCTCGCTCGAAAGGTCGCAGATCTGGTGGAGAAGGAGGGAACCAATATCTGGTTTGAGCTCGAAGAGGCTGATCTGGTAAGTCGCCTGGGGTTACCAGAGGGCACTCGTAAATGCAGGGATACTCTGGATGTCTGGATTGACTCGGGAAGCAGCCACGTTGCGGTTCTGGACCGTCATGCAGAGTTAGAGAGCCCGGCACATCTCTACCTCGAGGCGACTGATCAGCATCGGGGATGGTTCCAGAGCTCCCTTATGTTGAGCGTGGCCTATCGTGGTTGTGCGCCCTATAAAACGGTGATGACCCACGGCTTCGTGGTCGATAAGGACAAAAAGGGAAAGCTCTCCAAGAGCGAGGCCGAGAAGTCCGGCAAGCCTATTGATGCAGCTCACTATTACAACAAGTACGGCGCGGATATCCTGCGACTCTGGGTCAGCAGCGTTGACTGGCAGAGTGAGGTGCCCTTCGGGGAGGATCTGTTCAAGCAGGTTGCAGAGCCCTACCGCCGGATTCGTAACACTCTGAGGATCCTGCTGGGTAATTTACACGGGTTTGATCCGGAGCGGAACTCGGTGGATCCGGGCAAGATGACATTGGTGGACCGGTGGATTCTTGAATGTCTGAATGAAGTGGTAAGAGAATGCCGGCGAGCCTATGACGCCTATGAATTTCGGAAAGTATTCACGGTAATCAATCAATTCTGTGCCCGAGAACTGAGCGCGGTGTATATCGACCTTACCAAGGACCGACTCTACTGTGACCGGGAAGATTCTGATCGTCGCCGGGCAAGTCAGACGGCCATGAACAGCGTCGTCGATGTTCTAACGCGGCTTTTAGCTCCTATCCTGGCCTTCACTGCGGAGGAGGCATGGGAGCATGCGGGACGGGAGGGAAGTGTACACGAACAGGATTTCCCCACACCGGACCAGCGCTTTGATGGCCGGGAAGCCACAGACGAGGTTAATAAGCTGCTCGAGCTCCGAGAAGTCATCCAGAACGCGATTGAAGTAGAAGTACAGGCGAAGGTCTTCAACAAGAATAACGAGGCAGCAGTCGAGCTGACCCTCCCCGCGGATCATGAATTGCGTGAGCTCCTGAGTGATCGTGATTTCTTCACGGAGTTCTTCATTATCTCAGACCTTAAGCTCGTCGAGGGTGACCGGATTTCCGCCAAGGCGAAGAAGACCGAGTATCCTATGTGTCCGCGTTGCCGGCGCTATGAACCACCAGCTGCGACAGGCGAAGAAGGATTGTGTCGCCGGTGCGAGGAGGTTATGTCCAGCACTGAGTGATGAAGACCTTTCCCCGCCTCCTGCTCTTACTGGTGCTGCCCCTTTATGCGCTGGACCAGATCACGAAGTGGATCGTAGTTCTTAAATTTGAGGCGCCAGCTCCCGGATTTAACGTGTCTCATCAGAATCACGTTGTGATCGAGGATTTCTTCACGATTGTCCGAGTGCATAATCAGGGGGCGGCTTTCGGAATGGGAAATGATACGGCATGGGCGCCCTTTGTCTTTTTCTTCATTGCGGTAGTCGCACTTGGGCTGATCCCCTTCTTCTGGCGGCGGGGTGCTTTTAATATTCTCCCCCTTAGGCTGGCTGCAGGGCTCATGATGGCGGGGATTCTGGGCAACCTGACTGACCGGATGCTCCAGGGATTTTTTCTTCCTGCTTACGAGAATGCTGGTTTCTTTGCCCGGCTGGCGCAGGGCTATGTTGTTGATTTCCTCGATTTCAATATCGGGCTGGAAACCAAATTGACTCCGCATGGGCACTGGCCCTCCTTCAATGTTGCAGATTCGTGTATATGCGTGGCTGCATTTTTTCTGATTCTCTCGACGTTTCGGGCGGAGGAAAAAGGTGAAGACGAGGGAGGAGGGAAGAGTAAATGATATGCCACCGAGTCGTTGGGACCGGTTCAAATAGTATCCTTGGACTACGGAAAAGCTTCAGCGGAGAAAGACTGGAAATCGTTATGAAGGGCTAGAAAATGGAGATCTGGAAAGCCATTCTGGTCGGAATCGTGCAGGGACTCTCCGAGTTTCTTCCAGTGTCGTCGTCGGGGCATATCGCACTACTCCAGCACGCCCTCGGGATGCGGGAGGCCGGAGAGGGAGCCCAACAGGATATTACGTTCGAGCTAATACTCCATCTGGGAACCTTTCTTAGTGTCGTCATTTATTTCCGGAGACGCTTAGCAGGACTTCTATTGTGCCTGTGGCAGAAGGAACGGAAAGAGGATCGAACCATGATCCTGTGGTTGATCATGGCCACTGTGCCGGCTACCGTGGCGTTTTTCTCTGCGAAGGACCTTTTTGAGGGAGCCTACGATAATCCGGTCCTTGTAGGCGGATGCCTTCTAGTCACCGGTGTGATTCTTCTCCTGCCCAAACTCTTTGCCCGGGAGAGCCGGGAGTTCGGCATGCGGCAGGCGATCTGGATGGGCGTAGCGCAGTCGCTAGCTATCCTGCCAGGAATTTCGCGGAGTGGGGCTACTATTACTGCAGGTCTCCTTGCGGGAGGCAAGGCCTCGAAGGCGGCAGAATTTTCCTTCCTCATGTTCTTGCCCGCGATTGGAGGGGGAACGCTCCTCAAGCTTCGTGAGCTGAAAGATGTCATGCAGGGGGAAGCCGCCGCTGCCTATCTTCTTGGGTTTATGGCGGCCTTTGTTTCGGGCCTCTTTGCGGTCTATCTCGTTCTCAAAACCATTCAGAAGGGCAAGTTCGAATACTTTGGCTACTATTGTTTCCTGGTCGGGGTCGTGGCCATGATCTACTTTGGCAACCGCTGAAAGGCTGATCTTTCCCCAGACGTGGAGTAGTGAGGTAGACGAGGAGTTGGCAAATGAAGGGGATTGGTCATATTCGGGCCACCGCATGTTGGCCAAACGCATTATTCCCTGCCTCGATGTCACGGATGGTCGTGTCGTAAAAGGGGTGAATTTTGTCGGTCTCCGGGATGCTGGAGACCCTGTCGATTGCGCAGTGGCATACAACGACCAGGAGGCGGATGAAATCGTGTTTCTCGATATTACAGCTTCTTCTGATGAACGTGACACGATGTTGGAGGTTGTGCGTAGAACGGCGGAGCGCTGCTTTGTTCCGCTGACGGTAGGGGGCGGTATCCGCGAGGTGGAGGACATGCGAAGAATGTTATTCGCAGGAGCCGACAAGGTTGGCGTGAACACCGCTGCGATCAACCGTCCGGAGGTTGTCGATGAGGGAGCAGGCACTTTCGGAAGCCAAGCGATCGTAGTCGCGATCGATGCCAAGCGGCAGGGTTCTGACAAGTGGGGAGTCTATACCCATGGTGGGAGGAATCCAGTGGAGGGACTCGATGCGATCGAGTGGGCTCGTGAGGTGTATAATCGTGGTGCTGGTGAGATTCTTCTCACCAGTATGGATGCGGACGGGACCAAGGATGGCTATGATATTGAGCTGACGCGTGCTGTTAGTGATGCAGTCGGAATTCCTGTGATTGCCAGTGGAGGTTGTGGGACCCTTGATCACATGGTGGATGTATTGCGCGATGGGAATGCTGACGCGGTTTTGGCCGCCAGCATTTTTCACTTTGGAGAGTTCACGGTCCCGGAAACCAAAAAATACCTTCAGGAACGTGGCATTCCAGTGCGCCCAGAATTTGAAACTCAGTGTGAGGAAGAGGCCGAGTAAACGTCTTTTCTTGGGGCGTTATCCTTTATAAATCCGCTCAACTCGAGGGGTGATCCCGGTAAAAATTTCCCACGGGATCGTTCCAGCTCTGAGCGCCACCTCCTCGACAGGAATATTTGGACCGAAGAGTTCAACCTCATCACCGGGAGAGCACTCAGGAAGATCAGTCAGGTCTGCCATGACCTGATCCATGGTGATTCTTCCCAGTAGAGGAACTCGTCGGCCTCGAACAAAAACTTCCGGGCTTTGCTCTGTAGTAACCCTGGGATAACCATCCCCGTATCCGATCCCGATGGTCCCCACCTTTGTCGTGCGAGTTGTGACGAAAGTTCGTCCATAGGAGATGCCATGGCCAGAGGGTAGATCCCGAATGACTGCGATCCTGGACTTCAGGGCCATCACGGGCCGTAGCGAGATATCAGCGCTGGTAACGGGGGACACTCCGTAGAGCATCAGCCCGGGGCGGGCTAGCGTGGTGGTACGGGACTGATATCCGAGAAGTCCTGCTGAGTTAGCGAGGTGAACGTGCGTGAGTTTTTCCCGTTCAGGAAGGGATTCGATCAAGGTGTCGAAAGAGTTAAACTGTTTTATGGTAAACGCATCGTCCTCATCGGCGCAGGGCAGGTGGGACCCTATCCCGGTTACTCTAAGGCCGGGGAGTGCCCGGATAGCGATCAGGGCAGAGGGAGTGTCCGAAGGGAGAAATCCGCCGCGACCCATTCCGGTATCGACGGTAATATGAGCTTCCACGATGGAGCCTCGGGCGCGAGCGAGCTGGTCGAAGTGTTCTGCCTCCTCCATGGTGTTCAGACAGGGAAGCCATTGACGGGCTACGACTTCCTCTCGCTCGGCAGGAAACGTTCCCCCGAGGAGGTAGATGGGAGTCTGGATCCCAGCTTCGGAAAGACGCCTCGCTTCGCCAACATTGGCTACGCCGAAAAACGTGAGGTCCTCCTGGTCCAAGGTGTTTGCTATTGGTTCCAGCCCGTGGCCATAGGCACTGGCCTTGACCACGGCCATTATCTGCTGGTGACCGAGGTTCCGAGCCGCCCTGAAATTGTGCCGAAGGGCACCAAGGTCGACCTCAGCCCAAGAGCGGGGAGGGCTTTCGGGGGCAGCACTCACGCTTCAGACTCTAGGGATAATGGGAGTTAGGGCAAACTCACAGGGAGCCTCCGGGGGGTGGCTCCGAGGTTCTCCAGCCCATCTCTTCAGGAAACCGCAGCCTTCCGGACCCCTGCGCTTCGGCAAGGTTGATCGTTCAGCGTCGAGGGCTGAGAATTAAGAATTAGCGGCTTACCTGTTCTTGGCCGCCTCGGACGCATACTGCAGGTCACGTCCGAAACCGGAGATGGTTTCGCATGAGGTCAGCATCGAAAAGGCGACGAGACTACCAAGGAGGAGCACAAGCTTGAGGATCTTATTACCTGAATTCATTTTGTTTTCTTAATAATTCACAGATTCTAATCGTTTCCGGCAAGAACCAAATGAGAGTAATGGCGCATCCGGGAGACAGAGCGGGCGGCTACTTTTCTTTCGATTTCTCAAAGACCATGAAGTGTTGCCAAGGCAGTAGCTTGGAATCAGTGCTTTTCCATTTCAATCCAACTGCTTCCATTTCCTTGCGGGACTGAGCTTCCGTCATTTTGTGGAGCGGTTTGATCGGAACGGTAGGGTCCTCAGCACGGTATTCCAGAAGGATAATACGCCCCCCAGGCCTCAAGGCCTTGAACAGAGACTGCATCATTTCACGGGGGTGAGAAAACTCATGATAAGCATCAACCATTAAAGCAGCATCGATCGAGCCTGCTTTGAGCATGGTGTCATCTACTTTTCCGAGATGCGCCTCAACGTTGGCCAGCCCCAGTGTTTTCTCCTTTCTTTCGAGAAAAGTGATCATTTCGGGTTGGATGTCGACGGCGACGACCTTTCCCTTCGGGACCAGCGGAGCGAGACGAAAAGTGTAGTAGCCTGAACCCGCTCCTATGTCCGCAATCACATCGGTTGGTTTGAGGTTCAGAGCGGCTATGGCTTTGCTGGGGGCTTCCTCTTCCTCACGATTGCCTCGCTCCAGCCAGCGGATGGCTTGGTGCCCCATCACATAGGAGATTTCTCTTCCCATGTAGTATTTGCCGGTTCCATCGAAGGTCTTGCGCCCTTTTGAGTAGTGACTGGGCCAGGCAGTCTCACCTTTGCTTTTCGGCTTATCTGCACCGGTTTCCCCGAGAGAGACAAAGGGCAGAAGAAGACTAAAGAATACGACAGGGAATCGAGCCATTGTGACAGATAGGTTCAAGTTTCATGGATAAAGTTCGGCCTTCGCAGGGCTTGGCGCAATCAGAAAGCTCACCACGGGCGCCTACAGAAACGTAAAGAGTGGGAGTGGAGGCAGTCGCCATAATAAGGGCGGTTTGAGAATAAAGGCTCCCGGGAGGGCAACTTCGGCTGTATTTCGGGGTTTCCTCTGAGACGAATTTCCGTTTGGCCTGTATCATGAAGCTTCCCCCTTTGCTTGCCTGTCTTTTGCTTTGTTGTCTGTCTCCTGCACTTACAGCGCAGGAAAATCCTCCCAATCGTGGCGGAAATGGTCCGGGTGATGAGCCGAGGGGCGAGCGCGGACCACGGCGAGGTCCGGAACAATTCCTGCGGAGACTTCCTGTAGTGCAAGCTCTGGACAGCGACGGGGACCTCATTATCAGCGAGGAAGAATTAAAAGACGCGCCTGCGAAGCTGAAAACTCTTGATAAGAACAAGGACCAGATTCTCGAGGGGGAAGAAATCCTGCCTCCGCCCCCGCAGGGTCGAGAACCCCGAGGAGGGGGGGAAGGCAGGGGCCCTGGTAACAGGGGGGGACCAGGAGGAGATGGATTCCTGATGCGTCTTCCGCTGATGTCGGCTCTCGACCAGGACAGGGATGGGAAAATCTCTGACGAAGAGCGGAAGAAGGCCTCCGGTGCCCTCGCGAAGCTGGATACAAATAGTGATGGAAGGATTGAAATGAGAGAACTGGCACCTCCTCGCCCTCCCCGCGGAGGACGAGGTCCGGGATTTGGGCCACAGCCCCAAAACGTGGATCGACAGTCCCCAGATGAGATCGAGATAGAAGATGGGGCGGCCACTATTCCTGACCGTAAATCCTTCGAAACACTCAGCTATCAGGGGGAAGAGGTCATGATTGATACCCACCTCGCAGGAAATCAGTTCGTCAAATTTCAGATTGAGGGTGCGGATGGAGAAAATCCGGAACTCTATTTCATTAATACCAAGACACATCGAGCCCATATGAGATTCATGTCGGCGGTGGGGCTTCCAAGAGCCCGTCCCGGGGAAGGAGGGCAGATGAGGGGAGTGCTCGTTTATCGCCCGAGACTGAAGGGGTCGAACGGTGACAGGGGTCTTTACACTTTTGAGTTTAACCCCAATGACCGCTACCCCTACGAAACAATTAAGAAAGCGTATGAGCTGCTTATCGGGAAGAGTGCCGAGCTTAGAGGCAGACTGGGTTACTATCCGATGCCTGCTGCTCTGATCCGCTATCACGAGGAAAAAGACCTCTATGATGACGCGCCCTTCCGCGTCTATCTGGACGAGGACCTCTTTGGTGATATTGACTACCTTCCCCTTAATCCGGGAGAAAGTTTTGGACGGCTGAGAATTATGAAGCTGGATGAGTATCCACGACCTCGCGAGATTGTTCTTTATAGATCCCTTCCGAACGAAATGCCTCGCAGTGCGGGGATTATCACTGAAGTTCGTCAGACTCCGCTCTCGCATGTCAATCTGCGAGCGATTCAGGACAAGGTGCCAAATGCGTTCATCGCGGAGGCTTCTCAAATGAAGCAGGTCAGCTCATTGGCAGGTAAATACGTCTATTATAAGGTTGGGGCTGGGGGTTTCACTCTCCGCGAGGCCAATGATGATGAGGTGGAGGCTCATTTCGCGAAACTCCGTCCAGTAAAGCCGCAGAGTCCTTCGCGTGATCTGGAGGAAACTCGGATTCGCGCACTGGACGATATCGGTTTCGGGGATTGGAAAAGCGTCGGGGTAAAAGCTGCGAATCTTGCGGCAATGAGTTCCTTTGAGCTTTCAGAGGGAGTGATTCCGCAGGGATTTGCCGTGCCGTTTCATTTTTATCATACCTTCATGAAGCATAATGGGTTTTATGAAAAGGTAGCGGAGCTTTTTTCAGAGCACGAAAAGGGGGGTGACTCAGAGACGCTACGGAAGGCATTGGGCGATTTTCGAAGATTGATTCGAGAAGGCGATTTTCCCGATGATCTGCGGGAGAGGCTCGCCAAAATACATGCTTCGTTTCCGGAAGGAACCTCCCTGCGCTGCCGCTCAAGTACGAATAATGAAGACCTGCCCGGATTTAGCGGGGCAGGCCTCTATGACTCCTTTACGCATCGAGTCGATGAGGGGCATCTCGCGAATTCCATCAAGCAGGTCTTCGCTAGCTTGTGGAATTTTCGGGCAGTACAGGAGAGGGAATTCTATAGAATTGATCATATGCTTACTGCTATGGGTGTACTGATTCACCCCAATTATGATGAGGAAGAGGCCAACGGAGTGGCCGTAACAACTGACATTCTCTATCGCACGGAAGGAACCTACTACCTGAATACCCAGGTGGGGGAGGACCTCGTCACGAATCCGGAAGAAGACTCCATTCCAGAAGAACTGCTCCTCGACTGGTTTGATGCAGGTAAGATTAAGGTCATGCGGCGCTCCAATCACGCCAAGGGGGAGCTCATTCTCAGCGCGAAACATCTGGAACAGCTTCGCCAAGGGCTCGGAATTATTCATAACCGGTTTGCGAAACTTTATGGCTACTCATACGAGGCCAAGGACTTTGCCATGGAATTAGAATTTAAGATTACAAAAGAAGGAAAACTCAGCATCAAGCAGGCCCGGCCATGGATTTTCTCGGAGTGAGCCTTTCTTCGTTTGCGGCCGCTGGAACGCAGTAAACTGAGCATAGAAGAGAGCCTGCCCATAGACCTCTTGCTATCTGACTTAATTTCCATCACGCTGAGGGGCCGTAACATTCAGAGGTCTTCCACGGGGCCAGAATTCGATGAGAGTCACCCGGATATTTTTCGCAACCATTCTTGTGGTCGCGCTCAGTACTACGTGGTCAAAGGCGCAGGAGAAAGGTGCGCGCGCGGATATACTAGAGATTCCCATGGTTCCGTCTGGAGCAGGTGCTCGTTCAGGTTTTCTCGGAGTGGGTGCTGAGGAGCTAACCGCGGAGGAGGTGGAAAAGCTGGGGATCGCCGGAGGTCTTCGCCTCACGGAAGTTGAGAATGATAGTCCAGCGAATAAAGCAGGGGTTGCGATCGGAGATATTGTCCTGAGGGTCGAGGGAGAAGAAATTAGCGGCGTGCTTCAGTTTCGCAATGTGATTGCCGGTTATCGGGAGGGCGAGGTCGTTAGGCTCAGGCTGATCCAGAGGGGAGAGCAGGTGGAGAAGAGAGTGACCTTGGGGAAACGTCCCCCCCTGCCCATGGTGGTCATCCCGCCCGAGGCGATTGAGCAAAAAGGACCCCAAGCTTTGCCTAACGCTAGGATAGCTGACCCTCGGTTTCAACGGTTCGGTCTGGGAGACGACGGCCAGCGTTTCAAGATGCGAGACAACGATGGGACAGTTGAAGTTGTCGGTGCCCCAGAAGCGCGCGAGGCCACAGTGTGGGACATGTCTAACAAGGTCGCCTTCGAAGGTCCATGGGTGACCCCACAGGACAAGGCTGTTCCCTCCGCAAAAACCCGGCAGCGAATCGAAAGGGTCGAAAAAACATTTGCGCTTAGATTGCGGGGTCCCAAGGCCTTTTTGCCGCCGCGGCGCCCTGATCCCGCGCCTCGTGTTCCGGCAATTCCCCCGCAGCTGAAAAATGCACCTAAGTCGGAGCTCCCTGAGCCGGAACGAGGCAAATGAGTTCGAATATAGTAGGTATTCAACGGAGTTTCACAAAGGTAAGAATCTCTGAGTCCTGAAGGCATTTTCTCATCAGGGCACCCTGATAAAGTGCAAGGTTGGCAAGCGCATCGGCATTGGATAGACCATCGGCGAGTTTCACCTGACCAACCGGAATTTCATGCGTTATGCCATTTTCTCGGACGTCCATGCCAACCGGCAGGCGTGGGAGGCGGTGCTTGCAGATATCGCGCAGCAAGGCGTGGACACTCTGGTCTGCCTCGGTGATGTCGTTGGTTACGGTCCGAAGCCTCTTGAGGTGCTCGCAGGGGTCAGGGCGGTAACCGCTAATTTCGTTCTGGGGAATCACGATGCGGCAGCCTGTGGTCGGCTTGATCCTTCGATCTTTAATGATCGCGCGCGGGTTGTTATCGAATGGACAAGGGAGCAGCTCGATAATGACGCCCTACAATTTCTTGGGCAGGTGCCCCTCCAGATGAATGGACCAGATGTCTACTTCGTTCATGCCGAGGTAGTACGGCCCGGGGAGTTTGGCTACGTGGAGGGGGTTTCATCTGCGAAGGCCAATCTGGAGGCAATGGTCGAGACCCTCGGGTTCATTGGTCACACCCATCTGCCGCTTGCGTATTCAATATCAAAGCGAGGTGGAGCGGTAACGCAGTTGCCTCCGAAGGATTTTCAGCTGGAACGAGGACAGCGCTATCTCGTCAACGTGGGATCTGTTGGTGAACCCCGGACTACAGACGTTAGAGCCAGCTACGTCATCTATGATGACGCAACCCAAACAGTTTTCTTCCGCAGGGTAGCTTTTGATGTAGAAGCCTACAAGAGGGACCTCCAGCAGGCCGGCCTAGAGATTCTCCCATACTTTGTGCAGGTTGTTGATGCTGGGAAGGTGGCAGATGCTCCCCGTCCTTCCGCAGCGCCACAGCTTGCCCTCGCGCATCTCCCGAAGGTTGGGGAGGTCGTGGCTGGAGGCCAGGGACACTTAGTGATGGGAATGCCTGGAACGGGAGGGCGTCCGGCGACAGGTATAGGGGGCTCGGTTTCGCAGCCCAAGTCCAGTCTGCCTTGGGTTCTGAGCATTGCTGCCCTTGTCACTATTCTGATAGCGATCATCGCTATCGGTATGATGCAGGGCGAAGAGGGTGATGCAGGAGTCGACGTAGAGACAATACCCCGGAGTCCTGAAAAAATTCTGACAAATACGGCTCCCACGAAAGAGGTTGAGCGAGTGGATACGGTGCAGGGTCCGATTAGAGATTTGATTGTTCAACGATTCGGAAAAAATTTTCGCAGTCTTGCAGAGCTTCGTTCAGAGGCTGGTGAATTGAATTCAGGCAAGCCAATACCAGAGGGCATGCTGGATCTCGGAGCTGCAGGTAACGAGCCTTCCGGACTAGTGTGGGAGGGCTACTTGCGTGTTCCAGAGAGAGGATTCTACAAGTTCTCTCTTGAGGCTTCGTCTGGTGCAGCTCTTCTTATCTACGGGGAAGAGCAGGTCTCCTCGATTTCAGGATCGCAAGAATCAGCCCGAGTTCTCTGTAGAAAGGGCCATGCACCATTCCGTGTAGAATATTTTCAGCAGGGCGGGGAGCAGAGCCCGGGGCTTAGTCTGACTTGGTCTGGTCCCGGGCTAGGCGGCACGCTTTCTCTGGTGCGCGAGGCAGGCAGTAGTGGGGCGGCGATTGCAGGGAGCCCCTCGCCGGGGGATTCCGAGTCTACCTCGACGGATCCTACAGCGCCCGGCAGCACTGCTGAAGACCAGGTGGATCGAACGGCTCCGGAAAGTATGAGCGAGGGCCTGACCGCCTATTGGCCTCTCGATCGCCGGGCCTCCACAGCCGTTTCGCGTTTTCAAGTGACGGAGCGGGGAGTCGAGGAGAAGCTCATTATGAAAGGTCAGCCCCTGCGTTACCTCCGGCCGGCTGTTGACCCGGGAGCGCTGAAGTGGGAGAGGCCTGGGTTTGACGACTCAAATGGCTGGCTTGATGGGAGCAATGGCATTGGCTATGAGGATGTTCCGGGAGCGTTCAAAGAGCTTCTTGAGACTCGGATTGAAACAGCAAAGGGGAAGCACCCACATAGTCTCTATCTGCGAATTCCGTTCGAGGTAAAGGACCCAAAGGCTTACGAACAACTTGCGCTTTATATTTATTACGACGATGGATTTAAGGCCTATCTGAACGGTTCGGAACTAGGTAGCAGGAATGCGCCTTTTCCTTTCCTATGGAACTCGGGTTCCGCCAAGAAGAGGAACGATAGTGACGCGGTCAAAGCAGAGGCAATCAGGCTTAGTGCGCGACGGGTCAGCCAACTGGTGAAGGGGACTAATGTTTTGGCAATTCATGCCCTTAATGACGGGGAGAAGAGTAAGCCCAATGCAACAAATACCAGTTGTGCGAGTACCGATATGCTCATTCTTGCTCAGCTCGTTGGCTTACGCAAAGACGATCAATTGCCCGAGGAGTCGATTAGCAGGGTGCCAAGCAAACATGAGTTGCCGATCGAAGACGCCATGATCAAGGGAGAGGTGAAGGTGGTAGACGAGGGCAGATTCGGGGAGGCCTATGACTTTGGTGGAGGCAGCCTTGATATCGGAAGTAAGAATGAGTTCGCGATCGCGGACCAATCCTTTACTGCGAGTCTTTGGTTCACTAGGAATCCCGGTTCCACTGACGGCCATGCAAGGCGGTTGATCTCTGCGGGGGCCGGTTCGGATCAGAAGGCGGGTTGGGCGCTTTGGCTTCAGAAGGATGGCACGGGTCTCACCTTTCGCGTGAGTGATGGTGATTCTGGCTCGGACCTTACGGCCAAATACGAAAGCCTTGTGAATGGTGAGTGGCACCACGTGGCGGTGGTTGTTGAACGAGATAGCAGCAGAGTTCAGGTATTCATCGACGGAGCTTTGGTAGCGGAGAAGGTTGCTGCGGCCCTGCTTGACGGGCAGACTATCGGAGCTTCCTCGGGGCTTTGCATCGGGCGTAATTCTGATGATCAACAGCATCACTCTGGCAAGATTGATGACGTTGCGCTTTGGCGTCGGGCCCTATTGCCGGAGGAAATCGAAAGAATTTTCCAATCGGAGCAATCGGTCGGAGGGCTCTTTGAATTGGATCCGCGGGATTAAAATATGGGGAAGGTCCCGGGCAGCCTTATCGGCGGCGGTAGGCCCAGAGATGAGCAGTTCCGCGGATATAAAGCGTATCATGGTCGAGAGCCGGGGAAACGGATGCGGATTCAGGCAGCTGAAAACGATGTGCCATCTCGAACTTACTGCCAGCTTTCACCACGGAGAGAATTCCCTGATCGGAGAGCAGGTAGAGATGTCCATTCGCCGCAACTGGGGATGCACTATATTGTCCGGTTCCTCCAAGACGTCCACGGTAGCTGAGTTTACCTGTCTCTGGGTCTACCGCCGCAAGTGTTCCCCCATTTCGAACCATGTAGATCCGGTCACGATAGAAAAGAGGCGAGGGAATCTCTGGCACACTGCGGTTGAGTTCCCAGGCGATATGTTCTTTCCCGAGCTCGCCCCGTCCTCCAGGAGTAATAGCCATGAGAATCGGCCTTCCCGGGCGGTTCGTGATATGGGCAGACAACTCCTGCTCCGTCCACAGGTTGTCGCGGTTCTTGTCGGCCCACCCGAAGATTCCCTGTTGACGCTCGCGCCGGCGTGCCGGGTCAGAGGGCAGGGGAATCCCCCATCCTGGGTGTCCCAGAGGGAGCTCAGGTCGTAGAGGCCACGTAAAATTTTCGGTAATCTCGTCCCTGCCAACTTTGCCGTCCTTATTCTTGTCGAATTTCAACATGGAGTCCCAGAAGGGCTTGGGGTCGATCTCGGCGTCGGATACCCCACCAAGTTGTGCAGAGGAAATGTAGATTTTGTCTCTGCCCTGGACCGGAATGGCGATGGTCTCGCGTGAAAAGCCTTTTGCGAACCATTTTTCCTGACCGGTCAGGGGGTTGTAGCCAACCACCCTCCCATGCCCAAGGACCACAAGCTCGTCAGCATCTTTGTGTCTCCAGATTGTCGGAGTCGACCAGCCACTTCGCAGGAAAGGTCGTGCGGTTTCCCATACCAGTTTCCCGTTAGCCCGGCTGAATGCGAGGACCCGGGAACGGCTCACTCTACTGTTCTCGAGATTAGCATCATCATCTGTAACAAGAATCAGAAGGTCTTTATAGGCAATCGGAGATGTAGAGGCTCCATAAAGGCTTTTTGAGGTCTGCAGGGGTTTTTTCCAGACCTCCGTCCCGTCGTGTTGGTAGGCAAGAAGGCCATAAGATCCGAAATAGACGTAAACTTTTTCTTTGTCGACAAGGGCAGAGGGAGAGGCAGGGGTGTTTGCCTTATGAACCTTTTGGAGAGGTTTTTCTGGCGCCGTACGACGCCAGAGTTCCTGGCCGTTTCTGCGATCGAGGGCAATGGTGAAGAGTCGTCCTTCATCGAAAGCGGTAAGAAAAATTCGGTCTCCGGCAATGACAGGGGACGAGAGACCAGCGGGTAGGGCTGCTTTCCAGGCTAAGTCGCCAGGCTGAATCATGACTGGGGGTTTGGACTCCTCCATGACGCCGGAGCCATCTGGGCCCCGGAACTGATTCCAAGTCTTCTTCGTTGCCTCACCAGCGTATCCAAGTGAAATCATGAGGATGCCGGTCAGGATCAAAATTCTGCTCACCTTGGAATCTTCCCTGTGCCCCGGCAAGGAACCAAGGAGATTTTCGCCGCACTCTCAGGAGAGACATCTCCATCCTCCCGTCGCAATGTGGGTAATTCTGCTTTTGAGGCAGAATAAGGAGGAGACCCTGTCCGTATGGGATTACGGATTTCTACGCGGAGGTTCTACGATTCCAGCGATATTGGCTCCTTATAGCTGTCATGCTAATGGAGAAAAATCTGGCTAGAATACCGAGGGTTTTTACGGCGTTGCAAGTTTAGGCGTGGAAAGGCCGTTTGAACTTATCCAGACTACAGCCATGGTCTCGAGAAACATTAAATTTATGGTGAGCGGATTTTTTCTCCTCTGCGCCAATTATTGCCCTGCGGCCCCGTGGGCACAGTGGGGGGGGAGCCCAGACAAGAATATGGTTTCCCCTGAGCTGGGTTTGCCAATGGAGATTTCCGGAGGCGAGGAGAGGGAGGACCGGGAAGGAGAGATTAACCTTGCGAGTGCCAAGGGGTGCAAATGGGTCGTTGCCCTTGGTTCAGAGTCATATGGAACGCCAACAGTGGGCAGTGGAGTGGTTCTGGTGGGAACGAATAATGAAAAGCCAAGAAACCCATCCATCGCAGGGGACCGTGGAGTAGTGATGGCTTTCCGGGAAAAGGACGGAGAGTTTCTCTGGCAGCTGACCGCACCTAAGCTTCCGGGCGGGGATGAGGTAGACTGGGAATACCTTGGGATCTGCTCGTCCACGTTGATTGAAGGAGAGCGGGGGTATGTCATGACCAATAGGGGAGAGGTCGCTTGTCTCGACCTGAAGGGGCTGGTCAATGGCAATCAGGGCATTCAGAGCGAGGGTCAATATATGGCGGGGCCAGGTAAGAAGGGAGCTGATGTGGGGCCTACAGATGCCGATATTTTATGGACCTATGACATGATCAAGGAGCTTGGAGTTGTTCCACATAATATCACGAGTAGCTCCGTTGCTTTGGTGGAGGGAAAGATTGTGGCGACAACTTCGAATGGAATCAATGAAGAGCATGATCATATCCCTTCACCGAAGGCACCTGCCTTGATCACATTGAATGCAATGACTGGAAAGCTCGAGGGCATCGAGAAGGCTGGCATCTCGGCGGCAACAATGCATTGCAATTGGTCTTCACCCTGCATTGGAAAACGGCGTGGGCGCCCTGCGATATTCTTCGGAGGTGGAGATGGCTTCCTGCATGCATTTGATCCTGCAGGAAAGAAGTCGGATGAAGGCAGCCCTGTCCTGCAGGAGGATTGGCGGGTAGATGCCAATCCTCCGGAATATCGGTTTGATGAGGACGGTAAGCCTCGGGACTACCCGTCATATCGGGGTCCGAGTGAAATTGTGGGAACCCCGGTTTATCATAAGGGAAAGGTGTTCGTGACGGTAGGGCAGGACCCGGAAAATGGAGATGGAGTGGGGATGCTCAGTTGCGTAGATGCAGAAACTGGAAAGCCGGATTGGACCTACAAGAAGATTAACCGCTCTCTATCAACTCCCTCCGTGAAGGACGGCCTCGTTTACATTGCGGATTTCACTGGTCAGATTCATTGTGTCGATGCCAGCTCTGGTAAGGCGCTTTGGGTTCACGATACGCTAAGCCGAATCTGGGGTTCCACTCTGGTGGCAGACGGCCGGATCTATATTGGGACAGAGGATGGGGAAGTGATTATCCTGAAAGAGGGACGTAATCTTGAAGAGGTGGGGACTGCTGAGTTCTCAGGCCCTATTTATTCCAGTTTGGTGGCGGCCAATGGGACCTTATATGTCCAGACCCAGAACCATCTTTACGCTTTCGGGAAATAATACCGGACCTGCTCACTGGTTGCGCAGGCCGTAGAGGGCCTTTTTAGTTCTCACGATGAGCATATCCCCGGAAACCGCGGGAGACCCCATGCATCCAGCTTCCAGTTCGTTCGTTGAGATGACCTTGAAATTACGCTCAGCGGCAAGAACGGTGCCCTTCCCGTTTTCGTCGAACAGGTAGATCATCCCGCCGGCCATGATGGGAGAGGCGGAGAAGTTCCCCCCAATCCGCTTCTTCCATATTTCAGTGCCCGTCCGGGCATCGAGGCAAGCGGCGACTCCCCCATCATCGATCATGAAAAGAAGGTCGCCCCTGATAAGGATGGATGGCTTTTTCGGTGCCGCCTTCGTATATCGCCAAGCCACGTGACTCTCGGTAACGTGACCCTCTCCATCTGGACGAACGGCGAGGAGAATGCCCTTACTGAAGCCCATTGTGGTGTAGACCATCCCAAGGCCTGTGACCGGTCTGCAGGAGGTGGAATGAGTTCCAATCGTCTCCACCCGCCAGAGCTCCTTTCCAGTAGTTGGATTGTATCCATACAGAGCCATTGCTCCCGCACTGACGAGGACGGACTTTCCGCCGGGGGTTTTGACCATTATCGGAGTGCCATAGGCCTTGCGCATGTCGCCGTCTCTCTTCGGTTTTCCACTGGCGTCGAGATCGCGGTAATCGACGCTCCGAGGCGTTTTCCAGAGCGTCTTCCCAGTCAGCTTATCGAGTGCCACAACAAATTGATGATCAGCGCCGTCGAAGTTTAGGATAAGAGAATCACCATGGAGGATTGGAGAAGAGCCGGCGCCCCGGAAATGATCGCAGGTAAAGTCAGTACGTTTCCAGACAACCTCACCATCGGAAGCCCTGAGGCACGCTGTATATGGAGAGCCGAAAGTCAGGTATACTAATCCGTCTTCAAGCGCTGGAGTAGGTGAGGCGTAAGAGTTAAAGGCGTGACAGAACTGTGGTTTTTCCACCGTCCAAAGCAGCTTATCGTAGAGAACTTTGCCATTGGATTTGTTGAGACAGAGAACCGAGAGTTTCGTGCCCTCGACATTCGCATTTGTAACCCAGACTCGGTCCCCCCAGACCACGGGAGAAGACCAGGCCTTGCCCTGCAAGGGGGTTTTCCAAGCGACATTCCTCTCCTCATTCCATACCGTGGGTAATCCAGCATTTTCGGCCCGCCCATCCTCGCCGGGACCCCGGAACTGGTCCCAGTTCTCAGTCGCGTTGGAGAGGATGCAGAGAGCCGCGAGATAGAGAAGGGTGAGACATGCCTGACGGAAAAACATGGTGAGATCCTCCTCTCCTCATCACTTCTGGTCAAAGGAGAAATACGGCCCTCTTCCTCACTCTCATGGAGCAGTTCGACCCAGTGGGGAAGGAAGCGTTTTCCCCTGCTGGTAGAGTTTCAGGCGTTCCTGTTGCTCCTTCTGCTTGTCTGGCCGCTGGCCGGCCTCCAGAAGTGCAATGACTTTCAAGGTTGTCTGAATTGCTGCAGGAAACTGGTTCGCAGCGGCGTGAGCGGCTGCGAGGGTAGAGAGAAGAGCTGGGTCATCGGTAGCACCCGGAGCCTGCATCATGAATTTTGCGTAACGGAGGGACTCCGCTCCATTCCTTACAGAGGAGTTGCCGGCGGTGGCCAAGAGCCACGAAACTCTGTTCAGGGCTGCAATCTGCTTTGGCGTGTATTTCAGGCTTGTGAGAAAAGAGGATAAGGCTTCCGCTTCTCGATTTTGCCGAAGAAAAATTTCGCCAAACTGGAAATGTACGGATCCGAGCTGCATGTTTCGTTTTTGTTCTGCCGGAATACCGGGGTTTCCAGGAGGGGCTTCGTGCTTCTCCAGAAAGCTGAGCAGGGAGGCACGGGCCTCTTCGAGATAGGCCCCTTCCATGGAGGCCCTCGAAAGTGCCACGGGATCCGCAGGAAAATATTTTTTGGCCCATACTCCCTGGAAGGGAACGGCAGCCTCAAGCGCGGACTGAGGGTTTCTTCCAAGCTTCTCAAGGTCCGATATGATGTGTGATACCTCTACCGGGCCTTTATAGATCGCGCTGAGCCACCCTCCCCGGTCGATCAGAAAACTTACTGGTACCGGCATCTGATGATGACGGTAGACAGTCGCTAGAATCGATTGCTGAAGAAGCGAGAGGAGTCGTTCATCCGCCATCCCTCCCGCACCTCGAAACCCAAATTTTGCCAGAGCTCGTGCGGCATCCTCCGGAGTAATCTGTTCATCTGGATTGAGGTGGTCGACATTTAGGGCGATAACCCTGATACCTTTGGATTCGAGCAAGCTACGAGAGCTCTCAAATGCCTCCAGTTCGGAAGCGCAAGGGGTGCACCAACTCGCCCAGAGATTGATGAGAACCGCCGTGCTTGCAGTCAGTCGAGTAATGCTTTGTGCCTTGCCCGAGAAATCCTGGTAGCTGAGCTCGGGAATCTTGAGAGGTTGCGAGAGCCGGATGCGAGCGACCTCCGTCGCCTCGGGGAGGCTTATTGGCTTAGCCGGAAGACTGACGGTCTCTCTCTTGCCTGCCTCTATCGCTTGCCCACGTTCCTGCGTCAGTATCCAGCGTTTCCCCTCCTCGAGCCCTTTAAATTCTTCTTCCGCTCCGCCCGCCCAGCGGACCTTTGCCGCTACAAGACGCTTGTCCGCGGCTCCAAGGCCAAAGTGAATCCACTTACTCGATTGGCTCATCAGGCCATTACCAGCGTGGAGGGTCTTTACCCGGCGCTGGGCAGAGTCAGAGAATATGAGTTCGACCTGCGACCCAATGGCATCCCGGGAACATTTGCTTGCCGGGTTGCCCGCCAGTCTGAAGGAAATCCAGCGGGAGCTCTCCGGAGGAATCTTGTTCTGAAGGAACTGTAGACGAGGAGCGGAGCGGTTGGAGAACCAGAGATCCAAGTCTCCATCGTGGTCCCAATCTGTAAGTGCAAGGCCTCTTCCATCCGAGGGCATTCCAAACCCACTGAGTGTTGAGATGTCGGCGAAGTCACCCTGCCCGGTGTTCAGGAAGGCACAATGCCGCTCCCTCCCGCTGAAGGAGGAGCCATCCCGAATGCGTTGGGCGAGATCGCTGAAAGCTCGAAGGTAGCCCTTGGTTCCCTCGTCCGGACTACTTGTCTCTGGTGCTTGCGACACGACCTGCCGCCAGTAGAAACTTCACAAGTCATCCGGATCTCTCTGAGTGATGAATCCGTTGGTTACGAGGAGGTCCTCCCATCCATTGTTATCGAGGTCAGCGAAGAGGGAACTCCATGCCCATCGGCCCATGGTGGTGCCGGAGGAAACGCTGACATCCTTGAAGCGCCCCTGGCCAAGGTTCTGGAAAAGTGAATTTCCTCTTGCGTGGCGCTGATAGAGCGCTCGAGTTTCGGCTTTGCCCCCACTCTTGAATTTCTCCTGAAAAGCAATGCGGTTGCCGGCCGAGGAGAA
>CEWH01069515.1_pt1 | contig 22755 bp, 16 predicted proteins | sample 531231 | NCBI WGS metagenome assembly CEWH01 (sample SAMEA2622316, study PRJEB7988) | marine metagenome | biome: marine biome (ENVO:00000447); feature: surface water layer (ENVO:00002042); material: "saline water (ENVO:00002010), including plankton (ENVO:xxxxxxxx)" | depth 5 m | reverse complement strand
CTCCCTTGGAGAAAATGATTACCGGAACTTGGTCTTTCAAAGTGGAAACAATTTCTCGCATCCAGCGACCGGAAGCCTCGTGAAAAACATGATCCGCCAGTACGCCTCCCTGGGTGTCAAAGATCTGCACGGCATCCACCCCGCACTCGATCTGCATCTGCAGATACTCGATACAAGCGGCGGTCAATTTCTCGAGCAAAGAATTGAGCGTCTTTGGGTCGGTATAAAGCAAGTTCTTAGCAGCGACGAATTCACGGGAACTTCCACCTTCCATCATGTAGTTGGCGAGCGTCCAAGGCGAACCGGCAAAGCCAATCAGCGCTGTCTTACCGTCGAGGCCATCGCGAATTAAGGGAAGCGCCCGCGCCACGTAGTCAAGACGCTCACGTATGGCACCGGTTTCGAGTCGATTCACGTCCGCTTCAGACTGAACCTTGAACGCCATCTCAATTCCCCCTTTATCACTGAAGCCGTAGGACTGTCCCATCGCCTCGCAGATCACAAGAATATCGCTGAAAAGAATCGCAGCGTCATGGTCGAAGCGGCGAATCGGCTGCAGGGTCACCTCTGTGGCCAGCTCGGGCGTCTGCACGATTTCGACAAAACTATGCTTTTCTTTCACCGCCATGTATTCCGGCAGGGAACGGCCAGCCTGGCGCATCATCCACATGGGCGGGTAATCGAGGGGTTCGCAGCGGCACGCTTTGAGAAAGCGTTCACGGTTGGAAATCGCTTTGACCGCAGCTCCTGTGTTTTCTGAATCGCCTGAAATCATTAGGTTGGGATAGTCTCTATTCACCGATTTCAAAACCGAAAGCCCTGTGTTTATCACGGATTCCAGCTCAAAAAATGTCCGGTTAAGAGAGGCAACTACGAGGAGGAATGCGCATTTTCAACCTCGAAAGGCAACGCGAAGCAGCGCTAAGGACAGAAGAAGGCAGGCGTTCGCCTTCATGGAACTTGAGAACATCAGAAGTGAGCCATCGTTATGTCCCTTGGCTCCACTGTCTTCTCCGATTTCTTCACCCCGTATAGAACAATCTCCGAAAGCTCACTGGCCTCAACCGGAGCATCGGTAAAAGGCGCTTTGAAATTGAAAGTCGAGTCAAACTTACGAAGTCGGGACTCAGCTAACCCATAACTTCGTGCTGGCTGACAAAGCTTTGCCACTGCATCGGGCGCATCGCGTATACACCTTGGCAGTGACGTCCCACTCCAGGATCGAAAATCTCCCAACCGAACTCAGAGGAGCGTCGGCCGTAGTCAAGGCGATAGATCCAGTTCCCAAATTCATCCTTGCGCCAAAGATCGGGATCGTTTCCCGGCACAACCTCTGAAAATTCCCAGACACTGCGAATCACATCGCGATCATAAGCAGATGCCAACCCCGAGAAACCGTGGCAGTTGGTCTTGACGGTATCACTCGCTTCGCTGAGGCATGGATCATGGATCTCGCTGATCGGATAGTGAAAACTTTCGTGGGTTCCGTGGGTTCCGTGGCGTGCCTGCTTTTCATGAACCCTCTCATCTTGAAAGGCCTCATCTTCCCCAACCGTTGCGGCCTCAAGGACTGTGCTGTCACAGTCAAAGTCACTATCGTTCCTACCTCTCGAGTGCTGTCCAAGATCAGCATGATCAAGTTCACTGGCCTCATCTAGTGCGTCCCACCAGTTCGGTAATACCTCTTCTCTGCTATCGTAAAACATAAATGCTGAAAATTTGAACAGTATGTGAGTCTACACTGATTTTAGAAATTTGAAAACAATAAATGTGATTTTTTGAACAGTATCCCCATGAGCGAACGGGAAGATCGCTTTTGAGCCATCTCTACTCGATCGCCTGCTTAAAGAAGTGAGGAGCTTTGGAACGAAATAGCGAATCACTGGACGGCTCAGACGCTAAGCGTGGTATTCCTGCAATGCCACAACACTCAAATCGGAAGCCCTCAGCGACTTAATCGATCGGATCGCAGCTTGCGCGCCCCGCATCGTAGTGATGATGGGCACGCGATTAGCCAGCGCACCGCTGCGGATCCGCACCTCATCACGGCGCGGTATACGACCGCTCGGGGTGTTGATGACCATGGCGATCTCACCATTCTTGATCATGTCTAGCACATTGGGGCGTCCTTCAGCCAACTTGTGCAAGGTGTGAACCTCAATCCCGGCGTCCTCGAAGGTTCGCGCGGTGCCAGAGGTGGAGTAGATCTCAAACCCAAGTTCGGCAAATTCACGAGCCAACGGGATGGAGGCTTCCTTATCCCGGTCTTTCACACTGAAGAAAATCTTGCCGTCCAGCGGCAACTGAGAAGAGGCGGCCATCTGAGACTTCGCGTAAGCCATGCCAAGGTCGGCATCGATGCCCATGACTTCTCCGGTCGATTTCATTTCTGGCCCAAGACTGATATCGATGCCGGGGAACTTGGAGAACGGGAAGACGGCTTCCTTCACGGAATAATGCTCGGGATGGATCGGCTCTGTGAAGCCCATGTCAGCCAACTTTTCCCCAGCCATAACCTTCGCCGCCATCTTAGCAAGCGGCACGCCAATAGCTTTGGAAACGAACGGCACGGTCCGAGAAGCCCTCGGGTTCACTTCGATCACATAAAGTTCCTCATCTTTCACCGCGAACTGAATGTTCATGAGGCCATGCACTTTCAGTTCAACGGCGAGGCTTTTTGCTGCCGCAGAAATCTGCGAACGCATTTCATCGCTTAACGAGAATGAGGGAATCACACAGGCGCTGTCACCGGAGTGAATGCCTGCTTCTTCGATGTGCTCCATAATGGCACCAACCACGGTGGTCTCACCGTCGGAGATACAATCCACGTCAACCTCAACGGCATCCTCAAGGAAACGATCTACAAGGACAGGGCGCTCAGGACTGACGTCGACGGCATTCTGCATGTAAGTCTTCAACTCCTCATCGTTGTAGACGATCATCATGGCACGACCGCCGAGCACAAAGGATGGACGAACGAGCACAGGATAACCGATACGACCAGCGATCTCGACGGCTTCATCCGGCGACACCGCCGTGCCAGCCGGAGCCTGTTGAAGGCCCAGTTTGTCAAGTAGGGCAGAGAAAAACTTCCGGTCCTCGGCAAGTTCGATACTCTCGGGCGAAGTGCCGATGATATTGCAACCATGGCGCTCAAGGTCGGCAGCAAGATTGAGCGGAGTCTGACCACCAAACTGGACGATGACGCCCCAGCAATCTTCCTGCTCATAGATATTGAGCACGTCTTCCAGCGTGAGTGGCTCGAAGTAAAGTTTGTCGCTGGTATCGTAGTCGGTCGAGACAGTCTCAGGATTAGAGTTCACCATGATGGTCTCGAAACCGAGTTCCTTGAGGGCGAAGGAGGCGTGTACGCAACAGTAGTCAAACTCGATCCCCTGACCGATCCGGTTGGGACCGCCACCGAGAATCATAACCTTCTTCTTATCTCCGCCGCGGGCCTCGTTCTCGATGCCGTAGGTGGAGTAGTAATAAGGCGTGTATGCTTCGAACTCAGCCGCGCAAGTGTCGACGAGTCGGTAAGTCGGGGTGACACCGGCTTCCTTGCGCATGGCGCGAACGTCGTCAGGCGAACTGTCGGTCAACACAGCAAGTTGTTGATCAGAATAACCGAGGCGCTTGGCGCGGCGGAAATCCATCTCGTCGAGATCGGTGCCGAGTTCTTTCTCGGACTCGAGGATGTCCTCGATGTTCTTGAGGAACCATGGGTCGATCCCGCTGAGTTCATGGATCTTCTCCAGGGTCAGTCCGGCTTCGAAAGCGAGGCGCAGGAAGAAAACACGCTCAGCGTTCGGAGTGGCGAGGCGCTCGCGGATGTAGTCGATGTCGGGAGTGCCATCTTTACCGTCCATGCCGAGACCGAAGCGACCGGTCTCGAGGGAGCGCAGGGCTTTCTGGAAAGACTCCTTAAAAGTGCGTCCGATGGACATAGCTTCACCCACACTCTTCATCTGAGTGGTGAGGGTAGCATCGGCGTCTCGGAATTTCTCGAAGGTGAATCGCGGGCACTTCACCACGCAGTAGTCGATGCTCGGCTCGAAGCTGGCCGGGGTCTCGCGAGTGATGTCGTTCGGAATCTCGTCGAGAGTGTATCCCACAGCGAGCTTGGCAGCGATCTTGGCGATGGGGAAACCAGTCGCCTTAGAAGCGAGTGCCGAGGAACGCGACACACGCGGGTTCATCTCGATGACGATCATGCGCCCGTCGGCAGGATTCACTGAAAACTGTATGTTGGAACCGCCGGTCTCGACGCCGATCTCGCGGATGACAGCGAAGGACGCGTCCCGCATAACTTGGTATTCGCGGTCGGTCAGGGTCTGGGCCGGAGCCACGGTGATGGAGTCCCCCGTGTGAACGCCCATGGGATCGAAGTTCTCAATGGAACAAATCACCACGCAGTTGTCGGCCCTGTCGCGCATGACCTCCATCTCGTATTCCTTCCAGCCGAGGAGCGACTCATCGATGAGCACCTCAGTCACGGGAGAAAGGTCCAGACCGCGGCGGACGATCGTTTCAAATTCTTCCTTGTTGTAAGCAATGCCGCCGCCGGTGCCGCCGAGGGTGAAGGCAGGGCGGATAATCAGGGGGTAGCTGCCGATTTCCTCGGCGATGGCGAACCCTTCGTCCATGGTATGAGCGATACCTGAACGAGGCATATCGAGGCCAATCTTCTCCATGGCCTGCTTGAAGAGCAGGCGGTCTTCCCCCTTATCGATCGCTTCGGCATTCGCTCCGATCATGCGAACTCCTGATTTTTCCAAGTACCCGGACCGAAACAGATCCATCGCTGTGTTCAGAGCGGTCTGGCCGCCCAGGGTCGGGAGGAGCGCATCCGGCTTTTCCTTCTCAATGATGCGCTGAACCACTTCCGGTGTAATCGGCTCGACGTAGGTCTTCGCCGCGAACTCCGGATCGGTCATGATGGTGGCCGGGTTGGAGTTCACCAGAACCACGGTGTATCCTTCTTCCTGAAGGGCCTTGCAGGCCTGAACGCCGGAGTAATCAAACTCACAGCCCTGTCCGATAACAATGGGTCCTGAACCGATCAGGAGGATTTTCTTAATCGAGTTGTCGCGAGGCATCTTTTTTTGGGATCCAAAAGTTTAGACTTCTTGCATCTGCGGCACCATTCCGCAACGGATGAAAACGCTTTTTTAGCTGGTTTAGCGACGTTTCTTCCGAGATTCCCGAAGAGTGGCTAAGATTCCACCTGAAATGGGCCTATTTTCTTCGAAAACTGTGACCCTCGACCTGTTTGAAGATTCAAATGATCAGCAATCACCGAACTTGATCCACCTTTCCCCGACTCTCGCCGCTCTCTCGGCACGATTTGTCACCAATCCCGCCCCCTTAGACCGGAACCAATCGACCCGTTTTCAGGCTAATCGACCAGGCCAATCCCGCCAAGGCCTTATCGATTCTGGGACAGTCCTCGTGAAACCAGGTCAGTTAACGCCCATTGTCCACATGGAAGTCCTTGCCGGCGGTTGCCGGGTCCATGATCACCCATAGATTCCAAGACCGGATTAGCAAACATTTCCCCCTGACCAGTGGTAAAATAGTTTGGCAAAGTGAAATAATTCGCTTCATTGAGGAATCAGGATCATGGTTAAATAACGCCGTCTATCCGGAATAGACTGATTCTCAGGCACCTACTATCCTACCCTACCCCCCACCGCTACACGTTGTCCGAAGCATCCACAGATCTGCTTGGAAAAAACTACTTCCAGACTCGGGAGGAGCTAGCTGGAGCTATTGAAGCGCTGAAAGCCATGGGCAAGGAAAGCGGTATCGATCCAGGCCGTCTCGCACTGCTAGAGAACCTCATGGCGAATCTTGAGGATCCGTTCCTGTTTGTGGTCGTCGGAGAAGTCAACGCGGGCAAGTCGACGCTGCTAAATGCCCTTTTTGGTGAAGACTTTTGCGAATCCGACGTCGTCCCGACTACGGAGCGAATCGGATTTTTCAAATACGGGGAAGAGGCTCACGATTTCGAGTTTTCGAAAGACATCGTCGAGATCTTCCGGCCAAATGCTTTTCTGCGTGACTTCAATATTGTCGATACGCCCGGAACCAACTCAATCGAATCCGAACATCAGCAGATCACAGAGCAATTCCTGCCGATGGCAGATCTTGCCCTTTTTGTGTTCTCGGTTACGAATCCATGGGGAGCTACGACTTGGGATTTCCTCGACCGTATTCATCACCAGTGGAAGAAAAAGATCGTCTTTATTCTCCAGCAGTGCGACCTCCGAACCGAAGAAGAAGTCGCTGCCATTCTTGAGCACCTGCAAAAGACAGCTCATCATCGCTTCGGACAGCACTTCCCCACTTTCGCCATTTCCGCTAAGCAGGCGTTTTTAGCCAAGACATCGAAGTCCGGTAATGATGAGCTGGCCGCCGCCAGCCAGATCCAAGGCCTCGAGCAATACATTTCCGGCGTGGTGGATTCCTCAGAACCTCGCCTCGTCAAGCTAGTCCACGCGTGGCGCGCTGCCTGCTATGTGTTGGGCGAGGTGAAAGACCAACTGGGTGCGGCCGCTGAAATTATTCGGGCGGACAACGAACTGCTTAGTGAGCTGAAACCCGCCAGCGAGGTTCAGCAAAAGCGAACCCTTAAAAAATGCGAGCCTCTCTTTGAAGCATTTGACCAGAGCTTTATGGCTGCCGGCCTTCAGGCCGAGCCTATCCTGGACGCGGAGCTTCGAATTATCTCCGCCCTAGTTCCAAAGAAGAAGGCGGCCGAAGAAATTGAAGGACTGATTTTTGCTACGACGATGAAAGCCGTACACCGCAGTGTTGGTGCAGGAGCCAATGCCATCCAAGAAGACGTGCAGCACCTTTGGGAACGAGTTTCGCAAGAAATGCGCGATGCCTTCAAACTGGAACTAAGCGTTGGTGAGGGTGGCGACCCCAACTGGGAAGAATCCCACGCGAGGATTGGTGAGGGAGTCGCCACCGCGACGCAGCAAGCGCTGCGCGAACTCCACCTCAAGGATGAACTGGCTCGCCTCTTCATGCAGCGCAGCAAGATCATATGGGGATTCATTTTCACCGCTATACTTTCCATATTAGCTGGCGTGATTCTATCGATGCTCCAAATCAATCCATGGAACGCAGTCGCCTTCGGCGCTGCTGGTGGGTGCTTCGCTCTTGGGGCGGTAACCGGAGCCTCCTCGGTCCGTAAGATACGTGGCTACTACATGGGAGTGCTGAAGAAACATCGAAGCATGGTTGCCCAGAAACAGCGTGATGCCTTCATCAGGGGGACCTCAAAATTTTACGAAGACTTCGTGGACCTCTTCAACCCTCTACGCAGCGTCTGTCAGAAGCATCGCGACAAGTATGAACCCCAGCTCAAGGTGATTCGGGAAACAGAGAAATCGCTGGCTCAGCTGGAAAAAATCCTAGCACCCGTAGAAAAAGCTCTTAGCGCCAAGAGAAAGGGCTAAGCGGACCTAAAATAAAACATTCCAAGCAGTGGCTGCATTCAAACGGACTGCGGAGGCTGATCCCCAAACGCTTTTTCAGCGATGTCACAGATAAGGTGTCCGGCAATGAGATGGCATTCCTGAACCCTTGCTGTGATATCCGAAGGAACCGCAAGAAGGCAATCGGCTATATCGGCACACTTCCCGCCGCTTTGCCCAGTGAAAGCAAAAGTCTTCATTCCTAAACTTTTAGCAAATTCTAGCCCGCGAATCACGTTATCACTATTGCCTGATGTGGAAATTCCCACGGCGATATCTTTCTTATCGCAAAGGGCTTCGATTTGGCGGGCATAAATAGCTTCATAACCGAAATCGTTGGCGCAGGCCGTGATAATTGAGGTGTCTGTAGTAAAAGCTATCGAGGGAAGACCCTTCCGGTTTTCCACAAAACGCACCACAAACTCGGTTGCAAAATGCTGCGCATCGGCTGCGCTCCCCCCGTTGCCGAAGAAACAGATCTTGCCTCCCTGCTTGAGACACTCAACCACCTCCTCGCCCATCTGATCAATCACGTTGGAGCAGACCTCTTCGAACTTGGCAACGGTAACGGTGTGCTCGGCAATAGTTTGATGAATCAATTCACTGGATGACATGGATCAACGGTATCAAGAGATTATTTGGAGACCGGAACGCCGGCAGGGAATTCGTTTTTCATGACTGCTAATAGCTCCTCTTTTCCAATAGGAGTCGTTCCCAACTTTCCTACCACGAGGCTGCTAGCGAAGTTTGAAATCTGAGCGGCAACGACAGGATCAAGACCAGCACAGAGCCCCAGCGTGTAGATCGCAATAGCTGTGTCTCCAGCACCGGATACATCAAACACTTCCCTTGCCCTCGCCTTAATGTGAACGGGCTCGTTACCCTCGGCAAAAACAAGCATGCCCTGCTCGCCTAGAGTCAGGAGCAACTGCTGACAAGCCCAGCGCTCTAGCAGTGATGTCCCGACGGTAAGTAAAGGTGCGTCCTGCATGGGGTCGACGCCCTCGTCACGATTATTATCTTCAACGCCAGCACAGGCGAAAGCTTCAGAACGATTCGGTTTTAACGCAGTGACTCCTTTCCACTCGATCGGATTACCGGGCTTCGGATCAACCGTCACAACGACCTCATGCTTGCCGGCAAGTGCAATCATACCACTGACCAGCTTCTGGGTAATGAGGCCCTTCCCGTAATCTTCAATGATGATACCATCTAAGTTAGGCAGAATCGGCTCTATTTTGCTGAGCAGTTCCATGACTTGTTCCGAGCTTGTGGTGCGACGCTTCTCGCGATCGATTCTGACTACCTGTTGGTGACGGGCCACCACACGGGTTTTAGTAATAGTAGGGTAATCAGCGCTCTGAATGCAGCATCCAACGCCGATACCACATTCTGCCAACGTTTCGGTGAGCAAGCTCCCGTTCGCATCTTGACCAAACAATCCGGCCAACTCGAGCGACGTCTCAAAGGGAGTCATGTTTCGGGCTACATTAGCCGCACCGCCGGGGTAGCGTGACTCGCGCTGCACCTCAACGACAGGGACAGGTGCCTCAGGTGAGATGCGCGAAACGCTACCCCAGATGAACCAATCCAACATGACGTCACCGACTACGAGAATGCGCTGGTTTGAAAAGCGCTCGAGCAAGGCTTCCGGTGAGATTTTTTCTCCCATATCTGATCGTAGGCTACGACTCCTGACAAGTGAATGCAACCACCGAGGCGTTCGGGGAAAGCGCGCCAAGTTTAGTCATGGAGTTCGGATTTCACGCCTAATTTCTCCCGGGCGGGTGACCGACTTTAGCGAGACTTCCGCCTCTCTTTCCTGTCCCAGCCATTCGAGCAGCACCTTGATCCGGTCCTGGCCGCAAACCAATTGCGTCACGATAGTTTTAAGCCCCGCCATGGGACCTTCCGTCAATACCACATCGTCACCCTCCGAGATACTGGGCTCGATCACGCGGATCTCGTTTTCTCTTTCAGGAAACTCCTGCTTTAATTTATGGATATAAACATCCGAAATCTCGGGGTAATAATCGGCGAAACGAAGCACCCCGGTGACGCTGGTGGTAGCATTAACGGCCCGAAGCTCTTCAACCAAATTAAACTTGGCAAACAAGTAACCTGGAAAAAGGGCTTCAACGAACCAGACCTTGCCGCGTTGAGTGGATTTCTCAAAGCGAATGCGAGGGCAAAACACCTCGTCGAGGTTAGCAAAACCCTGAAGGTGACGGGCCGCTAAATACTCACTTTTTGGCTTCGTTCGGACGCAATACCAGCCGTTTCTGGGCTGCTCAACAGGTTCTGGCATGATAAAAATTACAGTAGAATGACAGCAAAACCTACTCCGAGTCAGAAGGGATGAAAGATTGTTTTAACTTCTGGCAACAGAATTCGCGATCCTTGAATTCTTGCGCAAACACGGATTTTCCCTTACCAATCCCCTTCGGCAGGCCCCTGTCGAATCAACCGAAATGCCCAAAAAACCGGAAAAGCAGGCTCCCATTCGGGCGATCGATATCGCCACAGCCTCCCCTGACGAACTGGCGGAACAGCGCAAAGCAGTCTTTCGCCGCCTCCTTGGCTATATCATGCCTTACCGCACCCGTCTTGCGTGGGGGATCTTCTTTGGGATCCTCGCCGGTGCGGTGAACGGATTTCTCGTTCTGGTCATCCGCGTGGTGCTGGAAGTCGTCGACACTTCGGAAAAAGTTGCCGAAGCTTACTATCCTTTCGAAGGGATGCCGATTTTCAACGATTTCGCGATTCGTCCTCCATCGACCGATAACCCTTGGACCTTCGTGGCAGCGGTTTGCCTTAGCATCCCAGTGCTGCTGCTCCTTCGCGGTATCTTTCACTACCTCCATGCCTACTGCATGTTGTGGATTAATATGAAGGTGCTCTACCGCCTGCGGGATGAATCTTTCAGTGGTCTCATCCAACAATCCCTCTCTTTTTTTAACAAGGTGAAGCAGGGCGAACTGATCCAGACTGTCGCCAACCAGACTCGCACGACAGCGGATGCTAGCAGCCAACTGCTGAGCGGATTCATCCAGCACCCCACTGGGATCCTTGCCATCGTCGTCATGATCGCCCTGATCGATCCACTCTACACTTTTGGTGCACTCGTGGTATTTCCCATCTGCATTCTTCCAGTCGTCATGGTCAGCCGAAAAGTGCGGAAAGCAGGCGGGCGCGAAGAAAAGGAATCCGAGGGACTCATGGTAACGCTTCATGAGAGCTTCAGTGGTATTCGCCTCGTCAAAGCCCACGGGCGAGAAGAACACCAGAGCAAACGTTTCAACGTTGGTAACAAACAGATCACCAAATTTATTATTCGCTGGAGAAAAGCGATGGAGATTTCCAGCCCTTCCGTGGAAATTGTCGCTTCGCTGGGAATCTGTGTCGGGCTCATTTACGCCTGGCTTACCGACGTTCAACCTAAGGATTTCATGGCCGTAAACCTTGGTTTAATCAGCCTCTATCCGCACGCCAAGGCACTGAGCCGGATCCAGGTTCAAGTTCAGAAGTGCTTCGTCGCCGCTCTCAAGGTTTTCGCCTACATCGATGCTGAACCCGAGGTAAAAGACAAAGCTGGTGCTGCCGAATTAAGAGAGTGCAGGGGCAACATTGATCTCGATGAAGTCTCTTTCGCCTATATCGAAGATCGTGCCGCTCTCAAAAACGTTTCGCTGAGTTTTGATGCCGGGAAACGCTATGCCCTTGTCGGACAAAGTGGTTCCGGCAAGTCAACTATCCTCTCGCTAATGATGCGTTTTTACGACACCGACTCTGGTGCCGTAAAAATCGACGGGCATGACATTCGCGATTACACTCAGTCTTCACTGCGGGATCAAATTGGACTCGTCAGCCAAGACACTTTCCTTTTTCACGACACGATCGAAAACAATATTCGTTATGGCCGATTGGATGCCAGCGATGAAGAGGTCCGCGGAGCAGCGCGGCTCGCTCACGCCGAGGAATTCATCGTCGATCAAGTCAACGGTTACGACTCGGTCATCGGCGACAAGGGCTGTAACCTGTCCGGCGGCCAACAGCAACGGCTCTCTATCGCTCGTGCCATTCTGCGCGATGCCCCTATCCTTTTTCTCGATGAAGCGACCTCCGCCCTCGACTCGGAATCAGAAAAAGCCATTCAAAAGGCCATCGAAGAGCTCTCGCGCGGTAAAACCGTCATCGCTATCGCGCACCGACTTTCTACGGTGCTTGACTCAGACGAGATCGTAGTGATGAAGGATGGAGGCGTTCTCGACGTTGCTCCTCATGATATTCTTCTTGAGCGCTGCGAAGAATACCAGCGACTTTATCGAATTCAGTTTGCTGAGGATTAATTCTCCCTGTAAGCCTTTTGGTGGGTTCCCATTTCAATTACAGTCAGCACCATGTCCTACTCATCCGGACCACCCCACAAGGGCGGCCATTTCCTTAATGTGGTGGTGGCCACAATGTTCCTTTTACTCTCGATCTGGAATCTTGTCGCTGATGCCCGCTTAACCACCCATCTCCTGCTGCAATCATCCTTCGCTCTTTTTTTTCTTTGGCTCTTTCTGTTGGCTTGGTTTCTTGGTGGACTGATCCTTGCATATTTCCCTAAGCGCGTCTTCATCACTGCCTTTGTGATCCTCACTTTTCGCTCCTCGCTGGGTTGGCCCCTCTCGCTCGCCACCGGACTCGAAGCGGCCTGCCACGCCCTTAATTTCCTGCTCGTAGCTATTGCTGCCCTCTACCTTGTCTGGTTGTTTCTGAGACCAACGCATTTCTACGGACGACCCTGGTTCCGCTGGCAGCATAGCGCCGTTTCCCTTGTCTCATGGATGGGAATCACCGCGCTCTCCTTTGTTACGGGGTTACTTGGTGTCGCTGCCACCGTGGATGAAATCTCTAGTGGCTTTGTTCAGATCACCCCCAGAGGTATCTTCTTTACCGAAAAAATCTTTCAAAAAGATGAGCATCGTGTCCATCTCATCGGATTGGCTCATATTGGCGAATCCGATTTCTACCGCGATCTCCAAAACGCCTTTAGGCAACCAATCGATGGAGACCGACTGGTTCTTACGGAAGGGGTGACCGATGAGGGTAATATACTTCCGGCAGGATTTAAGTCGGGTAACACCTATGCAGGCTTCGCCAAACAACTTGGGCTCGAAGAGCAAAAGAGCTTTGCAGGTCAAGATGACGCAAACTCAGAAATAGGCGGCGCCGACCTTGGCGGCGTCACTTTCATGAATGCCGATATCGATATCTCAGAGCTCAAGCCCATGCATCTCAATCTACTTATTACCCTACTTGAAACCATGGAATCGGGAAACCTGATCGAGAGCTTAATCGCCTCTTCCAGCATCCAGATTTCTTCTGAAGAGATGGAGGACTTTCTTCTCGAAGGCCTAATCGGTCAACGTAACGAACATCTCATGACCGTGTTCAAAACCGTGCATCCTGACTTCGAAGAGATCCACATTCCTTGGGGTGCTGCTCACCTTCCCGATCTCGAACGCCGCTTCTTATCGGAAGGCTTCTCACTGATGTCCAAAAAGAGGCGGCTAGGTATCAGGTTTCATTAAGCATGAGACAGGTAGAAGCGGTTGAATAGATTCCCTTTAATCGAGATGGAAGGTTGAAAGACCTTTCCGCTTAAAAACTACCCTTGTCGCGCCTAATCCCGTAAACATTTGCCAAGATCATGGCGACGGTTGCTCGCGGTATAGATGCCTTCGGTAACTTCAGAAAAACCCTCTTGGCGACGCCCTTAAATGAGATTGATTTTAATGCGCGGATCGGAGCCTCACGTACTTTTTCGGCAGCACCAGGCCTCTCATTCATCACCGGTCGCGAAACGTAGATCTTTGAATCAATACTCGGCAAGGACGCGTTCCACTTCAGAAATCGTCGGAAGGTGTCCACGCCCTCCGAGCGCCGAGGCATTATACGCCGCAGCAGCACTCGCGAGGCTGGCGCATTTTTTCCAAGAATCCCCGCGATTTGCGGCAAATAAAAACGCCCCGTGGAAAACATCTCCGCAGCCCGTGGTATCAACCACAGAATCAACGGAATAAGCAGTTTGGTGAAAATCATTTCCTTCTGCATCAAGAAACCAGCTGCCTAATTCTCCATCGGTGATTCCTACGACTGAGGCATCCCATTGAGCCAACGCTTCCAACTGGGCATCGCATTCACTTGATCCCGAAAGTTTCTCAGCGAAGTCAGAAGCCACAACGAGGATGTCAACGAGTGGTAGCAACTGTAGGAACTTCTCATCGAATCGATGGGCTCCACCATCAAACGAGACTCGCCCACCCTTTTCACGGACAAGGCGAGCTGCATCAATGCAGGCGGGCCAATGCCGACCATTCAAATGGAGAATAGAGCAATGCTCCAACGCCTCTACCGGCAATTCATCTTCCACCAGGGGCGTGAAGTCTCCCGCACGAAAGACGACATGACGTTCGCCATCACTTTTCCTCACTAACACTGTGCCTAAACTACTGCGACAGCCTCGCTCAAGTTTTAGGTGACAGGTTGAGACACCGAAGTCACGGTAATCATCCCGAATCAATTCCCCGACCCAGTCCAAACCAATGCGGTCAATGATACCCACCTTTGCTCCGAGCCGAGAGGCTGCGCACAGTGCAGTTGGCACCGGGCCACCGCCCATCATCGCCGATTCAACAATTTCGGTCACGCCGGACGCTTCCGGAAAGGCGTCGACCATCAGGACCGAGTCCATCATGGACATCCCCAGTCCGAGGATTTCCAGTTGATGGCTCGAAATCGCCGACATCAGCTGTGGTGAGTCTTCAGCCAGGAGATCACAGCTTCAGTCATCTGGCCCTCGGCGTCACCACTAAAGACATGATTAGCACCTTCAAGGATCACCAGTTCCTTCGGTTCATAAGCTGCCGCATACATTTCCCGACCTTCTTCCACAGGAACGACGTCGTCTTTATCGCCGTGCACGAGCAACCATGGCACTTCAATCTTTTCAGTCTTATTGACTAGAGTATTGATCTTAACCATATCATCGACATAGGTCTTGGAAAGCGGACAACCTTCTTCTCCCCACATATTCCCCTTGCCGGGAGTGACATCGCCAAACTCAGTTTCACAGAATTTCTTGGTGTGCGCCATACCAGCAAGGGAGATAAGCAGTTCGATGCGCTCGTCCTTAGCTGCCGCCAAAACACCAACAGCACCACCCATACTGTGCCCAACATAGCAAATGCGGTGATAACCTTCATTCTCGGCTGCATCGACAATCGCCTTCAGGTCTTTCACCTCCTTCGAAATAGTGCAGGCTTCAAACTTGCCCTCAGAGTTGCCATTGCCAGCAAAGGAAAATCGAAGGGCATTGAATCCGGTATCAGCAAGCGACTCAGCCAATGCAATCGCCCAAGGTCGATCCTTATTGCCAGTAACACCGTGACCGATAATCACGAGCAATGATGAGTCAGTAGGATCCCCGTGAAACTCGTAATCGAGAATTTCCTTGGAAGAGTTGAGGATTTCAAAATGCATAAAAAACAAAGGGTAAAAGGTCAGTAAACTGATTAAAACTGGGTATCAAACACACGCACCTCTTTGAACCACTGGCTGAACTTTTCAACAAAAACCTCATGCTCCGGGTGGATCTGGTAGGCATTGTGTCTTTCAATATCTTCGAATTCCAGAACCAGTGCGTAGTCGAAGCTATTGTGAGTAACCGCGCGCTCCGGCGTTCCAGCGGCGCGACCAAAGCTTCCTGCGGATACTACATCTATTTCGAAAAGTGCCCTAAGGCCTCCCTCAAAGGCAACTGCATCGTCTTCGCTAAGCGAGTCATCAAGCCAGAAATAGACACTATGTCGAATCATGATGCGGAGCCTAGATTAGCGACTTGGCAATATCAACCGGCGACTCGCTAACTGATAAATTTTTTGCGCAACAGCCGCGTCGGGTTTTTTTAGCTTCCACCCTGCAAGACTGCCTGGATGTGGGGCGTGTAAAGGTCGGGCTCAAGGAGGAACGAATCATGGCCCTTATCGGAGTGAACTGTCAGGTAAAGGTGAGACACCTTTGCGGCCTTGAGTTGGCGAACCAATGCGGCTTGCTCCTCTGGATAAAAGCAGTAATCCTCATCGATACTAAAGACAAGGTATTGATGTTCAGCCTCGTGGGAACGCGAGAGAAGATCCACCGGATCAACCGCATCCCCCTCTGAGACGGGATCGTGACGGCTCCACATTTCGCAGATGCGAAGGTAAGTGTTTGCGTCGAAACGATCCGTAAATTTCTTTCCTTGATGAAGCATGTAACTCTCCACGTGATCGTGTGCCCGATACCATGAAAAACGATCCTCAGGCTGAACGACATCCTTGCTTGCGCGACGTTCAATCGCATTAAGGTGCACGAAGGTTTTGTGGCTGATCATGCGTGCTAACCCAAGCCCGGTTTCCGGCGCACCAGTTTCGTAATACTCACCGGATTGAAATTTAGGATCATTTTCGATCGCCAGTATCTGCTCCAGAAGGATGATCCGATTCAATACCGTAGTGCGGACGCCGGTCGCAATCGGAATGACGACTCGAACCCGTTCAGGAAAGCTGGTCGCAAAGTTTATGGCACAGAGCCCTCCTGTCGAAGGCCCCACTACTGCCAATAGTTGGCTAATACCAAGAGCATCAAGCAATAGTGTCTGGCTCCGCGCAATATCGCTCACGGCCACGCGAGGAAACGTGGACCCGTAGGGTTTTTGCGTTTCCGGATTGATTGTCGATGGGCCGGTCGATCCATAACATCCGCCCAGATAGTTCGCGCAGATAACGAAATACTTTTCGGTGTCGAGGGCTTTTCCAGGTCCGATGAATAGCTCCCACCAACCGCTGGTGCATTCCTGAGTCCAAAAAGCATTACCCTCTACCTCAGGATTGTGTCCGGCCGCGTGCTGGCTTCCTGAAAAGGCATGGAAGAGCAGGATTGCATTTGATTTCTCCCTATTTAAAGTGCCGTAAGTTTCATAGGCGATCGTGACATGGTCCAGAGTCTTGCCACTCCGAAACTCAAAGGGAGTCGCGGGAGTAGCAATTACTTGGAAGTGGGTTTCAACCTGTTGCAGTTCACTCATCAAAAATCCGGGCGGGCAGAAAAGTTAAACCTGATTCTTATTTCCTGCCAATAGTTTAGATGTCATAAGGTATGGGCCGCAAGAACCAGATTTCGGCTCAATCAACCCATGGCTTGCCCGTCGCCCAGCTTGGGACATAATGAACAACGTGAGTTTGCTTGATCAAATTTTTTCCCAACTGCCCGATACCCCTGATTCCGATGATGGTCACATCCGGCTTGTCGTCGGTCTCGGTAATCCTGGACCGGATTATGACGCGACCCGCCACAATATTGGTTTTGAACTCGTCAACAAATTGGCAAAAGCAAGGGACTTGAATTGGAAAAGAGATCGAAAGTTCCGCGCCAAAATCGCTTCTGTAACCTCCTCACTCGTGCTGGCCAAACCGATAACCTACATGAACCTAAGCGGTAACGCGGTGGCTCGACTTGCCCGATTCCACAAGCTTGGAGCAGACCAGATTCTCGCCGTCTACGACGACGTTGACCTGCCCCTCGGTCGTCTTCGCTTCCGTGCCAGTGGATCGGCAGGTGGCCACAACGGCATCAAATCCATCATCGAATGCCTCGGGACTGACGCTTTTCCCCGATTGAAGATTGGAATCGGCTCCGCCGGTGGGCAAGAGGCTATGGTAGGACACGTTTTAGGCCGATTTAATGAAGAAGAATGGGACAAAATGCAAAAAGTCCTAGCCATTGCTGTAGATGGAGTAAATTGTGCGCTTTCCGACGGGTTGGACGCGGCCATGAACCAGTTCAACCGGCGGACTGAATAAAGCGAAAATCGCGAAACCTAACCGTCGGATTATCAATTAGATACAGTTCATGAAACGTAAGTACGAAGGAGTCTATGTCCTAAAAATGCAGGGACAAGAAGAAGGCGTCGAAGAAATGGTGGGAAGCATCACCAACGAGCTCGAGTCCAGTGGCGCTGCTCTCGAGCAAATCGATCGCCTTGGCCGCAGGGAATTTGCCAATACTAATCACGCGAAACAAAGCCACGGCTACTACGTTCAGTTCCAGTTCGAAGCTGAGCCTTCTGCTATCGAAAATGTTGAAGCACGCCTGAAGCTTAATGATCAGGTGATGCTGCAGCACTACCGCCGCATTTAACCGCCTGGTTCTCCGGACGGCTCTGACGAAGACGTGAATCTTGGTGATCTCCCGGTCTTTCGTCGCAAACCTCCTCAGGTTTTCTTCCCTTTGGAGGTTTTTTTGGCGACAGGATGGAAAAACGAGACCATATTTCCCGCCCTAATTTCTCTTATCTGACGGACGCTCCCCGCCGTCGATTCCCCTCTTTCCGAGCCACAGGCCAACCATTTCAAACCGATTTTTCTCCTGTCCGTTTATGAACGTAGATCGCGCGACACTCGACTTCCTCAACGCCTTTTCTGACGATGAAAAGAGAGAAGGCCAGAGGCTTCACGATGAAGGTGCTGTAGTTCAAATTTTTGGGAACCATCTCCTCATTCAGGGAAAGATTGAGGATGGCGATTGGTCGTGCCGCACCCGCCTGCAACTCCAAGGAAATGAGTGGGTCGGCGAAGCTGACGAGAAAAGTGAGTCAGGGCGTGCCGCCCTTTATGCCACCATGTTGGAGAAAGTAGCCCGGAAAGGTGATCTGCCTGAGGCTCCCAATGAGGTAGGCGAGCAGTCATTGACCGAGGTTATCGAAGAAAAACTTGGGCGCGGTCTGACAGGGGAAGAAGACGAGTTTCTTGGCAAGCTCGAGCGCCGCTACCGCCGTTTCGAACTCGAACGCGAGATCTTTGATTCGGACCTGGTGCGTCTCAACCCGCGCTGGCCGATTGATAACTTCGATCCCCTCACCCTCTGGCCCACGCCGCCAAACGATATTCTAGAATTCTGGAACTACATTGCCCACGCGTTCGAAAAAGGGAATTTTGAATATCCCGAGTTTCTCGAAATCGTGACCGATCGCGAATGGACCCGCCAGCGCATGGAAGAATGGGAACGACGTCGCGAAGAGAGCGAATGGCGCTACCAAGTCGAAGTATTCGAAAAGCGACCCATCGAAGACGGTATCGAAGGCATTGACTTTCGCTTGCGCATCAGTACCCGCGAAGCCCGCCTCATGGTAAAGCGTGCCGGCGAAACGGAGTTCTCTCGCATTTCTGAAGAAGAGGCCTACGAGAACATCCAGGAACGCTACACCAACGGTGGCTTACGCATGGATGCCGGCTCTGAAATCCTCTGGAGTAAATTCAACTTGGCAGTCGATCCCGACGAGAGCTCCGATGGAGGTCTTACGCTCGACAACATCGAGAACTGCCGCTTCCTAAATCGCCTTTTCCACCAGCCCGAGTTAAAGGGCCTCATCGTTAATCTGGATGAAGTTCCCTATCGGATCAGCGACAAGCCGCTGCGCTGGGTTTGTCGCGAAGATTCAATGGGCACTCAGGACTACGAACTCCAGCTCGTGACGGGCGATGACCGCGATGTGTCTCATACCGTAAGGCTCCTTCCCGGAGACGAAGCGCTCTACATGAGTGATGAATGGGTCTTCAAAGGTCCGGAACACTGGGTGAAGTCTGAAACCCTTATTGATCCCCGCGTCACCATCCCCGACACTGTGGTTGAGAGTGAATCAGGCGTCGCCTTTCTCTTCCGCCTCGGCGCCAAAGTTCCCGAGTCTCTAGAGAAACGAATCGAGGAGGAAGATCTCAATATCACGTTCGACCTTAGCATCTCATCACAGGCTACGGGTGCCAGCAGCGAGCACATGCTGATGAAAATTCTCGCTGAAAACAGTTCGGGAACCCGCGAAGAAATTCTAGGACGCGAAGGTTGGGACGTCACCAAGCGTCCTCAGGTTGCCGGGGAAATTCTCCATCGCTACGACCGGACCCTGCAACGTCGCGTTGGATCCCTCATTGCTCCAATGCAGCCCACCTATGACGGCAATCTTGGTTGCTATCGCTCAAGGGTAACCAAGAACTTTCCCGAAAAATATGCTGAGTGGTTGGAAGGCTTGCCAGAAGGAATTAATATTAGTGCCGACAAAGATCTCGCCACACTAGAGGCTGACCCGGTCGAGGCTCAGGTTTCCTTCGAGGTCGTCGACGAAAACATCGACTGGTTTGACCTCAAGGTTGTCGTCAAAGTTGAAGGCATGGATCTCTCCCAGGAAGAAATTCGCGCGCTCGTTCAAGCCCGCGGAGACTTCGTTCGTATGGAGCGTGGCGGCTGGCTCAGGCTGAAGATGAACCTTAGCGAGGAACAGCAGGAGGCAGTTTCGAGGATTGGCCTAGATCCGTTCGACCTCACTGGCGAAGTGCATCGCATGCACGCCCTGCAACTCGCTGAGCCGATGGCCAGGGAGGTTTTCGATGCTGCAGCCTGGGAAAAGATTTCCAATCGCGCCAAAAATCTCAAGCTGCAAGTCCGGCCTGAAGTCCCTCCCGGTCTTAATGTTAATCTTCGTCCTTACCAGATCGAAGGTTTCCATTTCCTTTCCTATCTGGCAACCAATCAATTCGGCGGAATCCTCGCGGACGACATGGGTCTGGGTAAAACGATCCAATCTCTCACTTGGCTGCTGTGGATGCGTGACCAATTCGGCGATAATCCGCCGCCATCCCTCGTTGTGTGTCCCAAGTCAGTGCTCGATGTCTGGGGCGACGAGGTCGTCAAAGCTGCCCCTGCAATCCGCGTTCAGGTTTTGCGCAACCGCAACGAACTCGACATTACCCGCCTCGGTAAGGACGTTGATCTTCTCGTTATCAACTACAGCCAACTGCGAACCTGTGCCGAAGAACTCCATTCCATGGAGTGGCTCGGGATCATCCTCGATGAGGGACAGCAGATTAAGAACCCCGATTCAAAGGCAGCCAAATCAGCCCGTGCCCTTGAAGGGCAGAACCGGCTTGTCCTCACCGGAACGCCTATCGAAAACCGCCTGCTTGATGTCTGGAGTCTGATGTCTTTCGCCATGCCCGGCATCCTTGGTGACCGCAAGTATTTCCGCGAACACTTTGACCGCCGAAAGGACACTCAGTCACAAACGCGTCTCACCGCCCGCCTGCGTCCCTTTCTACTGCGCCGGACCAAAGGAGAAGTTGCCCTCGACCTACCACCCAAAATCGAAGAGGACGTTTTCAGCGAAATGGAAGACGTCCAACAGCAACTTTACCAAGAAGAACTGGAGCGTATCCAGAAAGTACTGCTTGGCATCGAAAACGACGATAGCCTGCGCAAGAATAGCTTCGTCATTCTGCAGGGTCTGATGCGGCTGCGCCAGATCTGCTGTCACCCCGGCCTTTTGGATTCCAAGTATTTGGGTGAGCCGAGTTCGAAGATGAACGGACTCTTCTACTTGTTGGATCAACTCCACGAGGAAGGCCACAAAGTGCTCGTTTTCTCGCAATTCGTTAGCATGCTTGACATCATTCGCGATGAACTTGAAGAGCGTGAACGGCCCTTCAGCTATCTCACGGGTCAAACCAAGAACCGTCATGAGGTTATCAGTGATTTCCAGGAAAGTAAGGATCCTAAAACCTTCCTACTTTCCCTTAAAGCAGGCGGTAGCGGTCTAAACCTGACATCAGCCAGCTATGTGGTGCTCTACGACCCGTGGTGGAACCCGGCAGTGGAAAATCAGGCAATTGACCGATGCCACCGTATTGGCCAAGAGAGCAAGGTAAACGCCTACCGCCTCCTCGTGCGTGAATCTGTTGAAGAGAAGATTCGCGTTCTCCAACAGCAGAAGAGCGCTATGATGACCAGCGTGCTCGGCGAAGAAGGCTTCACCCGCAACCTTGAGATGGACGATCTCAAGTTCCTTTTCAATGCCGGCCACGTGGTCGAAGAGAAAAAGGAAGATAAAGCGGCAAAAGCTAATAGTTAGAGGCTAAAAAGGGCGAGCCTTCTGCTCGTCCTTTAGACTAATTGGCTGGCCTGGCCGCAACGCCTTATTCTTTCACTTGCTTTCGCAAGTCCTTCACCTCGGTGTCGAGCTGGGCAAGGTAAGCGGAGGTCGACTTGAGACGCCTCGTCGTCAGCTTAGCGATGAACTCATAAAGATCTGCGTAGAATGGCGCATTATCGTCCTTCGGCATGAGATGGTCTAGAAACTTCTGGTCCACGGCGAGGCAGAAGGAAGTTTTTGTCGCGACTACGGAAGCTGATCGCTGTTCGTCTTCAAGGGCCGCGAGTTCACCGAAAATGTCACCAACCTGGTCCATCGTCACTAGTTGCTCCCCACCCTTCATTACAGCCACTTCACCGGCTAGAAGAATAAAAATTCGGGAGGCCGCGTCGCCCTCGTTGATGATCGTATCACCAGGGTCGCAGTCTAAAAAGGCGGACGCATGCAAGACTTGATCAAGATGGTCCTTGGAAAAGGCCTCGAGAAAAGGAACTTCCATCAGGGTTTCTGGGATCTCGTCTTCGTCGTGGATGTAGGCGTATTCTTGCACGCGGGAATTATATGAGTCGCTGCGGCAACTGTCGAGTCTAGAAAGGTCACGCGGGTCAAATTTTCGCCCGGCTACGAAAAAAGAGCGGCGGGGATCTTAACCCCACCGCTCTCGCTGGTCTCACTATGAAACTTTTAGATTATTCGATGTGGTAAGCCGGCGAACCGTGCTCGGCCACGTCGAGCCCCTCTGCTTCTTCTTCCTCGCTGACGCGAACACCCATGATGAGCTTGAGTATGAAGAAAACGATGTAGGCGAAGACAAATGCCCAGACGGAGATCGTGATGGTTCCGATGAGCTGGGTCACGAAGCTGTTCTCACTGAAGATACCCACAGCAAGGGTTCCCCATATGCCGCACACACCGTGCACGGAGATTGCACCAACGGGGTCGTCGATCTTGATTTTGTCGAAGAAGAGGATGGAAACCACCACGATGATACCGGAGATACCGCCGATGATGATCGCAGAGATCACGCCCACCGAGTCAGCACCCGCAGTGATACCAACGAGGCCGGCCAAGATACCGTTGAGGGCCATGGAAAGGTCGGGCTTCTTGAGCACGATCCAGGAAGTCAGGATGGAAACCACGGCACCCGCAGCAGCGGCAAGACCAGTGGTCACAAAAACGTAGGAGACGAGGGCAGGATCAGCATTCAATACGGAACCACCGTTGAATCCAAACCAGCCGAGCCAGAGGAGGAACACACCGATC
>CEWH01023379.1_pt1 | contig 23101 bp, 19 predicted proteins | sample 531231 | NCBI WGS metagenome assembly CEWH01 (sample SAMEA2622316, study PRJEB7988) | marine metagenome | biome: marine biome (ENVO:00000447); feature: surface water layer (ENVO:00002042); material: "saline water (ENVO:00002010), including plankton (ENVO:xxxxxxxx)" | depth 5 m | reverse complement strand
TCAAAGACAGCTTCTGTCTTAGCATACTGTCGGTCTGCGTCTTGTCCATCGTTCAAGTCGTTTTGTTTTAAAACCTTAATGACGTCGTTTAAAGTTGCTGCTGCCATTTTTATCTTCCTTGAGTTTGTAGTCTCATCTCTTCTTGTTTAATAAAGTCTACTAGCATATTAACATATACTTCTTTTTCCCATGGTATCATTTCGTCTATCTCATTCAAAGAATATTTGTGGTGTTGCATTAAATCAAAATTAGTTTTATAATGTACCATCAAATTAGTATGAGATAGACAAACTAAAAAAAATCTTGTAGACCCTCCAAATTATAATTATTCTCTACACCACATTTTTCACAGGTAAACATTACATCGTGCCTAAGCATAGGTTGTGATTCCATGAATTCTCTTAATTTAGTAAATTGATCAGGTGACATAGATTCTAAAAATTCAGTTTGTTCACTTAGTGGAATATCTTTAAACGCAATTCTTTCATCGGCAGTATTTACTGAATCTATAGATTCTATAATAACACCAAAGATCCTATCCATTAAGTTAGATTTTTCTCCTACAACCTTTTCATTCTGTGCAATTTGCAAATAAGAAGGTGATTTCATTTCAACCATTATTTCATTTGTAAGTTGTATTTTAGGATTTGGTACTTCGGTGTTTATTTTTATTTCACCTATGTTAATTGCTACCTGGTTTTCTTCCTGACATTTTTTACATTTCAATACTACATTAGAAGTCTCACCTACAGACTTACTTCTGATTTGCATAAAAAGATATTCAACATCATATGAAGTTAACTTATGTTTATCAACTGGATCTTCTGCGCATGAGATAATCGTATCCATGATAGCTTCTGCTATTTGTTTAGGATCTTGAGATTCCATTGCAATCAATAAAATCTTTTCTTCCTTAACCACAAAAGGTCTTACTCTAATTTCTTTATTTAATGATGGTACAGTTACCGAATACTTCGGCATATCATTCAGTTTTGGCAATGCCATAATTTACTCCTAACCTATGGATCCAAACAATTTGAAGAGTCCTTGATTATCGTCAATCGCTTTCCATCTTGTATAAGAGAACTGTGCAGTTACTTGCACTAGTCCATCTAATTCATTATTTAAATCAATAGAAGTTACTGTCGTAGGAAATGCATCGATCAGTTGCACTGAATATACAGAGCCTCCGCCAAATGCTAAATTAAGGTTCAGTAAACCTCCACCAATTTCTTTACTAATAATTGGTTTCCTTAATTGATGAATACGAATGTCACGCTGATACTCATTCTTATAAGCTACAGTTTGATTCTCTTCATCTAATATAGTACCTGTCCAATTATCTAAGTATTTCTTAATTCCGTAATCGTTTAATGCATAGAACGTCATGGTTACATCGTCAACAGCATAACCATAAGCAATCTTTTGAAACTCCATACCAATCCTACGATCATTAGTTAGTATTTGTTTTCCTGGTAGAGTTACGTTTGAACATAATAAATTTAATTCATTAGCACCAAGTGTTGCTATTCTACTTAAAAGACTTCTTCCACCAAAACCACTAGGCATTTCTACAAGGAACGCGTTTTGCCTAGCGAATCCTAATTTAGCAGAGGCTAAACTTTTTAGTTGATCTACGCTCATTACATCATCCTTCTAGAATCTTTGTATACAGTACTAGACGCACCGTTCTGCCAGTCGGCAGTTGGAAGAAATGTAGCTATCTCCCATTCAGGCGCAGGTACTCTAGCTAACCTACTTTTAACTTGTGAAAACAAATAATGTTTTAAACATGGTTTATAGAATTTAATTTTAGATGTTGCTGTAAGTAACTTATAAGATATTTCAAATCGAGTAGTTTCATCGTACTTAGTGTTATTAGTAACATCCATAAGATTATCTAGCATTTTTGCTCGTAAAACTGGAGGAAGATAATGTAGGTTTAACCCCATGAACCCGCCTTTAGCTGGTCCTATTATAACTGATAACGGAAACTTATCATAGTAAGGCAATGTTTCTTTATGCTTAGCATCATAGAAAAACATATTCATAGATCCAATAAGTGGATTCTGTTTATTGACAAGTGTTAACTCTTCTGACTTCATTAAGTCATTACGATTAACTCTTCTCATCTGCGATAGTTTTCTACGGAACCAGTCACGCGATTGTGCCGTACGCGGATTAATACCAGCGCGGAACGCGTCTCTCTCTACTTTTGCAAACAAGTTACTCATGCTTCTATTTATAACTATTTTTTACGCTTTTTGCGATATGGCTTTAAAGGTTTTAGTGGTTTTATTTTTTTAAAGTCTTTCATTATACCCATAGATTTTAAGGTGTTCTCCGTCCATATCTGGAACTCCCAACCCCTGTCCTTCGCATATTCATTGGCTGCTTCCCATTTATTCATATTCTTTACATAGGTCATAGCCTCGCCTATATATCGTTTAGACTTATTTGGATTTTTAGGAAGTTCTGTTTCTTTTTCTGGTTTTATTTCTACCAGAATTGTGTTACCATTCTCAAAGGTAATCTTTAGATCCACAAAATATCTGTGCATCTTTTTATCAACATCCCAACGATATGGCACAACGGTTTCTTCGGAAGACCATTGCTTAACCTTCGAATTGTTTTCGCACCACATAAAGCATAGCTTCTCCCAATGAGATCTATAAGTTACTTTATCTGGATCACCTTTATATTTCTTAAGATTCTTTACTTTGTATCTACCGGAGTATGCCATGATTACGTTATAAATAGGATTATAAATTTATATTTATTAAGGAAAGAGCATGGTAGATATATTAAGTATTTTTAGTTCAGTATTTGGTACACCGGATTTACCATACAGTGTAGGGAGAACAACGGTTGATCCTTCAGACTATCGTTATCCAATAGATCAAAATTATCCAGCCTACATACAGTATAGAGCCAAGAAAGTTTTACCAGCTTCAATCAGAGCTTCTAATACTCTTATTAATGAATATAAAGCAACAGTACCCGAAAGACTAAATGGCGCCAGCTCAATCACCGGTGATCAAGGAGGTGCTAATATTGGACTTGGTGAAGTTTTAGCTTCTGAAAAAGATTTAAGTCAATACGAACAGCAATTATTAAACGCTGCCTATGATGCTGACAAAGCTGCGCAAGATGCTAGAAATGCAGGAACATCGCAACAAGGATTATTAGGATTTACTACAACTTATAGACCAGGCAAACCTATTAGATTATATTTCCCTCAATCAGTTCAGATACATGACAATATACAATACGATCAAGTTGGATTAGGTTTAGCAGGTGCAGCTGGACTAACTGCACTAAATAAAGGACAAGATATTTTAGAAGCAGTAAAAGCTGGTGCTGCAGAAACTGGTAAATCTCTTTATTCTCTTTTTGGATTAGGACAGCTTGATGATCAAGCAGCAAGATTGGCTGCAGCACGAGCTGCTAGCATGGTATCTGCACTAACGCCGGCTGGAGCTCAAGGCGCTTTGGCTATAGGCTTACAGGTAAAAGTAAATCCAAACACTAGGTCTATATTTACTGGAGTTACGGTAAGGAACTTTCAATTTACTTATGATTTTTATGCTAGTTCTAAAGAAGAAGCTAGGATGGTACAAAGGATAGTTAAAAAGTTTAGAACGACTATGTATCCTAGAGCTATTCCTGATGAAGCACTTAATGCTGGTTTACCATTAGGTTATGAATTTCCAGACTTGTTTGAAATACGTTTTAAGTTTGGTAACGGCGGTGACATTGATATGCCTCAACCTTTATTATCTTATTTAAGAGATGTTAATACTACTTACAATCCTGGAAGTATGTCATTCCATGCCGATGGCAAACCTACGCATGTTCAACTATCTCTAACATTTCAAGAATTTCGTGCTCTTAATAGGCAAGATATTGAGAAAGAAGGAGGCCACTAATGTCAGATTTTTTTAATAATTTTTCAAAGGTAGCCTATGCGTTTGGAGATGAGTTTAATAAAAAAGGTGGTGCCGAACTTACACTTGAATTATTTCAAGATATAACATCTTATGTTGACTTAATAGATGATATTAAAAACGTTGCACCATATTATAGTCTATACAATATATTAGAAAACGATAGGCCTGATCAAGTATCACAGAAAATATATGGTACACCTAACTATCACTGGACATTTTATATTATGAATGATCATCTTCGTAAACAAGGCTGGCCATTGTCTATGCTAGAACTTGATAAGAAAGTAAAACGTGATTTTCCTCATAAGTTTATAAGAACAGTTGATGTGTTAACAGGCATTATGCTACCAGGACAAAGGGCCTTTGGTTCTATTTCATCTGGTGGTGGATTTATATTAAGGCGGCATTTAGATCTAGGTTTGATTATAATAGATTCTAAAGATCATTTTCAGAAAGATGAAAAAGTATCACACACTGCATACGAAGGACCTACTAGTTCTATCACTGTTAAATCTACTGGGTTTGAATATTTATCACCACGATACTATGAAGACGGTAACGGCGACCAAGTAGATATCGATCCTCACAGTGGTACCGGAGGTGCATTACTGACTGAGGTAACTCAATATGATCATTACGTTAGAGAGAATGATAAATTAAAACAGATCAGAGTCATTAGGCCTGATGCAATTCAAAGTATTGTTGGAAACTACATAGAAGCATTGAAATCATGAGCAATGAACAACCTTCAGGCAGTGAACAGTCTTCTGCCTTTTCTGTTATATCAGCGACTATAAAAAGTTCTAGGAACGTTACGATTAACGTTGATTCAGTATTGTCTGAACTTATATTCTATGAAAACATAGGTAAACCTTTTGTGACTGGATATGTGGCATTAGTTGATAATGAAAGAGTAGTTGAAGGCTTACTAGATGTTCAAGGCGCTGAAATATTTGAAATCAAATATAAAAGAAATACAGGTAAAATAGGAGTTAAACCTATTGTACAACGATTTGTTATACAAAGAATTGAAAAGCTAGCTCGAGCAAATGAGTTTACACAGGTAGTCATATTTAGATTAATTGATGAAGGTGTTTATAAATCAGGCTTAATAAATGTTAATAAACTTATGGAAGGCCAACCTTATCAAATTATTAATACGTTACTAACAGAACATTTAAATAGAAATGATTTACAAACGTCTGCAAAATTTAATTCTTCAAATAAGATGAGAGTTATAGTACCAAACATGACTCCTTTAGAAGCAGCAGAGTGGATTAGAAATAGAGCTACTAATCCAAATGGATACCCATATTACTTATATAAAACTGCAATAGATGATAAGTATATCTTTGCAGACTTAGAAACATTGTTATCTTCTCCTGTTATAAATGTTAATAATCCTTTTACAAATAACCAAGCTTCTAGTTCAACTTTAAGTCTGCAAAGAGAAATGGTTATTGAAGATATGGATCAGGCTGAGGTTGATGATTTGTATTCTATGGTAAGAGCAGGCGTAGTTGGATCTAAACAACAATATTATGATGTCACTACTGGAGATTACGAAGAAATAGATTTTAACATTAACAACGATGTTATAGCTGACATACATTTATTAAATGAAAAGCAAAAGCGACCTACTATTGATGGTAAATTAACATTCGAAGATATAGAAATATCAAACTATCAAGCGCGCAAGCATTCACATATTAGTATATCCAAACCATACAAAGAAGTAAGAGCATATGATGAAGAATATGTTGAAGGTGGTAATAAAAATAAAATTAAATCTAGAGCTTTACAACATTTATTAGATAAGACTCCTATAAAATTAGTAGTAAAAGGTGATGCTTTTATTCATGGATTAGAAGATTATGGTGTAGGTAATAGCGTAAGAGTTATTGTAAGAGCTAAAGAAGAATCACAGACTAAAATGAAAATTGATAGAAAACAATCAGGCGATTATTTAATTTGTGCTACTAATTACATTTTAAAATTTGATAAAGCAAATGCTTCTGAAATGATTTTACTTTGTGCTAAAATAGCAAATTATCAGAATGATACGTATAGTCCTAGTGGAGGTGTCGTATGAGTGTACCTACAACATATAACGATTATTATGGCGATGAAACTAGGTGGTTCATAGGTACTGTTATAAGAGTAGATGATGATCCGGAAAGATTAGGTAGAGTCAAAGTTAGAATCTATGGAGTACATCCTGAAGATCCTGAAGATTGTGCACCAGATGAATTACCATATGCGTCTGTTATTTTGCCAAGTACAGAAGCCGGCGCTTCTGGTTATGGTGGCACTGTAGGATTAAAGCCTTCAGCACAAGTCTTTGGTATTTTTCTTGATGGTAAAAATTCTCAAATGCCTTTGATCTTAGGTTCAATACCTAAGAGAGAATCTACTACTAAAAAGCAAGGTAGAGAACTCGTAGATCCTAATGGTTACTATGTACAAGATCAAAATCAAGTAGAATATGCAAATGGCGGCGGTGATGGAGACGTATACTATGCTAGCTTTATTTCAGGTCAAACGCGTAATAGACAAATACAAAGAGAACTATTTGTAATATTACAAACTGCAGCAAAAGCAGCAGGTGTTGAAGTAGAAATATTTAGTGGTGGACAGGACATTGAAGGTCATGGTACACGAAGAACTGGTAGTACGCGACATGATGCTGGTTACGCAGCTGACGTATATGTATATGATAAACAAGGTAAACAATTAAGAACAAATGGTAGAGATCCTGTGATGAATAAGTTCATTACAGAATTAGCTGCAGCTGGCGCAAAAGGTATTGGTGCTCATCCACGCTACATGGGTGGAACAGGCGTGCATGTAGATTTATGGGGTGAAGCAAAAGGTGGTGAACTTTGGGGAGAAGGCGGAACTGGCGATCCACCTCAATCTATTATAACTGCATTTAGAGAAGGACAGCGTAGATTTTATCAGGCTGGTGTTGTTGATAGTACCGCAATTAAAAATAAAAATAAAGAACGTTCACTTGCATCTGAAGAATATGCAAATGCTGCGGGCGAAGCAGTGCTAAGAAGAATTACTGCTGAAGGTTCTACTGCAAACGATGTTGGCACAAAAGCAAACGAATCATTTAAAACGATATCAACTACTACTGGAGATAAACCTGTAAAAGATGAACCGGTCGCAGTCGAAGTAACCGAAACAATTCCTGGTCAAACAGTAAAGAAAAATAACACAGCCTCATCTGACATTGGCAACTTAACAGGAAGTACTAGTATTTCTGCACCAAAACTAGATGAGATTATTGCACAAGGTAATGTAGCAGGTATGAATGCTGCATTAGTACAAGGATTAGATGTACAGGAAAATAAAGTTGCAGCCATTGTAACACCTGGTGCACCTATTGAAAGTGAAGTAAAGAAAGCTGTAGAAGAAACACAGGCTGGTGGAGTAGAAAAAGTATTAGGTGAGGAAACAGTTACAGCGTCTAGAAAAGTATCTGATGAACTAGGCAATCCATTTGGTAGTTCTAATCTATTTGGATCTATTGGTTCTGGTATAAGTAACATACTATCACAACTCGTTTCTCTTAGTTTTAATCAGCCAGGATTTAAATCGCTTGACGGCACTACAGCATTTTTGCCAGAAGGTGTACAGCTAATAAATGCTTCAGGAGAAAAGGTTACACCACCTCCAGTTGTAAATAATAATGGGCATACAAATGTTGCAGACTTAGTTTCTACTAAACAAAGTAAAAAGAATCTATACACTGCTGGTTTAGAAGATTCTAAATGGGCAGGTGTAAATAGTAGAGGTACACAAATCGGAGGTAGTTATGAGTTTAAAACATTAAGCTCAACTGATCACATTGAAGCTGAAATGAGATTTGCTTCTAACCAAAGAGAAATTACAAGTTTAATTATTGATTGGACTAATCTGCCATTTGGTTATGATAACTATACAATTGATGAGATACATCAATCAATAGGTGAATTACATACAAAGGAATACGGCATAAACGTTGTTAATGCAAAGCCAAATGATTATGGTATACAAACTCATATGTACGTTCACCAAAGTGGTAAGATAAAAAGAGCTGTACCACCTAAGAATCCAATTAAAGCACTTAAGTATCCTGTAAGGCAAGACATATACGATCATTGTATACACATTACATTAAATGCAAGTTCAACTACTGGCCGGCCACATAGGCAATTAGAATCTTTAGATGAAATAATAAAAACTTTTATAAAGGTATTTCCTGGTGCTGAAATTTTAGGTGCAAATGATTTACTACCTGAACTATCAACCACAGCACCTGGCTTTAGTGTTCGACCATATGTGTTACGTAAGTTTGGTAAAGAATCTGTTAATAAAGAAATACCTGTTACTATTATTCCATCAGCAAAACAATTAGCAGACTTACAGCCTGATAATGTAGTAACACCACAATCAGAACACAATAAAAGACCCGATCCTAATAAACTTATAACTCAGTTAGGAATGGATGTAGATTATAAATCAACTTCAGAAACTTGGTTTAATGATAACCAAGACACTATTGATTTGCTTAGACAGAAAGCAGAAAAATCTTATGAGTCTGTAAAAGAAGACGGGTCTGGAATATCAAACAAACAGGTTACAACATTAGATGAACAACATAACACTAAACTAATGGCTAACCTAAGAAATAAATTAGCTGCAGCTAATAAAGGATTACGTTATGTCTGATGATATTGAAAAAACATTAAAGAATAAGACTAAAGCTAGAGAAGGTTATAAAGATCCTAGTAATAACTTTCCTAGTGTAGGATATGGAAACTCTTCTTCTTTAAACAAAGCTGCTAGAGGTGTACACACAAATGAATTGTATATTGGTGGTGGTACAACAGATTTAAATTTAGACTTAAAAGAAAACGATCATTCGGAATATCCACTCAACCAAGTAAAAGAATCAGTATCAGGTCATATATCTGAAGTAGACGATACACCAAACAATGAAAGATTGTTATGGAGACATAAAACTGGATCAGGTGTAGAGATGAGACCTGATGGAACTATAATCGTTTCTTCTAGAAAAAATACTATCCATATTACTGGTGGAGACCAAAAAGTAATTATTGAAGGCGATGGTGATGTACATTATATGGGTAACTTGAAACTACACGTATCCGGAGATCTGGATATGGAAGTTGGCGGTGACTATAACTTAAGAGTACAAGGTGATAAGAATGAAGAGATACATGGTGGATCAAATACAAAGGTATATGAAAATAAATTAGAAACAGTGTCAGGTAATTCTTCTACGTTTGTTACAGGTGCAAATACCGAAACCTACTTATCTGACTATAATAAAATCGTAAAAGGTAATAATACCGAACGTGTTGCGGGCAAGCATGCAGAGTACATAGGTGATGATGCAATTGTGACAGCAAAGAACGCAATGAACTTTACATCTCCGGATATAAACATTGCTGCAAATGATTTAACTGCCATTGCTACTACAGGCGCGATAGGTGGTGATAATGTAATTCACTATGGAAAAAATTACTATGGTACATCTGCTACGTTTACTGAAGGTGTTACAGGCCCAGTATTTCATGGTGATCTTCAAGGTACAGCAGTCAGAGCAATTACAGCAGACGTTACAAACTCTCAGAATTATTCAGATCCAGATACGCATGATGGTAGTGCTGGTAACACAGGTTCTGCACAAGGTTACACTGCAGACAATACTCCAACAGACACTAGCAATAGAATGACACCTCCTGGTCCAAGTTCAACTACAATGGATCAATACTTAAATCAATCAGACAAAGGTGTAAGAACTGTTACGGTAGATCCTGGTGATGTAATGAAAAATACGATTGATAAGACATCTCATTATGGTGGAATATCGAAGTATCCTCTTACAACTGAAATGGTTAGGTCAAGATTACGAGATCCAAACACTGCAAGAAATAAAACGTTTATTGGTAGAGCTATAGCTGAAAATGTTTTATCTCCTAGTTATATTCAACAAAAGCCTGAAAAGTTTGAGATAGGATTAATATTCAATCGCGATGGTACAGGTAAAATTCCTGCTGGTAAGTTACTTGGCAACGAAGATATGAAACTAGAAAAGATTGCTACTGAAGCAAATACTATTGTAGTTCGGACACTTATCCCTAATCAATCTTATAATCCTGAACAACAGTATCAAAAATACGGTGTAATAAATGGTCATACTAAATTGGCTTCAGGTATATCACTGGCAAAATTCTTAGGTGGATATGGAGATCCTAACACATTAGAACATATTACAGATGACGTTGAGCGAGTAAAGATTGCTCGTAACTTATATGCGCATGCTGAATTTATGAATGCAGCTCAACAATATTTAGAAGAACTTAACAGTCATCGTTTAATAGTTACTGAAGGCTTATATAAAAAACGACCTGATGAAACATTAGATCCAAATAGTCTTAACCTATTAGCATCACGAGGTCAGGTAGTTGTATACGAATTAAGAGATAGAAATGGATTAATTGATATAGAGAAAACATTTGATTTGGCATTGTATTGTAAAGACTATGTTAACTTTGATCGAATGATTCTTGATTATGATTCATATAATCCTGATGATAGCTTAAATGCTCAAGTCATTATACAAATGCCTGCTGTAAATGCGGATTGGAATATGAGATATCGAAATGAAATTGAAACAAGATTTAATAATTACACACAAACAAACGGTGAATTGGTAGAAATATCAGAACCACCTGTATAAACTATATAAATAGGAATAACAACATTAGAGGATTAAATGGCTAAAGCGTTTTCGATAGAAGATACTAATCTTAATACATCGATACTTAGTTCTAGAGCTCGTAACTATAAGGATTTGGATTTAACATTTAGTCCAAAGCCAGCAGGAGATGTATTTAAAAAATTAGATGCTGCTTCTGTAAAACAAGCTGTAAAGAATCTTTTAATGACGGCACAAGGTGAAAAACCATTTCAACCATATTTCGGATCACAGTTAGGAGAAGCGCTGTTTGATTTAGATACTGACTTTGATCCAGAATATGTACAGAATATTATAGCAGATGCCATACAAACATATGAACCAAGAGCTCACCTATTAAGAGTTAGTGTTCAGCTACAACCAGATTTTAATTCAATAGACGCATCAGTAGAATTTCAAGTTGTAAACACAAAAGAAATTGTAGTAGTTGATGTATCATTAGCGAGGCTTAGATAAATGGCTGCAACAGTTATTAAATCGTCTGATCTTGATTTTAACAATATCAAAGAATCATTAAAAAATTTCTTTAAACAGCAGGATGAGTTTTCTGATTATGACTTTGATGCTTCAGGTCTTAATAATGTTTTAGATGTTTTGGCATACAATACTCACTTAAATGGATTAACTGCAAACTTTGCAATTAACGAATCCTTTTTACCTACTGCACAATTAAGAGCATCTATCGTATCTCATGCTGAAACGTTAGGATATGAAGTTAGATCAATCACTACGTCAAAAGCAGTTTTAAATCTTAATGTCAATATGGCAGGAGTTGTAGGTCGGCGACCACAGATACAGTTACCAGCTGGTTGGACATTTACATCTTCAATTGACGGTGTGTCATATACATTTAGAACATTAGAATCTTATTTTGCAAGAGATGATGGATCTGGAAACTATACATTTAAAACATCAGAAGATTCTCCTAACATACCAGTGTTTGAAGGTATAGAAAAAACCAAGACATTTTTTGTTGGTGAACAGAATGAAAGACAAATCTTCGTAATACCAGACGAAACAATTGATACAGCTACAGCAAAAGTAAATGTATTCGACACCGCTACATCTAGTAATTTTCAGGCATACATTCCACTAAGGTCAGCTGTGACAATTGATAAAGATACAAGAGTATACTCAATTCGCGAAGCGCCTAATGGAACTTATGAATTAAACTTTGGTGACGGTGTATCCTTTGGTAAGAAACCAGATCCTGGTAATAAAGTAACTGTTACTTATCTTTCAAGCAAAGGACCACTAGCAGACAATGGAACTGTATTTACTTCTAATAATGACTTTAATCACCTTGGCTTGGACTATCCAGTTGTTGTTACAACTCAAACCGAATCAACAGGTGGTGCGGATAAGCAAACAATCGAAAGCATCAAACAACTTGCACCAATCGCATATGCATCGCAAAATCGATTAGTTACATCGTTAGATTATAAAGGAATGATATTAAGTAACTTTACAGATGTAACAGATTGTAACGTCTGGTCTGGAGATCAGAACGTTCCGCGCGATTATGGTGCTGTATATGTTTCATTAAACTTTGCAGATAATACATCGCAGACTGTACAAGATCAAATTAAAGCAGGAATCATTGGTCAGTTTACTGATAACTTATCAGTCGTTTCAATTACTACAAAATTTACAGATCCTACAGAACTATTCTTAGAACTTACACTATCTTTCCAATTTGATCCTTCACTTACAGGTATCAGTTTATCTGCTACTGAAAGCTCAGTGTATAGATTTTTAAATTCATATTTCTCAAGGAATCTAAATAAGTTTGGTAAAATATTTAGACGTAGTAATATGTTAACTGAAATTGATGCTATTGATCAGGCTATACTTTCAAGTAAGTGTGATGTAAAAGCACAGTTAAGATTTAATCCAACAATAGGTGATAAGAGAACATTTGAACTACAATATCCTATGGATATAGCTGCACCTGATCCTTATCGATATATGGTACAATCACAGACATTTGAATTTGAAGGAACCATCGCAGTTATAAGAAATAAACTTAACTCTACTAGGTTACAGGTAACAGACATTGATGGCAACGTTCTTTTAGATAATGTCGGCGAATACTTTCCAAGTACTGGTTTAGTTAAGATAGTAGGATTTACACCTGAAGCATTTATAGGCGGTGAAGATTTTATTAAGGTATCAGTCGTACCATTGAATGAAAGTATAATTAAACCATTACGCAATTATGTAATAAAAATCGATCCAAGCTTATCATTTGCAACAGCAAGCGTAGATAGACAAGACACTACATCAACGGTATAAATTCATGGCAGCATTCGCACAAACACTTAGAGATTTTGGCAGACATGCAACTAATCTAAATAAAACTCTGGTTGATGAAATATTACCAGAACATTTTAGACAAGACTATCCTAATTTAATAACTTTTCTAGATGCTTATTATGAGCATTTAGATTCTGCAGATAATTTTGGCGGTGTTATTGAAGAGCTGCAAACGTTAAGAGATATTGAAGATGCTAAGTTAGAATATTTAGATTTACTATTTGATGAAATTGGTTTAGGTATTTCACAAGGCCAGTTCGTTACACCAAGAGAAGTTATTCGAAACTTTGGTAATTTCTTTAGAGTTAAAGGTTCTGAATATTCTATTCATGGATTTTTTAGAGCATTCTTTAATGAAGAGATTGAGATCTTTCATCCTAAGGACAGCCTGTTTATTGTAGGCCAATCTAGAGTTGGTACTGAAGATGCTAAGAAAATACAAGACGGACGACTATTTCAAGTTTTCTCTACACTAATTAAAGGACCTATTCCTTTAGTTATATGGGAAGCTTTATATAGAAAATATGTACATCCATCTGGATTTTACTTAGGTGCAAATGTTGTTTTAGAAGCAGAGCCTCGGGTTCCTATTACTACAGTAGCATCTATTCCGTTTATCAATCCAAACATTAATGTGTTTGGTAGTGCAGCATTAGTATATGATCCGGAAGGAGAAGTGGTAGGCGCTTTAAGAGGATTCCGTATTACACCAGATGCTGGTATTGCGAAAACAATAAGTGGTTATCGAGCTGCATTTGATGGTCTGGACGGACAAGACTCAGATCAAATTAATAATGAAGCAACGCTATACATGAATAGAGGTTTTGTTGTAGATGGTTATGTCGGAGGCGATAGAGAACGTTTTTATCTACGTGATAGATATAATTTATCTAGAACAATTAAGAAGTTTCAGAATATGACTATTGCTGAGCTCGAAGGGTACTATAGCAGTATGTACGAAATGGGTGGATACTGGGTATCATTTGACGATAAGACAGATTCAGCTGGTACAACTTCAAATAATGTTCCACTTTCGTCTGTTAAATTTTCATCAACAAATGACACATTTGATGCTAGATCCTACTTCAGACAGTAGTGTAACTATTATAAATAATGTTAAACATTTTAGGAATTAAAAATGGCAAGACAGATTATAAACAGAGGCGCAACAGGTAATGACGGAACCGGTGATGATCTATATACCGGTGCTGGAAAGATAAATGATAATTTTGAAGAACTGTATAATGCTGTACAAGATATTGAAACTATCGTTGGTACAGACTCATCCGTTAACCTAGGCGTATCATTAGCGACTAGTTCAGTTGTATGGGAAGGTGCCACTGCCGATTCTCATGAAACAACTTTATCAGTCATTGATCCAACAACTGACAGAACAATCAACTTGCCAGATAGCAGTGGTACAGTAGCTTTAAAACATAATATTCCAGATACAATTGATTCTGATTATGTGCAAAGTAAAGCTGTAGAATTAGATTTAAGAAATTATTCAGTAGCTACTGCACCGACAGGGTCACACGGTAAAATGATATTTACAACCGACGGAGATTCAGGTAGTCCATGTCTAGCAATTTTCGACAGTGCAGCCGGTTTTTATAAACGAATCGCTCTCGGCGGTGCAATTAGTACTTAATAGGATATAAACAATGCCAGCAACTATTACAGATACCTTAAGACAACAGATTGCTCGAGATTTCTTCGAGCGGTTTGAACAACAGACTCACAATTATTATGTGGGTATTGGTAGGTCACAACCATGGGATTCGAACGAAACAGTTCCTATTCCTATTAACAGTCCTCAGGAAGTTTCTAAATTAAGAAATGCCTTGCAGTCTATTAAAAAGGTTAAGTCTACATCTCTTGTTGTTCCTCGTAACAATTGGTCAAATGGTAGGATCTATTCTCCATATGATGATACAGTAGCAGGTTATCCTGCACAACCTTACTACGTAAAGAATGATAACAACCAAGTATATGTCTGTTTAGAAACTGGCCGTAACAGACTAGGTGTTGCTCAACCTTCTACAGTAGAACCGACAGGTGCTAATCATAGTTCTTTCAGAACTGCCGACGGTTACGTATGGAAGTTTATGTATACCATAAGTGGATCACGGCAAGAGCAATTCCAATCATCAAATTTTATACCTGTACAAAAACAATTTAATGTTGATTCTAACTCTACTGGCATTGAGTTAAAACAAAAAGCAGTACAGGATAGTGCGATACCAGGACAGGTTTTAAGCGTTGCTCTAGAAGATGGTGGCACAGGTTATACAAGTATACCAACAGTTACAATTACAGGTAATGGTATTGATGCAAAAGTTGTAGCTGACATTGATTCTGGTGCAGGTGTAGTTTCACGTCTTCGAATAAAAGACAGTGCTCATCCGAGCGGACCAGGCACTACAGCTCCATTAGCACACGGTAATGGGTACACTATAGCATTTGTTACAATATCTGGCGGTGGTGGAACAGGCGCTAAAGCTCGAGCAATCCTGCCATTTAGCGATTCTGGTGTAGGTGCAGATCCAAGAGTAGATTTAAAAACCTCAGCTGTTATGTTCCATTCATTACTTGAAGGTAATGACAGTGACTTCTTACTTGGTCAAGATTTCAGACAGGTAACACTATTTAAAGATCCACTAAATAGACAAGGCGCAAAGGTTATTGCTAATACAGCTAGCTGCTTAGATTTTATGAGATTGTCTAATACACTAAATGGATTTACAAGAGATAAAATTATTGAAGGTCAAACAACGTTTGCACAAGCGTATATTGATGATATAGATTCTGATAAAATATATTTCCACCAAGATGATGAAACTGGATTTACAGCATTTCAAGATGGAGAGATTATCGAAGAAACTACAGGACCAGGACAAGGTATTATTGACTCAGCATTAATTCAATCAGAAGTTGATAGAAGAACTGGTGATATTCTATACATTGATAATAGATCACCAGTTGAAAGAACCGCAGCGCAAGCTGAAGATATAAAAATTATTCTACAATTCTAAGGAATAGAAGATGGCAACAGTATATACAGATACCTTATTTGATACAAAGTATAAGGACGATTTTGCAGATAGTGATGGTTATTATCGCATACTGTTTAATAGTGGACGAGCTCTTCAAGCACGTGAACTTACACAGATGCAAACTATTATCCAAAAGCAAGTCGAACGCTTTGGTAATAACATATTTAAAGAAGGTGCTGTTGTAAAACCTGGCGGTTTGAACATCGATACTGCCTATGAATTTGTAAAGCTAGATCCTACATCAACTGGTACAGGCGCAACTGTAGGAGAGATTATTACAGGTGCAACTTCAGGTTTAAAGGCAGAAGTTTTAGAAAGACTTGACGCCGAGGCCGGTGATCCTGTAACATATTACATTAGATATGTCAATACTACTTCAGCTTCTGCTGGACCTAACACACCTAGGTTCTCAGCAGGTGAAAGCTTAGGAGCAGGCCGAGTTGTTCAAATAATTAACACAGATATAAATCCAGCTGTCGGCAGAGGCACTAGGATTACTGTCGGTGAAAGCATCTACTTTACTCAAGGTTTCTTTGTATATACAGAAAAGCAAGCAGCAATCATAGCAAAATATGATGATGCACCTAATACTAATGTTGGATTTAAAATTACACAACAAGTGTTTAGTGTTGACGATGACTTGCAGCTATATGATAACCAAGGTACAAGTATTAATACTACTGCACCAGGCGCAGATAGGTATTGCATTAAGCTATTACTTACATCCGATGAAACTGTAGACTCAGATGAGAACTTTATCCATGTAGCTACAATAAGAGATGGCGCTGTATTTACTGCAGTATCTGCTCAGCAAGATCAGGCATTTAATATTCCAAGAGATATGATTGCTACAAGAATTAAAGAAAATTCTGGTGATTATATTGTTAAACCTTTTAGAATTACGTTTGAAGAAGACTCACAAGATACTCATTTACTTTTAAAAGCAAGTGATGGTATCGTAGTTGTAGACGGCTATAGATCAGCTAGATTTGCACCTACTGATTTAAGAGTTGCAAAACCAACAACAGATATAGAAATTGAAGGCGAGTTTATGCCAGTCGATTTTGGTCACTTTGTTGATGTTGCTGCAGGTCAAGTAAAAGGTGGGCCGGATATTACGACCTTAGCTCGACAAAACATTCGAACTGGACTAAATTACGGTGGTTCAACAATTGGTACAGTTAGAGTACGAGCCATAAGAGAAAATGGTTTAAACTATCGTTATTACTTATTTGATTTACGCATGAATGCAGGACAAAACTTTAGAGATGCTAGATCAATTGGTACTAATTCTACTAACTATTTTAATCCTACAATATCTGGTAGTAATGCACAAATTGAAGATCCACTTAACCATACACTAATATATCAAACTCTATCACCAAGACCTAGAGTTTTAGATCCACAAAGTATGGAAGTACAAATTTTAAGACAAGGTACAAGTGATGGATCTGGTAATTTTACTGTGAGTATTCCAACTAACTACGTATTGAATAATACTAGTGATTGGTTAATCATGCATGATTCGGGTCAAGCTGATAACTCTTCATTAGGTGGTATTACTGCTGGTTCTAACACTACAACTATTACAGGACTTCCACCAAGTACACCAATAAAAGCTTATGTCTATGGTTCTACATCTGCTCCAGTTGTAAGAGCAAAGACATTAGCTAAAAATCAAACTGTAACAACTACTATCACTACAGATCCAGTTACTGGTGAAAAGTATATTGACTTAGGTCAACCTGATGGATACAGAGTTCGAAGAGTAAGTTTAAATGATTCTGATGGAGCAGACGTATCTCATAAGTTTACATTCGATGATGGACAACGAGATAACTTTTATGGTTTAGCTCGTATGGTTTTAAATGACGGGCAAGCTGCACCAGCTGGAAATGTTTATGTGAAGTTTGATCACTTCAATCATGGTGCTGGTAACTTCTTTGCTGTTAACTCTTATACTGGTGTTGTTGACTATGAAGATATTCCTAGCCATACATCAATGTCTGGTCAAAGAATTAACTTACGTGATGCATATGACTTTAGACCAGTTATGAATAGTGGCGGTAGTTTTACTGAAGCTAACTTATCTTATCTTCCAGTGCCTACAGATCTAATTATTTCTGACAACACTTATTACTTGTCAAAGGCATTTAAACTTATAATTGATAAAGAAGCAAATCTTGACATTGTACCTGGAGAAGTTTCTTTTGATCCTCCATATCCTACAGCGCCCGAAGGTACGCTGCCTCTTTACAATTTTAAATTCAATCCTAATACATTGGATGAAGAAGATATCACGGTACAAAAAATTGATCATCAACGATATACAATGGATGATATCAACTACTTAGAAAAAAGAATTGAAAAGCTTGAAGAGATTACATCGCTATCAATGCTTGAAATGCAGACAAATAACTTCGAAGTTTTAGATTCAGCTGGTTTAAATAGAACTAAGTCTGGATTTTTTGTAGATAACTTTACTACACACCTCTTATCTGAAACTACTAATCTATATTATAGAGCTTCAATAGATGCGTCCGAAGGAATATTAAGACCTACATTTACTGAAGATAACTTACGCTTAATATATGATTCAGATAATTCAACAGGCGTAGTTAAGAAAGGTGATAATCTTTATCTTCAATTTACAGAAGAAAATTATATCACTCAACCATTTGCTACTAAAGCTGTAAAGATCAATCCATATTCATCAACTGTATATACTGGTAATATGACAGTATCACCAGCATCTGATGAATGGAGAGATACAAACACTTTAGCTAGAAACGTTATTGATGGAGGCACAAAGCTTTCAACAAATACAGCTGCTAACTGGAACAATTGGGAATGGAACTGGGGTGGTAAAGATTTAGAAGATCTAAGAGTAGGTGATCAAACAAATACTATATCACGTACAAGTGGAAGAACCACAACTAAAACAGTTAATAAAGTTATAAGAGAACAGGTGGTTGAAGAAAGAATTGGTACACGAGTTGTACAAGTTGCTTTACTACCTTTTATTAGAGCTAGAATCATAAGCATTAGAGCACAAGGTTTACGACCTAACAGTAATGTGTATTTGTTTATGGATGGGAAACCTATGGCTAACTACGTAAGAGAAGCTACGTTCCAAAGATATTCATCTACAACAAAAGATTACGGTAACACTTTACGAAATTCTAATACACATCCTGATGGAGCTGGTATACTGACAACAGACAACTCGGGTAAAGTTGATATATCTTTTATGGTTCCAAATAATAATACACATCAATTTAGATCTGGTTCACATGAGATTAAAATATTAGATATTAATGTAGATAATGAAAAGAAATCAGGTACAGTTGCTCGAGCAATATACACAGCTCAAGGCTTACTAGATACAATTCAACATGATGTTAAATCAACACGTATGCTAGAGATTGAAGGATCTAAGTCTTCGGTCACTGCGCCGGCGCCAGCACGATCAAGAAGTAATGATGGTGGTAGAAACTCTTCTGGTGGTGGAGGTTCAGGTGGATCGGGTGGATCTTCAGGATCTTCAAGCGGCGGAAGCGGTGGATACTGGTCAACTAAATATATTAACGAAGCTGGTCAAAGAGTTTATAAATGGAATGGGCCTGGTAACAAAGCTGATACTTTGGATCCACACAAAGGTAGAATGCCAAACTTTAATAAACCAACACGTAATCCAGATAAAGCTGGGTCAATGTCACCAGCTCCAGCTGCACAGAAAATTGTATGTACAGAAATGTATAGACAAACACAACTGGCAGATTGGGCAAAGGCTATGAAGATTTGGGATACATATCAACGTAGGCATCTTACTCCATACCACGAAATTGGTTATCACTGGTTGTTTAAACCATATGTAAGAGGTATGCAGCAAAGTGGATTGCTTACAAAACTTGGTGCTTACTTAGCTGAAGAAAGAACTAAACACCTTAAGCATGTTTTAACACGAGGTAAAGCTAAAGATAGTATCGTAGGTAATGTATGGTGTAAAGTTATACATCCAGTCGTTCATGTTGCTGGTAGAATTAAAACAAAAATTTATGGAGAATCTGAGTAATGTCATTAAATTCATTAGGTTATAAGTTAGGCAAAAGTCCTATTGCTCAATCATTCTACGTAGATGATGCCAAAGGTATATTTGCTACCAAAATACAATTATACTTTAAATCAACGTTTGTAGCTACAGCTGATTTACAATTACCAATTAACATTCACCTCAGGCCTATGAGAAATGGTATGCCTTCTGATGTTGAAATAATACCAGGTTCTTCGGTTTATGTTGATTATAACTTTGTTAATACATCTGCTGATGGATCTGCTGTAACTAATTTTACTTTTGATGAGCCTATCTTTCTTAGTGGATTGACTGACTATGCAATAGTAGTTTATGCAGAAACTCCAGAATATGAAATATTTCTAGCTGAAATAGATGAAACAGTTGTAGGTTCAGCATCAGCGCGTGTTAATTTAAATCCTAATACTGGTACTGTGTTTTACTCTCAAAATGGTGCAACCTTTACGCCTAACCAGAAACAAGATTTAAAATTTAATGTTGTAAGAGCTAAGTTTAATACCGGAACTGGTACAGTACGACTGAAGAATGCTTCAGTACCTAGACAACTGTTGAATAGAAATTCTATTCGTACATTCGAAGGTGATAGTGATGTAAGAGTACATACAATAAATCACGGTTTACAAGTAAATGACACAGTTTCTATTGTAGGTTCTACTGCAGTAGGTGGCTTTACCGCTAATCAAATTAACGGCGATCATACAATTACAAAGATTGATGCAGGTGGATTTGAGTTTAAAATCAATGGCACTGCTGACTCAGATGAAGTTGGTGGTGGTGATAATATTTTATCAACTAAAAATATTCCTTATTCTTTAATCTGGCCAAACATGGCAACTATGAAACCAACCGGCACGGCTATATCTGCAGCTTTTAAAGGCACATCTGGTAAATCATTTGCGGGTGTAGAAACGCCGTACAATGTAGATGCAGCTTTTACTGCAGTTAACTTAAATAAAAACAATATTGCTTTAGATAGAAATTATGTTATTGCAGCAGATTCTATTGCTGACGCAGAGATTGCGGTTGGTGCTAGCACTGCAGAATTAGAAATGACTATTGGATCTGTAGACAACTTTGTTTCTCCTGTTATTGATTTACAAAGATCCTCATTAACTCTAGTCGATAATGTTATCGATAAACAAGATTCAGCTGCAACAAGTGGATTCAATGTTCCTATGAACTTTGTACCTGAAACACAATCACGTGGTGGATCATCAGCTGCTAAGCATATTACAACAGTAACAACCTTAGCGCAGTCTGCAGTTGGTTTAAAGGTATTGTTAACTGCCAACAGACCTAAAGAATCAGATATCGATTTATACTGGAGGGTTTCTACTGAAAATGATTTAATCAATACAGTTGATTGGACATACGTTGCTCCTGAATTATCGAATCCATCTGATGAAAACACAGCAGTATTTAGAGAATACGAATATTTAATTGGTGGTAAAGGTGGGCAGTTAGATGCATTCATTAAATTCCAATTAAAAATTGTTATGACTTCTACTAACTCTGCTAAAGTGCCAATGATTAAGGATTTAAGAGCTATAGCATTGAGTGTATAATGGAATATAAAAAAGTTGAAGGCCTACACGGTTTAGTAAAAAATGAGAATGGTGTTGTCCTTAACACCAATGAAGAAGAAGTTAGAGCCGCGCGGGCACGGAAGCGAGCACAAAGAAAAAAAGCACGAGAGTTTGAAGATCTAAAACAAGATGTTAGTGATCTTAAAAGACTGATGGAACAGATTATTGAGAGAATGTAATGTCACGTAAGATTACTGTCCAAAAAACAAATACACTTAATGTCTGGCATCAGAAGACTAATACTATGTCAGGTTATGTAGGTGACTTAGATAATTTGGACCCGTATTTTCAAGCACCTTTTGGATTCTCTACACCTCAAGATTCGAATATAGTTGATGCTGTTGGAACTATTGGAGGTAAACTTGATAAAATAGAATGTTATTTGTATGAACCCGTACTACCACATGATTCAGATAAATGTATCATTGGAAAGATAACAGCAAACCTAGGTGTAGACTCAGGTTATATACAAAAGCTTGACGTACAGCAACTATGGAATTATGATTCTGCATTAGTAGGACCTCGTAATCCAGACAGCGATTATACATTCTACGGTGACTCACCTGGCACAGCCGATTTTGATTTTAATGCAGATAGTGTACATATAAAACGTTTATATGTTCCTAATGCAGATTTCATTGATAGTGCACAGATTTATAAAATATTAACAGTACACGAATGGACAATGGATTCTGGTGATGACACCGGGTTTAATGCTGGCAAAGCAACCTTTAATGAGTATGTCAATATAAATACGTTACATATGGATAGTCAATCGGTCCACATTATAAGACCGTTTTATATTAATAGAAATGATGGGGTGAAAGCAAATGCATATTTTGGAGCGCATCTATTTGATTCAGAAGAAGGTCACATGGCTCTAGTAGATCCAGACTTCACACTGTCGTAAGGAAAAGTAAATGGCACGTAAAATAGTAGTAGATTTCGTTGATGCGGTTGGTACATTCATGGCCAAAACAAATGTCATGTCTGACTATATCGGAGACCTTGACGACTTAGATTCAGAGTTTGCTCAAAACTTTGCAGACTCAAATGTAGTAAGTGCTCTTAATCATTTAGTTGGCATGATTGATTCAATTAATGATAGACTGTTTAGTGACTCTGATCACTGGCAATTAAGAGGATTAAAGGCTGACTCTGCAGATTTTAAAAGATTAAGAGTTGGTATGTTGCATGCTGACAGTGCAACTATAGATTCAGCAGAAATAAGAAACTTAACAGCTGACCATCTTACTATTGACAGTGCTACAATTAGAAGATTACAAGTTTCAGAAGCGATAATTGATTCTGCTTACATTGATTCA
>CEWH01045211.1_pt1 | contig 23318 bp, 19 predicted proteins | sample 531231 | NCBI WGS metagenome assembly CEWH01 (sample SAMEA2622316, study PRJEB7988) | marine metagenome | biome: marine biome (ENVO:00000447); feature: surface water layer (ENVO:00002042); material: "saline water (ENVO:00002010), including plankton (ENVO:xxxxxxxx)" | depth 5 m | reverse complement strand
ACTCGGCCACGGTGCCAAATTCAATGGCAAAAGTAAGCTATTTTACACAACATATTAGCTGCTAAGTAGTCAAGAGTACAGACACAGATTGAACATCCCCCCCAATAGGTGGGTTTATTTTGGTTACACGCACCTTCACTTTCTCCAAAGACGCAACCTTCGACTTGATCTGATCAATAATCCTTTGTGCCACATGCTCCAATAGCTTTGAAGCAGTCTTCATTTCTGAAAGAACAATCTCGTGCAGCAGCACATAATCAGGAGTATCATTCAAATCATCTGTTTGTGCAGCAACAGATAAATCAGCGTCAACCCACAGATCCACACGATATTCGCTGCCAATGATCGTCTCTTCTTTCATACAACCATGATGGCTGTAAGTCCGAATATTTTCTAAATAAATTTGTCCCATATTTATTTTTAGCAAAGATAATAAACAAAGGTTCCAAAGCGAGTGAATTAATTACCTTTGCAAACAAATTAAGCTAAGTGAACCCTTCGAAAAATTTTATCGAACATATTATTGACGAAGATCTGCAGCAAGGACTCCCACAAGAATCCTTGCGATTTCGATTTCCACCAGAGCCAAATGGGTTTTTACATATTGGTCACGTGAAAGCGATATGTGTCAATTTTGGACTCGGCCAAAAGTATAATGCGCCTGTAAACCTTCGTTTCGATGACACCAATCCTGCAGCTGAAGAACAGCTTTATGTAGATGCAATAAAAAATGATATTCAATGGCTGGGTTTTTCTTGGGACAATGAGTGCTATGCATCTGATTATTTCCAAACACTCTATGACTGGGCAGTCGATCTAATCAAGGTTGGAAAAGCCTACGTTGACTCACAGCCTTCTGAGGATATAGCAATCCAAAAAGGAACGCCAACACAAGCTGGTGAAAACAGCCCTTATCGGTCGCGATCAATAGACGAAAACCTTCAGCTATTTACTCAAATGCGGGAAGGGAAGCATAAAGAAGGAACGCATGTTTTGAGATACAAGGGAGACATGGCAGCATCCAATATGCTGTTGCGCGACCCTGTTATGTATCGAATATTGTTTCAAACACACCACAGAACAGGCGACAAGTGGTGCATATATCCAATGTATGATTGGACGCATGGGCAGTCTGATTATATTGAAAAGATATCACACTCCTTGTGCTCGTTGGAATTTAAACCCCACAGAGACTTGTATGAAGCCTTTCTAAACGATGTGTATGGATCAGGACTAGCACCCAAACAAAGAGAGTTTGCAAGGCTTAATTTGAACTATACTGTTACGAGCAAGCGCAAACTGATGCAGCTTGTTCAAAACAACGACGTTTCTGGCTGGGATGACCCCAGAATGCCAACCATCAGTGGTCTGAGAAGAAGGGGCTATACACCAGAATCATTAAAGAATTTTATTCAAGCAGTAGGTGTTGCCAAGCGCGAGAATCTTATCGACGTTTCGCTTTTGGAGTTTTGTGTGCGTGAGGATTTGAACAAAACAGCACCACGAATGATGGCTGTACTCAACCCTTTGCGTGTAGTGATTACCAATTATCCAGAAGACAAAATAGAATTACTAAAGGCAGAAAACAATCCAGAAGACCCAACAGCTGGATCAAGAGAAGTGCCCTTTTCCAAAACAATCTTGATTGAGCAAGAAGATTTTAGAGAAGAGGCAAATCGTAAGTTTTTCCGATTAAAACTAGGGAAAGAAGTACGCTTAAAAAATGCTTATATCATTAAGGCAGAGTCTGTTGAAAAGGACAAAAACGGAACGATAATAACTGTTTTTTGTACCTATGATCCTTTGAGTAAAAGTGGTAGTGGCACAGAAGAAAGTCAACGTAAAGTGAAAGGAACATTACACTGGGTATCGCAAAACCACGCACAACAAATTCAGGTACGAAACTACGATAGACTTTTTTCAGACCCCAACCCAGATGGTCACAAAGACAAGCCGTTTACGAGCTTTTTAAACACCAATTCTCTCAACGAGCAGCAGGCATTCATAGAGCCAAATATCGGCGATGCTGTAGCAGGAAAGAGTTATCAATTTCAGCGAAAAGGCTATTATGTTGTAGACCCCGACAGCACCCCCAACCAAATTGTTTTTAACAAAACAGTTGGGTTGCGTGACAATTGGGCCAAAAACAACAAATAGTCGTTATTTACTCTTTTTGGTGTTTTCGCTTTCTTCTCTTTGCTTTTTCATGGCCTCCCCTATTTGATTGCTCGCAGTAAAGGACGCTACCATATTGTTTAGCATTTCCGAACCAGCTTGAGGTGAGTTTGGCATTAAAATCAAATTGCTATTGCTCGCAGATCCAACAGATTGAAGTGTATCATAGTGCTGTGTAACGACAATCAAAGCAGACGCCTCTTGTGAGTTGATATTAACACCATTTAGCACCTTGACAGAGTCTTCCAAACCACGTGCAATTTCACGTCTCTGATCAGCAATCCCCTGCCCTTGCAAACGCTTGGATTCTGCCTCTGCCTTGGCTCTTTCAACAATCAAAATACGCTGTGCATCCCCTTCAAACTGTGCGGCAACCTTCTCTCTTTCGGAAGCATTAATTCGGTTCATAGAGTCTTTCACCTGCGCATCAGGGTCTATGTCAGTAACAAGAGTTTTTATAATGTCAAACCCATAGTTAAGCATTGAATCATTCAACTCTGACTTCACAGCAATTGCTATATCATCTTTTTTCTCAAATACATCATCCAAAATCATTTTTGGAACCTCAGCACGAACGACATCAAACACATAAGAGGTGATTTGGTCCTGTGGAAAATCGAGCTTATAAAAAGCATCAAACACCTTGTCCTTGATGACTTTGTATTGGACAGACACCTTTATTTTTACAAAAACATCGTCTTTTGTTTTTGTTTCAACAACAACATCTAGCTGTTGTACACGCAAACTCACTCGTCCAGAAACGCGATCGATGATTGGAATTTTGATTTGTAAACCAGAATGTCGAACACTGACAAACCTCCCAAAACGCTCAACGACAGCAGCGGACTGTTGCCGAACGATAAAAAAGGTTCCAAATAGCAGGACAAAAACAAGAAACCCTAAGATAGAATAGAAGATAATAGACATGATAAGTTGTTTTGATATTCAGACGTAATATAAAAAATCTTTAGCTGATTTCCATCAACGCAATGTTAATTCGATCAATCACCTCTCGAGCGCCCAAGGAATGTATCAACTGCAACAAGTCTGGCCCAGTTAATGAACCAACAAGCACTAACCGAAGAGGCCCCATCAGGGCACCAATTCCTGTGCCAGCACCCTCTGCAATGGATTGTAATAGAGATTTGAAAGTATCGCCTTTTAAATAATCTTCATTGACAAGGCGGTCTGCAACAGCTTGCAGAAGTGTTGCTGTGTTTTCTTTCCAAACCTTTTTGATCGCCTTGGAATCGTATTCATCAGGTGCTTCGAAAAAGACTTTTAAAGCTGACCATAAGTCATCAAGCAACACAACTCTTGGCTGCACCATTTCTGCCATTGCCAGTAGTTTTTCATCTGTAAAAGCGGTTTGGGTATGTCGCTCAACTTCAGCCTTGCATAACTGAGCAAAAGCGTTTAGTGACAAGGCCTGTATGTGTTGTTGATTAAACCACTTATTTTTTTCAGGGTTAAAACGAGCACCTGCATGATGAACTCTAGTCAAATCGAATAATGAAACCATTTCTTCTAACGAAAACACCTCTTGTTCGTCACCATTGTTCCAACCGAGTAAAGCTAAAAAGTTTACAACAGCTTCCGACAAATAGCCAGTTTCTCGATAACCTTTCATTTCATCACCCCATTGTATAGGGAAAACAGGAAAGCCCAATTGATCACCATCTCTTTTGGATAATTTCCCTTTACCGTTAGGTTTCAAAATCAAAGGCAAATGAGCAAAAGAAGGAGTAGTCCAACCAAAAGCATTATATAGTTTGATGTGCAAGGCAAGTGATGGTAACCACTCCTCACCCCTTATGACATGAGTAATCTTCATCAGGTGGTCGTCCACAACATTGGCAAAGTGGTAGGTGGGGAACCCATCGCTTTTATATAAAATTTTATCATCAAGCAGTTTACAGTCTACATCCACATTACCACGAATGATGTCGGAACAACGGAGAACAACATCATCACTATCATTCCACATCAAAAAACGAACGACATATGGCGTACCACTTTTGATTTTCTCACTGGTCTCTTTTGCGCTTACACTTAAACTGTTTTTTAGCTTCAGTCGATTGTGCCAATTGTATATAAATGTTTTCCCTTTTTTCTCGTGCTCTTTCCTGTGAGCATCCAACTCTTTAGGTGTATCAAAAGCATAATAAGCCAAGCCTTTATCTATAAGGATTTGCACCCATTTTTCATAAATCTCATTGCGTTCACTTTGGCGATAAGGACCTAATGAACCCCCATGTTTTGTGCTTTCATCTGGTACAATTCCCAACCATTCTAGTGCCGAGTAGATATATTCCTCAGCGCCTGAAACAGTGCGTTTTTGGTCAGTATCTTCAATGCGCAACAAAAAGGATCCATTGTTTTTTTTGGCGTACAGATAATTGTATAAAGCGGTTCGCACCCCACCAATATGAAGTGGGCCAGTGGGGCTTGGAGCAAAACGAACACGAACAGAATCTGCCATAAAATTTTTTTGTAAAGATATCGTCTAATGACGACAACACGAAACGTACGTAAGAGTTGTATAAATAACACAAAATCAACATGTTAAATCAAATTATTCTTTTCTGTATTGACTTGCAATAGCGTAAACACCTACCTTTGTTCCGTGGAACACATTACAATTAGCGCACAAAACGATTTTGAGTTGAGCAACAATGCTTCGTTTGTTACTTGGCTGAAGCGATGTGTGAAACTATTACAAATGAATATGGGCGAGATACATATTTCTCTGATGAGTGATGAAGCTTTGTTGGAGATCAACAAAAAGCACCTGAACCATCACGATTATACAGACGTCATCACTTTTGATTATTCGACCGAAAACACCATTCATTGTGATATCGCTGTATCAACAGATCGAGTTTCGGAAAATGCTCATAATGAGGGTGTTAGTATAGAAAACGAACTAGCAAGAGTGATGATTCATGGCATTTTACACTGTGTTGGATTTAACGACAAAACAGAAGATGATAAGCGAATAATGTGCAGTAAAGAGAACGAGTTACTAAAGCTGTTCCACGTGGAACAAAAATCTACACCAAGCGATGTTTAGCAACAAATACGACGTTATTGTAGTTGGTGCAGGACACGCAGGTTCTGAGGCAGCAGCAGCAGCAGCCAACATGGGCAGCAAAACTCTTTTGGTTACGATGAACCTTCAAAACATTGCACAAATGTCTTGTAATCCTGCGATGGGTGGTATCGCCAAAGGTCAAATCTTAAGAGAAATCGATGCCCTTGGGGGCTATAGTGGTATTGTAACTGACCAAACATCCATACAGTTTAAAATGCTTAACAAATCGAAGGGCCCTGCAATGTGGAGTCCAAGGGCACAGTCTGATCGTATGCGTTTTGCTGAACAATGGCGACTACTGTTGGAAGAAACAACCAACGTTGATTTTTATCAAGAGATGGTTACTGATCTCATTTTTGATAAAGATCGTGTCTGTGGGGTAAAAACATCATTAGGATTAGAGATATTTACCAAGTCAGTTGTGCTGACCAGTGGTACTTTTCTCAATGGCCTTATTCATATAGGAGAAAAGCAGTTTGGTGGTGGTCGCGCAGGCGAAAGCGCATCCTTTGGCATCACAGAACGCTTGGTTGAAAGAGGGTTTGAGTCAGGTCGAATGAAAACAGGGACCCCCCCTCGTGTCGATGGACGATCGTTAGATTATTCAAAAATGATCGAGCAGCCAGGAGACGAACAGCCCAGCACGTTTTCTTATCTCCCAACCACTAAACCTTTGCAAACGCAGCGTTCCTGCCACATGACATATACCAACCCCGAGGTTCATGATCTCCTACGTGAAGGCTTTGATCGTTCTCCTATGTTCAATGGAAGAATTAAAAGTATAGGCCCTCGCTATTGTCCGTCGGTTGAAGATAAAATCAATCGATTTGCTGACAAAGACAGACATCAAATTTTTGTAGAACCAGAGGGGTGGAATACAGTTGAAGTGTATGTGAATGGGTTTTCAACATCCCTTCCTGAAGACGTTCAATTTCGAGCGTTGACAGCTGTTAAGGGCTTTGAAAACGTAAAGTTCTTTCGTCCAGGATATGCGATTGAATACGATTATTTCCCTCCCACCCAACTAAAGCACAGTTTGGAAACCAAACCAATTAAGGGCTTGTTTTTCGCAGGTCAAATCAATGGCACCACAGGTTATGAAGAGGCAGCGGCACAGGGGCTAATTGCAGGCATCAATGCACATCAGTATCACAATGAAAAAGAACCTTTTTCTTTACGAAGAGATCAAGCATATATAGGGGTTTTGATCGATGACCTTATCACTAAGGGCACTGAGGAGCCTTATCGAATGTTTACCTCAAGAGCAGAGTACAGAACTTTGCTACGACAAGACAACGCCGACACACGCCTAACGCCTTTATCGCATAAAATAGGTTTAGCAACAGATGAAAGGCTGCTGGTGATGGAGAGCGCACAAAGTCGCGCAAATCGTCTGATCGATTTTTTAAAAAAAACAAGCATACAGCCAGATCAAATCAACCCTATTCTTAATAGTAACGAAACTGCAGAAATCAAACAATCAACCAAGTTGGCAAAGATTTTATCTCGTCCTCAACTAACAATGAACGACCTCACTTCTCTTGCACCACTTGCCAATTTTTTAGAGGAAAACGAATCCTACCAAGATACTTTAGAACAAGCAGAAATACAGATCAAGTATGCTGGTTATATAGAAAAGGAAGAAGCCCAAGCAAAGAAATTGGATCGCCTTGAATCGATTAAGATCCCTGATGGTTTTGATTACAACAATATCCAATCGATTTCTACAGAGGCACGTCAAAAACTCACAGAAATACAACCCAAAACGCTATCCCAAGCCTCAAGAATTAGTGGCGTTTCACCTAGTGACATCAGTGTTCTATTGGTCCACATGGGGCGTTAGGTTCCACGTGGAACATCAAGATAGAGATAATGAAAAAAACAGTTTGTATCGACCATTTAGTCACAGGAGAAACCTTTGTGCTGGAGCCTGATCAGACCTATGAAATCTTACAAACCAATCCCCAACCAAAACAACTTGATCGCTACTACAACCACCCAAACTATATTTCACACAAAGTAAAAGAAAGGTCTTTATTTTTTGTTTTTTATGCTTTGTTGAGACAATTAAATCATAAGTACAAAATAAAATTGATTCACAAGCACATGTCAACCAAAGGAAAGCTATTGGACTTTGGCGCTGGGACAGGTTCTTTTGTGGGGTTTGCACAAAAAAAAGGATGGGATGCGGAAGGTTATGAGCCCATTACCAATGCACACAGTCCCAAAGCATCGTATGTAAAAGAATGGATCAAAGCTTCATATTACTACGCCATCACAGCCTGGCATGTGATTGAACACTTACCCAATCCCAAAGCTTTTTTACACCAGGCACACGATTCATTACAGATAGGCGGAAAGATGTTTGTGGCTTTGCCAAACTATAAGTCGTGGGATGCTAAAAAATATGGTGCCCAATGGGCGGGCTATGATGTGCCGAGGCACCTTTGGCATTTTTCCCCAAAAGGCTTTATCGATCTAAGTCAGGATTGTGGTTTTGTTGTTGAAAAGACCTATCCACTTGTCTTTGATGCTTATTACGTTTCATTGCTTTCAGAAAAAAACAAACAATCTAGTTTTGCTTGGCTAAAAGCAATTTGTGCAGGATGGCGTTCAAATCAAGCTGCAAAGCACGATCAAAACCATTCTTCTGTCATTTTTGTCCTTATAAAAGGAAAATAAAGACGTTTAAGGACATTTTGTTCCAATAAATGGTGTATATATCAAAAAACGTGAGATATGCGCTTAGAAACGACCAAAAAAAACAGGTTTATTATGGCGCCAAAATAGGGGCTTTGTGAATTTGCCGCGTGAGCTTAAGCGACAGATCCGAGAAAACCATTTTTGCGTTACCGTTGCGTTCAATGTGGGCGTAAGCAGACTCTATCTCACTGATAATCAATTGAATATTGCCATTGTGTACATACTTTGCAAAACGGTTTAGATCAAAAGCACTTTGAGGTTTGTAGGTTGCTAATTCATCAAGATCGTACTGAATCAGCAAGGCTTGGCGAAACAAATCAATGCTAAACAACAAAAATTGCTTTTGTGTCTCGCGACCAACCTGTGCGACCTTTTGGCTCCAATTCATCAATTCCACAACAGAACCTTTGTTCTGCTTTGCCTTAAACGCTGTACGTACCCAACTTACAAACCACTCTTCAAAAGGAACACCATCAGCATTCATCATATGCATCGCTCGGCTCAATTGACCATTTGACTGTACACTCAAAGTTTTGGCCTGTTCTTGAGTTGCGCCATTTGCGACTAAGGCCTTAGAGATTTCAGCATCAGTCAACAGCGAAAAATTGATAGTCTGACAACGCGAACGTAATGTTTCAAGTACACGATCTTCATGGTTTGAAATAAACACAAGTAGTGTTTTTTCTGGAGGCTCCTCAACCAGCTTTAGCAACTTGTTTGCAGCCGCCGCATTGAGCTTGTCAGCTTGCCAAACAACGACCCCTTTCCAGCCACCTTCATACGATTTTAAAGACAGTTTCTTCGTGATTTCCTCAGCATCCAACACTCCAATTTGACCCTGTTTGTTTTCAACCTCGATTTGCTGATACCAATCAAAAAGAGTTCCTGCTGGGTTTTTTTCGACAAACATTCGCCAATCTTCAAGGAAGAGTGTTGAGGTTGGTTTTGATTTTACCTTTGCGTTCGCAGCGATAGGAAAAACAAAATGGAGATCTGCGTGTGCAAGACGATCAAATTTCAGATCACAAGCAGATGAATCGGAGTCCTGACAAAATATAGAACGCATAAAAGCGATTGCAACCCCAAGCATACCAACACCCTCAGGACCAACAAACAATTGAGCATGTGGAACACGCCCCAAAGAGATGCTTTCACGAAGTGCGTTTATTTGTGACTTGTGGCCATAGATTTGATCAAATCGCATATCCAAAGATACATATTCATTTTCTAAAAATACAGCACTGAACAGACAGAAAAAAGAACAAGAAAAACGTACATTTGCAGCCAAAAATTACCACATGAAAACCATAGATAAAACCAGTTTTGCAAATAAGAAAGTATTGATCCGAGTAGACTTTAATGTTCCATTGGATGACAACAAATCGGTAACAGACAACACCAGAATTATAGCAGCCAAACCAACAATTGATAAGGTTTTGGCAGATGGTGGAAGCTGTGTGTTGATGAGCCATCTAGGCCGACCAAAAGGGCAGGATGACAACCTATCACTTCGTCACATTGTTGCTGAAATAGAAAAGGTATTGGGGGTTCAAGTTCAGTTTTCAAACCAAACGATAGGAACAGACGCCGAACAGATGGCAAAGGCACTACAACCCGGTCAAGTGATGCTACTCGAAAACTTGAGGTTTTATGACGAAGAAACCAAAGGAGACAAACAATTTGCACAATCATTAGCAAAGCTAGCAGACGCATATATCAACGATGCGTTTGGAACAGCGCATCGCGCACACGCTTCAACAACAACAGTTGCCCAATTTTTTCCAACATCAAAATACTTTGGCTTTCTGTTGGCAAAAGAAATCGATGCGATTGATCGTGTGATGTCGTCTGGAGAAAAGCCAGTGTTGGCAATTCTTGGCGGAGCAAAAGTGTCTTCAAAAATCACGATTATTGAAAACATATTAGACAAAGTTGACCATCTTATTTTGGGTGGCGGAATGTCTTTTACTTTTGCCAAAGCAATGGGTGGAAGCATCGGAAACTCCATTTGTGAAGACGACAAACAGGAGTTGGCCTTATCAATCCTATCGATTGCAAAAGAAAAGAGTGTTCATGTTCATTTACCAAAAGATGTGGTTGCAGGCGACAGCTTTTCAAACGACGCAAAACAACAAGTGTTTCCCATTGATCAAATTCCTGATGGATGGGAAGGGATGGATGCAGGACCTGAAACGATTGCTGCTTTTGCAGACGTGGTGTCTAGCTGTAAAACGATTTTATGGAATGGCCCTGTAGGAGTTTTTGAGTTTTCTCATTTTTCCAAAGGGACAATTGCTTTGGGTGAAGCGATTGCAGCAAGCACAAAAAACGGATCCTTTTCGCTTGTTGGTGGTGGGGACTCTGTAGCTGCAGTGAAGCAATTTGAAATGGAAGATCAAGTCAGTTATGTCTCTACTGGCGGAGGCGCGATGCTTGAGAGCTTGGAAGGAAAAACACTGCCAGGAATAGCTGCGATTTTGGCTTAGTTTTTGGTTGTTAATCATCATGAATAAAAATCTAACCCTTCTTTTTTCTGTATTGATAATGATCTCTTGTCAGACCAAAAAAGGCACACCCCTTGTTCTGTCCTCGAATGGAAACATCAACACAATTACAGTGGTGATGCCCAATCAATTGTGGCAAGGCGCTATCGGACAAACTGTTAGAGACACGTATGCTTACCCAGCGGAGGGTTTGCCTCAGCAAGAACCCTTGTATGATCTCAAGCAAATACCCCCAGAGATTTTTACTGGATTTGCACAGTCAAGCCGAAGTGTATTATGGATTGGTATTAGCGACCAAACCAATGTTAGAATTGATAAAAACACCTATGCACAACCCCAAACGATAGCAGTGTTTACTGCGCCAACAACAGAACGATTGACAGAAATCATTATATCTCAGTCCAACAAAGTCATTGAAACAATACGCAAGCAAGAGCGTATCGAAAGATTGCGAAGAATTAGAAAATCTACTTATACAAATCATGGGCTGGAGGAAAAATTTGGGATTTCTCTCACAATACCATCTGCTTACAATACGCTCAAAGAAGGGGAAAACACCATTTGGTTTCAGCGAGAAATACAAAAAGGACATGTCAATCTACTGGTTTTGACTACCCCTTATGACGAAACAATAGTTTCCCAAAAAAACCTTGAACAAATTATCGCTAAGCGGGACTCTATTGGAAAAGTGTTTATCCCAGGGCGATTGCCCAACAGTTATTTGATTACAGAAAAAGCCTATGAGCCATATGTGTATCACACAAACTTTGGTAACAAACCAGCGTTAGAAATACGTGGAACGTGGGAAGTCCAAGGCGATTTTATGGCAGGGCCCTTTTTACAATACATCATCAACGACAAAGCCAACAATCGAAATATTATATTAGAAGGCTTTGTGTTTGCCCCATCAACAGCAAAGCGAGATTATATTTTTGAAGTGGAGACGATACTGCGGTCTATAAAAGAAAAGAAGTAATTTATTTTTCTTTTTCAGAATCTTCTTCCTTTGAGGCATCTTTAAACTCTTTGATGCCAGTGCCAAGACCGCGCATAAGTTCTGGAATTTTACGTCCTCCAAAAAGAAGAACAACCAAGACAACAAGAAGAACAATTTGCCAAGGACCAATTGCTAGCGGCAGAAATAAAGAGGACATAGACGATTATTTTAAGCAAATGTAGTAAAGTTTTTTAAGACTGTGAGATGTGCCAAAACAGAGTTGGTTATATTTGCAAACGATGGCCAGATCAAATAATAAAGACAATAAATCATTTCGCTCCAGACTTGTGGCAAAATACCGCTTTGTGGTTCTCAATGAGAACACATTTGAAGAGATGCTGTCATATAAGTTGAGTCGACTGAATGTGTTTATGATTTTGAGTATTTCGGCGATTCTTTTAATTGCCGCCACATATTTGATTATTTCAGTCACACCACTCAAAGAATACATACCAGGATATGATTCAACAGCGCTGCGACGACAGGCAATAAACAACACCTATCTGATAGACTCCTTGCAGCAGCAACTGTTTTTAAATGAAAGACATATAACCTCTATCGCTGACGCATTGAGTGGAAATGTTGATCTAGAAGATATACAATCAAGCAGAACAATAGATGACATAGACCAGCTTGAGGAGTTGGACTTTAGCACCAACAAACAAGACTCTATTCTACGTGCAGAAGTTGCACAGGAAGATCGATTTAATTTATTTGAAACAGCTGGGACCGAAAATAACTTTACGCTATTTACACCAGTGACAGGGGTGATCACGCAAGGATATTCCCCATCCGAGAACCATTTTGCAGTTGATATCAGCGTCCCAGAAAAAACACCTGTTAAAGCAGTATCGGACGGTACAGTGATTTTGGCAGAATGGACATCAGAGACAGGCTATGTTGTAATCATCAAACACCAACAAAACCTTATCTCTGTTTACAAACACAACGAATCTTTAGCTGTCAATCAAGGCGACCTTGTCCTTTCTGGCGAGGTGATCAGTTTTGCAGGAAGCACAGGAACCTTGTCAACTGGGCCTCATTTACATTTGGAACTGTGGAGCGATGGCTATCCCATCAACCCGACGGAGTTTATAGAATTCGAATAAGATGTCATTGCGTAGACTGATAGCGAAACAACTCGCAAAACGTGCAAGGAAAAAAATAGATCAATGGTCATCAAAACCCATTGAGACCCAACAAAAAGTTTTAAAGCAACTGATTGAAAAAGCAAAAGAAACAGCATTTGGCAAAGACCACAACTTCGACCAAATTCAAAGCCATAAAGACTTTATAAAGCAGGTTCCTATTGCCGATTATGAGGGGCTGCGCCCATATGTAGATCGAGTGGTTGAGGGTGAGACAGATGTGCTTTGGCCAGGCAAACCCTTGTATTTTGCAAAAACATCAGGAACAACTTCTGGGATGAAGTATATTCCACTGACCAAAGAATCAATGCCAACCCATATCGAGGCAGCTAAAAACGCTTTGTTTTGTCATATCGAAGCAACGGATGACGCTTCATTTGTAAATGGCAAAATGATTTTCTTACAAGGGAGCCCTATCCTTGAAAAGAAAAATGGAATTGATTTGGGACGTCTTTCGGGCATTGTGGCTCATTATGTTCCAAAATACCTTCAAAAGAACCGATTGCCATCATGGGAAACAAACTGCATTGAAGATTGGGAAACAAAAGTAGATGCCATTGTTGAAGAAACCCACCAAAAAGATATGCGTTTGATTAGTGGTATTCCTCCTTGGGTGAGCATGTATTATGAGAAACTACAGTTAAAAACAGGTAAAAAAGTAGGGGACTTGTTCCCAAACTTTAACTTGTTTTTATATGGAGGGGTAAACTATGAGCCCTATCGAACAAAACTGGAAAGCTTAGTAGGACGTTATATTCCAAGTGTGGAGCTGTACCCTGCCTCTGAGGGGTTTTTTGCTTTTCAGGACCACCCAGACGCAGAAGGAATGCTGCTACAACTCGATTTAGGAATTTTTTATGAGTTTATTCCTGCAGACCAGTTTTATGATGCATCACCTCCACGCCTAGGGTTGGCAGAAGTGGAGTTGGGCATAAATTATGTGATAATTATATCCACAAACGCAGGTTTGTGGGGGTATAACATCGGAGATACTGTGATGTTTACATCCCTTTCTCCCTTCCGAGTGGTGGTTTCGGGTCGCATCAAGCACTTTATCTCTGCTTTTGGCGAGCACGTGATTGGGAAAGAGGTTGAGCAAGCCTTGCTGCAGGCAACGAGCGAAACTGACATTGAAATCAGTGAATTCACAGTTGCTCCTCAAGTCAACCCCCAAAAAGGGCTTCCGTATCACGAGTGGTTTGTTGAGTTTACCTCGCCTCCAAAAAACATCAAACAATTTTGTTTGGACGTTGACCAACAGTTGTGTAAACAAAACAGATATTATGATGACCTTATCAAAGGAAAAGTACTGCGGCCTTTGGAAATTAGAGTCGTTAAAAAAGATGGATTTTCGCGCTATATGAAAAGAATCGGTAAATTGGGCGGACAAAACAAAGTTCCACGCCTAACGAACGACCGAAAAATAGCAGACGAACTTAAAAAGGAATGTCAATGACACAGCAACCAACAGTTTCGGCAGATCTGCGAAAACGCGCGCAAGACTCATCCAACGCCATTGCTCGGATGTATATCAGTATGCGCCACTTACTCAACCGAGGGTTTTACAAGCCCATGGGTGTTTCGGGTACATCATTACGCAAAGCATTACTCACCCTGAAACCAGAGATTTATGGCACAATTGCAGAAACCAAAACAGAGTTAAATGGCTTGTTATACGTCATCGATCGTTTGCCAGAGGGTATAACAGAGTGTGTTTCGATAAATATGACAGCAGAAGAGGGGCTATCCTCTTCTAGTTTTCAACCGATTATCCCTGCCAAAAGAAGACGAAACTGCTATCGTATCGACAAGGACCAGATGGTCATAGAGGTCACAAGAGGGCGATCGGAGGTTTATGACATCCTGACGCATTTGACATTTTTGTATATCGAGGCAGATAAAATTTGCAATCGAGTGTATATCCCATCATCTAAACAAACCATACGGGAATGGCAAAAAATTGAATCCACAGCCACCTCAATCAAAACCGTTGGGAAGAATGAATTGGAATCAACAATGGCATATTTGGCGCAACTATTGGAGTGTACATACAACGAAGCCACGGATTTTTACAATCGTTTTCAAACCCCAAAAAACCCTCATCGCTTTATTCGTCTGATCTATCACATGGTTCGCATTGCCATAAACGAGCGCAGTAAAGGGAACAAGAGGGTGATAACATTTAGCGCAATGTTAAGAGATCAGATTGGACATCACATCCATGGCGAACGATGGGCAAACCAGCTATATCAGGTGTTGGAGCAACACAAGCTCGTTGACCGACCAATCCATTTGGTTTCTGCAAATCGACATAGCTTTTTAAACACTATTTATGCAGAAGAGGCATTGGGTAAATCGGCAAAGGACAAAACATGGTTTGGCCAGTTTATAGATGATCAAACCAATCAGAAAAAAGTAAATCAATTTGCCAAAAAACAAGGGTTTATCGAAATAAAGGACAATACTGGCAGTAACGTACACGCACAAATTATAGATACCGATAAAATAAAGGGGAATAAGTATGCGTTTGCAGAGGGGACAGTTTTGGTTGTGTTTGATTATGCCTTTGGTGAACAAGCATACGAGCTGATGGACGAGTTATTAAAAACGAATATTGGTAAACAATTGGAATCGATTTCAATTATGGGTAAAGCAGGGATTATGAATGGCAAAAAAGGAGACATCATGGTACCCACAGCACACATTTTTGAGGGCACATCCGACAATTATCCTTTTGAGAATGACTTGTCGCCAGACGATTTTGCTAACACAAAAATCCCAACCTATAAAGGAACAATGATTACTGTTCTAGGCACATCTCTTCAAAACAAAGACATTTTGACGTATTTTTGCGGCTCATCTTGGAAGGTAATAGGAATCGAAATGGAAGGAGTTCATTATCAAAAAGCGATTCAATCTGCTATGCATATCAGAAAAACAGTTCGTCCTAACATTAAACTTCGCTATGCATACTACGCGTCAGATAACCCCTTAGAAACAGGTAGCACCTTGGCTTCTGGCTCATTGGGACAAACGGGAGTCGTACCGACCTACATTATTACACAAAAAATCTTAGAAAAAATAAACTCATAATACATGCAAAAGGATTTCTATGGTGGCATGACAATAAGATTGATGACGACCAGTTCAGTGCTGTTGTTTTTCTTAATTGTAGCTCCATCAGTTGCACAAGACACAACCCCCTTTTTGACACAAATTCGAAATTTAACTCCAAAACAACAAGCGGGTTATGTGATTGAAGCTCGAAAGCGAGGATATTCTTTGGTTCAGCTAGAAGGATTGGCAAAAGCTCAAGGCGCAACACTTCAAGACTTGTCTCTGATTCGAAATGCTTGGGCAAGGAATCAACAAAGTAGCGAAAACCAAGAAGAAGAGTTCAGTATGCAAGACCAAGAGCCACTTGGCTTTGGAAACGACATAGACATGTTTATGTTTGGTGAAGAGGAAGAAGAATCTGATATTTTTGGAAGCGCTTTTTTCGCCAACCAAAACATTACCGAAACGCCACAGTTTTATGTGGCAACACCTGCAGGATATCGCTTGGGACCAACGGACGAAATCTCTATTGATGTTTGGGGCGCTTCGGAAAATCGCTATGAAGTGACCTTATCGAGGCAAGGAGTTGTTCGTATAGATAGGCTTAAACCGATGTACTTGTCTGGCCTGACAATAGCGGCAGCAGAGCGAAAAATCAGAAACGAATTTTCTTCGATTTACACAGGTCTATCACCAGATGCTCCTAACGAATCGAAGGTGTATTTGGATGTAAACCTTCAAAAAGCGAGAAGTATTGTTGTAAACATCACAGGAAGCGTGGAAGCACCTGGCACCTATACAATTTCTGGATTCTCTTCTGTTTTAAACGCACTTTATGCAGCAGGAGGGCCAAGCGAAAGTGGTAGTTATCGAGACATTTCAATCATGCGCAACGGCAAGCGTACACATACGATTGATTTATATGACTATTTTGTAAAAGGAACATACCCTTCCTTTTTTCTCAACGATCAAGATGTCATTGTTGTTTCTCCTCATCACAACCGAATAACAGTAGATGGAGCGTTTAAGACGACAGGACGTTTTGAAACCCTGCACAATGAAACAGTTGAAGATTTACTCTCCTATGTTGGAGGCTTTTCGTCTGAAGCATATAAAAAAGCAGTGTATGTAGATCGTGTACTGGAGCTTGAGCGTGAAATCATCAAAATTGACCAACCATCATACACCTCCACAGTACTAACGGACGGAGACTTGGTAGAATCAAAAAGCATTTCTGATAAATATACAAATAAGGTGAGCGTTACGGGAGAAGTATTCCTTCCTGGAAACTATCCATTAAACGAATCACCAACCTTGTCTGCATTATTGAAAAGCAGCAACGGATTGACACCTGATGCTTATCCAGAATCAGCGATTTTGTATCGATCAAAACAAGGATATTTTAATGAAATCAAAACGATTGATCTGTCAGAGATTGCCAGCAAAACCCAAGACATTCAACTACAACCAAATGACAGCTTGGTTGTCATTTCCATGGAAAACATAAAAGCTGAAAGAAGGGTTGATATTCAAGGCATTGTTAATGAGCCAGGCGAATATCCCTTTTTTGAAGGGATGACAGCAAGAGATTTGGTGTTGATTGCCAACGGTTTTGATGATCGCGCCAACACAGATCAAATCGAACTGTATACCAACGTGACTGATTTGGACCAAAACAAACGCATTAATGCTCGCTGGTTTTCGTTTGATGAATCAGAAGAAGTAGAACTAAACCCATCTGACTTGATGATTGTTCGCGCAAAACCAGGCTATCAGCCCACAACATTCGTCACATTAGAGGGAGAGGTTTCCAGGCCAGGGACTTATCCCATCATCAACGAAAACTATACGCTTTATGACTTATATTTTGATGCTGGAAAAGCACTTCCGGGAGCAAACTTGAGGGGTGTTTCTATTGAAAGAAAAATTTCAAATCAAACCAAAAGCAACATTGAGGAAACAGAAGATTCTTTGAACATCTTGTTTTTTGATGAAGAGGATACAAATATTAAAATTGGGGTTAATTTTGAAAAAATACTTTCCAGGAAAGGAAATTTCACAGGAAACCTTTTATTGAAACCAAACGACGTGATTTTCTTTCCAAAAAAAGACTCTACAGTTTCTGTATTGGGTGCGGTTCAGCGAGAGACCGCAATGCCATATGCGGATGGAATTTCATTTAGAGAAGCGGTCATCAAATCAGGTGGGGCTAAACAATCAGCAAATTATAAAAACGCTTATGTGGTTTATCAAAATGGAGACGTTAAAGGAACGAAACGCTTCTTGATTTTTAACATAAGACCTAGGCTTGAGCCCGGTGCAGTGGTTGTGGTTCCATCCAAAGACGAAAAACGCGTCGTATCGGTTCAGGAAATTATTGGTATGACATCGGCACTTGCCTCCCTAACCCTTCTTGTAAGAACAATAATCGGAAATTGATATTTTGACAAATGAATGACAACAAAGAAGACGAAATTGACTTGATTGCTCTGTTAAAAACAGTTTTTGTAGCAAGGCGTTTTGTGATAAGAATTACAGTTTTGTTCTCTGTTCTGGGGATTGTTTTGGCATTGGTTTCTCCAGTACGCTATACCGCATCGTCGATGTTTATGCCTCAGCTTTCTGAGGGACAATCAAACTCATCTCTAGGCGGCTTAGCGTCTCTTGCAGGCATAAACCTCACAGCGATTATGGGTGGGCAGCCACAAGAAATAGCACCTTCATTATACCCTCAAATTGCTGAAAGCTCTCCTTATCGTATGGCACTGCTTGAAACGCCTGTTGGCGAAAGCCAAATCAGTTTCCGCGATTATATTCTAGGTCAAGATGGAGGCGTGTCGATTATATCATTAATTAAAAAGTATACCATTGGCCTACCAAGCCTATTGTTTTCCAGCAACAATGCAGACACCCCTCAGGATAACACTCTTTTTGATATCAGCGAAGAGGACAGAGGCTTATTTGAATTTTTAGATCAAATTTTGTCTGTTGAAGTAGATGACCAGGAAGGTCTAGTTTCTATCAGCGTAGAGTTTTCCGACAGAAAGATTGGAGCACAACTTGCACAAGCTGCAACAGATTTATTACAAAGTAAAATCATTGCGTTTAAAAGTCAAAGCGCCAGAAACAACCTCCAGTTTGTTCGAAGCCAATATGATGCAAAACGCCAGGAGTTTGAACAAATTCAAGACTCTATTGCGATGTTTAAAGATCAAAATCTAAACATCACCTCTTCTTTATACCAAAACCAACTCACGCGCCTAGAGTCTCAATTTGCGGTGACTTCATCCGTTTTTCAGGAGTTGGCGGGCCAGGTGGAGCAAGCCAAAATACAAGTCAATAAAGACACCCCAATTTTTATGATCATTGAACCAGTGAGCGTTCCCTTAAATCGCTCAAAACCTCAGCGTGCGATGACAGTAATTATCTGGACTTTTTTGGGGGGTGTAATAGCTGTTGGTTGGACCCTAGTAAAAGCCCCATTGTTCCAAATTTTAAAAGAGCTGAAAAGCAGCTAAACAGACTTTTCTTTACGTACTCTTCGTCGCACAAAAAAGAGTGTGATATACCAAAAAATCAGGTAGACAAAAAACAAGATGATTGTAATCTCGTGACTAAGACTAAAGGCAAGTTGTGAAAACAGCATCAAGGTAGCAGTTAAACACGCGATAATAATCAGAGAGGCCATAATATGGTTTTTGGTGTAGTGAAGCACCAAGTGATGGATATGATTGTTGTCGGGCTTAAATGGGCTTTTTTTGTGCCAAACCCGACTGAAAAACACACTACCAGAATCCAGTATAGGCACTATAAAAATACTAAGAGCAGCTACGATGACAAGGGATTTGTGAGGAATAAAAACGGATAAAATCACAGAATCGGTTGTTACAAAATACATGGTAAACAAGTAAAACATAAATCCTAAAAACAAGGATCCAGTATCGCCCATAAACACTTTGTTTTTATGTGGCAAATTGAAACGTAAAAAAGCCAGCAGAGAACCAACTAGGATTCCACAAAACGATAAAAATAAATAGTCGCTGACAATGTAGAAGATGGCTCCATAACACACAGAAATGAGGATGCCCATCATGGCTGCTAGGCCATCAATTCCATCACAAAGATTAAAAGAATTAATCATAAACACCCCAATAAAAAAAGTGAACAAATAATCCACTCCTAGGGGTAGCTCATAAATATTTAAAAACCCATTGAGATTGCGAACAACCAAATCGTCTCCAAAAACAAAAAACGAAATAGCAACAAGCTGAAGCATAAGTTTAACAATAGGCCTGAGCTGATAGATATCATCTCGAATGCCAACATAGACAACAATTGCACCAGCACCCAAAACAAGAATAAGTCGTTGGACATCCACAAAGGGGACAAAAGCAAAAGCAACGACCAAAAGTGCAACATAGAACGACAAGCCAGTAAGCTTAGGAACAAAGCGCCAATGAAGATCACGTTCACTGGGTTTTCGAAAAATCCGATACTTTTTCACGATCTCAGACACACGTGGAATGGTAAGCCAAGTAAAAATAAATCCATAACCCAACAAAACGATAAGTGTGCTAATTGTCATAGGGCAAAAATACGTATCTTTGCAAAACAAAAAATAAAATAGTCTTATTTTTATGCGACTATTATTCTTTCTTTATACACTCCCCCTTTTTGCCCAGTCTCCTACAGCTGTTAAGAAATGGTACAACAAAACCAACGAATCTACTTATCGGTTTTACGAAGACAGAATCATCAAGGAGCATTTTCTAACCAAAAAACAGGATACTTTCTTATTAGAGCCAATACCCGAAGATTATCCAGACTATTCAGCCGTTTGGTACAGCGATGCACTTCATCTGACCAGCAACAGGGGAGGCTTGATTTATCGAATTGAAAAAGAAAAAACTTTACGAATTGACCGATCGTACCAACACCAAAAGCAGCACAAAGCGAGTCAGTTTGTTTATCGTGACACTCTTTTTCGCTATGGGGGATATGGCTTTTGGCGCGCAAACAACTTCTTTACTTATTTTGATGAATCGACAACAGAATGGGAATATTATCCTACTAGTGGATTTAATTTCCCACCTGAAGCTTATGGAGGTTCCTGTTTTTTGTTGGGAGATACTTTTTATAGTGTGGGCGGTCTAGAGATTGATAAATTCACAGGACTTGAGGGTGAAATAAACAAAGACATCTGGACATTTGACTTTATCACAAGAAAGTGGACAAACCTAGGTAAAACAGCAGTTAATTTGTCCCCATATAAAATTGTGCAAAAAGACAGTTTGTTTTATTTGTTTGGCCACCCAATTGATACCGAACAAAATCTAGTTGTAGATTTGAAAAATAATAACGTTTTATTTTATAACCAAGGGCTTATTTCAGCCAATATCAGCAAGCTTGAGCTAGCCTTTTTTAGAGAAGACTCACTGTATTATTTCAAAAACAATCAACTCTATGGAAAAGTATTAGAGGCACGTACTCTTGCGAACCCAGAAAAAGCAGAACGCCTCTACTTTGATCAGAGAACTTTATTTTTAAATCTTACATATGCTGCTGTGCTTGCTTTTGTCATCATTACTTTGGGTTACCTGTGGGTGATTGTGGTTCGTATGCGTACGCCTCGTTTGGTGCGTGGAGGAATTCGTAATAACCTTGAGTTTTTTCCGTTATCTGAAGAGGAGGAGATGATATTGGTGCTGTTACAATCAAAATTGAAGGCAACAACAGAAGATATCCTTCAATTGATAGGGCGAGATGACCTGAGTGATTCACAAAACAACAAAAGAAAAGCAGACGCCATCGAATCCATCAACACACGGATGAAAAAACTAGTGGGGAAAAGCATCATTAAAATCGTTAAAGACCCCAACGACAAGCGTCAGCTCATTTATTACTTCAAACGAAACCTACTAAACTAGATATTATGTACAAAAGACCCCACACGAAGACTTTTATCCAAGTCAAACACCTATTGTTTTTACTGCTTGTTAGCTCTCCACTAATTGCCCAAACCGAGGCAAAAGTCAACCTAGCAACGCTTCCATTTTTAATTCCAAATTTTGGACTAGAAGTCCCTGTGAGTGAAAAACAATCGTTTCAACTCGATGTACTTGGTTCGTTTTGGGACGAACAACCACTTCTAGACGACACCCCTTTTCATGTAAACCAAGTGTTTTTAGAATATCGATGGTATCGTAAAGACGACACCCAAAACTGGTTTATTGGCCCACACGTTGGCTTCGGAATGTTTACCCTACAAAAGCCCGATTTTGCTATTATTTACGATTATTGGGAAGAAAAAGAAGGTGTAGAAAAGCGGTTTGATATTCCAGATGATGAGTACCACTCTGGTCGTGTGGCTTTTTATGGGCTGACAATTGGATATAAAAAACGATTAAAAAAGGGATTTGCCTTAGAGTTCTTCATTGGTGCAGGACTGGCACAGTCATGGTACAAAGGCTACAAAGGCCTTCGGCGGGTTGACTTGGACAATCCAGATGAGACAGTTTATCGTCCATTCAATGGGTCAGGAGAAGTTGTTGCTTATCGTGGAGGGCTGATGCTCACCTATAAAATTCCTACTTTTGCACCCAAAACCAACAGCGATGAATAAGATATGTTGTATTGGAGCTGGCTATGTAGGCGGACCCACCATGGCGGTGATCGCTAGACAGTGTCCCAATATGATAGTTAATGTGGTTGACATCAGCCAAGAGCGCATTGCTGCCTGGAACGACCCCGACTTAGACAAGCTACCCATATATGAACCTGGTTTGGCTGAAGTTGTAGCAAAAGCACGAAACAAAAACCTCTTTTTTTCAACAGATATCGACAAGGCCATAGAGGAGGCAGATATTATTTTCATAGCTGTAAACACCCCCACCAAAACCTATGGTAAAGGCAAAGGAATGGCAGCAGATCTAACATACGTAGAACAATGCGCCCGACGAATTGCCGAAGTAGCAACGACTGACAAAATAGTGGTTGAAAAAAGCACACTTCCTGTTCGAACAGCAGAGGCGATACAAACTATATTGGAACAATCACCTCATGGGGCACATTTTGAGGTACTGTCCAACCCCGAGTTTTTGGCCGAAGGAACAGCCATTGCCGATTTGTTTAAATCAGATCGAGTGTTGATCGGTGGACGCACAACAACTAAAGGCAAACAGGCCGTTGAGACATTGGTTGATATTTATGCAAATTGGATACCACGTGAAAAAATTGTGACTACCAATGTATGGTCATCCGAGCTGTCTAAGCTTGTGTCCAATGCTTTTTTGGCACAACGGATTAGTTCCATCAACAGTATTTCTGCGCTTTGCGAGGCCACAGGTGCTGATGTAGAAGAGGTTGCCAATGCAGTTGGTAAGGACAGTCGAATAGGCCCTAAATTTTTAAAAGCATCTGTTGGCTTTGGTGGCAGTTGTTTTCAAAAAGACATTTTAAATCTTGTGTATATCTGTCGCCAATATGGTTTGGATGAAGTGGCAGACTACTGGCAAGGAGTGATAAAGATCAATGATTTTCAGAAAAATCGCTTTGCCAATCGAATCCAAGAAGCGTTGTTCAACACTGTCAATGGTAAAAAAATTGCCTTTTGGGGCTGGGCCTTTAAAAAGGACACTAAT
>CEWH01087523.1_pt1 | contig 23719 bp, 23 predicted proteins | sample 531231 | NCBI WGS metagenome assembly CEWH01 (sample SAMEA2622316, study PRJEB7988) | marine metagenome | biome: marine biome (ENVO:00000447); feature: surface water layer (ENVO:00002042); material: "saline water (ENVO:00002010), including plankton (ENVO:xxxxxxxx)" | depth 5 m | reverse complement strand
AGATGTGTCTCCATCATCTACAGTACTACTACTAATTGTCATAGTAGGATAGTTAATGGGATTACTAGAACAACTATTTTTATATGTTAGTAAATTTTCCCCGCCCATGTAACCATGATAATAACAATAAACACTTAAAATATTAAAATCACCATAAACATATACTTTAATAGTGCCATAATAAAAATCATATGTGCCATCAGCGGTTGTTCCAGCTACAACTTTAGTAAATTTTTTATTAGGATCTCCTGTATAAGTTATTAAATTAGTTTTATTAGCATTTAATATAGCCATTGGATGACTAGATGATATATTTGTAAATTCATAATAACCATTATTAAGACTATATTTAAAAAAAGGATTATAAGTAGATGAATTATTAAATACATATTTATTTCCAGAAGAACTTACTATATTTACATTAGATATAGGGGTTATACATATTTTAGTTATTGATGGTAAAACTTCTTCAGAAATGATAGGTTCTTCTATTGATACTTCTCCAGATATAATATCATCTAAATTGGTTTTAATATTATTTTTAACATTATTATTTATACTTGTATTATTATTAATTAGATTTTTAATATTTTCTAAATTAGGTGTTTCTGATTTAATTGTTACATGTATAATTAAAGAACCTTGAATCAAATTAATAATAATTAAATTACGACTAATATTTAAATTATTAGCATAATCAGTTTTTATTTGATTAATTAAATTTTGTTTATCTATTTCATCTAAATCTGTTAAATCAATATTTCTTACAACATATGATATTATTAATTTGGGTATTGAAGGTGTATTTTTAAAATCACAACAATTGCCTTGTGAGTTATTACTTGAGTTTTTTTTTAATGCACTTCTTACAAATCTACTTTGCGGATTAATACCAGAACCAATAATATATTTGTTTTCATTTTTACCAGTTTTATTAATAAAAATTAATCTTCGCATATTTATATATTTTAATATTTTAATATTTTTATATTTTATAACATGAATATTTTAAGAAATAGTTTGATAGCCGCAATATTAGGAATAGTTTTAAATATTATTCTTTCTTATAGTTTTTTTCCATTGGCAACTAAAGAAGAAATTAAACCACCAAACGGTGCAGAAAATTTAACATTTAAATCACAAATAATGCATATGTTAGTTCATCATAAGCAAGTAATGATTACAAGTTCTTTGATAGTAGGTTTATTAGTAGGATTATCTTGTTTTTTATGTTTAAAATATTTTAATTAAATTATTAATATATAATATTTTATTATTAAATGCACGAAACTATAATAAAATATTAACAAAAAAATTATTTTAAAAATATGGAGGTTTTAAATAAATATTAATAAAATTAGTTTTATTAAATAATAAAAATATATTATACATAATAAACAAAAGAATATTGAATAATATATCATTTAATTCAAATAATTTTTTTTTATCATAGTAAAAATGCTTGTAATAATTTAATATAAATAAAATAAGTTCATACAAAAAAATTGTGATTTTATAATAAATATTTTTGTTACCTATAAATATTTGCCATAATGAAACTATTATGATTACAATAGATGTAGTATATAATAAAGAATAGGGTAAATAATTAAAAAAATATAATATACTAAATATTGTAATCCATAAAGTATATGTATATAAAGATTTTGGATTAGAAACTAATGTATTATACAAATTATAAAATTTATTTTTTTGCATATTTTAATTTTAATATATATATATATATATATATATATTAAATAGATGAAAGAAACAATAATAAAATTTGAGAGAGGTCCTAAAATGAAAAAATATACTGCATATGTAAGAGATAAGAAAACTCAAAAAGTAAGAAAAATACACTTTGGTGCAAGTGATTATCCACAATATAAAGATAGAACTCCGTTAAAATTATATGCATATAAAAACCATAATACTAGAAAAAGAATGCAGCGTTATTATGCTAGACATTCTGGAACAAAAAAAAGAGGTGAAGCAATTAAATTAGAAAAAAAGAAATCAAAAGGATATTATAATGCAAAAATTTTAAGTCATATTTATTTGTGGTAAACTTGATGATAAATAATATATAAATTATTAAATATAATATATAGAATTAATTATATCAAATAAATTGATATTTAAGCTACATGAAGAAATTATCCAAGTAAAATGGATAGGTAGATACTAGCGATGAAGACACCAATGCTTTGGCTCGCCAAAATAACATCAGGGTGGATTTTACGCCATAAAGGAACAATATTCTCACTTACAAGAAGAGGTTTCATAGGAGGTGAAGGTGGAGGGGGTGGTGGAGGTGGCCGAACAAAAATGGAGACAATAACATATCCCCATAAAGCATAATTAAATGCATTTTTTAATTCTGTGTAATCGGTAACTTTATTAATTATCATATTAGGGATTCTTCCTTTTTTGACAATAGGTTTTATCTCTTTGGTAATAGGCGCAGAGTATATAGTAAATTTGCTAGTATCAAAAGCGAGTAGATTACTATATTTATTGAGGTAGTTTTTTTGCATATATGTGTTATTAACTCTATATATAAAATTATAATTAGAGTAATTTTTTACATTTAATTTTGTATTTTTATTATAATTTTTACTGTTAAAATTTGAGTATGGAATAAAATTTAAGTATGAATGAATTATCAAGCAATACATTATGATTGTGTTAAAAATAAAATATTTTTCTATATCAATTTTAAAATAATTGGCGTATTAAAATTATTTGAATATTTTAAATTAACAAATATTATTTGTATTTCCCAAATTATATTTTTTATCAAGATATTTCATATCTTTTGTAAAATTTTTACATCCCTTTTTGTCATTATTTTTTCTATATAATCTTAGAACATTAAATCTTGCTTTTTTCATTTTTGCAGCTCTTATTTTATCTTTTTTTGTTTTATTTTTTTTTTCATGTATTCCTTCTTCTATTGCCAAAATTCTCTTATATTGAGGATCATATAATTTATAAATATGTTTTTTATTTTCTTTTGACAATTTTCTTAAATAGGGTAATAGTTTGCCTCCTTTTAACTTTTTTGTAAAAATATTTCTAATATATGGTTTTAGCTTTATAGATGTTGCATTTTTTATTACTTTTGGTGCTTTATTTGCTTTATATGCTTCATAATATCTATCTTGACATATACACCAATTATCACCTTGTTTAACAACACTATTTAAATTATTACCCATTGACTTGCTATAATCTAAAAATTTTTTATTCATTTTAGCACATACTAAATGACTACCATAATCATAGATAACAGGACGACAATAACCATCTCTGTTATATCCAGTTAAAGGTTTTAAAGAACAAATTTTTAATGTTTTATTTTTTATATTTTTCATTATATATTATTAAAATAATTAATTATTATTTTTTTGTTTTTGTAGTAAATATATTAAAACTATGATTTTAATATATTTTATGTATATGGAAAGTTTAATTAAAGCATCGTCAGTATTATATGATAAAGAAATATGCGATATTATGAATAAATTAAAACTTGATGAAAAAATAATAATGGAAAATAAATGTCCAGAATTGATATTTAAAAATGAAGATGAATATTATCAAAAACAAAAAAAAAGTTTAAAAATTTTAAGAGATGGTATTGAAAATAATATAAATAAATTTATAAAGCCTTTTGATAATAGATGGAATATAAGAGAGTACTGTGGAGCTGGCTGCACTATATATGATTGTTTTTATAAATCTATTTATAATTGCTTATTTAATATGTTTGATACTAAAATATATTGTGAATATCAAGCATACAAAATTTCATGGGAAATAGATGATATTATTGATATTTTATATAATAGAGGGATTTTAGATATATCATATAAATGTAAATCTAAAGAAAAACTTATAGATTTAATATATGATTTCATTGATATACGTTTAAATAATGAAGATGGGTTAGGATTATTAGATATTGAACATATGTATTTTGTATGTAATAATTGTAATAAAAATACAAATTGGAAAAATGTAAATATTGAAACTAAATTTACTAGTAAAATTATTTGTTCTATATGTAAACCAAATATATATTGATTTATGTGTTAAATTTAAATTAATTTATAAATTTAAATTAATTTAAAAATTTAAATTTAATAATAAATAATCAAATGTCAATTATTGAAGTTTTACCAAATTATGAACCAAAAATAAATGAAACTAATACAGAAAAGATAGATTTAAATATAAGAGATTTACAAAATAAATTTCCACTTGGTTGTATTTGTTGTGGAAATACATTTTATCCAAAAAGATATTCAAGTATGATTGCTAGTCATTTTAATACTGCGAAACACAAGAAAAGATGTCTTCATCCTGCCAATAAATTATATAAAGAAGAATTTGGTTCTTCAGATAATTTAAATGATGCATTTGATAATAAATGTAAAGAATTAAGACAAATTAAAAAGTTAAATTATGAATATAAAGATGAATTATATAAAATTAAAAAAAAGAATGAAATTTTAGAAAAAAAGAATGAAATTTTAGAAAAATTAAATATAGAATTGCAAAATAAGATAATGAAACAATTGCCAAATATAATTTGTGGAGATTTAATAAATTTTGATTAAAATCAGGGTTTGTTTTTTTTTGTTTTATTGTGTTTCATATTATCTAAAATACAAGAAATTCTGTTGGTAACTTCTTCAGAGGTTTGTAATGCACCTTCACACCAAGCTTGATAATTTGAATAATTCTCTCCACAAATATAAAAATTTGGCATTAAATTTATTATTTTTTGAGAGATATACTTACTATCTACATTTGTTTTCCATGCAGCAACACCCATAGACCAATAATATAATTTTACATATATACTTTGTGGCACAACTATATTAAAAACACTGAATATATTATTTAACTTTTGATTTAATTTACTTTTAAAATTCTTTTTACTTTTATTGTATAAATTAAGCCAATAATTTTGATTAGTAGAGAGATTTTCATTATATGAAGACATAATTAATCCTGATTTTGGGTCAATGGGAATTATAAATTGTAATTCATCATTAGTAGATAATTTTGGTAAATCTTTAAACCATGCATCAGTAGTTTTAGTATCATATATTTCAAAAATACGCATTTTAGCAATTTCATTAATAGTATTTAATTCTCTCGTATATGAGGAGAGAATATCAAATTTAATTAAATCTTTTCTGGGTAAAGCACATATAACAAATTTAGAATATACACTATGTGTAGAATTTATACTATTATATTTAATATTATATAGATTTCTCTCGACATCATAATTAATTTTTTTAACATTCATATTTTTTTTAAAAATATAATTTTTATTAGTTTTTATTTTATCTAACATTCCATCAATCATAATATGTAATCCATTTTTTAAAATAAAAAATTTACTATATTTATTATAATCATGTTTAAAATAATATACAGCATCATCTGCATTAAAATATTTTAATTTGCATTTATATTCAAATGTATTTTGTATAGTTTTACACATTTCTTTTGAAAAAAACTTAGTAAATAATTGATTTAAATTTAATTTTTTTAATAAACTATGACTAAGATTAGCAATTTTTGAACCATTAAAAAATTTAAATAATAAATCGCTAATTAATTGTTTTTCTTTAGATTTATTAATTACATTATTTGTTTTTTTGTTATATTCAATATAATTTTCTGTATTTGTAATAGGAATAATTTCATTTTTTAATTTTAAATCATGTAATAAATTCATTATTTTTTTATGATGAAATCCTAATCTTCCGGCTCCTAAATCCATTTTATAGGTTTGTCCATTAATTTTTTCAAAATATGTATATATTCTACCACCAAATCTATTATTTTTTTCTAATAATAAAACTTTTAATTTTGGATATTTTTTTTTTAAATTATACATAGTATATATTCCACTAATTCCTCCGCCAATTATTATTATATCATAATTTGCCATAACATATATATTATTTAAAGATTTAAATAATATATTAATTTTTATTTTGTTTGTTATAATCTCTCATACCATCTTCATATAGACTAACATTTACAAATCCTTTTTTCATTAATTCTTCTGCGCCATTTTTAGAAGCACTGCATTCATTATGTGCACAATAACAAATTATTGGTATTTCATATAGTTTTAATTTCTTATTTAATAATTTTTTTAGTTTTATATAATGTAAATTAATAATTGAATTAAACCATGTATTCAATTCATTAATAGACATTTTTTTTATTTGTGAAACTGGTAAATTAAAAGTGTTGGGAATGTGATCTATTGCATAATATTCACATGGTAATACATTCAAAACTATAACTTCTTTTGAATTTAATTTTTGTAATAGTTTTTTATAATCATAATTATTGTGAAATAATTTTGTAAAGATACTGAAAATCCAATTAGTATTATTTTTGTTAGAAATAACGTAATGAATATGTTTAAAAAAAGTAGTATAATCTTTTTCATTTTTAACAACAGTTTTATAGTTTTGAGGGACTAAAAATTTAATTCTAGCATATCCATTTTCATCAATAGTTGCTACACCACTGTTTGAAAAATTTCCATATGCTTCTTTAGCACCATTAATTATCAATTTATTAGTAGGTTTTGCAGCCCAATATAATATTTTTCTATTACTAAATTTCTTTCCTACATTTATTTTCATAACTTTATTATAGTTTTTTGGATGTCTATTTGTAAATTTATTAGCATTTTTTTTAACAAATTCTTCAACATAATCAATTTTATTTAACCATTTGGGTTTTCTTTTATTACTACTTCTCAAAGTTTTATTGAAATTAAATTTTAAACAACTAGCACATAATTTTCTTGTTTTATTTAACATTATATATATGTAGTTATAAAAAGTTGGTTAAAAATTTAGAAAATTCATGGTCACTAGGATAGTGTAAACCAGCATAAATTCGTGCTTGTCCACATTTTTCAGCTAATTCAAACAATACTTCTTTCTTTTCAGGATATTTAATACTTAATTTTTTTGCTAAATAATATGCTTGACAAGTATGACCAGATGGAAATGCTGGGGTGTTAGCTGAAATAGATTCAAAAACATTAAGATTTTTATTAATTTGTTTGGGTCTTGCTCTATTAAATAAATTTTTAAAAAATGTAATAAATGGCACTATCTCTCTTTCCATTTTACTTAATTGTTCTCTTGATTCGATTACAAGATCTTGAAAAGCATATGATACACTTTTATCTGTCAATTTAATAAAATCATCCATTATTTGGTTTTTTTCTTTTACATATTTTTCAACAATTTTAACTTCTTTAAAATTATTAGGATAAACATTAATAGTTGGATATAATTGATAATATCTTTCTATACTATATCCATTTACACAATAAATTATTACAATTAAAATAAATAATAAATATAATTTGTATTTTAAAATATTATTGTATTTCTTTTTCATTAATATATAATTATATTATATATGTCTGATAATATTAAAAGATTAAGAGAATTTTTATTAAAACATATAGAAGAAGTAAATAGTGAAGCAAAACAAGTAGAAGCTTTAATTTTAGCAGCAAAACAAAATAAAGCTGCAGACACAATTAAATCAGCAATAAAAAGTTTAACATTAAAAAAGAAAGAAGGTAAATCATTAGCAGCAACAATTATTAGTAAAAGTTACAGAAAAAAAATAGCTATTGATGAAAAATACAAAAGTTTAGGCGATTATTTGTGTACTGGTTTAGGTGTAAAAGCTGCTTATAGAATTAAAATATTAGAAGAATTAAGACTTAGGGGAACACCAAATGTTATAAAAAATTTGTATTTATATTATTGTAAATTTGGAGCGAAGTCATTAGGATATGAAAAAGGAATTCTTGTTAAAAAAATATTAAATTCTATATTTGTAAATACGGGATTTAAAAGTACGAATTTTACTACAATTCATTTTAAATTATGTAAATTTCTTAAAGGAGTTTATGCAGATGAATATATGAATATATTAGATAGAAAACAAACTTTAAGATCTGAAAAGAAAAAAGGAACTTATGATACTATGGAATTTGAAAATACAAAATTAGAAAATTGTCTATTTGAAGAATGTGATTTTTTTGGTGTAAAATTTATAACTTTGAATGTAGGTTCAATAATTCAACCAAATCAAGTCCATGGATTTGATAGAAGTCTTGGAGCAACAAGATTTTATAAGTGTAATTTTAAATTTAATACCCAATTTAGATATCCAATGGGGACAATATCACAAAGGTTAGGATTAGTTGATACTAAATATAATATGAACTTCAGTTACGTAGATGAAATATTTGGAAGAGCATCTAGAAATAAAGATGTATTAAATATTAGAAGAAAAAATATTATAAATTCTCCACACCTTATTTATGAAGATTGTAAATTTGATAATTTTATGTTTAGCGGTTATGCTCATGCTAATGATAAAACAAATCCAACATTATTTATAAATTGTAATCTAATACAATCGGCCTTTCCATACAAGGTGCCGACAGGTAAAAGTGGATTTGTGTCAATAGATTTCAATTATGTAAAATTTGTTAATTGCAAATTAGAAAATATACGTTTTTCGTCAACATGTTTTTCTAAATTTATGTTTGAAGATTGTGAATTAATTAATTGTATATTTGAAAATTGTAACTTAACAGGTAGCTGTTGTATAATTAAGAATTCAAAATTAATACAAACTGATTTTGTGAGATGTTTATTTTCAAATGCAGCTAAGAATGAATTTAATTGTTTAATTACAAATGACTGTAAATTGAATGAAGTTAAATTTATATATTGTAATCTAATAAATTTTGTATTTAATTATGAAGCAGCATTTGGAGATAACACTATATTAGATATGAAAAACTGTCATTTTATATGTAATAATTTATTAGGAACAAATTTTGATTATTGTAATTTAGAAAAAGGAGATTTTGCAGCAAGAGTTAATTGTATAGAACAAATAAATTGGTTAGGAAGAGGATTTGCACTAACAGTTCCTTCATCTGGAATATTAAAAGATCCAAAAAAAATAGATATGAAAGAAATAAATGTTAATGTAGGAGATTTATTACATAATAAGTTTGTAAAAGATTCATATACAAGGGAAAGTTTACGAGTGTCAGATTCTCATAAACATGTTTATGAATTAAAAAATAGAGATTATATAAATGCAGGTTTTACTAATGCAGAGGAATTTATAAAATCAAAAAATATCAGGGCATGGGATTATATTACTACTCATGATAATAGAATATTATATTTTATTCCGCCAACATCATTTAATGAAGCAAATTTGAAAACTTGTAGATTTCAAGGACTAGATGGTTTTGAATCATTTGATTTTACAAAAATTGCAAAAGATAGTTCAGGAAGACCAACATTAAATGCAGCAAATTTTACTAATGTAGATTTAACAAATGCAGATATGACAAATTGTAATTTAATAGGAACTGTTTTTCAGGTAGCAAAAATAACAGGAGTAAATTTTAGAAATTCAGTAACAAATGAAAATACTGATTTTGAAAATACAATTGATATAGGATTAGCATTAAATACTGATCATATAAATTTTGGTGAATTACAAAATAATGCAAACGAAACACATTCAAGAGCACAATTTATAATAAATAATAGAGAAAATTACAAAGCATTTTATAATTTATGTAAAGATGAATTAAATAATGTTGAAGATATTCATCCAGCAATAGAAATGTATAGGGCATTTATAGAACAAATAAAAACAAATGGAGATTTGCCTTCGAATTTAAAAAAAAATGTAAAATTAACATTTGATAAATTTATTATTATCATAATAGCAGATAAAATACAATATAGTGAAGAGCAATTAAGAAAATTAAAAATAGATTTTGAAAGTATAATAACAGATGATTTTATAAATATATTAACAAGTCAAAAAAATCCATTACGAGGTGGAACATCTGGAAAATGGTGTTGGTTAGAGTTAGTTCTAGATTCATTATTATTTTTATTTGATTGTCCAGCAAGTTATATTTATAATTTTTTTGAATTTTATTTTTATGATGTATTTAATGCGCATGGTGCAGGAGGAAGAAGTTGTACATTGGGCATGGTAGAAAGGTTTGTAACAATTCATTCACAAGTAGCAGAGAAATTTATTATGACAATGGATATTGAACCAACACCATCAATAGTAAATACATTAAAACATTATAATGAAGGAAATACAGATGCAGTAGATGAAAAAATAACAAGAGACTATATAATAGGATTTAATGATCCTAGTAAACTAACACCGCCAAATTCATGTAAAGGAAGACTTCATAAATTTGCATTAAATAAATTTTTAAATTTATTAAAACCAAATTCAACATTACCAGAAGAAGCAGAAGAAGATTATGGATTTAATTTTGATTATACAATTAAATCAGAATGGAGAGAAGAATTTCAAGAAGCAGCAAAAGTAGAAGTAAATAAATCAAAGGTGGTAAATTTAGATCAACTATGTGAATTTTTTGTAATATGGATGTCAGAGAAAATATTAAAAGAGAATGGATATTCTAGTGCTATAATAAATGAAATAGCAAAGAAAGGTGGAAAAAGAGCAGAAAATTTTGATAAAAAAGAGAAAGAATTAGAGAATTTTTTGGAAAAAGAAGAAATACCAAATTTAAAATTAGCAATAATAATGATGACATCAGAAGAAGTAACACATGAAGAATTAATAGAATATTTTGAAGGTGGAGGAAAAAGAAGAAAAAGAACAGCGAAAAAAGCGCGGGGTTTATCACAAAATGTAAAATCATTTTCATTAAGTAAAACAAAATCAATGTCATCTAGAAAAATTAAATCAGCCCCAGCAAAATTAAGTTTAAGTAAATTAGATAAATTAGATAGAGTTATAGTTCAAAAATTTGTAAAATTACCAAAAGAAAAATTAAGAAAGGTATTTAATGAAGTATGTGAGCCAGCAATTAAATTCTTTCCTAATAAAATGTCTATAGAAGAACAAGAATACAGAAATATTTTAGAAAAGAAAGTAAAAACAATGAAAATAAATAATTTACTATTATTAGAAGATGATAAAGCAATGAATAAATATGAAAAAAATATGAAGAAACATTTTTCTAATGTATCAAAATCACCAAAAAAAACAGACCCATCTAGAAAATCAATAACTATTAATAGTTCACGTAATAGAAAATTTACAAGTTCAAATAGAAGACCAAGTAAAAGAGCTTCATTAAGAACAACAAGAGTTTCAAAACAAAGAAGTTCAAAATAATTAAATACTTTTAAATATATTATAAAAAGTATTTAAAGAATTTCTTTAAGGTTTAAATTCAGTATAATAAGAAGCAGGGCCACAATATTTGAATTTATCATCATTAGTTACACTTGGTTCACAATCGAAATTAGTGTTTATAGAACCATCATATACAAAAAAAGTGCTAGGTTTAGTAGATAAAGAATTATTATCAAATTGAAGAGTATGAGGAACAGCATGAGTTCTTGGTGCAATTAAAGCGTTAAATTGTTTTAAATAAAATGAATTAATAGAATTAAGATAATTACTGATAACAGATGCAGAAACATTATCAGATTTTTGAATTGGGGGTAGATTTTTTAGTTCCATCTCAAAATCTTCGGCAGATGGATATGGTCTTTGCATGGTGTCTTGAATAGTTTTATAAGATGCATTATCATCAATATCAAAATAATTTTCTTCATTGAATTTTTTTAAATCAGATGCAGAAAAGCTAATATCTTCAAAAGTTTTAATCCTTTCTTTGTTTCCAAAACAATTAAAAAATTCATTTTCTTGTAAAATATAACTTTCTCCTAATTCACTTCCGGCAATATCAAGTAATTTATATTGAAACGTTTCATTAGAAATAGTAGATAAAAAGAAATTATTTGCTAAATTATTTTGAATTTCTATTTTTCTATTCATATGATCAGGATTAGTTAAATCTAATCTTTTTAATTCATTATTTAATAAAGTAACTTGTTGATTTCTTTTAGTTTCTCCACCAGTATTAGCTAATTTAATTTCTAAAATATTTTGATAATCAATAATTTCTTGAATACTTAAGTTAGGATCTTTAAGTATATTTCCAGAAAATTTAACTTCTTTATTAAAATAAAGTCCAGATAAATCAGTTTGATTACACAATACTCTTAGTTTTAAATAATCATTATTATTTCGATTAGCAATATTAATACGATTATTGCTAGCATTTATTCTCGTGCATATATTTTTAACGTGTTTTAATTGTGGCAACATATTAATATTAATAGTATTATTATTATAAAAGGTATCATCTTTACAACATTGAACATTATTTTTAATTCCGGTTTCTATATTGTTATTTACTAATTCAAGTCTTTTTGATTGAGATATTATATTATTTAAATTATCACAATTAGGAGTCCAAGGACAAAATACATAACTTGTATCAATAACATCAAAATCTATATCTTGAATATTTTCACCAAAATCAGCATAACTTAAATCTTTTATTTGTATACAATTACCGGAACTAGGTTTAATTTCACATTTAGAGCAATCAATATTATTTAAACCTTCTTTAATAGAAAATGGAATAAAATATAAAATAGATAAACAAGATACTACAATTAATACTAATATAATAAATTTCACCATATTATTCAATTTCATAATATTATATTATAATTATAAAATAATATTATTTATTTTCCATTAACTAAATTACTATTGTATTGGTTATTTACCAAAATAAATTTACAATTCGAACTTAATTGTTCAATAGATAATGAATTTGTATATGCACATGTGCTTCTTAATCCACCTAAATAATTTTTAACAGTGTTATCTAACATTCCTTTATATTTTACTTTAATTTCTCTACCTTCAGAAGACCGATAATTAGTATTATTATTACTGGCATAATTATTTTTCATAGCATAAGATGAACTCATTCCATAAAAGAACTTATAATGTTCACCATTTTCTTCAATAACTTCTCCAGGATTTTCAAAATGTCCAGCAAATTCACCACCAATCATTACAAAATCAGCACCTGCACCAAAAGATTTAGCAATATCACCAGGACAAGTAATTCCTCCATCACTAATAATATATTTATTATTTTTTTTTGATTCACTACATTTTAACGTGCAAGAAAATTGAGGCATTCCAATACCAGTTTGAATTCTAGTAGTGCATGCACTACCACCGCCAATTCCAACTTTTACAATATCAACTCCACATTCTAATAAATCATCAACCCCTTCTTCAGTTGATACATTTCCAGCAATAATAATTTTATCATTATATTTTTCTGTAACTTTTTTACAAAAAGATTTAAAATTATCAATATATCCATTTGCAATATCAATAACAATCCATTTACATGAAAAGTTATCCATAATATTAACTAGATTTTCAAAATCACTATCACTTATTCCAGTTGATATAGCAAAATATTCTGGATCTAATTTATTATTTGGATTATTATTATTGTATTCAATTAAATCTTGTAATTTAATAAATTTATGAAGTGCAGTAAGAATTTTATGTTTAACTAAAGTTTTATAAACACCAAGTGTTCCAACTGTCGTCATATTTGCAGCAATAATAGGAATTCCTGTCCAAGTTAAACCATTATTAAATTTAAAAGTTCTAATTAAATCTACTTGATTTCTACTATTAATAGACGAAGCTTTTGGTAAAATTAATACATCTTTATAATCATAATATTTTTCTAATGAATAAAATTTACTCATATGTATAATTTAATTTAGAATAAATTTTTAAATTCTTTTATTTTATTATAAATACATATATTAATATAATGACTAGACAATTATACAAAGAAGATATTGATAAATATAAAGATTCTAGATTTTGTATTCCTAGAAGCGCACGTAAATATATAGATGTAAATACTAATACTATTGATTTAAATAAATGGGTAGACGAAAATCCACAAAGTTATAATGAATGGTCGAGCAAGGCAGTTAAATGCAGTGAAGACTTTTATAATGGAGATAATGAAGGATGTTGTTATAATTTAAATGAAAATACGGAATGTCTAACAAAAGATAACAATACAGGTTTAAAATTTTTAGGTTTTACTGGTCAGGTGGGAAATATCTGTCATAAAGAAAAAGTGCAAACTTTATATAATACCTTATTTGATGATCCAAATAATATTACAAAATTTTTTAAATTAATAATAGTTTCAATATTGTCATTATTAATAACAGCTATAATTGGAACTTGTTATGAATTTTGGTTACGTTATGGTAATTCAATAGAATGTATATATTATAAAAGTAAATGTGCAAATATTGGAAAATCAGATAAGATTAGTTTAGTTGATTATATGTTTCCAAATAATATTTGTTATTATCCATATCAGGCTTGTTCTCAAAATAAAACAGGTCAAAGTGGTGGCACTAAAAGTCAAGGAATTATTAGTAACTTTGCTGCATATGAACATGCAGGTGCAAAATGCATTACATTAGCATATGACACTTCAATATATGGAGAAAAACCAATACCATACAATATAGCTGATTTTGCAGCAAATAATATTAAAAGTGAATTTATATTAATATTGGCAAAAACAATAAGTTACTTTTTCTTATTTCCAATACTAGTAGCAAGAATTGTATTAAATGGTATTTTTAGTAAATTATCATTGGGTTATCAAAAAGTAATAAAATTTAATCCGTTTTTAAGCAATATGGTATTTTTATTTTTAACAGGATTGATATGGCCAATTTTTACATTTTTAACAAAATCTAATACTTTTTTATTTGGTCCAGGATTTCTTTTAGGAGGAGTGATTAGTTTGGCAGGTACTATTGTAATGTTAGGTTTTATAATAGCTCCATTAGCTACAATGTTTCCTAGAAAATTATATGGATCAGTTTTAGATAGATGTAATATACCGACAAATTATTATAGAATATTTAGACCAGAATTATTTTATCCATTAGCAGAAGCAAAGTTAAATACAAAAATATTAAATATACTAAAAAATTTATTTTTATTTTTCCCATTAATATTTTTAACACTACTTCATATGATTATTGGTTTATGTATGGTAATAATTGCCATGATATATCTAAGTTTGAGTATATTATTTAATTTTATTTACATACCATTAAGTAATCCATTAGAATGCTTTAGTATATTAAAAAGTCATGCAGATTTATTAACAATATTATTTTGTATAGGAGTAATTGGTTCAGCCGCAAATTCATTAGATCCAATAACAACGGGCGTAATGTCTATGATTTTGGTTATTATTATAGTTTATAAATCATTTAAAGGATTGAAAACTAGTATTTAATTATATATATTTATAAATAAATATATAAATATAATTATTGTTAAAAATATATTATGGGAAAAAATAAAAAAAACAAAGATAAAAGTAATTTACCATTTGTTAGTGTTTGCACTCCAACATTTAATAGACGTCCATTTTGGCCTATGTGTATTAAAAATTTTTTAAATCAAGATTATCCAGCTAATAAAATGGAATGGATTATTATTGATGATGGAACAGATCCAATTGAGGATTTGGTAAAGAATATTCCTCAAGTAAAATACTTTAAATATGATACTAAGATGCCCCTTGGAAAAAAAAGAAATATTATGCATGATAAATCACGTGGAGATATTTTAGTATATATGGATGATGATGATTATTACCCAATTCAAAGAGTTTCACATTCTGTAAATATGTTATTAAGTCATCCAAATGCGTTATGTGCTGGAGCAAGTGAAATTTATATTTGGTTTAAACATATTCAAAAAATGTGGCAATTTGGTCCATATAATCCTAATCATGCAACTGCAGGAACATTTGCATTTAAAAGAGAATTATTAAAAGATACTAGTTATAATAATCATGCAGCATTAGCAGAAGAAAAATCATTTTTAAAAAATTATCAAGTTCCATTTGTTCAATTAGAGCCAAAAAAAACTATTTTAGTATTTTCACATATACAAAATACATTTGATAAAAAAAAATTATTAGAACATGGACAAAATCAATTTCAAAAAGAATGTAATAGAACGGTCGATGAATTTGTAAAAGATGAAGAAACAAAAGAATTTTATATGAATAAAATAGATGAATTATTAAAAAATTATGAACCGGGAGAACCAAAAAATAAACCAGATGTATTAAAACAAATTAAAGAAATTGAAGAAGAAAGAAAAACGCTTACAAATGAAAGAAAACAACAAGCAGATGGTAAAATTATTTTAAATCAAAATGGACAAAGTATTGAATTAAATAATCAGCAAATAGTTCAAATTATACAGAAACAACAAGAACAATTAAATGCATTTTCAAAACTTTTAGTACAAAAAGATGAAATAATAAAACAATTAGAAAATAAACTGGAAAATGATAGTATAGCACAAATTACAAAAGTTGATACAAAAGTTGATACAAAAGATTCATTAAATTATAATGAAAATAATTTCACTAATTTGAATTCGAAATTAGATAAATTAATTAAATTAATAGAAAAATCTAATAGTGAAAACATAAAATTAGAAATTAATTAATAATAGAATATATATTATATACAGATATTATAATATATAATATGATTTTATCTTATAATTGCGCACCTACTTTAATTTTTATTGGTTTTTCACTAATACAAATTTTTATTGATTTATATAAAGGCGTTATAAATAATGCATTTATAAAATTTATAGTTATGATTGTTTTTTCATTAATATTAAATATTTTATGTGATTTAGGATATAAGGTAATTGCTTGGTTTTTGGTATTTATTCCAATTATTATGATGACTTTAATTTCTACTTTATTATTAAAAGTATTTGGAACAGAACCAGATGAAAAAGATTTAAGAAATAAATTAAAATTAAGAGGAAAAGATTTATCTAATAATTATGTTGATACTTCTGGTAATTATTTAGGTGGAGCTTATTTATTAAATCAGCAAAAATATTCTTATTTTTATGATCGATATAATGCGGTAGAGAGAATTGATAGAAATAAACATAGACGAAAGTTTTATGATAAAGTAGAAGATATTTATAATTTAAATAGTCCACTAGAAGATTTATATGATTTATCTAATAATCCAATTAAATATAATATAGTTGATAGATTAGTAAATATTCTAGGAGAGAATCACTTTATACAAAGTATTTCTTCATTTTTAAATATTAATTATATATTCAATAATCAAAACTATAACAAAGGAACATATACAAATAAACTAAATATTGGTAAATTATCAAACAATTCTGATTTTGAATCCTATAAAAAAAAGTATAATGAAACTTATTTATTAGATGGACAATTATTATTTAGAATTAACAAATATCAAAAAACAAAAAATAAATATCCTACTTATTCTGAAATATCATTAAATAGAATAATAGACGATAAATGGAATAATTTAACCCCTGAACAACAACATAGATGGAATAACAATGCTAAAAAAGAATTAGATAAAAATGAATAAAAAATTTAATAAAAAAATATATAATTAAAAAATATTAAATATATTATTTAAATTAAAATAATGCATGATTTAAATAATAATTGGACATTATGGTTACATTTACCATATGATACAGATTGGAGTATAAATAGTTACAAAAAAGTATCATCATTTCATACATTAGAAGATTGTATTACATTAATTGAAGGAATTAACAAAGAAATAGTCGAAAAATGTATGTTATTTATTATGAAAAATAATATTAAACCAATATGGGAAGATCCAGACAATAGTAAAGGTGGTTGTATTTCATATAAAATAACAACTGACTATGTTTATGATGTATGGAAAAAGTTAAATTATTATTTAATTGGTGAAACTTTAATAAATGATAAAAGTTTAATAGATAATATTAATGGAATATCAATTAGTCCTAAGAAAAATTTTTGTATTATAAAATTTTGGATCGCAAATAGTGAAAAATTAAAAAAAAATGTAATTTATAATGAATTAACAAGTCAAAGTTCTGAAAATCAAAAAATAGACCCTTTTAAAATTGATACTTTATGTAATATTGAAAAACAACATTGTTTATATAAACAACATGAAATTCTTTATTAATTATTAATAATCTACTATTATATATAATATGATAAATTATGAATCCTTGACTGACTTTTCACAAATAGTTAGCAAATTATCTATATTTTTATTTATTATTGCTGGAAACTATGTAGGAGATATATATTCTTGTGGTATAAGAAATTTTATGAAAGAATATATGTTTGTTAAACATATTATTGGATTTTTTATTATGTTATTTTTTGTAGGATTAGTTCAAGATAAATTAAATATATATCAGAGAATATCTCAAAGTTTTATTTTATATTTTTGGTTTATTTTTATTATGAGAGCGCCAACAATTATAACTATAAGTGCTATATTTTTAATTTGTTTAATTTATATTATTGATTTATATATAAGTGATTTAAAAATTAAGTTAGAAGAAAATAAAGAAATTAATGAAAAAAATAGTAAATTAATTGAACAATACACAAATATTAATAATTTCTTATTTATAATTAGTTTCTTAATAAGTATACTAGGAACTAGTATATATATTTATATTTTAAAAAGAAATTTAGGAAAAAATTTTAGTATAGTAAATTTTTTACTAGGCACAAGAGATCAAGAATGTTTTACTAAAGATATTTTAAAAAAATTTAAAAATAATCCATTATTTTATGATATTCAAAAAGCTCGTAAAGGTGTAGCTATTTATAATTAGAAATTTTTCTTTTAGGACTTCTTTTTTTCTTTTTGGAGTTTTTTTTATTCTTAAATAACATAAATAAAAATTGTAATTTACTTATTGTTAAAAAGCTCTAATCTTTTTAATGCCAAATAAGTTCTTAAATTATTATGATTATAAAATCCGGCCAATAAAGCAGGATTTAAAATTAAACCATCGATTTTAATTTTTTCTTCAAAACAAGAAAAACCCACAATGTTTAAAAATAAATCTATTGTAGTTTTATCATTCATTGCAACAGCATATAGAAATGGGGTATATCCATTACTATCTTTTACATCAATATCACATTTATTTAGTAACAAATTTGATATTGTAGGATAATCTTTATTATGAACAGCATCACATATTGATGAAAGAAGATAATTAGTATTTGATTTATTTAAAAATGATTGAAATAATGATATTATTTCATCATTACAAAACTCTAATGCATATGTATATGGTGTATATCCAATATTGTTTTCAATATTTATGTTAATATTATTATAATTCAACAAGTTTTTAATTATACTTAAATCTTTATTTATAACAGCATACATTAAAGCCGTATTTCCAATATTATTTTTAATATTTAAATCTATATTTACATTATTTAATATTTTTTCTACAACATTTGAATATTTATTTTTTACAGCATATATTAAAGCATTATCTCCTATATTATTTTGAATATTTATATCTATATAAGGATTATATAACAAAGTATTTATAACAGCATAATTTTTATTTTTTATAGCACATATCAAAGCTGTATCTTCTAATCCATTTTTAATATTTATTAAATGCATAATATTATTTTTATAATCAATATCTAAAAATTTTATTCATTTTATCAATTTTTTTTTACAACTACTAAACATAACAATTTCTTTTAGAAACATTATTTCCTATTTTTATATTAAAATTAAATATATTAATAGGAAATTAATTACAAGAACTAGGTGGTAATGGGGCTAAACATAATCTAATTTCTCCTAATGATGCAACATTATATTTAACTATTAATGGACGATTATTTTCCAAAAATATCTCAATTTGATTACATAAATTAGTGCATTTAATAAAATATACTAAATTTTTTAGAGAAAACTCACCTTGAACAATTGAATCACTTGTTAATTTTTGGAGAAACTGCATAGAACCTTGTGTTTCTGTTCTTCTAATTTCTGCTTTTGCATATTGACCTGTGCATTTAAAAATTAATTCATCTCCAACTGATTTAATTTCTAATTTTTCTGAAATGTTAGCTAAATCTCTCACAATTTTTTGAAAATCTGATGCAGGCATATTTATAATTGATGAAAATTTTACATCTGGTATTTCAAGTTCATCTTGATCAGGCTCAATTAAACGTAATTTTTGGATTTTAGATTGTTTTATATCTCCATTTTCAAATTTAAGACCTAATTCTGTAACAACACCATCTATATAATCATCATTTTCAATATATATAGTTAAAGTATCATCATTATCAATAGATGTAATAAGTTTAAATAAATGAAACATATTAACGCCAACAATAATTTTATCATGTTTACATTCATAAAATTCAAAATTACAAGCTTTTAAAGCTAAATGAACTAATATTGTATGAGTTTTATCCATATTAATAATTCTTATACCTTCTTTTGTAAATACTATATTTGTATCCAATAATATATCTTTTAAAGCGGTCATTAAAATTCTAAATGGAGCAATTTGAACAGTTTTAATAGTTAATACATTATTAATATTGCTTTCATTATTATCTAATAATAGATTAGTTATCTTATTTTCTAATGACATTTATAATAGAATATTTATTAATAAGCTTTAAATAGTTATATAAATTTATAATTATATAATTATATAATTTTTGTAAATATTAATTGTAAAATATATTTTTCCAAATTCTTTTATAAAAGAATACAAAACCTATAACATGTTCTATTGTTTATATAATATATACTTAACCTTACTTAAATATTTAACATGTTATTACATATGAATTAATTTTAAAATGGAATTTTATATATACTTCAAGACAATTTGTAATTTAACGAAATGAAATTATTAAATATATTTAATGTAATTATAATCCATTTATTTTAAATTATAATAAAAGTATAACTCTATTATAATTGATTACAAATTTTTATAAAATTTTAATATAAAGACTATATATACATATTTATATATACATATATGGATAATTCTATTATCTTACCTGAAAACCTAACTATTCCCAGTAAATATTGTATTTTAATGTATAATATTCTTAATGTTGTTTCTCAACGTGGTGCTATTAAAGCTGATGAATTTAAAGTAGTTGGTGACTTGTTTGAATTCTTAAAAGAAGAATTACAAATTAACAAACAAATAGAAAAAACAAATAAACTTTCTCCTGTCCAAGAAGAATAAATTAATAAATTAATAAAATATAACATTCACCATCTCAATATTAATAGATTTTTTATAAGATTTAACACCAAAAAAAATTACATATAAGTTGTTCCTTCTTATATATGATTTTTTATATATACCAAACATATTATACATTAATATTTAAAATAATAGGACAGTGGTCAGAACCTAATATTTCATTTTCAATTGTTTGATTGATATTTTTATCACTTTCAAATAATTCTTTTGATACTAAGAAATAATCAATTCCCCAACCATTACTAATATTCCTTTTTGCTTTCAGAAAATTAGACCAATAAGTCGACCTTTGTTTTGTTGGATTTAAATTTCTAAATACATCAATTAAATTCAAACTTTCTATCATAAATGTAAAATCTTGCCTTTCAAAATCAAAGAATCCTGCAACTTTGTTTTTTTTTAATTTTGGATTACTAATATCAATTTCTAAATGTGCTACATTCATATCACCACATATTATAATATTTTTTCCTTCTCTTTTAAACTCTGAAACATAACTTCTAAATTTATTATTCCATTGTTTTCTAAATTTAAATCTATCAGAATCTAATTTTTGTGAATTTGGAACATAAACATTTATCAAAATAAAATTTTCAAATTCTAAAGCAATAATTCTTCCTTCTACATCAAAATCTGGCTTATCAAAAACTCTAATGGGTTGACTAGCACACCATATAGTAGTTCCACTTAAACCTTTTCTTTGACTAGTTCCATTAGTTGAATTCCAAAAACGATATGGATATCTAATTGCAATTTCATTAGGTAAAATAACTTCACTTTCTGTGCATTTAGTTTCTTGTAAGCAAACTATATCAAAATAATTATAATTTTCATCTTCCTTTATTTGACTTAATAATGCTATCATTAAACTATTATTTTCTTTTTCATCTGGTTTAAGTCTCGCACGTAATCCTGCAACATTCCAGCTAAAAATTTTCATAACAATTGTTATAATATTAATAAGAATGTATCTTTAATATTATAATCAATTTTTTTTATATCTCTATAAATCATATTGTATATAGTATATCATTATCTAATTTGTAATGTTAAATCTTTATATTCATAAAATTATCTAAATTAGGATTTATTATGGCAAAGACAATGTTAATATAACATTATATAATAATATAATGCACATGATATAATTATACACTTATTTATAGTTCTGTTTTTGATTTTTATTCTTATATGATTGGTACATTTACCAAATACACTAATATAGATTATAGGTTTTATTTATTTTTTTATTATGAGACATTTTAGTTAAATTTCCAATAACACTTTTACTATTCTCATAAATCTATATTTAAAATATAATTTTTATATTAATATCTATATTACAAAATAGATATTAATCTCTCTCTACTCCGATTCGAACGGAGGACATTGTGATTTCTACTGATAAACATTTACAGTCACACGCTCTACCAACTGAGCTATAGAGAGATATAATTATTACCCTATATAAGATACAGATATCTGTATAATTTATATCAGGTTAAATCTTTATATTATTTTTTAATTATAATATAATTTACATTTATCTTTTTTTTTTGGTTTTTGATGAATTTGATTTTTTTTCTTTTTTAACATATCCAAATTTACCTTTTTTAGTAAAATATCCATGTTTTTCTAGACGTTTCTCTTTTTTTGCTGTATTGTATTTTTTTTTTGATACAATGCGACCACGCTTATTATAATGTAATTTATCTCTTGTTAAACCACCTTCTGTCATATATGCTGTGCCTGCCCATACTTGACGTCTAGCTCCTCTCAAAAATGTATATTTTTTACCTTTTATATGATAAAATCCATCCTCTGATTTCATATGTTTTTTCATATTTTATAAATTAATGAGAGAAAATAATTTATTTATAATTTTATTTATTATTTTTCCTAAAAATTATCTAAATATTATCATAAATTATATATATATATATGACTGATTACAATAAAATTATTACAACTGTTAATTCAATTACTTCCGATTATGAGTTTGTTCCTGACCTAAATAATTGCATTGTAATTGATACATCTCAAAACAGAATTGGAATTAATACAATTACACCCGATGAAAATATACATGTTAGTGGCGGAACTATTAAAACAGAAGATTTATTTGTTTTAAGTAAATTAACAACTAAAAATATTGAAGTACAAGGAAACTTAACAATTGAAGGCACAACAACAACACAAAATACAACAAGTGTTAATACAATATCTGCAGAAACTATAAATATTAATGGTGTATTTACACATACTAAATATAACTTTGATAATAATGGTAATTTAACAACAGACGGTAATATAACTATTGGTGATAATTTAAATGTATTAAACCAAACCAGCGTGGCAGAAATACGTGGCCCGTATATGATGGTGATAGATCCAAGAACGCACGACAACTCATCCGGTATAGTAAGGATAAAAGGCGACTTACAGGTAGATGGTTCAACTACAACTATACATTCAACTGAAT
>CEWH01142078.1_pt1 | contig 24360 bp, 21 predicted proteins | sample 531231 | NCBI WGS metagenome assembly CEWH01 (sample SAMEA2622316, study PRJEB7988) | marine metagenome | biome: marine biome (ENVO:00000447); feature: surface water layer (ENVO:00002042); material: "saline water (ENVO:00002010), including plankton (ENVO:xxxxxxxx)" | depth 5 m | reverse complement strand
CCACAAAAGGGATTTGTTCAAATCACTGGGCAAGCCCGTCTGATCCGATACGCCCATTCCACTTGGCCCTCTCCAAAAAAACCAATCCGAGTGAAAGGCAGAGGGATTCGTAGAATCCGGCTCTTCTAATTGATCGACGGTTTTTGACCCGGAGATTCTCGGGTTGCACCCCTGGAAAAAGAGGCAAACTAAAGGAAAAAGGAGGGAATAGCTAAGTTTTGTCCGCATTGGTAGGAGAAAATGTTGGATTTTCAGATGGTTATATCGCATTTAGTACTTGTACGTACGAAATTGTCAAACATCATTGCATATAGTTCACGCATTTGCTTTCAACCCCCATGATCCCAAAAACTCTTCCACCCCTGCTTCGATCCTGTTGGATAAAACTGAATGCCACTTTTCAAAACAAGGTTTCGAAGATTGGGCTTACACCTGATCAATATACGGCCTTAAGGTGGTTAATGGAACTTGAACGAAAAACCATTACCCAAAAAGACTTAAAGCGTCTCATGTTTACGGACGCCAATACGATCGCCGCATTGGTGAAAAGAATGGAAAAGCACGGGTTGATTGAAAGATCCAGACACCCTTTCGACCAAAGAAAAAAAATTTTGAAAGCCACTGCAAAAGGCAGAAGGCTTTATCAACGAGGAAGGGAAATAGCCGAAAATTTGGAGCAGAGCCTTCTCCAAGGTTTTTCTCCGGAAGAAAAAAATGATTTCATTCGCATCCTGATGAAGGCAAATTATTACTTTTCAACTGAATCAACTGAGGATTGACTCATTCTCAAACATACCCAATCCCCCCTGCTGCTTCGACAATGCATTTTTCCGTTCGAATAAGTGGGTGGAGTCCAGTTTGCCTTACCTGACAGAACCTGAAAGCTTGCAAGTTCGGTAAATTTTCTTGGGCTTGTCTCGCATAGAACCAATTCTCCATTTTCGGTGAGCATGACCAAGGTGCCGTCGACTAAGATCAAGGATCCCAGTCCGTAACCCTTTTTTTCCCAAACCTTCTTACCTCGATCGATGCGAAGACAAAAAAGAGTTGATTGGGAAGCGGAACGGCCACCCGCTTGGCCATGAATTCCATAAGCGTGGCCGTCTAGATGCACAAGACTGGACATCTGACAGGATATGGCTTCGGATTCCCAAATTGCTTGAGGAATGGAAGCTTTCAAATCTACCAAAGCTCCACCTTTTCCGTAGGCGCTCGTTACCAAAACGGTATCTCCCAAATCAAGAGGTTGAGCCGCATTTACTCCGAAACGCGTCTTGTGTTGATAAGTTTTAAGTTCATTACCGTTTTTGAAGTCATGAACCGAAAGCCCAAATTGATTAAAAAGTAGAATCTCATTTGGGGTGCTTTTACGAATCACCGGAGAGGCGTAACCCGCCTCATGACTGCCCCCACGCCAGACCAAAGAACCATCCTGTGAATTCAAGGCCACGAGTGAGCCTTCCGGAGATCCCGTTTCAAAGATGACTTTTCCTTCGGCAACCAAGGGACACCCGGAATAACCCCAGTCTGGTCGAATGCCCTTCAGATCTTTGATAATGTTCAGGCTCCATAGAATTTTTCCGTCCTTTGCATTCAGTGCATACAGATCACCTTCATGACTTGGTAGGTAGAGCGTTTTTTCGTGAATCAACGGGGTTGCCCGACTTCCTCCCTGAAAAAACTTCGGATCCTTGCGGCAAGGGTATTGATGGGTCCAGATTACCTCGCCAGTTTGAGAGTTCACGCAAAAAAGCGTATTTTTCCCATTTTCATTGCCTTGGCAATAAGCCAATCCATCCCACTCAATTACGGATGAGTAACCTGCTCCAATCTTAATTCGCCAAAGCTCCGCAGGCTCCTCATTCCCCCATTCTGTTCTCAGACCCTTTTCTGACGAATGATGATCGCGATGATTTCCAGCATATGATGTCCAATCTGCGGAAAACGCGGTCGGTGAAAAGAAGAGCAAATAAGCTATTAATACATGCCAATAAGCCATGGAGATATTCAATCTAGGACCTTACAATCCTGTCAAGCCAATGGTTGACCCTGTGATCAAAGAGGTCCGATTTTCTCAACACCCCCAACCGAAAGGTTGAGGTTCAAATGGTCAGCGTAATATCCCGTAAGATTGGAAACCAGGGCATCCGAACCACTCTTTCTGGCAGATAATGCTACGACAACGAAATCCGTACCTTCCGGTACTGGAAATTCAGTTTCCAGTTTCTCCCATGTTTGGGGGCTAACATCGCTCTTCAAGGGGTTTTCCCTGTGAGCAATGGTGCGTTTAGTTTGACCAAGACCTCCGCTAATCGCATGAAAGGACAAAGAAAATTCGGTCGAATCGTCAGCAAGTCCGACCCCTTGGTTGAAGTGTACCTCCGCATCAAAGGTCGCTTCTCCTTTATTCACTGCTTCGTGTAGTTTTCTTAAGTCCAAAACTTGTATCGTTTCAGATACCTCCGCGCTCAAGGAATCTACGTCGACCTCCATTTTGCTGAACTTGATCATTCGATCACCCCTCAATGGCAGGACGCCCATTTCAGCTGGCACACTGAGGTGCTCTTGACGCTTCCATGAAGTGACGTCTTGATCAATCATAACAAGCCCTCCTTCTGAAAAACTCTTTTCGGTTTCAAGGATTTCGATGCCTCGCATGGCTTCGTCATGAGCATCATAGGAAAGAACTCCTGCAAGTAAGCCGGGTTGTGATTTGGGTTTTCGATGATTGATGGGAGATTGCCCGGAAACAGTGCGGTCCAAAGCCAATGATTCGGTTTGTGGGGTCCGACTCGATGCTGTCGAGTTTTCAATTTTTTTTGAATGCTCGCCCAGATGTGAAAAACCAAACCAAACGGATACCAAGATGGCAATGGAGGCGGCAAGTGAAGTCACAACCGGAAAGTTGATTATCCTTTTTGATTGAGCGACAGGGCGTTGCAGGGAGAGACCGTCGCTCTCCTCCCAGTGAAGCAATGACTCCTGAAGCATCAAATAAGAGTATCTAGCCCGAGAGTTGTGGTCACTTTGCAAAAGTTGCGCAAGTCGCTCCCTCTCGTCGTAAGAGATAAGATCATCGATAAGCTTGCTCGTAAGCAATTCTATCTCTGCGCTGTTAAAATCGTCGCTCATGTATGTATATTCAAGAGGTATTAGCGCTAAATCGTAATTTCGTACGTTTTTTTTAAAAAAAACTAAAATTCGACTTCCTTATCATATGCAGAAAGCTTTTCGTGAACGCAGTTACTTAGGTTTTGCCTGATACGATGTAGCGTAGCGGAAATTGATCCCAACGGACGTTGTACTTGATTGGAAATATCCTTCAGGTTGAATTCTTCTCGGAAACGGAGTTTGGCGATGATTCGCATGTGGTTGGGAAGCAAATCATAACATTTTTGCAAAGCTCTTTGGACGATTTGAACCTTTTCGGAATCAAAATCATCGGTTGGAATGGAATCGATAATTTCATTGCTGAAATGCAATCGACTCCTCTTACTTTTGGTTATGTGACTCATTACCTGATATCTTGCGATTTTAAAAGCCCATCCCTGAAAATGTCCTTTTGGGTCGAATTCCGTGGCCTTTTTACAAAGTATCAAGTTAGTCTCCTGCAAAACATCTTCCGCATCCGAACGGTTTGGCAAAAGCGAGAGAATATAACCGTAGAGGGATTTTTGTATACTTGTAAGATTTTGAGAAAATTCGAAGGAAATGGGTGAATCGCTCATCAGATGATAATATTCAAAAAAAACGGACGATGTATCTCAAACGGCAATGCATTTAAAAGATATAAAAACAGGATGGAGTGTTGCCAAACACAATAATCTGATTTCACTTGTACCATGCAAGCTTGGCACTGCCTTGTCATTATTACGATAACACTTTGTCTTTTCGCTTTTGGAATGTTTAGAAAAGACATCGTAGAAAATACGGAATATCTGAGAATTGATAATGACTATGTGAATGATAATCAATCACAAACGTTGAGCAAACAAGGTCAATCCGTAACTATAAACCAAGATCGCAACGAATCGAAAGATAATTTGAGTGGTAAAATTCTTGGGTCAGATGCCTGGGCAGAGTGCGTATGTATATTAACTGTATCAATGGATAATCAATGGATTATCAAATACTTTTCAATGATTATTGAATCGAAAGTTTTTAGAGAAAAGATATTTATTAGTCTCAATAATAAGAAAACAGTAGCTGAACAAATTTTTAGTCCATTTGAAAGTACTTTTTATAAAGAGAATAAAACTGAAATTTTAGGTGCACTATTTTCAACAAGAGAAATAATCGATGAAAAACAAAGTTTATCAATTATTTGTAGAGGTCATAGTATACAGAGCGCAAACCTTTTGTCAAAAATACTTGTTGAAACACTTCACAACGTGATTAATGAAGATAATGCTAATAATCCTATACTTTCGCACTTTAGCGTCCAGTTACTGGAGATTAGGAATTTAGAGAGTCAGATTGAAGAATTAAAGTTAAAACTTCACGGAACAATTAAAGATCAAACGAATAATATTGAAAGCATTGCAATACAATCGGAAATTATGCAATTGGACGAGGAATTTAAGGAAATGAAAAATATTCTATCAGAAATAGAAAATATCAAAAACAGAAGCAAAGATATTAACGAATTTCTAAAAATAGAGTACATATACAATTACGGTCGAATTCAAAGTTTAGACAAATTAATTAATGAACTTTTGATGCTTAAATCAAACCGTCAACTAGATGATTTTATGTCTGCTCAGATTGAAAAGAATATTCTGTCTAATTCCTCCTTGCTTGAACAAGAAATAATTCAGGCAATCGATCAAATTAAAAACAAGGTGAAATCATCAATTATCAGGCGTAATGAGCTTCAGAAACGTACGGTCGACATCAGCCATTCATCCCTGACTGTTTTGCATAATAATCCGAGATACAAGTTACTCACGCAATTGGAATTGGAACTTGAGGACAAATCCACTCGTTTTAATGATTCATATTCAAAATGGAAATCTGCAAGGAATGATTTCAGCATTACTATGATTTCCAAATAGATAATCTCCTAAAAATCATCTTCATGTTTTTTTCAAGCCCCTCCAGGAAGAATCTTACCCTTGACTTACAAGCAGCCGTAAACGTTTCATTGTTAGCCATTCCACAAGGGATGGCGTATGCCCTTGTAGCCGGATTACCCCTCCATTATGGACTTCTTGGCTCTGCTCTTGCCGCCCTTTTGGGGGGACTTGCCGGGAAAACTCACTTCATAACGCTTGGGCCAACCAATGCTACCTCCGTCCTCCTTTTTGCAGTTTTCGCAAACTTGGGCCTGATTCAGCAAAGTGGTCTCGTATCAGAGACAGGTCTTGATCTACTTCCTTGGATTATCCTATTTGCCGGTGCCTTTTTAGTCGCGGCATCCCTATTGCGAATTTCCTACATGATTCAATTCATATCCCGGACCGTTATCACCGCTTACGTAACGGCCGCTGCCTTTCTCATCATTGCCAATCAACTCAGACATATTCTTGGCTTAAGTTTTATCGAAGGTTCAACCCCTTCATCATTCATCGAATTGCTCGCTTTCCTATGGAATTCCCTTGGCAACCTATCCTTACCTCCCCTTTTTCTAAGCCTTCTCACCGCGTTGGTTTTTTTCTTTTTTCAATCAAAGCTCAAAACCTTTCCCAACGTTGCTCTCACTTTAGTCATTTCAGCCCTATTTGCATTACTTTTCGAACGATATGGTTTTAACCTAACTTATTTGGACTCATTTGACAGCAATTGGGCATTTCTGAGTCTACCTTCCCACAGCGGATTCAGTCACCATTGGCAAACGATACTCTGGTCATCCTTCGCGATTGCTCTTCTTTGCCTGCTTGAGGGCCTTTCCATTGGAAAATCATTATCCGCAAGATTTGGCAAGCGAATCGATACTGACCGGGAAACCCTCGCGATCGGACTCTCCAACATTGGTTGTTCAATCTTCTCCGGGATGCCTGCATCCGGTTCCCTTACTCGATCCTCATTAAACGTAAACTCAGGAGCGCTATCTTGTTTTTCAAACGTTTACACAGGGCTTTTCATACTTGCCGGCTATTTTCTACTTGGGGATCTTGTCTCTTTCGTTCCTTTACCCGCCCTTGCAACCTTAGTGATTTTCATTGGTGCCTCATTAATCAAGGCACGACAAATACAAACTGTTTCAAGAGCAACCCGTTCCGACGCCACAACCTTTGTCATTACTCTTTTCGTTGGTCTCGTATTCTCCCTACAGGTAGCCATTTTCGTCGGAGTCATAACCTCGATTATATTTCTTTTGAAGAAGGTAGCGGAACCCGAAATGGTCGAACAAGGCTACAACGAAGACGGAGAACTCGCAGAAATTTCAGAAAAAACCAAGCGACCCGAACCGGAAGTGTCCATCGTTCACGTAGAAGGTGTTTTATTCTTTGCTGCTGCGGATTTGTTTTACGAGCAAATTAGGCGTGTAGGTGAAGATGAGAACTTACGAGTTTTGGTCTTAAAACTTCTTCACGCTCACCATTTGGATGCTACTTCCGTACTGGCGCTCGAAGAACTCCTCGACTACCTAAAGGAAAAAAACTGTCATGTTTTGCTTTGTGAAATAAGGAGGGACGCCTTTCGAATCCTAAGGGATTCCGGCGTTCTTGCCCGGATCAATCGAAAGAATGTCTTTCCTCATACCGTTAGCAACCCTACGCTATCAACAGCCAAGGCGATCAAGCGTGCGAAAGAGCTTGTTGCCGGCATGGACGCAAAGGTGACTATTTATTCAGAACAAAGCAAAGGTTCTGTTTAGGAGTTTTACAATTCTTCGGATTCTTCAACAAAGGGATCACTCAATTCCTCCTCTTCTTCCAAGAAGGGGTCCTTTTCAGGCAAAACCAACTTCTTCTTCTCCTCCTCCAAAGATTCCATTTTTTCCTTGAGCTCCGAAATCAATGAGTGGTTCTGCATCTCTACGGCGTCTACCATCTTCACTTCAAGTTCGCTCAATTCGCTTTCAATACCATCCAATTTCTCTTCCAACTCGATTAATTTTCTATTTTCTTCTCTGGCTGCGACAAAGCGGGTATGGTTGTATTGCTTTAGGGCCACAAGCTCCTCTTCAAGATCTTGCTTATGCTTGTTGTTCTTCGCTATTTCCTGAATGATTCGATCCCGCTCTTCCTGACCTAGACTTGGAAAATATAGCCTTTGTTCGAGTTCGCTTATATTTTTCTGAACTTCGTTTAATTGATCCTTAATGTTCTTCTTCTTGCTGGATATATCCTTTTTGGGAGCTATCAGATTCTTCGCATCCAGGAAGGTGGTATGCCCTCCCTCTTCAATGGATTGAAGCTCCTTCATAAGAAGCTCAATCTCTCCACTGCAGGAGTCAATATCATCGGACAAGTCCTGCCCTGCGCGCATCTCCTGCCTCAATTCGCGCAATTTCGCCCTTTGGTCACGAAGAGCATTTCTCACTTCAGCTCTTGCCAGCCTCTTCTTTTCTGAAGGGGAAGGCGGTTTATGATCAGAATCTTTATCGGTATCAGACATTTTTTACGCTACATATAAACAAAATCACCCTCTGGTTCAAGAACACTAGACTTTTAAGATGAATTTCATCCGGTCGCTCACCTAGAAATGCACGCCGAATGGAAGTTTCCTTTATTATTACCCGTGAGGCTTTTCCCGAATCATATGGGAAGCCGATAAAACTTTCGGGTGGCTCGAAACGTTTTAGCAGCTAATTCACATGAATTTATTTGCAGGTTCTCCGCCAAATATTCTCCTATGTGGGAAAGGTAGGAGGGTTCGTTCTGCTTCCCTCTTTTGGGAACCGGCGCGAGGTATGGGCTATCCGTTTCGAGCATCAACTTTTCAAAAGGATGAAGCCTTAGAGTCTGCCTCAACAAGTCGTTGTTTTTGAAAGTGACGATCCCGGTAAAAGAGGCCACCCCACCCCTTGCAAGCAATGCGTTAAGCTGGACCGCTCCTTCGGAAAAGCAATGAAAGACCACATTGCGCCAAGCCAGACCGCTGGCGTCTATCAGGTTTACGCAATCGTCAAACGCGCTTCTCGAATGAACGATGACCGGACAATCCAGCTCTTTTGCCCATTCCAATTGTTTTGTAAAGGCTGCTTTCTGGTTGTCTATCATTCGATTTCTTTTTCCTTCCTCAGAGGGAAGCCTAAAGTAATCCAAACCGATTTCTCCAAAAGCGACCGGGGGTAACGGTTTGTCCCAAAAGCTTCTTAGGCCTTTCGTGTTTTGCTCCCAATACTCGTCAACGTAACCGGGGTGCAAACCGATTGAATAATAAACCATCTCCTGATATTCGGTGGCTAGATGCGAATAAATGTTCCAGTCTTTCGGAGATGTTCCAACCGTAACCATACCAAGCACAGAGGCATTTTGGGCCCGCTGGATCACAGCCGAAAGTTCCCCTTTTTCCCAAAAGGTTTTGAGGTGACAGTGACTATCAAACCATGACATCTACTCGACGAATAACGGAAGACGCGCCATTATCGCCAACCTAAAACCATCAAATTAAAATTTTTAAAACACAGTCTTTATGGAAAACGTCATTATATTAGGCACAGGTTGCGCTGGGTTCACCGCCGGTATCTATGCCGCTCGAGCTAATCTCAATCCCCTTATCTTAGAAGGCAAACAACCTGGTGGCCAATTAACCACCACTTCCGAAGTCGAAAATTTTCCGGGCTTTCCGGAAGGCATCGACGGATATTCCCTGATGGAGCATCTACGCAAGCAGGCATTGAAGTTCGGTGCCCGCGTGGAAAATGCATTTGTCGACCGTGTTGCCCTTGGCGAATCGGAAAAGAGCCTTTTTGCAGGTGAAAAAATCTACCAGGCAAAATCCATTATCATAGCCACTGGAGCAGCTCCGCGCTTGTTGGGAGTTCCCGGAGAAAAGGAATTATTCGGAGGGAAAGGAGTCACAACATGCGCAACTTGTGACGGCGCGTTTTATCGCGGTATGGATGTGGTGGTGGTGGGCGGGGGCGATTCCGCCTGCGAAGAGGCTCTTTTTCTAACCCGGTTTTGCACTAAGGTTACCTTAATTCATAGGAGGAATGAGTTGAGAGCCTCCAAAATCATGGCAGAGCGAACCCTCGCTCACGAAAAAATCGAGCCTTTATGGGACTCGGCAGTCGATGAAATCCTTGCAGATGAGGATGGAAAGGCGCGGGCGGTGCAAGTAACCAACCTAAAAAGCGGTGAAACGAAAGAGGTTGAATGCAAAGGCGTTTTCATTGCCATTGGGCATCTGCCCAACACTCAACCCTTCAGAGAGGTTTTACCCTTGGATGACAATGGATACCTGATTCCTGAATCCGGTAGTTCGGTCAAAACCGCCCTCCCAGGCGTTTACGTTGCAGGAGACTGCGCCGACCACGTTTATCGCCAAGCAATCACTGCCGCGGGTATGGGATGTCAGGCGGCAATAGAAGCCGAACGTTGGTTGGCTGACCAAGCGTAACCCTGCATGCCGCAAAACCCTGCGCAAGAAAACTTAGTTTCCCTTCTCGGGGATACCGCTGCGAGGCTTCCCGACCGACCAGCCGTCCTATCGAGCGAAGTTCAAGGCTTTGCGCCCCGCACCTTCGGACAATTGTACGCCGATACCAGAATCTGCGCTTCGATCCTATCCTCTCGGGGTATTGGGAAGGGGGATAAAACCTTGCTTTTCGTGCAACCTGGCTACGAATTGATAATCTTGGCTTTTGCCCTTATCCAGCTTGGTTCGGTACCGATTATCATTGACCCTGGAATGGGGCTGAAGTCCATGTTGGCTTGCATACGTTCGACCCAGCCAAAGTTTCTAGTAGGAACTCCGCTTGTTTGTTTCGTAAGCAAATTTTTCCCAGGATCCTTCAAGTCAATCAGAAGAAAAATAGTCATTCATTCGGGTTTTCTTGGTAAAATCATAAGTGAGAAGCAACCACCATCGGAGATTCAGATTGCCGAGACATCCGCTTCGGAGCTTGCTGCGATTGTCTTTACTTCAGGGTCAACCGGTAAGCCGAAGGGCGTTCGTTACCTCCATTCGACCTTCAATGCTCAAGTCAATTCGCTGAAGGAGAACTTTAATATGAACGAAGGTGAATTGGACCTTACCACATTACCGATTTTTGGTCTTTTCAACCCTGCATTAGGCATAACCAGCGTTATCCCCGACATGAACCCGAGAAAGCCCGCCAGAGCGGATGCCGAAAAATTGGTACGGGCAATCCTCAACTTTAAAATCACATCGGCGTTTGCTTCTCCCGTCATTGGGAAAAAGATTGCCAACTGGTGTTTGGAAAACAACCGGGAATTGCCTTCCATGCGAAGAATTTTTTTGGCTGGTGCTCCTGCCCCACCCAGTCTCATCGAACAACTTGCGAAAGTAATGGTCAATGGTGAGGTCATTGTTCCCTACGGTTCGACCGAAGCTCTTCCCGTCGCTTACTGCCAAACCCAAGAGATCCAAAATTGTCGAAAAGGCATCGAGTCGGGAGAGGGTTCCTTATTGGGGAAGCCGATTTCAGGAATCACCTTACGTGTTTTTCCAACTCGCAAGGGACCCTATCCCAGTGACGCGGCTCAAATAAGCCCTTTGGAGGGCAAAGAGGTTGGGGAAATTTGCGTTTCAGGACCAGTTGTGACCGATGGTTACCACAACAAGCCGGGAGCGACTTTCGACGCGAGATTTGTCTACGAGGGAAAAGTCTTTCACCGCATGGGTGACTTGGGATACTTTGACGAGAATGATCATCTTAGGTTCATGGGAAGAAAGATCGAATGCGTTCAAACCCCCAACGGCCCTTTGGAAACCGAAAGGTGTGAGCCCATTGCTAATGCCCATGATGGCATTGCAAGGTCCGCTTTGGTTGGAATCGGCAAGGGCAAGACTAAAGAGCCCTGTTTGGTGGTTGAGCCTCTCAACGAAAATTCGGAGAAAAGCGCTCTTGAAGATAGGATCAGGGATGACTTGAGGCAGAATCTACCCGACTTCGCCATCAAAAGAATCTTTTGGCAAAACTCCATCCCAGTGGACTCAAGGCACAATGCCAAGATTCACCGCTTGGCGTTGGCCAGAAAATGGACTAAATTGGTTGCTTCTGACCCCGAGCTCGGTTTGCCAAAATGAAGATCGTCGTCACGGGAGGAATGGGATTTATTGGAAGTTCCGTTTTGACTAGACTGCTCGCTTTGGAGCATAAGATTGTTGCCATTGGCCGGTCCGCAAAACCGCGAAATGCAAGGTCGCATCCAAACTTGTCTTACCATTGCGTGGACTTGTCCAAGCGGAAAATACCTGAAGAAATCATCCGGGGCACCGACTTGGTCTTCCACATCGCCGCAAAAGCCGGAATTGGAGGAAGGTATTCGGATTATTATTCCGCGAACTACCTGTCAACCGTTCAACTTCTTGAGACCTGCAAGGAGCATGGTGTTTCACGATTCATTTTCACAAGTTCGCCCAGTGTGGTTTTTTCCCAAAAATCAATCTCCAACGGCAACGAATCCCTTCCCTACCTAAACCACTCTGGTTTTGCTTATGCCCACACCAAGGCCTTGGCGGAAAAACATGTGCTACTGGCTCACAAACCCGGCTCTTTCCAGAGCCTTGCCTTACGTCCGCACCTAGTTTGGGGGACAGCGGACCCCCATCTTTTACCAAGAGTGATCCAGCGGCATAAGGCTGGTAAACTTCGGATCGTCGGTGAAGGGCGAAACAGAATGGACCTCACGCATGTTAAAAACGTAGCCCACGCTCATTTGCTGGCCATGCAAAAGATGATTGCAGATGAGCGATTTGGTGGCAAACCGTACTTCATCAGCCAAGACGAACCCGTGGCTCTGTGGGGTTGGCTCAATGAAATTTTTCTCGCTTTGCAACTACCGCCTCTCGAATCAAAGGTGTCTTTTCGAAAAGCATATTTGGCTGGCTGGCTTATGGAAAAAGTTTGGCAGCTGCCTTTTTTCAAAGGAGACCCCCCAATGACTCGATTCGTTGCCTCTCAACTTGCGCATGATCACTGGTTTTCCAATAAGGAAGCTCTTTCCGACTTTGGTTATTCTCCCATTCTTTCCATGGAAGATGGATTGAAGGAGACTCTTCCTTGGCTACGAACGCTTTAATGGCGTTGAGTTGCCCGATTGAATTCGGACAGCAAGCATGCCAAGCATGCATTTAGATTGAGCGAGCTTGCCTTGCCTCGCATGGGTATTTTGCACCATTTTGAAATTTTTGATTTCCAAAAGGAACCAAGGCCTTCCTTTTCGCTCCCTAAAACAAAAGCGGTTCCGCGAGCTAACTTTGACTCGTAGAGGGAATCGCTTTGTTTGGAGCTTGTGCCTAAAATCTCAAGTTGACTTGCCTCCAGCCAATCGAAGACTTCATCCTTAGTTCCCGCAAAAACCGGAACTTGTCCGATTAATCCCCGCGAAGAACGCACCACGTTAGGATTAAAGAAATCCACGCAGGAGTCGGACAAAAAAACCGCATCGGCTCCAAAGGCCTCAGCCGTTCTTAAGATCGCTCCCAAGTTGCCTGGTTTTTCGATTTCATCCAAAACAACAACCAAGGTATGCTTAACCTCTTCCGGAGGTCTTATCTCCAGACTCCATTTCCGAACCACGGCGAGAATACCGTCGGATTTTTTCCGATAAGAAGCCTTGAGGAAGGCTTCTTCGGAAACCTCCTGGAGCTTAATTCCTTCCCTTTCCCATTTTGCCAGAGATTCCGAGACATACCCCTGAGAAATCAGTTTTTTACAATGGAAAACCTCCTCCACCCGCTTCCCCGATTCCCACAAGGCCTTGAGGTCATCAAGGCCTTCGACCACAAAAACGCCTCTCTCTCTTCTCCTGCGTGGTGATTCCCGCAATTTAACGAGTTCCTTGATCCTCGGGTTTGATGGGCTGATTATTATCTCGTTCACATAAAAGTAAAAAAGGGTTTTGCCTCAAAAGTGCGAGCTTGTTACGAGGCAGTCTTGACTATGCGACCACCCAAAGGCTTCAGGGAATCTCCTTACCCATATCACCACGAGCTTGAAATCCTCATTGATTCCGTAACCAATTTGGGTATTGGGATTGCCCGAGACGATAATTGGGTCATTCACGTTCCCTTTGTTTTGCCCGGTGAGAGAATCAGGGCCCGCATATACAGAAATCATAAGAATTATTCCGATGCCGATTGCCTTGAGGTACTGGAGCCTTCCCCTCAAAGAGTTACTCCACGTTGTGATTTATTCGGCGTTTGCGGCGGATGCCAATACCAAGCGGTAAACTATCAAACTCAATTGATTTGGAAACAAAGGCACGTTGCGGAAAGTTTCCTCCGCATCGGCGGAATCGAAGCCAAGGTAAATCCGACCATCGCATCGCCCAAAAGGTTTGCTTATCGATCGAAGCTAACTCCACATTACGAAAAAACTCCGGACTTCGAAAATCGAAAAGTCGGATTCCTTCGACAGGGTTCCCGCAGGATCTTGGTGGACGTACCATCTTGTCCGATTGCCACGGATCCAATCAATGCAGCCCTACCCGCAGAAAGAGAAAGCCTAAGAGCTCAAGCCATGGGCAAAAAAAAGGGGGGTACCTTATTGCTTCGAGACACCCTTGAAGGAGTCATAACCGATCCTAAGAAAACGGTGAGCGAAAAAGTCCGCAATTTGATCTTTCAATTCAAGGCGGGCGAATTCTTTCAGAACAATCCCTTTATTCTCCCACAACTTGTTGAACACGTCATTGCCGAGGCGAACCCAAACCTTTGTCGGGTTTTGGTCGATGCCTACTGCGGAGGGGGGCTTTTTGGACTTTCGGCTGCCTCTCAATTCGAGCGCGTGATCGGAATCGAAATAAGTCGAGATGGATTTGAGGGGGCTCGAACCAATGCTCTCTTGAACAAGATCGATAATGCAGAGTTTTTTCTTGGCGATGCCGGTTCCATTTTCAGCGAGCTTGACCGGGAAAGGGAGCCTTACGCACTGGTCATCGATCCACCGCGCAAGGGGTGTGACGCAAATTTCATCGACCAAACGCTGTCTTTTCGACCTCGCAGAATCGTTTACGTTTCATGCGACCCGGCCACCCAAGCCAGAGATGCAAAGCTTCTCTTACAAGGCGGCTATCGGATCTTGCAAATGCAACCCTTTGATCTTTTTCCCCAAACCAGACACATAGAAAACGTCCTGACTTTGGAAATTTAAATTCGTTTTCGGTCACGTCGCCACTCCAACGAAGCAAATTCTTCTACGAATGGATTACGTTCGGAAAGAAAATTTTCCGGCCATTCGACAGCCTCGGCTTTTTCTTCGACCATTTCGGAAAGCGCCCAAACGAAATCCTTTTTGTAACGCTTGGGGTCAAAGTTCGCAATCGGCCTCAAGTCAATCGTACCCTGAACCAAAACCGCCTGCCTGGATCTCTTCATGGCGGCGCCAGCCAACTTCAACTTTCCATCTTGGCTCATTAGGTCTTTTCCGACCGGCTCGTCAAAGCAATCTCCCGGAATCCCCTTGGTCTTGGATGCGGGGCAGGGTTGTAAGACAGTCGGAACGGATTGATTCGCGAGGGCAGCTCCAATCGCTTGATGAATCAGTTCGTACAGACTCAACGATGGGATGGCGAACGACCCATGGCCACAAGGTAAGACAAGGCAATAGGTCCAGTCCTTTCCATGTCTGACGATCCCCCCGCCTGTGGGTCGCCTGACAAGATTTTGGATGGAAGCGCCGGTCACCTCTTCAACCCATTCCCATTTTTGACCATATCCAAAACTTATCTCTTCGGATGCCCACGAATATGCTCTGAATTTCGGTGTCGCCTCTGAAGCCGCTTTTTCAAACAACCACCAATCCGTAGCCATGTTCTCAGGGCCGCCCTCGGACAAATCGGGATAAGTCAGAAAGCTCATTTGGAGCTAAACCGAGGCACGTACCGGGAAGGGTCGTCTGCCGCTTCCCTGTACCAGCCATAAAGAGAAGGCGGAACGATCAATCCTTCGAGTTGTTTATCAACGCTAGGAGGTTTGGTCTTCAACTTCCCTACAAGCGGAGCGAGTTCGAAGCCCAAATGGCGGGGCCTAAGCCCTATCCTGGCCTCTTCTTTTTTCAAAGAACCTTTTTTGATTCCCTTTGGATTCATTCCGAATCTCCGAAGAATACGAACTCCCAGTTGGTATCGTGAGATTTCCTCATCACCCGCCCAATGGAAAAGGCCATTGAGATTTGGTCGCTCGAGGAGTTCAACCATTGCAGAAGCGACGTTTTCCGAAGAGCATGGCTGGCGCACCTCATCTTCGAACAAGACCAGGGGCTCATTGTTTGCCAAGGCATGAAGGATTTTTTCATGTTGGCTCCTCGTCCCGCCCGGACTGTTGCCGTTGACTAAAGTGATTCTCAAAACAACCAAATTCTCGTCCGTAACCGACAAGATGGCTTTTTCCGCTTCAAGTTTCTGTCGCCCGTATTCACTCAAGGGATTCGGTTGGTCGGTCGAGCGATAGGGTGATTTCGATCCATCGAAAACCATATCCGTCGAGATATGCAGAAAGCGAGCGCCCAAGTGGGAGGATACCTCCGCCAGGTGGCGGGAGCCTCCGACGTTGATCGCATGCGCCAGAGCTGGATTCACCTTCACTTGATCGGGAGAGGAAACGGCGGCGCAATTGACGATCGCGTCAGGCCATAAGTCGAGCATCCTTCTTGTTACGCTTTCGTGGTTTTCTATCAACAAATCTTCGGACGCGTGGTAGCCTTGCCCGGTCTTGGTTCCCCTCCGTGAAAAGGAATGGCATGAGTGTCCCCTGCTCTTGAGCTCATTCTCCACAGCCGAACCCAACAAGCCGGTAGAACCAAATAACGCCACTTTCATACCTCAATAATAAATGCCTCTTTGGATGATGGACAACCAGAGAGTTCTTCGAATCCTTTTCCTTGTATCTTCGATCAAACTCAAATAAAATTAGGTTTTAATGAACTTATCCCAACTTGCGAATCCTCGCATACTCGAACAACCCACGTATCTTCCGGGAAAGCCCATTGAAGAGGTGGCCGCGGAATATGGCTTGGAATCCGGTGAAATTTGTAAGCTCGCCTCCAATGAAAACCCATGGGGAGCATCTCCCAAGGCCCTGAAGGCTGGAGCCGACGCTCTTTCGAAAGTGAATTTATATCCGGAAGGAAGTGGTCAGGTCCTTCGCAAAGCATTGGCAAAGTATCATCAATTGGAAGCCGATCAGTTTATCTTAGGCAATGGTTCAAATGAGATCATCGAGCTTTTGGGGCACGTCTTTCTTCAACCTGATGATGAAGTCATCTTTGGTGAACATGCTTTCGTGGTTTATAAATTGGTTGCGCTGCTTATGGGCGCAAAAGCGGTTCCGGTCGAAATGCCCGCGCTGACTCATGACTTGAACAAGATGTGGAATGCCATCACCGAACGAACGAAGCTCGTGTTTCTACCCAGCCCAAATAATCCAACCGGGACTGCGAACACGAATGAGCAAATTTGCGCCTTCGTCCGGTCTTTGCCCGAACAGGTAATCTTTTGCATGGACGAAGCGTACGTCGAGTATCTTGATTCTCCTCCTGATCTAAAACCTTTGATTCGGGAGGGAAGAAAAGTTCTGGCGATGCGAACCTTTTCCAAAATTCATGGATTGGCCGGCCTTAGGATTGGTTACGGTTACGGATCCGCGGAAATGATCGCTCTCTTGCAACAAGCGAGACAACCATTCAATGCCAATTCCGTCGCTCAAGCTTGCGCTCTTGCCGCTCTTGAGGATGGTGATTGGGTTAGTCAATGCCGAAAAAGAAACTTGGACGGACTGGAGCAACTAGGCCTCGGATGTCAACGATTGAACCTTCCGTTCGTTCCAAGCCAAGCCAATTTTCTTCTCGTTGAAGTGGGAGATGGCAAAAGGGTTTTCAAGGAATTGCAAACTCGTGGAATCATCACCAGGCCCATGGGTGGCGGACTGGAAAAATACCTCCGAATTTCCGTTGGTACCGAGCTCGAAAACGATCGTGCGCTCAATGCCCTAGAGGACGTTCTGTCCATCGCAAGCGTAAGGATATGAGCGAATTTCATTCCCTCGCTCAAACCAAGTCCGGCCTTTTGATTCTATGGCTTTTGGTAGGCCTTTGGACCTTCTACGTCTCTTTGTTTCGGGCCTTCGTCGATCGAATTCGAGCTGGCACAACTCCATCTCCAAATGATCAAAGGCCCGCCACCAAGTTAGTTTTTGATTTATTGAAAGCGCCTAACCAAGACCGCCCCTTTCACGTTGAGGCCGCCCTGCTTTCCGCGCTTCAAATTCTTTTGGGCGTTTTGTTTTTCATTGAATTACAGTTTTTTGAATCCGGAGTCTTCGGACTTCTGGGGGGATTCCTTCTTTCGTTCCTTGCGGAAAGAATGACCGCTGGCCTTTTGCCTAGAGTTCTGGTATCCACCGAATGCGTTTCCCTGCAGTTATCCATTGGTTATCCGTTCATGCTTTTTGCCAGAATCCTTGCCTTTCCCTTATCCGCCGGATTGGCAGCGATGGAAAGACTCCTGTTTTCAAAAAGCCAGAATGAAAATCGTAAGACTGAAGACGAAAGCGAAGTCGCGGACCACATTCGTATCTTGGGCAGGGAAGGTTCTAATTTGGAGCCGGAAATTTTTGAGATTATGGGTAATGCGCTTGAGATGAGCCAACTGCACGTGAAAGACGTTATGGTCCCGCGCAACCAAGTGCAAATTCTAGATGATAACGACTCCGTTGAAGAGAACTTGGAAATCGCTCGGTCCTGCGGTCACACCCGTCTGCCACTTTGCGCCGGTGATCTGGATCGCTGCCTTGGTATCGTTCACGTGAAATACGCCTTTAAGAAATTGGGCGAGGGTAACGAACTTGATCTTCGGGCAATCACCAAATCCCCGGTTTTGCTCGCCAGTGAGGAATCCCTGCCATCCGCACTCAAAAAGATGATGAAGTGGAAAGTGCATATGGCTTTGGTCGGTGATGAATTCGGAGGAATTGATGGCGTCATAACTTTGGAAAATATTCTCGAAGAAGTGGTTGGAGAAATTCAAGATGAATTCGATGCCGAGGAGCTTTCGGTGGTTCGCATAGCCGATGGAAAATGGAAAATTTCCGGACTGACCCCCGTTCATGACTTGCCAGAGGAGTTAGGCTTGGACGATCACGATGAGGAACTGGCAACGTTCGGCGGCTTGATCACTCGAGAGTTGGGCAAAATACCAAAGCGCAACGAGACCATTCGCTTCCCTTCCTTCGACGCCAAGGTTCTCAATGCGGACGAAACCAGAGTGCTGGATGCTGAAGTTAGCCTCTTACCCAGTCCTAAAAGCGAATGAGTGAAGATTAGTCTCTGGGAAAAAGAATCGTTTTTTGACCCAACTTCTTGCCGACAAGTCGGTCTCCCCAATCCAATTCCTGTTTCCAGGCAAGGCATGACGGCAAACCCAATCTTTCGTTAATTGCATAATGAACCTCAGGCATAATCGGGGCAAGAAAGACATTGCCCAATCGGAGCGCTTCCACCATGGTCGCCAAACTCGTTTGAAGATATTGCTGATCCTCTGCCTTATCGGATTTTGCCAATTTCCAAGGGGATCTTTCATCCGCGTACTTGTTGATGGATCGGAAAAAGCCAAAAAGGTGATCCAAGGCCTGATTGAACCTGTATCCAGAGAAATCGTTCATCACTCGATCTTTGGTCTCCTCCCAAAGAAGCGAAAGATTCTCTTCGGGTTTCCCTCTGACGGGGGGTTCAGGAACCAAGCCCCCGCAATATCTTTCAAGCATGTGCAATAATCGGCTTAACAAATTACCAAGATCATTACCCAAATCCGCGCGGTACCTCGATTCGAAACGCTCGAGGGAAAACTCAGCATCTCGCCCAACGGTCATTTCCCGCATAACGAAATAGCGAAAGGCATCGGATCCATATTGCTCGACCAATTCCAGCGGGTTCACGGTTTCTCCCGTGCTTTTGGACATCTTGGCTCCCGAACTCGTCCACCAACCATGAGCCAAGATTTGTTTGGGCAAGGATAGATTTGCCGCCTTCAGCATGATTGGCCAGTAAACGGCGTGAGGAGGCGCTAGAATATCCTTACCAATGACATGAAGGTCGGCAGGCCAAAATCTTTCGAACTCGCTCTCATGACCAAAGCCCGCGGCAGTTACGTAATTCACCAAGGCGTCAAACCATACGTAGGTTACAAAATTGGCATCAAACGGAAGTGGAATTCCCCAAGACAAACGCTCCTTGGGACGTGAAATGCAAAGATCGTTAAGAGGTTCCTTGAGAAATTCAAGAACTTGGTTCTGCCTGTAATCGGGTGCTATGAAAGTTGGGTTTGTACGGATATGTTCGATCAGCCAATCCTGGTATTTGCCTAATTTGAAAAAATAATTCTTTTCGGTTATTTCAGTAACCTCGCCATAGATTTCCGGCCATTTTCCGTCCACCTTGTCCTTTTCCTGCAAAAATTGCTCGGCCCGGGTCGAATAAAAGCCCTTGTATTCCGCCTGATAGATTTCGCCACGCTCATACAAATCCGTCAATAAGTGGCAAACCACTTTCTTGTGACGTTCCTCCGTTGTTCGAATGTAATCGTCGGGGTGAACGTTCAAGCTCTTAAGCAGGGACTTGAACTCTTCTGCAATTCCATCGCAACGCGCCTGCGGACTGATTCCCTCTCGCTCCGCCCCTTGCTGAACCTTTTGTCCGTGTTCGTCCAGACCGGTTACGAAACGGACCTCATGCCCGAGAAGTCTTTGGGTTCTGGCGATGACGTCAGCGAGTATTTTCTCATATGCATGACCCAAATGCGGAGAACCGTTCGCATAGTCAATTGCCGTTGTCAGATAAAATGGTTTCATAGGGATTTCTCTTAAACCAATCCAAGACAAACCGCCATCTCAATTCATTCTCATGGTTTACGTGGTTGACGTATGGGCATGCCTTTTTTGTATTTGGGTAAGAGCACGATTTTTCGTGTCTAACCCACGGATGCATTACAGCCATCCCCTCAACCCTTAGGTTTCAACTTACGCATTGGCGTCATTTTACAGTTTGCCGAATGAGCGAAAACAATCAGTCCGATCAAGAATTGCTTCAAGTGGAAGGAATTCTGGACCTTAACGAAAATAAGTCCGGAGTTCTTTTGGATCCTTCTCGTGGAGGGAAGACCACTCCGCACGACCCTTTCGTTCCCAGAGAATTGATTCGTCGTTTCAAACTTAAGAAAGGATCCGTCATACTTGCGGATGCCGTACCCGACAAGGCGAGGCCCAACCCCAAAATTCGGTTTATTCATACCGTGGACGGACTGTCGCTCAACGACCGCAAAAAGTTATTCAGGTTTGACCAACTGACTACGATTCAACCCAATCAAAAATTAAGCCTCGAGACGGATGACAATCGAATGACCACTCGAGTTTTGGATCTCTTTTGTCCCCTCGGCAAAGGACAGCGAGCCTTGATTGTCGCTCCTCCGAGAGCGGGAAAAACAACTATTCTTCATGATGTGGCCAAAGGCGTTGAGCAGAACCACCCGGAATGTCACTTGATGGTTTTGCTGATTGACGAACGACCCGAGGAAGTGACCGATTTCAAAAGAACCGTACCCGCTGAAATTTACGCTTCCTCCAACGACGAGGAAGTGAAAAGCCATCTGAGAGTTGCCGAACTCGCCATTGAAAGAGCGAAGCGGTTGGTTGAATCGAAAAAGGACGTCGTGCTTTTGCTCGACTCGATCACTCGGCTTTCGAGAGCATACAATGCAGCTTCTGGGAAAAGTGGCAGAACCATGACCGGAGGACTTGACGTACGGGCGCTTGAAAAGCCCAGGCAGATTTTTTCGTCCGCAAGAAATTCCGAGGAGGCGGGATCGCTAACCATCGTGGCTACCGCATTGATTGAAACTGGTTCCAAAATGGATGAGCTTATTTTTCAGGAATTCAAAGGAACCGGTAACAGCGAAATCATCCTCGATCGGAAAATTGCCGAACTTCGACTATGGCCCGCGATTAATCTTGCTTCTTCCGGCACTCGAAAAGAAGAGGACCTGGTCGACCCTCTGACTCTTGAGAAAACTTCTTTTCTCAGGAGAGCCATGTCTCCGATGAAGACAATCGATGCGGCGGAAACGCTCATTGAGCGGATGAGCAAAACATCCAACAACCAAGAATTTCTAGACCTTATCCAAACGTCTTAACTCGTTGACAAAAAGCCTTCCAAAAGGCACTTTCTACCTTTCCCATCGTTTTCCTCTTACGATCCCCATATGCACAATTTCTCTGATCAATGCCTAGACTTAGCCCGATCTCTTTTGGGCAATAATCTGCAGCACATCAACGAAGATGGAACGGTCACGCCTGCCCCGAACGAGGAATCCCGCGTCGATGAACCAGGTCACGCCGCTCTTGCAATCGGTGAATTCTTTCGGGCAACCGGAGAGGTTGAGCTAGGAGAATATGATCTCTTTGATCTGTCCGCCCGTTGCGTAACCCAACAAGCTTTCACTGAAGAAGCCAATGACAATGGTATGGCTTATGCGGCGCTTGGCCTTCTTTCCTTTGGCGCGTCAAAGGAAAGAAACGCCGTTTGGGAACGGTTGCAAGACCCGACGCGCGAACAATTGGATCGCTGCCTTCTTTCGAAAACCGACCACGACAATCATTTTCAGGCATTCAACATAGCCAAATCGGTCGCCCGATTTAGTTTTGGACTCACCAAAAAGGACGATACCGGTAAGGTCATTGATCAATTTGTGGACCGAATCGAGGAAAACAGCAGCGCTGGTTTTTGCAATGATGATCCCAAAAGTCCTTGTGGCACCTTTGACTTGTACGGCGTTCTTTCCTTTATTTTCATCAGACAGGCCCTTCAACTACACGCAAACGTTCACCTAAAGGACCGCAAGCTTCCCAAACTCAGGACCTTCGCAGAAAAGTATTTGAAAATGCTTCCTGACATGACACGGCAAGACGGATTGGGATGGAATTACGGGCGCTCCGTCGGCGCTTACGGTCAATTGCACTGCATCAGCCTTATTCTACAAGGCATGCGGGATCAATGGATCGCTCCTGAAAAAATTTCCCTGTATCTCGATACCCTTCGTCGACTCTTCCAATATTTTTTCGTCACTTACATTGATCAGGAAAAGGGAGACTTGGTAATCAGAGACAACGAACGGAACACCGTACCCAATCACACCACTCGCATGGCCAATTTCGATGCCGCTCGTTATTTGTGCCAATGGTCCAGACTTGCCAAGGTAATCGGTGGTTCGCTTGGCGTTCCTCCTCCCAATCGCTCCAAGGTTGCCGGAAGGTTCGTAATTTTCGACAAATCCCACAAGAAAGAACACGGCTTGTTCCTTTACCGCGATGAAAACCTGGGGGTTCAGTATCAGCTTCCGATCATTGGGCCAGGCGAACCGCAATCCAGTGACAACCTTGCCTTCCCTCATTGTTCGGGGATTTTTGATTGGCCGGTAAACAAGTACTTGCCCGTTATGCTTCCCGAACTGACCTTCGGGGACACCGTGACCATTCCCTCCTATTATGGGAAAAATTGCGTAACCGGCATCGGTCTGAAAAAGTCACTTTACCTTCGATTCGAACAACCGGAACTTATTAAAACGGACGGAACCTTCGCCAATGGCATAGGCAGTTGTCAAGTCCAGTGGAATTTCGGTGAAGGCAAGGTGCAATCCGAATTCGTGTTCAAGGTAAAGAATCAGATTTCCATGGATAAGATGAGATTGGCTCTTGTGATTGGCTCTCCTCATGACAGCTATCGCTTGGGTACCACCCTGCGACAAGGGCCCGAAGGATTGCGGGCCAACGTTGAGGTCGATGACTTTCAGGCCAACTGGGGTTCCTTCGAGACCGTTTCGGAAAACCCCGACTACAAAGGGTATGCGGGGAACGTCCATTACGTGCAATATCTCGTTCGGGACCATCCCTTGATCATGCGACCCGGCCAACAATACAAATTGGTTCTGACTTACGAACCGGATGTTGCTTTTGCGGACGAATAGGCTCGTCGGACAAACAATTTCGCCAAGCCAGGCTTTCATATTTCAAGAGGTTTTCAAAGCATGCTTTCCGCTCGAGTCATTCCTTGCTTGGACGTAGATGCGGGTCGGGTCGTCAAAGGGGTTAGATTCAAGGAACTTCGCGATGCCGGTGACCCCGTTCAAGTCGCTCAGGCCTACGAGCAACAAGGTGCGGACGAGCTCGTCTTTCTTGACATCACTGCATCCAGTGATGAGCGCCAAACCATGAGAGAGGTTGTGGAAAGAACGGTCGCAACCTGCTTTATGCCTGTCACGGTAGGTGGGGGAATTCGCACTCTGGAAGACATTCGGGCAATGCTTCTTTGCGGAGCCGACAAGGTGAGTCTTAATACGGCCGCAATTCTTGACCCCGATTTGATCAATCGGGCTTCTGCCATGTTTGGGAACCAATGCATTGTCATAGCCATCGATGCAAAGCAAAGGGAAGGAGAGAAGGGTTGGCTGGTATACACCCATGGTGGACGTAAACCCACCTCGCTGGATGCGGTGGAGTGGGCTCAGGAAGTGGTGTCTCGGGGAGCGGGCGAAATTCTTCTGACCAGCATGGACCGGGATGGCACCAAGGAAGGCTTCGATCTGTCATTGACCCGTGCAATCAGTGATGCGGTGGAGGTTCCCGTCATTGCATCCGGGGGAGTGGGCAATCCAAATCATCTCTGTGAAGGAATTACCGCCGGACGAGCGAGCGCCGTACTTGCGGCCAGTATTTTTCACTTTGGCGAGTACACGGTCGGCGAAACGAAACAGGTCATGCGAATGGCGGGAATTCCCGTTCGTTTGTAATTTAGAATTAAAAGCCAAAGCGCCCTAGGGCACGTTGACCATATCGTCAAAATCTTGAAGATAGCCACGGGCCACTTTTTCGAGAGAGAAGAGAGAAGCTCGTTGGTAGGCTCTACTCGACATCGGCTCCAAGTCTTCCTGGTTTTCCAGCGCCCATAGCAAAACCTGCGAAAGGGATTTTTCATTCTCTGAGTTTCGGCTGAAAACCAAGGCATTCGAATCGTTTTCCAGAAAATCAGTGAAGCATCCCAAGTCAGACACCAAGGGAACGCATCCGCAACTCATTGCCTCAAGAACGGCCAATCCAAAGGTCTCCCCTTTCTCAGCCAAAGAAGGATACGCGAAAATCCGGGCATCCTGAAGCTCCTTGGATAATTCATTCTCCTTGAAGCTTGGTTCCTCAATTTCAATTCGTGCTTCCGTTTCCCTTGCCGCTTGTTTGACT
>CEWH01067253.1_pt1 | contig 24865 bp, 17 predicted proteins | sample 531231 | NCBI WGS metagenome assembly CEWH01 (sample SAMEA2622316, study PRJEB7988) | marine metagenome | biome: marine biome (ENVO:00000447); feature: surface water layer (ENVO:00002042); material: "saline water (ENVO:00002010), including plankton (ENVO:xxxxxxxx)" | depth 5 m | reverse complement strand
GAAACACCTTGGAAGGTGTCTACTAACCGTCGAAAACACCATTCCAATTCGAGAAGTGTCATCCACTCACAATCCGGTTCCGAATTTGCTACCTTGTCCTCTTCGGGCCAGGAGTTATCGCTGGTTAATACTCCTCTGTCCGATCACAGAGAAATCTCTCACATTCAGCCCAGTTCAGTCTGATTTTCACTCACCCTTATTGGAAGAAAAGGATGCACACGCCGGTTAACGGATTTATTTCATGTTAATTACTACTTCAAAATAGTGACGTCTTCAGGCCACACGAACATGGGCGCAGATTCCCATTGCATCCATGGGTTCCGCAGCCTAGTTTTATGATGTGAAAACGTCCTTACTAGCTTTCGGTGCCCCAGGTATGCAGGAAATGATTGTTATCTTCCTCATCGTACTTCTCCTCTTTGGTGCTAAAAAAATTCCTGAGCTCGCGCGCGGCGTCGGGAAAGGCATGGGAGAATTCAAAAAGGCAAAAACTGAATTTGAACGTGAAATCAAAGAGGGAGAACAGGAAGGCGAAAAAGAATGGGAACAGTCTGACCAAACCTCAGAAACCCAATCTTCCACTTCAGAGGACTAACCCCCCAACGACAGGCTAATGATCCGACGGGTGACTGGGGTGTGGCTTTGGGCGTTTGTCCTCTCCGCATGTCTTTCGCCAAATCCAATTTTTAGCGAAAGCGTTGTAAATAAGGAAGTTAACGTAGTTTTTTATAATCTAAAAAACTACTTAGCAATGGAGCGGCGCGTCGGGAAAGAGGTCGTTAAAGACGCTCCCAAACCGGAAAATGAGGTCAGACATCTCATCGATGGGATCGTTGCTATTCAGCCTGACATTCTCGGGGTATGCGAACTGGGAGACGCCTCTTACATGGCGGATTTCAAAGGCCGCCTCAAAAAAGCTGGACTCGATCTGCCCCACACCGAGCTTGTGACTGCTGCCAGTGGACATAATCGCAACCTCGCCCTGCTCTCCCGATATCCGATCATCAAAGTCAATTCACGAGACGACTACACCTACACCATTGGAGATACGAAGCTGCCCTTTCAGCGCGGAGTTCTCGATGTCACCATCGCCATCAATCCTCGCTACCACCTGCGGTATGTCGCTCTGCACCTTAAATCCAAGCGCGACGTCCCTGAAGCCGATCAGGCCCTCATGAGGCTTAATGAAGCCCGCCTCGCACGCCAACACCTCGATCAGATCTTTGAAAAGGAGCCGGGTATTAATCTAGTCGTCATGGGCGATTTCAACGACTTGCGTATCGAGCCACCCGTTAAAGCACTACAAGGCAACTGGAGCCGCCCCGGCTACCTCAGTTCGCTCACCCTCGACGACCATTATGGATTTCGCTGGACCTATCACTGGTCCTATGCGGATTCCTACTCCCGGTTCGACTATGCTCTTTACAGCAGAGGCCTAAGCCCCGAGATCAACCGGCCCGATTCTCATATTTATCACTGGGACGACTGGGATAAGGCCAGCGACCATCGTCCTCTCGTCATGAAGATAATGCCTGAGGATCAGCAAGAATCGAAATAAGTCACTGTTTTTCGGTTTCCTCTCTTCCCCGGATAGCCCAAAACGCCCTCAAACGCGTGCTTGAACCAGCTTGTGCAGCTGATTAGCATATTTGCCTTTGCATATATCAAGACGGTTCTTTACCCCGCTGTCCGATGAAACACCTTCTCGCCGCCTGTTTGCTTCTGACCTGCCCGCTTCTCGCAGAGGAAGCTGCGAAGCTATCAAGTAGCGTGAGTTACTACGAAGAGGTGCTCCCCATCTTTCAGGCTAAGTGCCATGGCTGCCACCAACCGGCCAAGGCGAAATCCGACTACAGTATGACTGATGTCGCTTCCCTGCTTGCCGGAGGCGAAAGCGAAACAGCGATTCTTCCTGGCAACTCAAAGGAGAGTTACCTGATGGAACTGATTGCCACACAGGATGGCGATGAGCGGCCAGAGATGCCTCCGAAAGACGAGCCACTTACCGAAAATGAGGTCGAACTGGTCAGGAAGTGGATAGATCAGGGTGCTCTCGATGACACACCCGAGAACGCGAAAAAACGCTTCACTCAGGAAAACCCGCCAAAATACTCGGTTCCTCCGGTGATCACTTCGCTCGACTACTCACCTGACGGTAGGCATCTTGCGATGGCGGGATTCCACGAAGTATTAGTCCACCACGCAGACGGATCCGGACTGGTCTCTAGGCTGGTCGGCCTGTCAGAACGAATTGAAACCGTTGCTTTTTCTCCTGATGGGAAGCAACTAGCTGTCGCCGGAGGTCTTCCCGGCCGGATGGGTGAAATCCAAGTTTGGGATCTAGAAAAGAACGAGCTCAATCTCTCTAAGATCGTTGGATTTGATACCGCCTACGGAGCTAGCTGGTCTCCAGACGGAAAGCTGATTGCCTTCGGTTTGCCCGATAACACCACCCGCGCCATCGATGCAGGGAGCGGCAAGCAGATTCTCTTTATGGGAAGTCACAACGACTGGGTCCTTGATACCGATTGGGGGATTGAAGGCAAGCACCTCGTTTCGGTTGGTCGCGACATGACCGCTAAGCTAACCGAAGTCGAGACCGAACGATTCGTCGACAACCTGACTTCGATCACTCCGGGTGCACTCAAAGGAGGAATGAATGCCGTAGAACGCCACCCCGGTCAGAACCATATCCTCATCGGTGGCTCCGACGGCGTTCCTCAAATCTATCGAATGAAGCGCGAAACCGTTCGCAAGATTGGTGACAACGCAAATCTGATCAGGAAATACCCCGTTATGAAAGGCCGCATCTGGGACGTTGCTTTTCGACCCGACGGGAAACAGTTTGCAGCTGTCTCCAGCCTTAATGGAAAGGGCGAGATTAGTCTCTTCCGTGCCGAGTATGACGCCACAATTACTCCCGAACTAAAGAAACTTTTCGAAACTGTCCGCCGCTCAACCAGTGCAGAGGAAAATAAAGAGGGCAAGATCGAAGAATTCCACACCCGCAACGCTAAACGCCTCGCCCAGTTGGAGGTCGATGCCGCAGCATTCTCCATTGCCTACTCGCCGGACGGAAAAACCATTGCCGCCGGAACCGACGACGGTAAAGTTCGCCTCCTCAACTCCTCCAACTTGGAGGAGAAAAAAGTGATCACTCCGATCAATATCGAGAGTGAACTCACTAAGCCGAAGTCAAAGACCAGCCCGATTAATTACGCCAAAGGCAAACATCACGATCTTGAGGGGGAAGAACTTCATTCAGGTCGCCTGGTCAAATCTATCAGCCTCCTACCTACTAAAGTCGTTCTCAACGGGCCTGGGTCATACGCGCAACTCCTCGTGACAGGGCATTACGACAATGGTGAGACCGTCGACCTCACCCGCAAGGCGATTTTATCTTCTGATAACGAGAACCTCTTGATCGATCAGCGGGGGATCGTCTCTGCTACGAGCGATACTGGTGCCAAGATCTTGGCTACGTTCGAAGGACTCTCATCCGAAATAGCCCTACAGGCTTCCCAGATGAGTTCTAAAATGGCCCCGGACTTTGTACGTCATGTGAATCCTGTGATATCACGCATGGGCTGCAATATGGGCACGTGTCACGGCGCTAAAGACGGCAGGAATGGATTCAAACTTAGCTTACGGGGGTATGATCCCCTCTTCGATGTCCGCGCATTTGGCGACGATCACACAGCGCGGCGGGTTAATTACGCTTCACCTGACGATTCCCTGATGTTACTCAAGGCAACCGGAGCCGTTCCGCACGAAGGCGGCAAATTGACCGACATCGGTTCGGATTATTATGAAACCGTGCGCCAATGGATCGCAAATGGTGCCGAGCTTAGCCTAGACACTCCAAAAGTTTCCCGTATCGAACTGTTTCCCAAGAACCCAGTTGTTCAAAACGTCAAAGGCGCCCAACAGTTTCGGGTCGTGGCCCACTGGGCCGATGGCCAAAGTCGCGACGTAACTCGCGAAGCCTTCATCGAATCCGGCGACATGGAGATTGCCAACCATGACGACTATGGAATGATGATGGCGCTGCGACGCGGAGAAGCTCCCATCCTCGCCCGATTTGAGGGAGCTTATGCCGCGACCACTCTCACCGTAATGGGTGACCGTTCCGGCTTCACCTGGAAAGAACCGACTCACTGGGGGGAAATTGATAAACTTGTCTCAGCAAAGTGGAAACGGATGAAGCTCCAGCCCAGCGGCCTTTGCAGCGACGCTGAATTCGTTCGACGCGTGCACCTCGATCTAACAGGATTACCTCCCAGTTCTGATAGAACGAAATCGTTTCTCGCCGATAAGCGGCCCGCTCGTCAGAAGCGCAACTCGCTTGTTGATGAACTCATCGGATCCCCGGAATTCGTCGATCACTGGACCAACAAATGGAGCGATATGCTTCAGGTTAATTCCAAGTTCCTCGGGCCTGAAGGCGCTCAGCTTTTCCGCGACTGGATCCGCAAAGAAATCGACGCCAACACGCCATACGACGAATTCACTTACAAAATACTCACCGCGACAGGTTCTAACAAAGAGAACCCCGCCGCGTCTTACTTCAAAGTACTCCGTGAACCAAATGCGATCATGGAAAACACAACACATCTTTTCCTCGCAACCCGCTTTAACTGCAACAAGTGTCACGATCACCCCTTCGAACGCTGGACCCAGGATCAATATTTCGAAACCGCAGCCTACTTTGCCCGCATTGACCTAAAACGAGACACCAAAAACGCGCCCAAACAAAATCTCGGCGGAACTGCCGTTGAAGGTGCCAAACCACTCTATGAGATCGTAGGCGACAAGACTGAAGGAGAAATTAGCCACGAGCGGACCGGGGACATTCAGCCTCCCGCTTTTCCCTACGAGGCGAATCTCGAGAAAGCCGCCTTTACTGACCCTGCCAAACTCACGCGGCGCGAGGAACTTGCCGCTTGGATCACTAGCCCTGACAACGAGTATTTTGCCTCCAGCTACGCTAACCGGATTTGGGGATACCTGCTCGGCACCGGGATTATCGAACCTCTCGATGACATCCGAGCCGGTAACCCACCCACCAACCCGCAGCTTCTCAATTACCTAACCAGCCAGTTCATCAAGTCTGAGTTCAATGTGCGTGCTCTCATGGCTGAAATCTGTAAGTCGCGCACTTACCAACTCTCGATTGCTTCAAACCAGTGGAACGAAACTGACCAGACTAACTTCTCCCGCGCCATCGCCCGGCGCCTGCCGGCAGAAGTTCTTTTCGACTCGGTATACTTTGTTACTGGGGCAACCCCAAACATTCCGGGTGCCAAGGTGGGAATGAGAGCGAGCCAACTCCCCGATGCAAAACTCGACGCAAAATCTGGCTTTCTCGCAAACTTGGGACGTCCCGTTCGCGAAAGCGCCTGCGAGTGCGAGCGCAGCGCCGAAATGCAAATGAGCGCGGTTATGGCATTTTTGTCAGGGCCTACAGTAGCAGACGCTATCGGAGCGGAGAAAAGCGATCTCACCCAGCTCGTCGATACAGAACCCGACGACCGAAAACTAATCGAAGAAGTCTACTATCGCGTCTTGGCTCGGGCACCAAATGAAGCTGAGGTCGAAGCTGCACTTCAAAGCTTCGGCGAAGTAGAGACAGATCATACCACCCTTTTGGGTGAGCTCGCTCAAGCGGAAGCAGACTGGGTCCCGGTGAAGAGCAAACGAGAAGTTACCCGATTGAGAGGAATCCATAAAGCCAACGCTGACATTACATCCTACACTCCTGAATACCGACGACAGAAGGCCGAAGCCGAGGCAACTCAAAAGGCGCGCATCGCCACCGCCAAGAAGGCCTATGACGCCCGTGTTGCCGAGGTTCCTAAGCTCGCAAACGATTTCGCGGCAGGGCTCAGTGCCAGCCAGTTCTGGACCCAGTGGCACATCCTGCCTGTCAAGACAGCCACTGCATCCAATAAGGTGAAAATCGACCTCTTGGCAGATGGGTCGGTTCGCTATTCCGGTGGCTTCAAGAAGGGGAATATCGATTACCTTCTCACCGGTGACATGAAAGCTCAAAACGTGACCGGCATCATGATCGAAGCGATTCCGGATGAGCTCTTTGGTGGCTTTGGTCCCGGACTCAATCCAAATGGCAACTTTGTGATCTCCGAAGTCCAGTCCCGCTGGCATACCACAGCCGAACCGTCCAAGCACCAGCCGATCGCCTTTGCGGATGCGGTTGCCGATTTTAATCAAAACGGCTTTGACGTAAAAAACACGATCAACGGTAAGCTCGATCGCAGCGTGAAAGGCTGGGCTCTCTCTGGCTCCAACTATCAGATGCCTCATCGTGCCCTTTACCAGTTCAAAGAACCCGCAGCCGGTGACTCCAAAGGAGCCGAGATCGTCGTGGGGGTGATCTGCCGCTACTCTCAGGGAGACTACCCTATCGGTCGTTTCCGCGTCTGGTATACCACAGATGCTGATCCTCTTAACTTTGGACTTCCTGCTACTATCGCAGCTGCGGCTCAGACGGCACCATCAGCGCGCAACAAGGTCGAGCAGGAGTCACTCGCCGCTTTTATTCGCGAGAATGATGAAGAACTTCTAAAGAAGAAGTTTGCTTATCTCAAAGAGAAACGTCCTCTCCCCGCTGACCAGACAATGGAGAGCCTCAAGGCGGCGTTGAAGCAGGCTGAGCGGCCCATCAAGGAGGACCCTGGGCTACTCCAACTCCGCCGGGATATTTCCTATTCTACTGAGCAAGCCGCGAACCGTCGCCTCACTGCCGCCCAAGACCTAGCCTGGGCTCTGATTAACAGTCCATCCTTTCTCTTTAACCGCTGATCGAATCTTAACCCTGACAAAGCCATGATCCGTTTACCCGGCGAAATTGCCAAAGATCTGTGTGACTCCCATCTAAAACCCGGTCGACGCGACTTCCTTCGTGTTGGTGGCGCTGGAATGATAGGAATGACTCTGAACAACATTTTTGCGGTCCAGAACGCCAGCGCGGCCTCCGCGATGGCCAGCCGACCAGGATGGGGCAAAGCCAAGTCTGTCATCATGGTCTACCTGCAAGGTGGTCCCAGCCATATCGATCTCTGGGATCCCAAGCCAGATTCTCCCGAAAACGTCCGCTCAATCTTCAAGCCGATTAACACTAAAGTCGACGGCCTGCAGTACACCGAACTCCTACCCAAGTTGGCCCAAGTGAACGACAAGTTCACAACGATTAACTCGATGAGCTACACACCCAACGGGCTCTTCAATCACACGGCCGCGATCTACCAGATTATGACGGGTTATACCACTGATAAGGTCAGCCCCTCCGGTCAACTCGAACCCCCCTCTCCCAAGGATTTCCCCAACTTCGGTTCGCAGATCATTCGCATGAAACCAAGCGATGAACCCATGCTTCCGTTCGTGGTCATGCCTCGCCCGCTTCAGGAGTCAAACGTCATCAACAAGGGAGGCACCGCCGGCTTTCTTGGCAAAGCCTACGATCCCTATTACCTTTTCCCCGAAGGGGACGACATGGACATGACGAAGATGAACCGGATCAAAATCGATGATCTTCAACTTCGACCGGACGTCTTTTCACTTCGCCTTCAGCGTCGCGCTAAACTCCGCAACGCGCTCAACCAACAGATGCCAACCATCGACAAAGCGGTGGAAAACTACAATCTCGACGAGTATTACGACAAGGCACTCAACCTCATCATCTCCGGCCGTGCCCGCGACGCGTTCAACATTGAAGCGGAAACCGAAGACATGCGCGATCGCTACGGGCGCAATACATTTGGGCAAAGCTGCCTGCTAGCCCGCCGTCTTGTTGAAGCCGGGACCAAGGTAGTAGAGGTCATCTGGCCCAAGGTCGCCAACTCCAACGAGCATAGTTGGGATCAGCACAGCGGTCTGCCAGATCGCATCAAGAACAAGTCAGCTCCCATGCTCGACATGGGACTCTCCGCCCTATTTGAAGACCTTGACTCCCGTGGACTGCTTGAAGAAACCCTCGTCGTTGCCATTGGCGAATTTGGGCGCAGTCCCGAAAAAGGAGTCTCCACCAGTGGAAACAACAACAGCGCCGATGGACGCGATCATTGGCCCTACTGCTACACTTCCGTCATCGGGGGTGCCGGTATCAAACGCGGCTACGTTCACGGCAAGTCTGATAAGACAGGCTCTGCACCGGTGGAAGACCCCGTCCACCCTTCCGAAATTCTCGCCACGATCTATCATGCGATGGGAATTGACCCACAGACAATCGTCTACAACCACCTTAACCAGCCCCGCGAACTGGTGAATGCCCACCATTGCGAGAAGCTTTTTACCTAGCAACAGGCTCTTTACGATTTGTCTAAACCCTCCTCTAGGGCGCTTGCCAATCGATTAGAGCGACGATCAACCTTGGCTTTAGTAAAACAAACTATCCTCTCAGATTGAGATACCCACCGTCGATATTATAAGTCTGGCCGGTAACATAAGAGGCATCATCACTGCAGAGGTAAAGAGCCAGCTTTCCAATTTCGTCTGGCTTCGCCATTCGACCGATAGGCTGAACTGCGGAGAGTTTCTCGAACATTTCCTCCTTATTGTCCGGGTAATTCTTTTCAAGATAACCATCAACAAACGGCGTATGAACGCGCGCCGGACAAATCGCGTTGCAGCGGATATTTTCGTCAAGGTGATCAGCCGCTACCGCCAACGTTAATGTTTGGACAGCCCCCTTGCTCGCCGAGTAAGCAAACCGATCTTTCAGACCCGTGACTGCAGCAATACTAGACATATTAAGGACGACCCCCCCACCATTTTCAATCATTGCGGGAAGTATGTGGTGGAGGCACATATAGACCCCCTTCACATTCACCTCCATGACGCGGTCGAATTCTTCTTCCGATGTCGTCGTAGCTGTCCCAATATTGGCAATCCCTGCATTATTCACCAAGATATTTGGCTGTCCGAAGGCAGATTGACAAAACCGTAGAGCTTCCATGACTGAATCGGCCCTGCTCACATCGCACTTTACAAAAGTCGCCTTCCCACCTCGAGCTTGTATAACACTTACGGTTTTGTCCGCGGCGCTTTCATCGAGATCAAAGATAACGATTGAAGCTCCGCCAGAAGCGAAGGATTCAGATATAGCGCGGCCGATACCGGAGCCTCCCCCCGTCACAATAGCGATTTTTCCAGAAAGTTGGGACATGCTAAATTCTCAGGCGAAATAAGAGATCAAGCAACGCCTTTCGAACCGCGTATTTTCAAATCCTCAAAAATACCTTGTCAACAAGGGGCACTCGGGGCCGTCAAAGCCATGAGGATCTGCAAGCCGCTTAATGAACCAATTAGATCTTTCCTGAAGCTTTACATTCTCTACACTTTAGACCGCTGCAGCAAATGTCGTTCGCCTCACCACACTTCTTTCTACTCCTTCCCCTACTTTTTCTTGCGGGTTGGCTATTGCGGCGACTTCAACTTTGGCGCCCCTTGCGTGTCCTTCTCATGGTCCTGCTTGTGGTCGCCATCTGCGATCCTTTGATCAAGCTAAAGCGCGGCGGGATGGATCTCTGGGTGCTGCTGGATCGCTCTGCTTCAGCCCGAGATATGGTCGATGCTGGAGAAAGAGAATGGAAATCACTTCTCGAAAACTCCAAGCCCGGCTCGGACTATCGCGCTTTCTTCCTCGACTATGCGGGTGAGGTCATCCCAACCGCCGAGACCGAAAACTCCATATACAGTGGTAACCGCAACCTGACTCGGACATCACTCGCCATTCGCGACGCCTTGGCGCGGATGGATCTGAATAAGCATAACCGCATCCTCGCATTCACGGACGGCTACAGTACTGAACCACTGACTGGCATCACCGAAAAACTGCTCAAGGAAGGCATTCCGCTCGACTATCGCGAACTTCTCTCCCCTGAGGTCGTTGACTATCAGGTCGCGGATCTCAGCTTGAGGAATCGGGTTCAGCCTGGTGAGCCCTTTGTCGTAGATGTCGTGCTTTCTTCAAATGCCGAAGGAACGGTTCCTGTCACCCTGGCGCGGGCAGGAAAGACCCTCTTCACCCGTGATGTCGAAATCAAGAATGGCGAGGGCCGAATCCGTTTTTCTGACCGGATCACTCAGCCAGGCGCTCATCGCTATCTCGCGACGATCAATCCAGAATCTGACGCCCATTCAGGAAACAATCGCCGAGAGCGTTGGATTGAAATAACTTCCGGACCCCGGATCGTTCTGCTTTCAACATATACCAATGATCCCATCGCAGCCGCCCTGCGCTCGCAAGGCTTCGAGGTTGAGGTTATCGAAGACTCTCTCTCCGTCACACCAGGGGTGCTCACCGGGGCTCGAGCTGTGGTTATCAACAACGTGCCATCATACGAACTGCCCAACGACTTTCTCGGTTCGCTCGACTTCTTCGTGAATGACCAGGGCGGTGGCCTCTTGATGGTGGGTGGTAAGAACAGCTTCGGTTCTGGCGGCTATTATCAATCGGCGATTGATCCATTGCTACCGGTGACCATGGAACTCAAAAGCGAGCACCGGAAACTCTCAGTTGCTATGGCGATCGTGATGGACCGCTCCGGCTCCATGGGGATGACGACACCATCTGGCAATTCAAAGATGCAACTTGCTAATGAAGGTGCAGGCCGCGCTGTCGAACTTCTTGGCGACATGGATGCGGTGACGGTTTTTGCCGTCGATAGTCAGGCCCACAAAGTAACTGATTTACTCAACGTAGGTAAAAACCGCGGCGAACTAATCAGTCGCATCCGCAGGATCGAATCAATGGGAGGCGGTATTTATGTTTACACTGGAATGAGCGCAGCATGGAATGAGCTACAGAAAGCTGATGTCGGACAACGGCACATAATTTTGTTTAGCGATGCTGCTGACTCCGAAGAGCCGGGGAAGTATCAAGACCTTCTTCAAGAAATGGCTGCCGACGGAACCACGGTAAGTGTGATCGGCCTCGGAAACCGCAGCGATCCTGACGCTTCTTTCCTTGAGGACATAGCCAAGCGAGGTAGTGGTAGGATGTTTTTTACGGAAATCCCCAGCGCGATTCCTAACATTTTTGCCCAGGAAACAGTTGCCGTTGCACGCTCTTCTTTTATAGACGAACCGGTTGGCACTCAATCCACCGGCCGCTGGTATGAATTCGCACAAAGCGACTTGGAATGGCCCGGACAGGTTGATGGCTATAACCTGAGCTATATTCGCGATGGGGATGAGGCTGCCGCCGTGACAACAGATTCTTATAAGGCACCACTTATTGCTTTTGGACGTCGTGGTATCGGCAAGACAGCCGCTGTATCATTCCCTCTCGGGGGCGACTACTCCGAGACGATAAGGAAATGGGAACTCTATGGTGACTTCATTCAGACCCTGACACGATGGCTAATGGGAGAAAATGTCCCCGCCGGTGTTGGTTTGAGGCATAATCTCATTGGGACCGAGCTCACGATCGATCTGCTCTACGACGCTGAGGAATGGACCTCACGCTTTGCTAAATCCCCACCCGAATTAATGTTGAGCCGCGGTAGCGGCCAAGCCGTATCCGAAGCGATCACGTGGGAACGGCTCGCTCCGGGCCGTTATTCGGTAAGGACTACTCTGAACGAAAATGAGCCGGTGAGAGGCGCGGTCAAAATTGACGGTAGTGCGATCCCTTTCGGGCCCATGGTTGCCGGAAGCGCCACCGAATGGAATTTTGATACCGAAAGGCTCGCGGAGCTAAGAGAAACATCCACCACCACAGGTGGTGGAGCTATTCTTGATCTCACGGATGCTTGGCGGAAACCCCCTTCCCCCGGCTTTGAATCGATCAAAGCCTGGTTTCTGATTGCGGCCTTTCTGATTTTTTTGGCCGAAGCATATGCGACGAGAACCGGATGGAAGATGCCAGTTTACAACCTCGCAACTATAGGGGTCTCAGAGAAGAGAAAGAAGAAGAGAACCCAAGCAGAGGACAAGGAGACCGCTCCAAAAACACCGACCACTCAAGCCGACCTAATCTCACCGGCGCCTCGCAATGAAGAAAAGAAGGTCGACGCGTCAGCCGTTCGGAGAAGTCGGTTTAAACGAGCAAAAAAAAGACTTTAGGGCTATTGCCATTTTTTCAATCACGCTAAAATCCTCAGAGCATGAACAAGTATAGTCTCATTATTTCACTAATATTCGCAGCAATCTTCGGCACCGCCTTGGCGCAAAAGAAGGAACAACCGAAGACATGGTCAGAAAAAGCAGCGTCAAGGTTCGGCGATAACCCTACCGCCGAGGCTAAGGAGGAGATAGCCACCAATATTCCTGAAGCGACCATGAGCCCACAGTCAGATCGGAAGGTCCTCGTATTCTGGCGATGCGAAGGCTTCATCCATACTTCCATCCCATTTGGGAATTACGCCCTCGAACAGATAGCGGAGCAGACCGACGCATTCACGGTCGACCTCGCCGATGAATACGAAGTCTTCACCAAAAAAAATCTCGCCGCCTACGATGCCATCCTTTTCAACAACACCACCAACCTTGTCCCTAACGAAACTCAGCAGGAGGCCATCCTCGATTTTGTCGAAAACGGCAAAGGTATTGTTGGATTGCATGCTGCGGCCGATAACTTCAAGAAATGGGAAGAAGGAATTGCCCTAATGGGAGGGGTCTTCGATGGACACCCCTGGACGGCTGGAGGCACCTGGGCTTTCAAACTTGATGATCCGGAGAACAGCCTTAATGCCGCCTTTGATGGTGACGGATTCTGGCACAAAGATGAAATCTATTGGTATAAGCCTGATTCGTTCGAGGGTCGTGACCGACTTAGGGTGCTCTTAAGCCTCGACATGTCACATCCCCAGAATGCAGCACCCCTCAAGAACGAAAAATTTAAGGCTAAAGTGCCGGGCGATCCAACAAAACTAGACGTACCCGTGTCATGGTGTCGCGAAGTTGGCAAAGGTCGCCTCTTTTACACTAACCTTGGACACAACGACATGACCTTTGCCAATAAGACGGTCCTTACTCACATACTCGACGGGATCCAGTTTGCACTCGGAGACCTTGAGGCTGATGCTATTCCCTCCAGCGAAGCCAAGCTTGCAGCCGCCACAGCGCCTAAAAAATCGGACTAAGACCCACTTTTCTTCTCCTCATGCTATCCGAATTCCATCATTTTGCCGAAGCGACTGCCCGTGAAGCAGGCCAACTGACTCTAAATTACTTTCTTACAGAAGAAGCAAAGCCAGAGTTCAAAGGCGATAACACTCCGGTGACTGTGGCAGACCGAGAAGCTGAAGAACTCATTCGCCAGCGAATTTCTGAAGCCTATCCTGATCACGAAATTGTGGGAGAAGAGTTTGGATCTTCAAGCGGCAACTCCAAGTATCGTTGGATCATCGACCCCATCGACGGAACCAAGTCCTTCGTTCACGGCGTTCCTCTCTACGCAGTACTCATAGCCCTCGAAATTGATGGAACCGTCGAAGTCGGATGCGCCTACTTCCCAGCTTTAGACGAGATGCTTTCCGGAGCAACCGGTGAGGGAGCCTTATGGAACGGAAGGCCATGCGCGGTGTCTGATGTCGAAGCAATCGAGCGGGCTGTCTGCGCCCACATCGACACCGCTTATTTCGCCCAGAACAATAAAGGAGAAGCATGGGAGCGACTCCAAAAAGCAGTCTACTACAACGCGGGGTGGTGCGACGCATATGGTTATCTGTTGGTTGCAACAGGCCGAGCCGAAGTCATGCTTGATCCCGTGATGGCCGTTTGGGATTGCGGTCCATTTCCTCCAATCTTTCGGGAGGCCGGTGGATATTTCGGAGACTGGTCGGGAAATGAAGGAAATATCAATGGTGGTGAAGCGCTTGCCACCAACCGAGCTCTGAAAGAGGTTGTCGTCTCTCTTTTGAGTGAGTAATGACCTACCCCATGGGCTGCCACATTCCCACACGCCGGTTCCGGCGACCCGCTAAATTCACCCACCCGTGGACACGACCGGGCCAAGGATCCAATTTAGAGGTCTAATCTGACTAACTGAGAACCTTTTCAAAAGCAAATGCTCCGCATACACACTAAAAACGGAGCTCTCTCGGGCCCCGCCTTTCGAAACTTTGGGTCGGACGAACTAGGTAACCTGCTCACCTCGAGCCATCACAACCTTCCCGGTACGCACTGTTTCTATGATTTCGTAACTGTTCATTAGACGAATTGCAGCATCAACTTTGTCACTTGCACCTTCGATGCGGATAATCATAGAAGATTCATTCAAGTCGACCGTCTTTCCTCCAAAGTGTTCCACGATTTGGAGTAACTCAGTCCGCTTTTCGCCTCCCTCCACAACGATTTTCACGAGAGCGAGCTCACGCACCACTGAATCATCGGGTGTATGTTCATAGCAATGGATCACGTCGATCAATTTGTCACACTGAAGGATAATCTGGGGAAGACCCGCTGGATCTCCGCTGATACCGAGAGTTAGTCGGGAAAACTGAGGATCCCGCCCCTGAGAAACAACGAGAGAATCGATGTTGTAAGCACGTCGGGCAAAGATCTGGCAAATGCGCATTAGCACACCAGGCTTATTGTTCACAAACATACTCAGCGTGTGCCCATCGATAATGTCGGCTCGAGCAGCAGGCTTTTTATCTGAAGTAGTAATAGTTCGGCTCATTCGAACGAATAGGTAAAATAGTGATATTTGATCGGATTGATACGGTCGCTGGCTGATTAGCACATCAAGTGGAACCAACCGGCTTTGCCATTTTGTGTTTGGGAGGCTCAATCAGCATGTCTTCGAGAGCGGCGCCCGCTGGAATCATCGGGAACACGTTGTCAGTTTTGACACACTCCGCATTGATCAAGACGGGACCTTCATTGTAATCGAGAGCTTCTTGAAGTTTCTTCTTCACGTCGGCAGGGCGTTTGATGTTTATCCCTTTACAACCATAGGCCTCAGCAAGCTTCACGAAATCAGGGTTCCCTTCTAGGTCGACACCGCTTTCACGGTTATCAAAGAAGAGTTCCTGCCACTGCCGAACCATACCGAGGTAGTGATTGTTCAGAACGAGAATCTTTATGGGAAGTTTGTGAATCACCGCTGTCGCGATTTCACAGAGGGTCATCTGGAACCCCCCGTCTCCAGCCACAGCAATTACCGTTTCATCCGGGCAAGCAAACTGAGCACCTATGGCTGCAGGAAAACCGAACCCCATCGTTCCGGCACCCCCTGAACTAATCCATTTGAAGGAAGCATCGTTCAGGTAAAACTGGGCTGCCCACATCTGATGCTGGCCAACATCGGTCGTGATGATAGCTTCACCATCAGTCAGCTCGTATATATCGTCGAGTACCTGCTGCATTCGAAGGCCCCCTTGCTTCTTGTAACCGAGAGGATACTTCTTCTTGTAGCCGTTAATGTGCTCCAGCCAATCAGCGTGATCTGCCTGCTCGATCATGGGTAGCAACTGGGTTAAAGCAACCTTGGCATCGCCAACCACAGCCACATCAGGAACGATCATCTTACCGACTTCGGCGTTATCGATTTCGAAATGAATGATTTTAGCCTGCGCACAAAATTTATCAGCTTGACCAATGATGCGATCGTCAAAACGAGAACCAACGTTGATGAGGAGGTCGCACTCGCAGATGGCCTTATTGGCATAAGCTGTTCCGTGCATGCCCAACATACCAACTGATAACGGATGGGACTCGGGAAATACTCCTTTTCCCAGAAGTGTCGACGTCACCGGACTCTCGGTGCGGTTGGCGAGCTCCATCAATTCAGCCTCCGCCCCCGCAATCATGGCACCATGACCAGCAAGAATTACCGGTTTCTTGGCGAGATTAATCAGGCGAGCAGCCGCTTCAAGCGAAGACGAATCAATGTCCATCGCCTCCTCAGGCTTGTAACCGGGAAGATCAATCTCAGCATCAAGATCTCCTGTAAAAGGAGACTGGCTTACGTTCTTTGGCACGTCGATCAACACCGGTCCGGGACGACCGGTAGTCGCAATATGGAACGCTTCGCGGGCCACTTTTGGAAGATCATTGGTCTCGCGAACAAGGTAGTTGTGCTTCACGATTGGGATAGTAATCCCAAAAATGTCCGCCTCTTGAAAGGCATCTTTACCCAGCATCCAGGTCACTTGCTGGCCGCTCAGAATGATCATGGGAACCGAGTCCATCTGAGCAGTCATGATACCGGTGATGGTGTTTCCGGCTCCCGGGCCCGAAGTCACCAGAACGACGCCAGGCTTTCCCGTAGCACGGGCATAACCGTCGGCCATGTGAGTCGCTCCTTGCTCATGGCGAGTAAGGACAAATTTGATGTTGGATTCGACAGTTTCCAAGGCGTCAAACATCGGGAGGGCCGCGCCACCAGAGTAGCCGAAAACGTATTCTACGCCCAAGTCGCTGAGCGTTTTAATGAGCGCCTGAGCTCCATCCAATTCCTCTTCGTTTAATGTAGCCATAGTGACAGATCAGTTGGTTTCCCTAAAATTCGCAATCTTTGAGAAAAATACAAACGGAAAAATGCCAACTTTACCCAAAAATACCCAATTTTCGAGTGAAGCTAAGGTGATTTTAAGCAAACTTGCCCGAAAATGTCCAAACTTTACCCTACTCTAACTGCGACAGGTAGGTCTTTTACCTAAAATTAGCTAATTTGTGAAATCGCTCCCGTCTGACAAGGCAAGTGGGACTCAACGACCAGTTGGACACAATTCAGCTCGCCACACCACCTTACATACTGCCTAACCGCAATAAAAGCTTCTAAGTGCCTATGGAAGCGGAAAATCCTCATTAAGCGCTTTCACTTTTGCGCGAATAGCTTCGAGTTTGGCCGCATCCTCGCGATTAGCGATGGCTTCGTGGATGAGGTCCCCGATTATTTCCATCTCGGCCTCTTTCATGCCGCGAGTCGTCACAGCCGGCGTCCCAATTCGAATACCGCCACCCTTGAAAGGGCTCTCGGTATCGAAGGGTATCGAGTTCTTGTTCACGGTAATTCCGGCTTCGTCGAGCGTCTCCTGAACAATCTTTCCATTCAAACCGTTGGGACGAAGATCGATCATGAAGAGGTGGTTTTGAGTGCCACCTGAGATGATACGATAGCCGTGACTCTTCATTCGCTCAGCCAACGCTGCCGCGTTTTTCACGATCTGGAACTGGTATTCTTTGTATTCTGGCTGGAGTGCTTCATGAAAGCAAACCGCCTTGGCGGCGATCACATGCATGAGCGGCCCGCCCTGAACACCCGGGAAAACCAATGAGTCGATCTTCTTAGCGAGGTCACCGTCATTGGTCAGGATGAGACCTCCACGAGGTCCTCGAAGGCTCTTATGCGTTGTCGTCGTGACAAAATCAGCGTGTTCTATCGGCGAAGGATGAACTCCTCCTGCTACCAATCCAGAGATGTGAGCCATGTCGACGAAGAGGTAGGCCCCAACGGAATCAGCGATCTCCCGCATCCGTGAAAAGTCGATGATCTGAGAGTAGGCGGAAGCACCAGCCGTGATCATTTTTGGCTGACACCGCTTCGCCGCCTCAGCGAGGGCATCATAGTCGATCGTCTCTGTCTCTTCGGAGACACCATAGTGTTCAACTTCATAGAGTTTACCAGAGAAGTTGGCGAAATGACCGTGAGTGAGGTGACCACCGTGACTCAAGTCCATGGTCAGAATTTTGTCTCCCGGCTCAAGGACGCTGAAGTAAACAGCGGCATTGGCCTGTGAGCCTGAATGAGGCTGCACATTGGCATAGCCCGCACCGTAAAGTTCTTTGGCACGCTCGATTGCGAGAGTCTCAACAACATCGACGTTATCACAGCCACCATACCACCGCTTACCTGGGTAACCCTCAGCATACTTGTTTGTCAGGACACTGCCCTGTGCCTGTTGGACTGCCTTCGAAGCAAAATTCTCGGAAGCAATCAGTTCGATATTCCCCTTTTGACGTTCCTCTTCTTTCTCGATCAAAGCATAGATCTCAGGGTCGGTGACTGCCAACTTTGGGGCGCTCACCGCCGTAGCGCAGGTGTTCATTTTACTGACGCGGCGCCCATGACGGCCGTCTCCATCGAATTCAGCCCCCAACCATGAATCGACGATTGCGCGAGTTTCTTCAGGCGTGTTGTAACTGCCCGCCAGGCAGAGGACGTTCGTGTCATTATGCACCCGAGTCTTGTCGGCAAGATCCGCATCGGTGACAACCGCAGCCTGAATTCCCGGGAAGCGGTTAGCAGCAATTGCCATCCCTACACCCGTCGTGCAGCAAAGAATACCGAGATCCTGCTTTCCGGAAACAACCGCTTTCGCAACTTCATTCGCATAGTCCGGATAATCCACCGATTCGCTTGAGTCGCAACCGACGTCCTTGACCTCGATCCCGCTCCCCCTAAGGTGGCTCACAACGGCTTCCTTGAGTTCGAAACCTCCGTGATCAGATCCGATAATTATGCTTGGTTTATCCATGAGTTAAAGAGTCAGAGAATGCGGCGTGAAAAAGGAGCTTTCACCACTTCGGCGGTTAGCTAATTCGGGAGATGCGCCTTGTCAAAAGGTGATACGATGAAATGCGCCGAATCGATTCCTTTAACACGGCATTCAATCATCCCTCGGGAGATGGATCACCGGTTGTCACGAAACTGAGAATAGACGGCATAGCTTCCATAATGAGATTACGAGTCTCCCGGTATTCCTCCAAATCACCGCCTATCGGATCTGGCACCTCAATATCGCGTCCGTCTTTAGCGATAAACTCGCGAACCACAAAGGTCTTCTCTAACGCCTCGGGGAAGTGAGCGCGAATAACTTCGATGTGTCCGCTTCCCAAACCAAAAATATGGGTGAACTCTTCAACCATTTCTGGTGTCAGCATCTCGCTCCTCTGAGCTGTGATATCGATCCCCTCTTCCTTCATGGCCATTGCCGAGTTACGACTCGGTGGCGCTCCCTCCGTAGCAATCAATCCGGCAGAGGCAACCGTCACTTCGGCACCCACTTTTTTAGACATGTCACTAAGCAAGCCCTCTGCCATTGGGCTTCGGCAAACATTTCCAGTGCAGACAAAAAGGACTCGTGGCTTCATTTAAAAGTCGACTGACTGCATCAATGGAGCCCTTTAGGATTGATTGTAAAGCCGCAACCCCAGTAAAATGCGCCTTGATCCCTCCCCACCCGCGTTTATGATCGACCCCTCGCGTCCTCTGATGCGGAAATTACGATGACTCTGGCGGAATTACTGACTCCGGAACACGTGATTGCAGAACTGCAGTCCGGGGAGCACTTACCTGCAATCGAGGAAATGGTCGAGCATCTCGTGGATGTTGGGGCACTCCACGAATTGCGAAAGGCCCCAGCCCTCAAGGCCCTTCGTGCGCGCGAAGATCAGCGCAGCACCGGCATTGGTGGCGGGGTCGCTATTCCCCACGCCTTCCTTCCCGAGCTTGAGGAAGTCGTCGCCATTTTCGCCCGTTCCGAGCCTGGTATCGACTTTTGCGCGCTCGACCGTGCCCCGGTCCATTTTATTGTTCTTTTCATCGTCCCAGAGTCTCAATACACGATGCACCTCAAAACCCTTGCCGCGATCGCCAAGATCCTCAATAGCGCCGACACGAGAAAGCGACTCGCTGACGCAGCCAACGAAAACGAAATTATTGAAATCCTTTCGCAACGCGCTGCCGCAGTTTAGTCTCCCTAGGATCTTCCCCGAATTCCACACGGTTGGATAAGACATGTCCGAAACTATCGCCAAACAACTCGCATACCGTCTCAACGCCGCCCTGACGAATACCAGTTTCGCGGCCGAGGTGCCGGAATCTTTCGCCGCCCAGATAGACCAAGCTCAGAACCGCCAGTTCGGAGATTATCAGTCGAACGCAGCCATGATTCTTGCTAAGCAGCTCAAACGGAATCCTCGCGAAATTGCAACCACCATCGTTGAAGCCTTTGACAGCGGAGATTTCTGCGAAACACCTTCAATCGCCGGTCCGGGCTTCATCAATTTCCGACTGACCACCTCAACTCTCCAAAACCGACTCAAGAAACTCCTCGACGATCCAGACCAACTCGGGGTCGCAAGGGTTGACCAACCTCAAAAGATCGTTGTTGATTTTTCGGCCCCAAACGTCGCTAAGCCTATGCACGTTGGGCACATTCGCTCAACGATCATCGGTGACAGCCTAGTTCGTATCGGACGCTTTCTCGGTAATCAAGTAATAGCCGATAACCACATCGGCGACTGGGGCACCCAATTTGGCATGATCCTTTGGGGCTGGAAGAACCTACTCAACAAAGCGGCGCTCGAAGTCGACCCAATTCCTGAGCTGCTTCGAATTTATCGAGAGGTGAACGCCAAAACAAAAGAAGACGAATCGCTCCTTGAAGAATGCAAAAACGAGCTCGTCAAACTCCAGAGTGGCGATGAGGAGAACCTTGAGATCTGGAAAAAAACGATCGAATTTTCAAAACAAGGGCTGCAGAAGATTTATGATCGTCTCGACGTCAAGTTTGACACCTGGCTCGGCGAAAGCTTTTACAATAACCAACTGAGTCCCCTCGTAGATGAGCTTCTTGAAGCCGGCATCGCGGAAGAGTCAGATGGCGCTATCTGCGTCTTTTTCCCAGAAAAGGAAAAATTGGCGGATAAGCCGGCGCTAATACGTAAGTCTGACGGAGGTTTCCTATATGCCACAACCGACCTCGCTACGATTGATCACCGAATTACTGAAATTAAGGCCGACGCTTTATGGTACGTTGTTGGCGCTCCGCAACAGCTGCACTTCGACCAGATTTTTGAAATTTCAAAACGGCGAGGACAGGTTGCTGAACTTCGGTTCATTCCCTTTGGCAGCATCCTCGGTCAAGACCGCAAGATGCTCAGGACTCGCTCCGGCGAAACGGTCCAGCTCGCCAACGTTCTTGATGAAGCTGTTGAGCGCGCTTACAAGATCGTCGCGGAAAAAAATCCCGATTTCCCTGAAAAGGAAAAGAAAGAAATCGCTGAAGTAATCGGCATCGGTTCCGTGAAATACGCCGAATTAAGCCAGTTCCGGATGACTGACTACATCTTTGATTGGGATAACATGCTCGCCTTGAAGGGCAATACAGCCCCCTACCTTATCAATGCTTATGTTCGAACTCGGGCTATTTTCCGCAAGCTCGGCCGGAACTTTGAAGCCGGGGGCGCGATTGAGCTCACCGCCGATGCAGAAAAAGATCTAGTTCTAAAGCTCGCTCAATTCAGCGAAACCGTTCCAGCCGTCATTGCTGATTTTCGCCCTAACACTCTTGCGACCTACCTCTACGAGCTCGCTACTACTTATCACAAGTTTTGGGAGGCTTGCCCAGTGTTGAAGGCAGAGGGAGCAATTCGAGAAACCCGCCTCGCTCTCTGCGAATTGACGAGTCAGGTGTTACGTAAAGGCCTCGACTTGTTGGGGATACGCACCACCGAGAAGATGTGATCCATGGACGACGAGGGCTGGATCGAAAAAATCCGAGGCTACATCGACCTCGGCATGCTGGAAGAAGCTTGGAGGGAAATCGGTCACCTTCCCAGTGAGAAGCGTTCCTCGGCCATAGCCCAGGAAATGCGAATTATCATTGAACTCGATCGGAGCCATATCAAAGAAGCGTTAGCGTTGAGTGAAATATTGGCAGATCTGCACCCTGACAACCCCGCAGGCTTTATCCAGGGAGCCTACTGTTTGCATGCCCTAGGGCGAACCGAGCAAGCCATCGAACACCTACAGTCAGGGCCACTGAGCCTACAAAATGAGCCCGTCTACTTCTACAACCTAGGCTGCTACGAATTGGCCCTCGGAAAACCTCAGGCAGCCCTATCGTGGTTGCAGCAGTCGTTCACAATGGATCCCCGCTTCAAGCAACGCGCTCTCAGCGATCCCGATCTCGAGGATCTGCGTACTCTTATCGCCGGTTTTGAATCCTGAGAATGCACGACTTGATCGAAGAACTCTTCCTCCGCAACTTTTCGGAGCGCGGTGAGCTTGGCGCATCGGTCGCTGTTTGGAAAGACGGCGAGGAGATTCTTTCGCTGCATCAGGGATGGATGGATCAAAACGAACAGAACCGATGGACGCAAGACACCCTTACTCCAGTCTGGTCGACCACAAAAGGACCTTCTGCCGTTGCTGCTCTGCTGGCTCTTCACGAAGGCAGTATCGCTCTCCACTCTCAAGTCTCCGAACTTTGGCCTGAATTGAAAGCAGCCCGAGAAAGTAAGCTCACCTTTGCCCAGCTTCTTTCTCATCAATCTGGTCTGCCGGCTCTTTCAAGTGATAGCCGCCCGCACATTCTCAGTTACAGAGATGTCATCGGTGCACTTGAGAAGCAGGAACCCTACTGGACCCCGGGGAAAGCCCATGGTTACCATCCACGAACAATAGGTTTTCTCCTCGATGAGATCGTCCGCAGGGTGACTGGAGGAATCAGCCTTGGCCAATTTTGGAACGATCGGATCGCAACTCCCTACCAAATCGACTTTCGTCTTGGCGATCTGACCGCAGGCATAGTCGATCGCATTGCCACCGTTTATCCCCCAACGTCCGTCAAGCCGAGCGAAGAGGAACTACCTTTCTTCCGCTCACTCGCAGACAAGGATTCACTTGCCACAGCGGTCTTCGCTTCACCCGGCGGAATGCGCGCACTGAGCGACATCAATCAGCTCGACTACCTCCAGGCCGGCCTTCCAGCCCTGGGAGGGGTTGGTTCAGCGAACGGACTGGCAAAGTTTTACCAGATTCTGGCACAGAGCGGCCAACTCGGCGGGGTTCAGGTATTGCCAAAGCCGGTGATCGAAGCCGCCTTCACCCTCCAGACTTCCGGCGGCGATCACACCTTCCTTATGCCCACGGCTTTTACGGCCGGCTTTATGCGTGATCCCATCGGTAGCGACGGACAAAAACACCGCCAGCACTTCGGGCCATCTCACCGTGCCTTCGGTCAACCCGGCGCTGGTGGCAGCCACGCCTTCGCTGATCCCGAGACCGGGCTTTCCTTCGCCTACGTCATGAACCAGATGGAAGCCGGCATCCTGCCCAACCGCAAATCACTGGACTTGATCGATACGATTTATGAAGAACTTGAGTGATCAATCAGAGGAAGGATTCCACCATCGGTCGAGCTCCCGCTTCATCTCGCCTGCTAGTTCTTGAAGAGCGGCGTCAGTGATCAGATCAATTTGTTCAGTCGGATCATTAGCGACATTATAGAGAGCCGGCCCGCCAACAAAGTCACCCCAAGGTCTCTCGCCGTGAGGAACAATCAGCTTATAGCTCCCCCGCCTGATCCAGCGATAGGCAACGTCATGTCCAGGCTTCATCTCACTCGAAGCATCTCCCGGATAGATCGCTCCGAAGATGGCACGGTCACGCTTCAGCTCCCCCAATAAATCCCTCCCCGGCATTCCCTTTGTCTCAATTCCGGCGACTTTCAGCAAAGTCGGAACAATATCAATACTGCTGACCAGTTCCCCTCTGCGCGCCGGCATCACCTTTCCATCCCAGCGAATCAGGATGGGACTGCGAACCCCTTCATCGAACGGAGCCCGCTTGCTCCGCTTGGTATGAGCAAACTCCTGCTCACGTCCCTTTTGTGTTTTCGTGCTTGGACTCCATCCATTGTCTGACACAAAAACAAAGATCGTGTTTTCGGCACTCGAATTGATTTCCACGAACTCGATCAGTTCTCCCACCGTTTCATCAAACTGGGCGATCGACGCGAAGTAAGGCACCTCGTGTTCTTTTACGTCCGGCATGGAGCGGGCCAACGAATAAAACCGCTCCGGCGAGTCATGAGGCTGATGAGGCAGGTAAGGAGCGTACCAGACCAGCCATGGCTGCCCGCCCTCTTCGCAATCGAGAATGAACTCCTTGATTGGGGCCATCGTCACGCGGCCTATCTGCAATCCCAGATCGCCGTTCCCGTGGGCAACTCGTTCCCCGGAATTCAGATTGCGTACACCGCCGAACGTCTGTTCCGGCGGAGGCGGCTCAAACGTGGTCATGCCCTCGGTAAAGCCACCATTCTTCCAGTGCCCCTCCCAAAACTTACCCGTCTGCAGGCATCGGTAGCCGAGTTTCTCACTCAACAAACGAGGTAAGGTGTCGACCTTTTTAATCAGCTCAAACTCCTTCGAGCGGTGTGTCTCGTATTTCTGCCTCGAAGTCATTCGGTTGTAGGCAGAATTTCCCGGCGGACCGTGATTGAAATAGATACCGTGCTGATGCGGGTATAGACCGGTCATCAGGGTGACAAGCGACGGCCGGCACACGCTCGTTGTGAGATAGCCGTTTTTAAATACGGCCGACCGAGAAGCCAGCTGATCCAGATTAGGAGTGTGCACCCGCTCATTCCCCATGAAGCCGAAGTCGCACCACGACTGATCATCAGAAATGATGTAGACGATGTTAGGATGCTCCGCAGCGTCGAGTGTCACCCCTGCGGCAAAGATTACCAGGCAAGACAGCCACCTCATTCCTTCGGTATGCGATTCAAGGTGTAATAGGCATCAGGATTATCGAGAGACTCGCCGGAAACGGACTCAGCTCCATCCAGTCGCAGTTCGTGAACATACCCAGCGCGCAGCCCTTCCACTTTCAGCTTCACCCGGAGACCGTCAGCCGAAATCGCAACCGGTTTAACTAAGAGTTCCTTGGTATTCATTTCGTCACCACCATAGGCTGAAGAATACTCGTAGGTGAAGCTGGTCATCGAGAGACTCCCTCTGGAAAGAGAGTCAAGCGAAACCACTTTCGTAAAGACCAACTCGAATCCATCGGGTAGCGCTTTCATTTCTTTTACCGCGAAAGGGTTCCGGCCACTGTATTGAATCCGAGACAAGCCATAGGAACGATTCCCAAGTGAAG
>CEWH01079299.1_pt1 | contig 25466 bp, 21 predicted proteins | sample 531231 | NCBI WGS metagenome assembly CEWH01 (sample SAMEA2622316, study PRJEB7988) | marine metagenome | biome: marine biome (ENVO:00000447); feature: surface water layer (ENVO:00002042); material: "saline water (ENVO:00002010), including plankton (ENVO:xxxxxxxx)" | depth 5 m | reverse complement strand
GGGCTGATTCGAGATCAAGGAGGTCGTATCGCATTCGGCGAAGAATTGATCGATTCTGCGAGGACCTACCTTGGATCGGTAAAAGGGCCGATGCAGGGACGTGATGGCAACATACACCGTGGGCGTCCCTCGGAAGGGATGCCTGCCATGATTAGTCACTTGGGGGCGTCGGTATCGGTAGTAAACGGCATGTTGATAGGAAAGCGATTTCGAGGAGAGAGCGGCTTTGTGGGAGGGGTGACAGCTGGTGATGGTGCGACATCTACTGGAGCGTTTCATGAGGGTCTCAACCAAGCAGCTGTAGAAAATCTGCCGCTTGTCATTTCCGTTGCTGATAACCAATTTGCTTATTCAACTCCAACCGACCGTCAGTATGCGTGTGAGCATCTAGTCGATCGAGCCGCGGGATATGGTGTGAAGGGTTATGCGATAGATGGAACAGATTTGTTGGAAAGCCTGACCGTGTTTCGAAGAGCCATTGACGAAGCGAGACGCGGAAATGGTCCCCAATTGGTTGTTGGCAAGTTACTCCGTCTTTCGGGCCACGGTGAACACGACGATGCCAGTTATGTTCCGAATTCGGTGAAAGCCGGCAGGTATGGCTGCGATTGCCTTCAGGTTGCTCGTGAACAGATTTTATCGAATGATTGGGCTACAGCAGAGTTTTTGGGCAAGCTTGAGCAGGAAGTTCAAAAGACTGTTGAAGCCAACGTATCGCAGGCTCAGGCGGAAGAGGCTCCTGATCCGTCGAAAGATGACTGGAGAGCAATCGCGACGAGTTCCCTGATAGAGGGGGATCACTAATTTCGATTCTATTGGGTCGAAGGATTTTGGAGCCATCTTTCCACAGGCAGTATTTTTGAGGATCGTATGATACCTTACTATCTACTTTTACCCCTCGCCGCTGCGGTCATTTATTCCCTTGGGTCCGTCGTCGTGAAGCGGGCCTTGAAGGAGGGGGTCACCATGGACCAATCTTTTCACCTGACAAATTTGGCGGTAGGGTTGCTTTTCTTGCCCCTCTTGCTTCTGGAGAACGATGCAGTCGATTGGTCTGAGCTCTGGCGACCGTTATTGATGGGCAGTCTTTTCTTTGTCGGTAACTGGCTAACTTTTTTGGCAATCAAGAGGGGGGATGTATCTCTAGTCACACCGATCATGGGAACTAAAGTGGTCTTTGTTGCGGTTGCTCTCGTTTTATTGAGGGGGCTATCGCCGAGTGCGTCCCTGTGGGTGGCCGCACTAATGACGCCTGTTGGGATTCTTGTCATGAGCGCGGCTGAGCTTAAACATGGTCACCATTTTCTTTTCACCATAGGAGTAACTTTAGCAAGTGCAGCGGTCTTTGGGTTTTGTGATGTTCTGGTAAACTGGTGGGCTGAGGACTTTGGTGCTATGACTTTCCTTGCCATCGGATCATTAATGGTTGCTGCTCTCTCGTTTGTGATGTGGTTGTTGCAAGGACAGCCATCGATGAGGTTGGAGCCAAGACTAACGAAATGGGCCTTTGGGGGAGCTATTTTAATTGGACTGCAGGCGATCGCTATTGGAACAGCGCTCGGGTTCTTTGATGACGCTACAGGAGTTAACGTTGTATATGCCTCTCGCGGTTTGTGGGTCATTATCCTCGTAGTTGTGTTCGGGGCAAAACTGGGAAACAGTGAGCATCAGGAGCAGGGCGGCGCCTTTCGTTGGAGGGTCATTGGGACCGTGATTTTGACGGCCGCTATCGTGATCGCAGTGATCGATCGTGCTAATGCTACGGTAGTGAAGTTAATATGAGTGACGCTGAGACATTGACGACAGTGGGTATGATCGCCGGGAACGGCATCTACCCAGAGACTTTTGCTCGGGAGGCCCGAAAATCCGGGGTTGAGGTGATCGTAGCGGCTGCTTTTGAAAATGAGACGGAACCTGAAATCAATGAAATCGCTGATGAGGTCGAATGGTTTCGTGTTGGGCAGCTTGGGAAAATGATCAGCTTTTTTAAAGCTCACCATGTTGAGAAAGCGGTGATGGTAGGGCAGATAGCGCCAAAGAATCTATTTGACCTGCGCCCTGACATTAGGACTCTGAAGTTGCTAGGGAGGGTGAAAGAGCGCAATGCGGAGAGTCTTTTCGGCGCGATCGGGGAGGAGTTGGCGAAAGATGAGATCGAGCTGATTTCTGCGATTACTTTCCTTGATGACCTCTTACCGGGAGCGGGGCACGTGTGCGGTCCCAAGCTTTCAGATCGTCAAGAAGAGGATGCAGCCTATGGGTTTCGCATTGCTAAAGAAACAAGTCGACTTGATATCGGTCAGACGGTCGTTGTGAAGAAGGGGACGGTCCTCGCGGTTGAAGCTTTTGAAGGCACCAACCAGGCTATTGAACGCGGAGGAAATCTAGGCAAAGGCGAAGCGATGATGGTCAAAGTCTCCAAGCCCGATCAGGACTTTCGTTTCGATGTGCCGGTGGTTGGTCCGGCAACCATCGAAACCGCTGCCGAAGCGGGAGTCAATGCTATCATCGTGGAGGCAGGTTGCACCTTGTTACTTGGGAAAGATGACATCTTTGCGCTCTGTGACATCCATGGCGTCAGCATTGCGGCGCGAACTTTGTGAGAAAGCAGACAAGATTTCGATGAATCGGGGTTGCCGTTAAGCTTAGATGCTGCCATAGCATGAGACCATGAGCGTCAAAACAGGTGTCATTGGAGTCGGGGCCATCGGAAGAAATCACGCGCGTATTTACGCGGAACTGGAGAATTCTAACCTTGTGGGTATCTACGATGCCAACATGGAACAGGCGGCAGCGATCGCTGAAGAGTTTGGAACCAAGGCGTTCAGCTCCCTTGATGAGCTGGTCGCTGAGGTCGATGCTGCCTCTGTTTCGACTCCGACAGTTACCCATCGTGAAATAGCGACCCAACTATTGAATTCCGGCAAGCATGTTCTCGTGGAGAAGCCTATTTCAGATTCCGTCGATGACGCCAAAGCAATCATTGATCTGGCCCACGAGAAGGGGCTCGTGCTTCAAGTAGGGCACATTGAGCGGTTTAATCCAGTAATGAGCCAACTTGAGAATCGTTTGGATCGTCCCAAGTTTATCGAGTGCCACCGGCTCTCGCCCTTTCCTCAGCGGAGTCTCGATATAGGAGTAGTATTGGATCTCATGATTCACGATCTAGAGATTGTTCTTCACCTCGTGAATTCACCCGTCGCCTCAGTCGATGCGGTCGGCATTCCCGTCCTGACCCGCCGTGAAGATATTGCCAACGCTAGGATTCGTTTTGAGGACGGCTGTGTCGCGAATATCACTGCCAGTAGGATCAGTCCGGAGCGCATGCGTAAGATTCGTGTGTTCCAAAGCAATGCCTATCTCTCACTCGACTACCAGGACCAGAGTGGATGGATTTATCGGAAGGATGGTTTGGAGATCGGACGTGAGGAAGTTCAGGTGGAGAAAGACGAGCCGCTTAAGTGCGAGTTGATGTCTTTTGTTGAGTGTGCAGCGAAGGGTGAGGCTCCTAAAGTGAGCGGTCAGCAGGGGGCTGCCGCGTTGGATGTAGCGCTTGAAATCACCCGCCTGATTGAGGCTGATGCCTAAGAATTAGTTTCCTAGATTTCGAGGGTAAACGGAAGGATCTATTACGAGATTTTCTATGTTTCTTCATCTCTGGAGAGTCGCTTAGGCATTGGCACGACTGCGGCCTCGATTCGCACTACAGTCCAAACCGCAGAGACTTAGACAGCTTCTGCGGCCCTCATTTTATCAAATGAAGAGTGCAGCGCGCCTTTGGGCAGGGGTTTGCTTTAAGCTTCCGGCTAGTTTGACGGTATTCGCAAAAATGAGAAATAAATTTAAGAAACTTTTAATATTTGATTGACTAAACCAAGAAAAAGTCATTTATTTTAAAAAAATTCAGAAAAAACCCTCCCATGAAGCGAAAAATTTTAACGATTGTTGTCCTTTTCATCATAGCCGTCGTCTTTCTGTGTTCGGCAGGTGCAGATCAGCAGTTTAGAGATTACCACCCACTTGAGGCGAAGCTGGTCATGATTGGCCCGGGTGCGAAAGCGATAGCTCCTTTAAAGCAGGGAACAAAGGTTGAAGAACTCCTCTCTAAGGCTTGGAAGGATTTCGACAGATGCCACTGGTCCCAGGCGAAGGATGCTTTTCTTTCCGCCCTCGATGCGGATCCAAGAAATCAATTAGCTGGCGAAGGACTAGCGATTAGTGTCTACCGATCGGGCGATTACAAAGGTGCATTTAAACTGGCAAATGATTTGAAGGCGTCGATCCCTTCCGTCCAGGAGTTGGTGTCCGAGATCGTCGTTGCTGAGGTTCAAAGCATGATACGCGCAGGTGATTTCGCAGCGGCGAGCGAATTTCTCAAAAATTTTCCGTCCTCAGACTCGGGATATGGTAGGGCTCACGAGTTACTTGGGGGAGCGCACGAGCTTTCGAAGCAGCTAAAAGCGGAAGGCATGGGTTACCCCGTAATCAGGTAACCTTCTTAAAGGTTTGGCGTCCGTAGCTCTCCGCTTTGACACTCAAAAAGGCAGTTTTCTTAACCGTCTAGTTTTGCGGTCAGATGGAATGATTTAAGGAGGAGTTTAAGCTCCCTTTTGAGTCTTGTAGTATTCCTTTTTCCAGCGGGTGCGGTGATTGAGAGTCCAATCAACTAGAGCGGTTTCGAAACCTACATCGTGCCCAGCTTCCTCGCTCTTGAGCCACTTGTGGCGATAAATTTCTTCGCGTTCAGCTAGAAATTCCTGATAGAGTGAAGAATTAGTCAGAAGGGAATTTGTTTTTTGTTCAGCCATTGAGGGATTGTTTTGAACAATTTTAGCTTGGTTATACTGCAAAAATTTTAATCCGTGGCCAGAAAAAAGTTTGGATAGCTGAAGTAATTCTCGATTTAGAAAAGGCGAAAGAAGTGTTGGTTTTTTGAACCAATTTTAGCAACTAACCGCGCTGAAGGAGATAGGATTTAAGAGCGGTGTTACTCCTAAGATTTTGAGCCTCAGGTTGGCGTCTTATTCGATAAAACTCTTTCCGGCAAGCCCGCTGTGATCGACATCAAACCAGGCCGACAAACTGGCTGAGATGTCAGCGTAGCTTTCACGAATCCCGAGGTTTCGACTCTTGTGAGGAGAATGTACGAGCAAGGGAACCCGTTCACGAGTGTGGTCACTACCAAGCCAGGTCGGATCATTTCCATGATCGGAAGTTATGATGGCTAGAAGCTCGTCATCTAGTTTTGGAAGTAGCGTTCCAAGCCATTCATCGAATAATTGCAGTGCTGCGGCATATCCGACTGGATCGCGTCGGTGGCCAAACAACATGTCAAAATCGACAAGATTGGCAAAGATAAGCCGGGGGCATGCCGGCGCTTCGGCCAATAGGCTATCAATAAAGCGGCAGCCCTCGGCGTTGTTTTCGGTCGGGTGTGAGTGGTCGATACCACTCCCCGCAAAGATGTCACTGATCTTGCCGACTCCAACGGTCTGGATCCCGCTGTTTGAAAGACGATTCAGTACGGTTTCCGGAGGGAGCATCGAAAAGTCATGACGATTTGGAGTGCGCGAAAATTTTCCAGGCTCCCCGGTGAAGGGCCTCGCAATAACTCTGCCAATGCGTTCCCGATCAGCGATCTTCCGACAATTACGGCAAATTTCATAGAGCGATTCGAGTGGGATGACCTCTTCGTGGGCTGCGATTTGGATGACGGAATCGGCACTGGTGTATAGAATTGGATGCTTGGTTTGGCAGTGCTGTTCTCCGAGTTGCTCGAGGATGAGTGTTCCTGACTCGGCATAGTTTCCAATGAAACTCACTCCAGTCAGAGACTCCATTTCTGCGACCAGTGATTCAGGGAATTGTTGGTAGGTGCGAAAAGGCTCCAGAACAGGTGATCCTGCTATCTCCCAATGGCCCGCAGTGGTATCTTTACCAGCGGAAAGTTCTGTCATGGCGCCGAATGACAAGCTGGTTTCATCGGGTGGGAGTGCCTCTCCAGCAGACAGGCATTCGGAGGCCCTCAGTCCTGCCGCGTCAAGATGAGGTATGCAAAAACCAGCAACCGTTTCTCGAATGTGTCGCAAGGTATTAGCCCCAGTGTCTCCAAATGACGCGGCGTCAGGTGCATACCCGATGCCGACCGAGTCAAGAACGATGAGCAGGGCCTGTTTCACTCGAAAAAGAGGTTAAGATCCGATCGGGTGCCAGGCTGTTTTTGTTTCGGTCCCGTCGAGAATGCGATAAGGGTCGCATGCGGCTCCTTTAAACCAATCCTCTGGTGAGGTAAATGAGTGATCCGAGACACGCTTCAGATTGTCTGCTGCGCCCGACTTGAGTGTTTCGAGAATGTCCGGATCTCCCGATCCATCGATGATCGCATTAACATCCATGTGGCTGGCGAGCCACGGAGTTAGTTCGTCCCGTGCTCCAGTGAGAATATTAACGACTCCACCAGGCAGGTCAGATGTGGCAAACGCCTCTGCCAGCGAGACAGCCGATAGTGATGCTGTTTTTGAGACAATGACTACGGCAGTGTTTCCGGTGAGGATGGTCGATGCGATAAGGGAAATCATTCCAAGGAGTTCGGGGGAATCGGGTGAAACGATTCCGACGACACCGGTAGGCTCTGGCACCGAAAAATTAAAATGTGACGAGGCCACGGGATTTACCGAGCTAAAGATCTGGGAATACTTGTCGGTCCAGCCGGCGAAGTGAACAATTCGATCGATTGAGGCTTCCACCTCTCGAATGACCTCGGCTTCGCTCCGGCCTGTGACTGACACAAGTTCGTCGACAAAGCTTTCGAAGCGGCTCTCGATCATTTCAGCGCTGCGATAGAGAATTTGACCCCGGAGATAGGCTGTCGCTTTGCTCCATCCCGGGAAGGCCGACCGAGCCGCAACCACCGCATCCCTTAGATCCTTGCGCGAAGCCTGGCAATAATGCGCGATGTGTGATCCGTCGGTGGCGTTGGTCGCAGTCATGTATCTTCCGCTCTCGGTGCGGGGGAACTTCCCCCCGATATAGAGTTTATAAGTTTTCAGGACATTCAGTCTCTGATGAGGCATATTTTCATTTTAGGCTATTTAGGGAAAGGAGAAAGGCAAAAGGTTGTTTCTTGGAGGATTGATTGGTCAAAGTTGTAAGCTGATTGATTCGACGCGCGTATGTTTGAATAGGATGGAGGATAAAGATTCAAATCAGGAAAGGGACACGGGTGGTGAGCGTGTCGCTCTGGGTTTGGCCGCTGGATGGTTATTGGTTCGTCATCGATCCTGCCGAAGAAACCTTCTTTTTGTTTCGACTTTGCTGACCCTTGTCATGGTCTTCCTTGGCTCAGCACCGCTAACAGGCGCGCTTGGTAAAAGTCCATTCTGGTTCTCGATCTATTGGGTAGCCTGCTTCTTCCTTGTTGGATTTGTGCTTCTTCTGGCGATCTATGACCTGATCATGATTCGAAAAGAACATCGGGAACGGATGAAACAGTTGGAACAGGAATTGTCGAAAGCGGCGGAGGAAGCTCGGCAACTTGCAGAAGAAACAAAGAATTCGTGATGAGTTGCACTGAGTTGAAGTGAGCCAAGTGGCTCACGAAAAGCGGTTGCTGTGGCACTAGGCTTCGGTTACATCGAAATGAATGGAATATAACGGCTGGTTTATCGCAATAGTGCTTGGGCTCTTCCTGATGTGGAAGCTAGACCTTTTTGCTACGTTGCTCAATCTGAAGGCATTGAGTAGTGAAATTCCAGCGACGTTTGAAGAGTTTATCGATGAGAATGCTTACGAGCAATCGCAGGAATACACAAGATCCCGGGCGACTTTTGGGATAGGGGAAGGCATATTCTCTCTGGTCTTGTTGTTTGTCTTCTGGTGGCTTGGTGGTTTTGCCTGGTTGGATGTTCAAGTGAGGGCCTTCGGTTATGGACCGCTTATCACAGGGCTTATCTTTGTGGCGGCTTTAATCTTGGCCAATCAAATAATATCGATTCCTTTTGATCTCTACTCGACTTTTGTGATTGAAGAGAAGTTCGGATTCAACCGAACCACGCTTGCGACGTGGATTATGGATCAGGCGAAAGGGCTCCTGCTTGGAGCCTTCTTTGGATTGCCTCTTCTTGCCGCCTTAATTTGGATTTTTCAATCCGTTCCAATGGCATGGCTTTGGGGGTGGTTGTTGGTTACCGTTTTCTCGCTCGCCCTGACCTACGTAGCGCCGACATGGATCATGCCGCTGTTTAACAAGTTTCAGCCTTTGAAGGATGGCCAGCTGAAAACAGAGATTCATTTGATGGCTAAAAAATGTGAATTTCCGCTGCAAGAAGTCTTTGTGATGGACGGTTCAAAACGTTCCTCAAAGTCCAATGCCTTTTTTACGGGTTTCGGAAAGACAAAGCGTATCGCTCTTTTTGACACCTTGATTGAGAATCACACTGTTCCGGAGTTGGTTGGGGTGCTCGCCCATGAGATCGGGCATTACAAGTGTCGCCATATCGTGAAATCGATTGTAACGGGCGTTTTAACGACCGGTGCCATGTTTTTCCTGTTGGGCGTGATGATGGAAAATCGCGCCCTTTTCGATGCCTTCGGAGTCAAAGAGACTTCTGTCTATGTCAGTTTGATTCTATTCGGGATTCTGATGAGTCCAATAAGCGATCTTCTTTCAATCGGGGGAAGCGTCATGAGTCGAAAGCACGAATTTGAGGCGGATGCCTACGCTGCGGAAGTGACAGGTAACCCGGTGGCGATGGCGGATGCTTTGCGAAAGTTGAGTAAGGATAACTTGAGCAATCTTACCCCTCATCCATTCTACGTTTTTGTGAACTACAGCCACCCGCCGGTAAGTGAGCGGGTCAGGGCGCTGGGTGTGGAGTGATAACCACACCGCTTTCCGACCATTTAAGGCGTCAGAGTCGGCCGTGGTTCTGTCCTAATGCTTGGGTGGTGGAGCAAAACTAATAGACGTCGCGCTGGTAGCGGTGGTCTTCTTTGAGTTGCTTCAAGTAGGCTTGGGCGCCGTCGCTATCATGGCCTCCAAACTTTTGAATCAGGTCGAGGAGTTCTTTTTCAACGTCGCCAGCCATGTAGGTAGCGTCGCCACAGACGTAGAAGTGCGCTCCTCCATCAAGCCAATTCCAGACTTCTTCGGCGTTATCCCGAATTTTGTCCTGCACGTAGACCTTGTGATCCTGATCTCGGGACCATGCGAGATCGATTTTGGTGAGGACCCCGTCTTTCTGCATAGCATCGAACTCCTCTTTGTAGAAGTAGTCCGTCGTTTCGTGAGGATTGCCGAAGAAAAGCCAATTGCGCCCCTTGGCTTTGGTAACTTGGCGTTCTTCCAGAAATGCGCGGAAAGGGGCAATTCCGGTTCCCGGCCCAACCATAATGATATCTTTGCTCAGATCGGTCGGGAGTTTGAAATGCTTGGTGGGTTGCATGAAGACACGGACCGTTTCGTTATCGCTCATGCCTTCACAAAGGAAGGTAGAACAAACCCCTTTGCGATGGCGCCCCTTCGACTCATAAGCCACTTTGGCGACGGTTAGGTGGACTTCGCCAGGGTGCTTTTTCGGACTGGAAGCGATAGAGTAGAGGCGCGGCGTCAGTTTGCGGAGTAGACCGATAAATTCCTGACCGTTTTTAAAGTCGGCAGGGAATTCATAGATCAGATCGATAATTTCGATCCCGTCGATAAGTTTGGAAACTGTCTCGTTATCTTCTATCACCGCGCGGAGGTAGGGGTGGGAAGTAAGGGGCTCCCATTTTTTGAGGATTGCCTTGGTCACGGTGCAGATGTCGTAGCACTCAAGGAGAGCGTCTCGAAGAGGAATTTTCCGCCCGTCGTGGACTTCGACAGAAACAGATGTGTTGAACGGTAAAGCGGCTAGAATTTCTTCAACTAGCGATTCGTCGTTACGGGGGTAGGTGGCCACGGCATCACCGACTTCGTAGGAAAGGTTGGAGCCTTGGAGGTCTAGTTCGAGGTGTCGTGTATCCCGAGGCGACGGCTCAAGGTTAAGTTTCTGGCGAAACTTTAGAGGGGCTGGAAAAGGGTTTTTCTTGCCGAAGGGGATTACCTCTGAGGTCGTCGTGGTCACCTCGGCGGATACCCCAGCAGCTACGGTGAAGGTGTCCCTGCCGATCTCTTCCAAATTAGAAATAACGCCACGGAACCATTCTTCGGCCGGGTCTTCATAATCAACGTCACAATCAACGCGTGCCGCGATCCGTTCTGCGCCCAACTCTTCGAAACGGGCGTCAAAAAGCTTACCCATTTCACAAAAGTCGGCATAATTGGTGTCGCCGAGAGCTAGAACCGAAAATTTTGAAGCCTCGAGTCGAGGGTGTTCGTCAGATGAGAATTTTGCCCAGAAGTCCTCAGCATTGTCCGGAGGATCACCCTCTCCCCATGTGCTGGTGACTACCAGGATGAGAGGTTCCTTGGTAAGGTCAAGGGTGTCATGCTTTTCCATATCAACCGCTTCAGCAGACCATCCATCTCCGCTCATCACCTCAGCAAACCCCTCAGCTAGACCTTGAGCGTTTCCACTCTGGCTGCCCACGAGGAAAAGAGCCCGCGGCATGGTTGTTGTTTCGGTGGCTTGTTGGAGTGTTCCATCGATGGCAATGCGGCTGGCAAATTCGGTAAGATAGGATTGAAGCCACTCGCGTTGTTCGGGAGAGAAAGGGGCGTTGGTGGGAATCTCTGGTATTGTAGTCGCCATAATGCGGGCTGGTGATATAGCTCACGATTGTTAAACTGCAAATAGAGCGTAGCTGAACACAGTCCGCTCTCGATAAATGATTACGAATTGGCCCGTTAATTTTCCGCCCCCTTATTCGAGAAATTAGCGATAAAATGGCGTTGTGAGTTATTTCGTCGGAATCCAAAAGCTAAAACTCGGCCCTTTGAAGACCGGCATCTGAAGAAGACGAGATAGAAAAGATATCCAAATACCTAATGTTAAACATGTTAAAGACAAATTTACGAATCTTGGGTAATAAATAAGGAAATCCAGAGATGGCGGCTTTGCGGAGCTCGCACTGCCTTGAGGCAACCTCTCTCTTATTCACAGAGAATTTAAACTTTATGATGCTGCCAGTTTCGTTTGGCCTTTCGCTGTTTATTATCTGGATCAACGGAAGTGGTTCGCCGATGCCCCTCGTTTCTATTTCTATGCTCAGTCGAGCGCCCGTAACATAGCGAAATAATCAGGGCGACCTGATTTTATCGTTTCGATGGTCGATCACAGCAGGGTTCTGCAGAGTATCAAAGTTAAGATAAGCAGAGTTTGAGCTTAGGGCGTTAACCGATATAAGAACATCCGGCTGAGTCCAAACCTTCTGTGAGTGCTACGGTAAAAGTTTGGCCGACAGGAGAAGCTGCTTGAGGGTCGGCAAAAAATAGTGCACCCAATGGGGGGCGCGTTGGTTATATCTGATTGCCCTGGACTCTCATGAAAATTTTCTGGCTCATTCTTCGTCTTGGTTTTGGCGCTATTTTCATTTGGAGCGGTGTCGCGAAATTGAAAGACCCCATTACTTTTGCTGATACAGTGAGAAATTTCCGCCTCATAGGTGATCCGTTTGCCCCAGCGATGGCACTTCTTATTCCTTGGATTGAGGTTGTTTCGGGTGTTGCCGTGATGGCTGGCAGATGGGTGCGGGGAGGTGCGTTTTTACTTGTGGGTGCGCTGGTAATGTTTACCGGCGCCGTTGCAGTTTCATGGGCAAGAGGGCTAGATATCACTTGCGGCTGCTTTGGTAGCAACGAGGAGCTGAATTACCCGGTCAAGGTTTTCGAAAATGTTCTTCTCTTGATCTGGGGAATGACGATCTGGTTTCGGGCAGAGATAGGATCCTTTAATGGATCATTTACTTCAGATCCTGCATAGCGTGAAGCAGGTAGCTGGCGTGGCGCATTTAGTATACGGGCAGAGTCTCTGTGTGTGCCCCCTCGGCTGGCTCAATACCAAGCATTTTGCACACGGTTGCGTGAAAGCTGAGCTGATCGATCTCATCTAGTGAGCCCCCGCCGATCGGAGAATTGGGGAATCCAGAGAGTAGGATCTGACCAGACATTCTTATCGACTCCTCAACGGGATAACCATAGCCGGCAAAGGCGTTTATTGGATCAAACACTGGGTCGTCTGATTTTTCTTCGGTAAAGGCGTATCCGGTTTTGAGGACTAAGATTCGATCACCGGTGCGTTCTGGGTGGACGTATGACCATTCCTCAGGTATTTCCTCTCGCTTGATCGTTCGGAAGTAAATCCTCTTGCTGAGTTCGCTGTCGAACTTCTCGATGAATACTTTTTGCTCGGCCTCGGACTCAGGAAGCCCCTTAAAGAACAGGTTGGCAATCGCGTCATGGGCGACTATTTCAGCGTTTGCCATCATTTCGTCGCCAAGGAGGTGAGGGATGTTTACGTTCTTCTGGCGCTCGGCCATGCCGTGGTCGGTTGTAACAAGGAAGATAAGGTTGGCATGCTTGGGGGCTAGATTGCTCCATTCAGCTTGAACGCTATCAAAAAAGGCCTGGAGAGCCTTATCGGTTTTACTGATGGCGGCATAAGTATCGTCCTCTCGAGGACCGAACTCCATGCCCGCTTTTTTGATATCATCGAGTCGGAGCATAACCAGCCGGAATTTTTCGGTATCAATGTTGTCGGAAGTCGCTGGATCATTACCTGATCCAACTTCCGCATCCATCGCGGCTTGAGCCTCTTCTTCGCCGGGGGATTTTGTCGCTGGAGTGGCACCGGAGCCCGCTCTCCATGCCTCAAGGGCTCGGTTGAGACGCGCTACATCATCGAGGCTGTCATCATAACTGGCCAGAAACTCCGCCGCGGCGTTGTCACCGCTTTGGTCGAAAGACAGAGGCCAGTCGTGGACGAGCGTCTTGATTCCTTGGCGCGTCGCGGTCTGCCATATGGGCTCAGCATTGAGCAAATCGGGATCAATTGCATCGACGATGGCTCCCCCTTCGCGAATTTTGTCGCCGAGAATGCCGTGAACGGATACAGGAACACCGGTCGCTAGAGTGGTATGTGCAGGGGAAGTCAGGCAGGGAAAGTTAGGGCGCATCTTGTTGGTTTCGTCACCATCTCGGGCGAGCAGGTCGAAGAACGGGGTATCAGCCTTTTCAAGATAGTCACCGCGAAAACCGGGAATACTTACCCAGATGACGACAGGAGGGCCGTCACCTCTGGACACGGTGGTCTCAGGCTTGTCCATTTCTTCATCGTCGCCGCCAGTAGAGACGATCTCACTGGCCTTGGCCTGTCTGGCGCGAATGTCCGCTAGGATCTGCGGGGTGGACTTGTCACCATCCATGGCCACTCGAGAAATCTTCACTCCTTGACTCCCACTGTAGAGAAAGATGATGATAAAGGCGAAGAGAAGAACCGCCACAAAGGTTAGGATCGAACTGGCGAGAGATCGGAACATGTGGGTTTATTATCCGAATTTCAGGCTTGGCGCAAGTGGTGGAAAGGCAGAAATTAAGGCCTAAGTAGGGCAGCAAAAGCGCCATCGTAACCATCCTCCCAAGGTAAGCAGCGGCTTACCTCTTCGACTTGGAGTCCTGAAGATTCGATAACGGCCTCATTTTCCTCAAGATCGATCGAGCATGTGCTGTAAACGATCCGACCGTTTGGTTTTAGGTAATTGGAGACTCGTGCGAGCAGTTCTGACTGAAGCTTGGCCTGTCGCGAAAAATCATCTGGTTGCAGTCGCCAGCGGACATCAACTCGGCGCCTAATCACTCCGCTGTTGGTGCAGGGGACGTCTAGCAGGATGGCGTCGAACTGGCGATCTTTGGCAAGACACGAGCCCTGCGTCCAGTCTACTTCGCGGATATCGACCTGGCTGGCCCCCAGTCTCTCAAGATTTTCCCGTGTCTTTTTGAGACGCTGACTCGAGCTGTCAGTAGCGATAATTTCTCCCTCATTCCTCATCAATTGAGCGAGGTAGCCAGTTTTCCCCCCGGGTGCTGCGCAAGCATCAAGGACTACCTCGCCCGGCTTAGGATCTAGGAGACGGCAAGAGTGAGAGGTGCTTGGGTCTTGAATGTAAATAAGTCCTTCGTGGAGCCATTCACTGTTTGGGGCGCCCTTCACCTGAAAAAAGTGAGGGTATTCCTTCCCTAGTGAATAGGATTCTGTCTCAAGCTCTACTTTTTCGAGCGCTTCCTTATTTGCGGCGAGGTGGTTGATTCTAGCGAAAACTGAGGGTGGGGTGTTGTTCCACTTGAGCAATGAACGGGTAGCTGTTTCTCCAAACTGTTTTTCCCATCGTTTGATTAAAAATCTTGAGTGTGAAAATTGGTCTTCGAGTGGCCAAGTGGTAATGTCGCTCTTAAATTTTTCTTCTCGTCGTAATGCGTTCCTGAGTATGGCATTGACAAGGCTCTTTTCGTGCGGTCTAGCGAGGTTGACCGTTTCGTTCACGGCCGCATGATTAGCAATGCCAGAACAGAAAATTTGGTAAAGACCGATGCGCAGAACGTTTTGTGTGCCCGGTTTGATCCTGCCACGGCGAAGTTGTTCGATAATTTCATCGACGAGGAAGAGATTACGTATCGTCCCGTAGAAGATCTCCTGCGCCAGTCCGCGGTCTGCAGATGAAAGCTGAAACTTTTTGGCCAGGTCCGAGAGAATCTCGTCTGCGTAGATAGAGGTGTCTTCCCAAGTGTTAAGCGCTTTGAGTGCGCAATTACGAGCGGACATGAAGGAAAAAATTTGCGGAGAAGGGGGGAGCTAGTTTGATACATTTAGTTTCTGGCGGATGGCTGCGGCGGTATCCCCGTCAACTACGAGCGATACGGCGAGAGCGTTCCCAAATGTTTCAAAATCATTGAAGCTCCAGACAACCTTTTTATCACGTGTGATCTCAATGATTTGCGGATTGTCAGGGCCGGCATGGCAGTTTCCTACAATAAGATTTCCGTTTTCCATTTCCTGCAGAGTGGTTACCCATGCGAGGGTCACACCCTCAAGATCGTCTTGCTCTAGCTTCCATACGATTTCTTTTTCAGGAGTCACTTCGAGGACACTATGTCCATTGCCGGTGGCAATGAGGTAGTTGCCATTTCTTGCTTTAATCGCGTTAAAGCACTTCCCACCGAATGCGTCAGGCCCATGGCCTTTTGTCGGCTCTCTTCCAAAAAGTGGAATGGAAAATTCCCAGACTACTTTCCCCTTGGGGTCATACTCTTTGATTACTTGGTCGGCCTCATGGGCAACGAGGTAGTGACCATTCTCCAGTTTGTGTGCTTGACGCGTATCAGAGTGACCGTTGGGTGCAGAGACCTGCAGGGAGATTTCCTTGAGAAGTTTACCATTCGGGGCAACTTCGATAATTCGACTCGAACCTGACTCGACTATCATCGTTGTGCCGTTTCCAAGTCTCTGCACGGCATGGATCTCATACTTCTCAGGGGTGTTAGCTTTGGTCCTGTTCTTCTTTGCGGCATCATAACTCCATACCACACCTTCGCTCAGGCATACCTCAATGATATTTTTCCACCCATCTTGAGTCAGAAGATTGAGGTCAGGCATCAAGTGTAGGTTATGGACTGGACCGTTTAGGTTGTGCTGCCAAAGAACCTTGTTTCCGTCAGACGGATCGACGATAGCGATGGAACGTTTTCCTTCGGCTCCGATGACGAGTCGGTCTTTAGCGTTAAGCGAAAATGATAAGGTGCCAACAAGAATACTAATAAGCGCGGCGGTTTTCATCGGGGGCTATTATGGGTTTTGGGTGGCGATGGGCCAGTCGGATTTTATATCTGACGACTCCACCCATCCTCTCAAATTTCCTGGGATGTCAACGTAGCACCATTGACTGGAAGTTTGCAAGACGCGCACCTGTGAACCCAGCGGGAGAGGTATCACGATTTTGGCGCTCGGTGTGGGGGCGGTAAGAGCAGCGGCATTAGGGGAAGTGATCGTTGAAAAATTCGTAGCATCGACACGGTGACTTAGGTGGTGCTGGAGTGCGAAGCCTCCGGCACTAATTGTTATTAGGATGGCAGACAGTGCCGCGATGCCCGAGCGGTTGCGTCTGAGGCGGTTGCTGAATACAGCGCCCGCCGCGCAAAGTAATCCTATCCATAGACAAAAGGTTCCAGTCCAGCGTCCAGCGCCGGGGGGAAGGGTTTTCAGGAGTTGGCTAAGAGAACTGTCATCGAACTCGAGGAATCCGAGGCGGGTCCGGAGAAACTCAATATTTTGTCTCGCTTCGGGCATGCCTGGTTCCGCGAGAATGGCGCGGCGCATCCAGAGCATCGCTTCACCTTCGTTTCCAAGTCGGAAGTGAGTTGTGCCAAGATTAAAATAAAGCTCCGATGAGATCAGACCCTTCTCAATGAGACTCTGAAATTTGAGTTCGGCCTGTTCAAAGTCGTTGGATTCAAAGTCAGTATTTGCCGATAGAAAAACCGAGTCAGGTTCTTGGCTGAAACAGATTGCGCTGACCGCCAGAATAAATAGGGCGGCAAGGGAAGAAGGAGTTGGAGCGGAGCGGTTCACTAGCGTTGGAGTTTTCGAAGTGTGGAATAAATTTCGCCCGCTTCGTCATGGGTGATGGGAGTATCTGAAGTGAATTCGCCGCTGTAGAGAAAGCCTTCGCAGCGCTTTGAAAGGGCATCTATGACCTCAGGAACCGGACCAGGAGCCGCACTGTTTTCGTTTTTCCAGAGAGCAAGGGAGGTGGAGACCGCACGGTAGAATTCTTTCTTGGGTGCTCCGCCTTTGGGAATGCGCTTGAGTGACTGTCTGAAAGTGGCTGAATTCCCCGTGTGACTTTGTCGATGCTTCAAGCGCTTCAGCCAACGGAATAACCCGACGCCTAGCACGGTGCAGAAGGTGACCGAGAACAGAATTTGTAGGGCGATGAAAACTACCCTGTGATTGTCTGGACGTATATCGGCAAGCCAACGCGGGGCGTTGAGTCGGATGTGCATCATTCCATCAAATTCCGGTTTCGGCCGCTCGACTGCCGGCCCTGCTGGCGAGCCCCCATCCGAGACATTGAGCGGTTGCTTTAGAGCCTCGTAGGAGCTGCCATCTTTTGTGACTGAAATAAGTATAGGCTCCGTTTTTAGAGTGACATATTCAGAACTAATCGGGTTGAAATAAGCCAGTTCGAAGGGCGGAATTTCGGTAGCTTCAAACTCCGGGATAATCACCTGCGAAAAGGTGACCGAGCCGGGCTCAATCCCATCGGAGTCTTGTTCTTCGATTAGTGTTTTGACAGGAGTAAAAGTCTTCCAGTCTTTATTAACACTTGAAAATACCGGCGCTGACATGGTGCGCAGATTGCCCACTCCGGTCACTTTGAGCTCAATAGAAATTGGATCTCCAAGATTTAGTTCCTTGGTTGATGGCGATGCCTTGATTATGAAGTTTCCGACGCCTCCAGTAAAGCTAGGGGGAGCGCCGTCGGGAAGTGGCTTCACCGTGGTAGTGACGGTGTTAGTGGTAAGTTCCTTAAGGTTGGTGCGCGCGAAGAAGGCGGAGAGGCCTCTGCCTCCTCCTGACTCTATTGCGCGCACCGCGATGGTGCCCGGCCCGAGGCGATGCTCGCCAGGCTTAAGGGCAAAAAACGTTGAAGGGAGTGCTGCTTCAGAGAACAGCGTATTGCCAATTTCAGATGCGCTCGTGCGAACATTACGGAAGCCTTTGAAGATAAAACTTTCGTGCTCGAGTTTGGCACGGACAACGTCGTTGATCGAGTTCCGACCACGAACGTAGCCTGTCATCGTGAAGGGAACAATTTCATTGACGTAGAATTCTGTTTTTTCAAGATCGAGTTTACCGAATTCAGTTCGAGCCGAATTCGCGGCGTCGGAGTTATCTCGCTCGTAAATACTTACCTCAATATTCTGGGATGACAGTGTTGTGTCCTTAAATGGGACTTGGACAGAGGGAATAAGAAAAGTTCCCAACTCAGTTCCGCGAACCGTGTAGAAATGGGTTGTCACAAAAGTTTTAACCCCGTTGATGTTAAGAGAGTGCTGTTGTTTTCTCGACTGAAGGATTTCCAGCCCTTCGGCTTCTATTTGCTTTGGAAGATCGATATCACCTCCCGCGAATTTGAAGACGAGACTGCTGTACTCCCCGACGGGGATTCGGTTGTCGTCTCCAAGCAATTCTGCCGAGAATATATTTTGTGATTCGAGAGGTTCTTGGGCTGTTGAAGCGAAACCGCCTAACAATACGAGGAGAAAGATGGCAGGGCAGCGGAGCATGAATTACCAGTTTTTGTAGTTCTCGTTTCCTGATGGCATCAAGACGGGTTTGACTTCGGTCTCATCTGCAAGTGCTTCGAGTAGTTGGCGAGCTTCGGAGGGCGAGTATCCGGTCTTTGGATTTTGCTTTACATCCTCTGGATTCATACGGGTTTGCTGTGGCGGGGTGTTTTGTGGTTGATCAGGTTGGGCACTGAGATTGCCTTCTTCAGGAGCGTCGGGTTGCTCTGGCGTTTCCTGTGTGTTCTGCTGGTCGGTTTGCCGAGGATCCTGATTTTCCTGGTTCTCGTCTTGATCGCCACCGGGGTCGTCTTGCTGCTTCTGTTCGTTAGAGTTGTCTTCGGGCTGTTGATTGTTGTTCTGCTCGTCTTCGTCTCGACTTTTCTGATCCTCCTGTTGCTGGTTGGTTTGTTGGTCTTCCTGTTCCTGCGGAGATGAGTCATCGTTTTCCTGATCCTGACTCTCTTCACCTTGGTCTGGGTCTGTTTGCTGTTGCTCCTCTTCCTGCTGTTTCTTTAGTTCCTCCAGCTTCTTTTTAACGACTTCACGATTGTGGATCGCTTCCTCGTTTTTGGCGTTGATGGAGAGGGCGGATTCGTAGTGCTCGATAGCGCATTCCCACTGTCTAATCGTCGTTTCTCGCTGGTCGATCGGTGATGATAGGCTTTGTAGTGAATCCGGGTTAGAGATGGATTGAGAAGTTAGGTTTGACTCACCCTGTCGGAAGAGGGTGTTACCGAGGTTGTAGTGAGCAAGTTCCTGGGTGCGCTCGTCGGAGCCGACCAACGCTCCGCCATAGGCTTCTGCGGCGCGCTCGTAGTTGCCGTGCCGAAATGTGGCTGCCCCTAGCCCCATCTGGAGTCGCGAACGGTCTCCATCAGATACTTTCTCTGACAAGGCATTTTCGTAGAAACGAATGGCGGTGTCGAACCTTTCCTGAAGATAAAGTTCGTGTCCTTGAGTGATGGCGTCAGATGATAAAGCTGTAGGGGTTATCAAGGCTATAATCAGAGAAATAGCAGCGGCACCGGCGGTTATCGGTGATCGGGTCTTTCGAGCTTTAGGCCAGAGGAGGAGGACAAAGTGAGATAGAGCTAGCAGAATGAAACCAGCCCCAAGAGGCCACATGAAGCGTTCGATAGGGCGGAGTCGCGATTCACCGTCTTCCCTTGTGGTAGTGATTCCTTTCTTAATTTCCTCAACGACACGCGATAGAGAAGATTTACCACCGAGATGAATATAGATTCCTTCATTTCCGGCCAATTCCCGGATGGCTCCGGTTTCAAGTCGACTGCGGATAATCTGGCCCTCGCGATCCTTAAGGAAAACTCCCGGAACGGTTCGACCCTTCTCGTCCTGCTCCGGAATAAGGGAGCCATCACGAGTTCCGACACCTACGGTGATGATCGTCATTCCTGCTTCAGAAGCTCTCGCACGTACGCGCTCTAACTCTTCACCGCCCTCGAGGGCTTCTCCATCTGAAAAGATGACTAAAATGCTTTGCTCCAGGTTGGATTCATCGAAGGTTTCAACTGCCATTTCGGCTGCAGCAGCAAGGTTGGTGCCTCCGCGAGGGATGACCTCGGTATCCAGTTGGGAAATGGCTTCCAGCACCGCTTCGTGGTCGACGGTGAGCGGGGCCTGAAGAAATGGTCGGCCCGCAAAGGCCATCAATCCAATGCGGTCCTCAGGAAGTGATCTAACGATGTCGGTGGCTGCGAGTCTTGCGCGGGCGAGCCGGTTGGGTGCAAGATCGTCGGCCATCATGCTGCGAGAGGTGTCGATCGCTATGATCAGATTCCGTGAGTCTGAGCGGGTCTCAACTTCTTTGTATCCCAACTGGGGTCGACTGATGGCTGCGAAAAGTGCAATTAGAGCTAGTATCCGGAGCAAAAAAACAACCCAACGCTGTGACCGACCATTGCCGTTGATTAACTGTCCAGTCAGTTTTGGCGAGACCAGACCACGAAGGTTGCTGCTTGCGTGGCAGTGCGACCACATTCGCAGTGCCAAGAGAGGTAATGTCAAAAGCCCTCCCCAAAGCCAGGCCGGAGATGCAAAGGTGAGGTCGATCATGGATATCGTCTCCAAAAAGTTTCCTCTCCTATAATAGTTAGCAAACCAAAAATAATAGCAGCAAACGCAGGCCAATGAAAGAGCTCAGCTGCCTCAATTCGCGTGTGTCGGATAACTTCAGTCTTTTCCATCTCGTCGATGTCTGCAAAGATTCTCTCAAGTCCCGAGGTGTCTTGCGCCCGAAAGTACTTCCCGTCTGCGATCTTGGCAATTTCTTGAAGGGTTTTCTCATCAAATTCCTGTCGCAACCGCTGAGGGCCGAGTGGGGTTTGTATGACGTAGTCACCATAAGTTCCGACTGCGATCGTGTAGATTCGGATGTTAAGGGTCTTGGCAAGTTTGGCTGCTTCGAGCGGGGAGAGTTTTCCGGCATTATTGACCCCGTCAGTTAGCAATACGATGACTTTGCTCTTGGAATCTCTTCTATCTAGGCGTTTCGCCGCCGCCGCGATTGCTGAGCCAATCGCGGTTCCATCTTCGACCATGCCGATATCGACTCTTTCCAGTCCCATAGGACCTTCAAGCCACGCTTTCGACATCGTGAGTGGGCTGGCAAGGTAGGGACGGCCAGCGAAAGCGAGAATGCCGATCCGGTCGGTGGTTCGGCTATGGATGAAATCACGGGTGACCTTTTTTGCGGCCTGGAGACGATTGGCCCGGCTGTTGGCGATCGTGAAATCTTCTACTTGCATGGAACGGGAAACGTCGATGGCCAGAATAAGTTCAACACCGCTCTCGGAGATATGTTCAGTGCGATTGATGATTTGCGGTCTTGCCAGCGCAGAGACGAGGCAGATAAGCGATAGGAAAAGGCTGGCGAGGCGAAAGCCTCCGGCACGGCCTCGGGCGACTGGGCCGAGACGCATGAGGATGTGAAGGGAAGAAAAGATAACAGCGCCCTGATTTCCCGACTTGCTGCGCAACAGTGCGAGAAGAGGGAGTAGGGCAAAAAGCAGAAATGCCCAAGGATAAGCGAAAGTGAAAGTATTTTCTGCGAGGTAGAACATCACGCTACGGAAAGTTTGATGCCGCAAACGTTCATCTGATTACAGACTTTACCACTCGATTACGGCGCTAGCCCAAGTCAGGCCAGCTCCAAAAGCGACGAGAAGGATCTTGTCACCGCGATTGATGCGACCGTTACGATGGGCTTCATCAAGGGCTATAGCGACGGCAGCGGCGGAAGTGTTGCCGTATTTATCGAGGTTGATGAAAACGTCTTCGCGGCCGATTTCGAGCCGTTCAACGATGGCGTCAATGATACGGAGATTCGCTTGGTGGGGGATTAGCAGCTTGATGTCCTGAGAAGTCAGCCCAGCCGCCTCGATCGCCTCAATGCTGGCTCGTTTCATCGCGTTCACGGCATGTTTGAAAACTTCGCGTCCTTGCATCGCTAGGACGGCCGTTTTTTCGTTAGCATTTTCAAGCGTGATTGGGCAGGCTGATCCTCCGCATGGGATGTTCAGTAACTCAGCTTGAGCACCGTCGGTCCCAAGTTGAGAAGAAAGAATCTTTCCGTCACCGCTAGCGGAGGGGAGGATTACGGCAGCGCCGGCTCCATCGCCGAATAGGACGCAGGTATTGCGATCATTCCAGTCAACAAAGGCACTTAGTTTTTCTGCACCGATAATTAAGGCATTCTTGAATGCGCCGGCACCAACGGTGTGTTTCGCGTAATCTAGGGCATAGAGGAATCCCGAGCAGGCGGCAGAAATATCAAAGGCGACAGCCTTGAGTGAGCCCAGTTGCTGTTGCACGTAGCAGGCGGTTGCCGGGGTGAGTGTATCAGGAGTGATTGTGGCAACGATGATTAATTCCACATCTCCAGGATTCAGCCCGGCCTGATCGAGAGCCGCTTCAGCTGCTTTTGTTGCGAGATGGCTGGTGTATTCGTCCTCAGCGGCAATGCGACGTTCCTTGATTCCAGTGCGCGAAGTGATCCACTCGTCCGAGGTGTCTACCGTTGCCTCCAGGTCGTGATTGGTCATGGCCCGCTCAGGGAGGTAGCTGCCAGTTCCGGCGATCTTCACCGGGACCAGCGCGGGAGCGGAGGGTGCAACGGGATCAGTCATAAATTTTTAAAGCGGATCACTCTACAAGAAGGGCGGTAACTCGTGCCATTTCCTCTTCGATGTGCGGGTTAACGTGATGTTTTACAGCTTCTGCACCAACTCGAATAGCATTCTTTATCGCCCTTGGCGAACTGGAACCGTGTCCGATGATGACAATTCCATTCACGCCGAGTAGCGGGCTACCACCATAGGCTTCGTAGTTTCCGCGCTCTTTAGCGGCTTTGAAGGCACCTTTCGAGATAAGCCCCCCAAATTGCCGAATGGGTGATGCCATCATTTCCTGACGTAGCCACTTAGAAACAGCCTTAGCTGTCGCCTCGCAGGTTTTGAGCAGAACATTACCCACAAAACCGTCACAAACTACTACATCCAACTGAGACTCAAAAAGATCATGGCCTTCAACATTTCCGACGAAATTGAGGTGAGAGTCTTTTAACATTTGGAACACTTCCCGGGTGAAGTCGGTTCCTTTTGAATCTTCCTCGCCGACAGACATTAAACCGACTCTCGGATTCTCTTTGCCCTGAACGTGATTTGCGTAGACTGCGCCCATGATAGCATAGCCAAGCAGGTGAGAGGGTTTGGCTTCGACGTTTGCGCCCGCATCGACTAGGTTACAGGGGCCGTATTCATTCGGCAGCGGGGAGGCGATCCCAGCGCGCTCAATCCCCGGAATGGTTCTGAGCTTGATCGAAGATGCAGCAACGACTGCTCCGGTGTTACCAGCGCTGACAAATGCCTCGCACTCGCCTTTTTTGATCAGGTCAAGAGAGACAGCAATGGATGATTTTTTCTTCTGGCGAACCGATTTCACCGCAGATTCATGCATTTCCACGGATTCTGGGGCGTGGACTACTTCAATTTTCCTATGAGTGAATGAAACGCGGTCTAATTCAGCCTGAACGGTGGCCTCGTCACCAACTAAGAATAGCTTTTCGAAGTCGATGGAGTTATCTGCAAGTGCCTCTACGGCACCCTCAATAGTGGCTTTGGGGGACTTGTCGCCGCCCATAACATCCAGCGCGATTCTCATCGTGTGATTCGAGGGCCTATCTAGGAACAGTGGGGGGCAGGATGCAACTCTGAAAAAGACAAAATCACCTCGGGAAGAGGTGATTTTTCGGCGGTTTCAGGCGTTTTCGGAGCTGATTAGAGTTCGTCTACGGTGATCACCTGACGACCTTTGTAGTAGCCGCAACTTGGGCATGCGATGTGCGAGGGGGTAGCGCTGCCGCACTCGGGACAAACGTTGAGCTTGCGTGCTCGCCAGCGCTGGCCGGAACGACGGAGGCGCTTCTTCATTTTGGAGGTGCGACGTTTTGGAACTGCCATAGCTGAGCTGAATTCTAGTGGAGCGCGCACTAAACCCTCATTTGTTCCAAAGTCAATGCAGGAAAACACAGGATTTTTTAGGAATCTTAAATTCTGCTCTTTTCGATCGCTTAAACATTGACCCGGTTATGGCTATTTTTTGATTTCGGGCTGATTTCGGTGCAGCCCTTCTTCGAGGTTGAGGCCGTGAATTCGCGTGTTCAGGCGCGTTCGAGCAACGGGATAGAAGCCGAATTGGATGGTAAAGACAGTGAAGCTTGTACCTATCACTTATTTGGAAAGTCGAGTTGATGAGAAGATCAATGTTTGGAGGACGAAAATTGGATGGAACCCCTTATTGCACCATTGGATTGACTGGTGACAAAAGCTCTGAACTTTCTTAAGCTTACACAATGTTGCGGTCTGCTATCCTTCCATTACTGACGGCGCTTGGGCTCACTGTTAACCTGCCTGCAAAGCCCAACGTGGTGGTCATTTTGGCTGATGATCTTGGCTGGAGCGACATTGGTTGCTACGGCGGCCCAGTCAAAACGCCTAATTTGGATCGATTGGCGACCGGCGGTGCCCGTTTTACTCAGTTCTACTCGGGTTGTGCCGTGTGTTCTCCATCGCGGGCCTCGTTACTGACGGGTCGACATCATATTCGCACGGGCGTCTACAGCTGGATTCATGACGAGAGTCAGCAGTCACATTTGCTCGAGCGCGAGATCACCCTAGCGGAAGTGCTGAAAGAAAATGGTTACGAAACCGCCCATCTTGGAAAATGGCATCTTGGCCTTCCAACTGGGAAGCGAGAAAAGCCGACCCCGGCGGATCATGGTTTCGACTACTGGTTTGCGACTTGGAACAATGCGGAGCCAAGCCATCGAAATCCGCGGAACTTTATTCGTAACGGAAAACCGGTTGGAGAACTGGAGGGCTATTCCTGCCATTTGGTCGTCGACGAAGCGATTAACTGGCTGGATGAGCATCGCGATCCCGAATCACCATTCTTTCTCAACGTTTGGTTCCATGAGCCTCATGCGCCGATTGCGGCTCCCGATGATCTTGTTTTGGACTACGGGGATCTCAGGGACGGCGCCGCCATTTATTCAGGGACGATCGACAACACAGACCGAGCGATCGGACGACTCATTGCCAAGCTCAATGAGGTGGCTCCCGTGGAAGAGACCCTTATCATTTATGTTTCGGATAACGGCAGTTACCGTTATGATCGTGTCAGTAATCTGCGGGGTAAGAAGGGAACAAACTGGGATGGAGGAATACGTGTGCCCGGAATTTTTGCCTGGCCTGGCAGAGTAAAAGCCGGAAGCGTGATTCATGAACCTGCTGGCATTATTGATCTATTGCCAACGGTTTGCGGATTATTGGAACTGGCTTGTCCCCATGGGGTCCATCTCGATGGAAGTGACCTGGCGCCCTTGCTGCTTCAGGAAGAGGCCGAATTTAAGCGTCACCAGCCTATGTTCTGGCATTTGCATAAATCAAGACCGATCGTTGCCATGCGCGATGGCGATTTTTCCCTTGTAGCCTATCCAGACTATGAGCTTTCGACCGGCAATCTATTCCAGGAAGCTTGGATCCCCTTGATTAAGCAGGGGGGCTACCGGGACTTCGAATTATATAATCTCGAAATTGATCCAGGCCAGAAAACCGATCTTGCCGGGGATAAACCCGAACTGTTTGACCAGTTGAAGAAGAAGTTGCTCGAAATCAATGCCAGCATA